>ENA-UOJV01000393-UOJV01000393.1-human-gut-metagenome-genome-assembly--contig:-C82-NODE-393-length-65397-cov-13.881791_pt1 | contig 65397 bp, 48 predicted proteins | sample MGYA00242356_ERZ723903 | MGnify/ENA metagenome assembly ERZ723903
CATGCCGCGCTTGCGTAGATGAAACCACATGTGTAGCAGAACAGTATCCGACACTGCGAATATGTCTCGACATGGGAGCACACTGTGCTCCCCTACGGTAGAAAAAATCCTCTGCCGTACCCCTTTTCGCAGCGGTCACATGTCGGCAATCTGCGCCAGACCCTCTAAGGGAAAGGGGTGATTCACAAGAGGGTGGAAACCGCAGGTGTCTACCCTCTTGTGCCCCCGCCGGGTAGGCGCACTCCCCGCTGAATCTCAGCGAAAAACTTCCCGCCCGTCAGGGGCGAACACGCCTGCGCAGTTCGCACACCCCGCTCAGCCGGTGCAGAAAAAGAGCCGCCCCGTCAGGGCGAACCCGCCTGCGCGGTTCGTGTCCCCCGCAGAATCGGTGCAGAGAAAAAACGCAGAGGAAACCCTCTGCGTTTCGCATTAAAGCAATTTGAGCTGCTTATCCGGCAGATCCTCATCGGTAAGCAATGCGCCGATGGACGGAATACTGCGGCAGCGGTAGCGCGCATTATCACTGAGCGCAGCGTCCTCGGTGCGGCACGCCCGCGTAATGGTATGCTTGCCGCGCAGCACCATGGTCTGCACGCCCTGCGTGGAACGGGTTGTCTTGACATCGAGCATGCTCGCGCGGAACGTGAGCGCACGGTTGGCGGTCGAGAACATGGTGATCTCGCTCTCCTCCTCGATTGGGTGGAAGAACGCCACAGCCGGCGCCTTATCCGAGTACGCGCCTGTCAGGCGGCGTCGGTTGGTCTTGGTCTCGAAGGATTCCATAGAAAACCGGGCTGCCTTGCCGTTTTTGAACACAACGACCATACTGCCCTTGTAATCTCCCGGCAGAACCGCGTAAACCGGCATTTCGCCCTCGTCCATCTCGAGCTTAGACGCAAGGTAATCACCGAGCACAGACGCCTTGCTGTCCTCAAAATCGTACAGGTGCGCCTTGTACGCCTGCTGCATATTGGTGAAAAAGATAATTTCGTTCTTGTTGGTCGCCTCAGCCGTCCAGAACACCTCATCGCCCTCTTTGAGCTTATGGTCCTGCGACATGCGCCACGACTGCGGCGTAATCTTCTTGAAGTAGCCCTCGCGGGTGAGGAACAGCAGCACCGGATAATCCTCGATGTGGTCCTCCTCGTCGAACTGCTGCACGTTGTCCGCAGTGATGATGCGCGTGCGGCGCTCGGACGGGTACTTCTTGATGATCTGCTCCAGCTCCTTGATGATGATATTGCGGATCTTCGCCTTGGATTTGACGATTTCCTCCAGCTTTTTAATCTCGTTTTCGAGTGCTTCGGTCTCCTGCGTGCGCTTCAGGATATACTCCTTGTTGATGTTGCGCAGGCGGATATCCGCAATAAATTCGGCCTGGATTTTGTCGATGCCGAAGCCTTCCATCAGGTTCGGGATAACATTTGCGTCCTCTTCGGTCTCGCGGATGATTTTAATCGCCTTGTCGATATCGAGCAGGATTTTGCGCAGACCGAGCAGCAGATGCAGCTTGTCCTTCTTCTTGTTGAGGTCGAAGAACACGCGGCGGCGAACGCATTCGGTGCGCCACGCTGTCCACTCATCGAGCAGCTCAGCTACGCCGAGCACGCGCGGCATGCCTGCAATCAGCACGTTGAAGTTGCAGGAGAAGCTGTCCTGCAGGGTGGTCATCTTCATCAGCTTGGCCATCAGCTTTTCCGGGTCGGTGCCGCGCTTGAGGTCGATGGCGATCTTCAGACCGGAAAGGTCGGTCTCGTCGCGCACATCGGCAATCTCGCGCACCTTGCCGTTCTTGACCAGCTCGGCGATCTTGTCGATGATGGCCTCGATGGTGGTCGTGTACGGAATCTCCGTGATCTCGATCAGGTTGTCCTTCTTGTTGTACGCCCATTTTGCGCGCACCTTGAACGAGCCGCGTCCGGTGCGGTAGATGGCACGCATTTCCGCTTCATCGTAAATGAGCTCGCCGCCGGTGGTAAAATCCGGCGCAGGCAGCGTGGAAAGGATATCGTGCTCGGGGTTTTTGATAAGCTCGATGGTCGTGCGGCAGACTTCCGCGAGGTTAAAGCCGCAGAAATTGGACGCCATGCCGACCGCAATGCCGGTATTCGCGGACACGAGAATGTTCGGGTAGGTCGTCGGCAGCAGGGTCGGCTCCTTCATCTCGCCGTCATAGTTATCCACAAAATCCACTGCATCGGTGTCAATATCGCGGAACAGCTCGGCACAGAACGCATCCAGCTTGGCCTCGGTATAACGCGGCGCGGCGTATGCCATATCGCGCGAGTATACCTTGCCGAAGTTGCCCTTGCTGTCCACAAACGGCATGAGAAGCGCCTCATTGCCGCGTGTCAGGCGCACCATAGTCTCGTAGATAGCCGCATCGCCATGCGGGTTCAGCTTCATGGTCTGACCCACGATGTTCGCGGATTTGGTGCGGTTGCCGTTCAGCAGGCCCATCTTGTACATGGTGTACAGCAGCTTACGGTGGGACGGCTTGAAGCCGTCAATCTCCGGGATCGCGCGGGACACGATAACGCTCATCGCGTACGGCATGTAGTTCTCGCGCAGCGTGTCCGTGATGCGCTGATCGACCGAAGGGTGTTCTTTATATACTTTTGGTTCGTCGGTTTTCTTTTTTGCCATTATGCTCTCCTTTGCAGGATTTTCTTTCTACGTTTTGCGCCGCCCAGATACTCGCCGAACGGCAGATAAGACAGTATGACCGCAATCGCCAATCCGCCCGCAAGCGCAAACATCTGCCACAGCCGCAGATAAGTAACCTGCGGCTGCCGTGTCGTCCATTCGTTCCACAGACGCAGCACCAGCGGATGTGCCAGATACAGTCCGAAGGAATGCCGCGCGATAAACTGCAGCGGCTTCGGAATCTCCGGCAGCCTGCTGAACAGCGCCCACAGCACGGCCCATGTCAGCAGCGTGTAAACCGTTGCGTCCGGCCGCAGACCCATTTTATAGGCTGCCGCAGAATGCTCTTCCGTCAGCAGCACCAGCACCGCCGAAAACGCCCACAGCGGCAGACAGACGCGCAGACGCAGGCGGTTGCTCAGGCCGGATTTCGCCAGCCATGCACCGATGTTGTAGAACAGCGGCCAGCACACGAACAGACCGATCGGCGCCACCGGAAACTGCCACTGCAGCTGACCGACGGTCAGCAGGTAAATGACAATCTCCATACCGAAGGTCAGGCCTGCGGACAGGAGCAGCGTCACCGCCGGATGCCGCTCTACCGCACGGCAGAACAGCTCGCTGAGCAGGATCAGCTGCACCAGTATGAATATGTAATACAGGTGGACGTAACTGCCGCCTGTCAGAATGTTTTTGATCGGATGTGCATGCGGTTTGCCGAACACGGCATCCACCGCAAGGTAAAGGACCGACCAGACCAGATACGCCGGCAGCACGCGTTTCAGCCGCCGCTTTGCTGTCTGCACCGCAGACTGACCGCTATGCTGCAGCCACGAGTACATGTGCCCATAGCCGGACAGCATGATAAACAGCGGCACGGCAAACCGCGCTGTCTGATTACAGGATACACCGACCGGGTTCATGCGGCCTGCCGAAACGTGTATCATCACCACGGCCAGCGCCGCAACCGCCCGCAGGCCGTCCATTTGCCGAATCCGCATGTTGCTATCCCCCATTTTTGCCCTTACGAAATATCCGCCAGTTCGAGATAATCCGCGCCGTTCTCGGCGATATACTCCTTGCGTCCGGCAAGGTTGTCGCCGAGCAGCAGGTCGAACATTTCGCTCGTGGCAGCCGCTTCATCCGGCGTAATACGGATCAGACGGCGATTTTCGGGGTTCATGGTGGTCTCCCACATCATTTCGGGCTGGTTCTCGCCGAGACCCTTGGAGCGCTGGATAAGAATCTTTTTGCCCTCCAGCTTTTTGAGGATAGCCGCTTTTTCGCTCTCATCGAACGCAAAATAGCTCTTGTCGCGGTAGGTGATCTCATACAGCGGCGACTCCGCAATATAAACGTAGCCCTGTTCGATGAGCGTCGGCACCAGACGGTACAGCATGGTCAGAATGAGCGTGCGGATCTGGAAGCCGTCCACATCGGCATCGGTGCAGATGATGATACGGTGCCAGCGCAGGCTTTCGAGGTCGAACGCAGACAAATCCTTTGCCGCCTTGCCGCGCACCTCGACACCGCAGCCGAGGACTTTGAGAAGGTCGGTGATGATGTCATTCTTAAAGATTTTATCGTAATCCGCCTTGAGGCAGTTGAGGATTTTGCCGCGCACCGGCATGATGGCCTGAAATTCACTGTCGCGGCCCTGCTTTACCGAACCGAGCGCGGAATCACCCTCGACGATATACAACTCACGGCGGGACGCATCCTTGGTGCGGCAGTCCACGAACTTCTGCACACGGTTAGCGAGGTCAATATTGCCGGACAGCTTCTTTTTGATATTCAGACGCGCCTTTTCCGCCTGTTCGCGGCTGCGCTTGTTGATCAGGATCTGCTCGGCGATCTTGTCGGCCTCGGCCTTGTTCTCGATAAAGTAGATCTCGAGTCCTTCCTTGAGGAACTCGGTCATGGCCTCCTGGATGAACTTGTTGGTGATGGCCTTCTTGGTCTGGTTCTCGTAGGAGGTCTGGGTGGAGAAGCAGTTGGTGACAAGCACGAGGCTGTCGAAAATATCCTGATAAGTGACCTTGCTCTCGCTCTTGTTGTACTTGTTGTTCTGCTTGAGATACGCGTCGATGGCGGACACGAACGCCGAGCGAACGGCCTTGTCCGGTGCACCGCCGTGCTCCAGCCACGAGGAGTTGTGGTAGTACTCGATCTGCGACACCGCCGAGGAGAAGCAGAACGCGCACGACAGCTTCACCTTGTACTCGGCCTTGTCGGCGCGGTCGCGTCCGCGTCGTTCGCCCTCTAGGAACTGCACCGAGGTCAGCGGATTTTCGCCTGCCAGCTCGGTCACATAGTCCACAATGCCGTTCTGATAAAGAAATTCGGTGGTCTCGTACCTGCTGCCCACCTGATTTTTCAGCACAAACTTGATGTGGCTGTTGACAACCGCCTGCCGCTTGAGCGTATCCAGATAATAATCCACAGGGATGTTGATATCCGTGAAGACCTCAAGATCGGGCTTCCAGCGGATGGTCGTGCCGGTTTTGCGCGCGTTCGTCGCCTTCTTGGTGTAGCCTTCCTTGGTGCCGGTCTTGTTTTCGCCCTTTTCAAAGTGCAGGCCGTACTCGAAGCCGTCACGGATGACGGTGACGTCCATGTACTCCGAGGAATACTGCGTCGCGCAAGTGCCCAGACCGTTAAGGCCGAGCGAAAACTCATAGTTTTCGCCGGTATCGTTCTTGTACTTGCCACCTGCGTACAGCTCGCAGAAGACCAGCTCCCAGTTGTAGCGCTGCTCGTTTTCGTTCCATTCGATCGGGATACCGCGGCCATGGTCAGCGACTTCGATCGAGCCGTCCGCATAGCGTGTGGTGATGATCTCGGTGCCGTGTCCCTCTCGTGCCTCGTCGATCGAGTTGGACAGAATCTCAAAGACCGCGTGCTCGCAGCCCTCCAGTCCGTCCGAGCCGAAGATAACGCCCGGGCGCTTGCGCACACGGTCCGCACCCTTCAGCGAGGAGATGCTTTCGTTGCCGTATGACGGCTTTGCTTTGCTCATATATACTTTAACTCCCAATTTCCGAAGTTTTACTTACTTTATTATATCTGTTCAGATATGAAATAGTCATTTATATCAATTTTACACCATATCATTGTTTATGTCAATAAAACAGAACAATTGTTCTGTTTTTGCAATCCATAGAAATGCTAAAACCAGACAAACCACTGCCTTGATCCCCCATTTTGCCCGAACGCAAAAATGCGCGCTCTCAGTTCCTGCTGAAAGCGCGTTGTATGGGGCAACACCGCGCAATTAAAGCAGCGGCTTCTTGCGCAGACTCCGGTCGCGCTACCGCGGTACTTTGCGGAAATTGTGTGGTATTGCCCAATGGGTGTCTTGCACCTCTTGTTTTTGGACTGTCCGGGAGCCTGCGCGGTATTCCGTCCCACAGGGCCAGACAGATTTTTGAAGGATTGACTGCTCACACAGTCGGAGAAAAAGATTCCCTATGAAGTATCTATTTCAAAAGGGATGGCAAGTGGTTTTTAGCACTCAGCTTGCTGTTCCCTTGCTGTGATTACAGGATACAGGAATCCCATGTCTAAAGTATGTAGAAAGTTTGAAGAAACCGTAAACATACCGTTTCTAAATTGAAAATGACGCGACCGCAAACCCGATACGTCCATTTTTAATTCAGCAGAGCCGTCACTTCTTCCAGAGTATCCGCAAAATAGATTTTCTTCTGCCGTTCTTTGGTGGACAGCTCCATCTCGATCATGTGGTCGAGCAGTGCCTTCATATGGTCGTAATAGCCGTTGAGATTATAGAAAATGCACGGTGCATCCAGATGGTTCAGCGCCAGCTTGCTCATCACCTCGGCAATCTCCTCGAGCGTGCCCGTACCGCCCGGAAAGGCGATGAACGCGTCTCCAAGCTCGATCATTTTGGTTTTGCGATCGGTCATATCCTCGGTGACGATCAGCTCGGTCAGACCGTCCAGCTGCAGCTCCTGCTCGATAAAAAAGCGCGGCTCTACGCCGATTACCTTGCCGCCTGCGGCCAGTACGCTCTCCGCGACCGCGCCCATCAAACCGACCCGTGAGCCGCCGTAGACCAGTGTATGGCCGTGCCCGCCAATCCATGCGCCAAGCTCGCGCACGGCGGTTTTAAGGGCAGGCTCGCGGCCCTCGTTTGCACCCAGATATACGGTTATATTCATAATTTTGTCCTCCATTATACAGGTGTATGCAGAGTTATCGGCGGAAATGCCGGAAATTTCGATTTGTAAATTCAGCACCGGCTGACTGGGGCGCGCGAACTGCCGCAGGCGTGTTCGCCCCTAACGGGCGGCACCTTTTTCTGCACCGGCTGACTGGGGCACACGAACTGCGTCAGCGTGTTCGTCCCTGACGGGCGGCACCTTTTTCTGCACCGGCTGAGCGGGGTACTTGAACCGCGCAGGCGGTTCACCCTAACGGGCGGAGAGTTTTTCGCTGAGATGCAGCGGGGAGTTGCGCTCTGCGGAGCGCGGGAGAGTGCGGCGCCCGCCGCGGGGGCAAAAAGGAAGGGACACCTGCGGTTTCCCTTCCTCTTTGAACTCCTACCTTTCCCTTGCTTCCTAATCTGGCGCAGATTTCCTATATGTGACCGCTTCGAAATGGGGGAACGGCAGTCGGGTTACTCTTGCGTTTGTTTCGCAAAATATTCGCAGTGTCAGATACATTACTGCTACACATGTGATTTCATCTAAGCAGGCGCGGCATGACAGTGCCGCGCGATTCTTTAACGCGTTGTTATAGACAGCACCTGCGAGGATAAATGCTACTAAATAGATAGATTCGTAGGTGCCGTCCATAATCTCCAGACTAACGAGTTGCGCGACACTGTTATGTCGCGCCTGCTGGAAGCAGCCGACCTGTGTAGCAGAACGGTATCTGACACTGCGAACAGGTTGCTCAAGAGGACGGACTCCGAAGGTAGTTCGTCCGCAGCAGAGGAAAAATTCTCTGCCGTTCCCCTATTTCGCAGCGGTCACATGTCGGCAATCTGCGCCAGACTATCCAAGGGAAAGGGGTGATTCACAAGAGGGTGGAAACCGCAGGTGTCTACCCTCTTGTGCCCCCGCCGGGTAGGCGCACTCCCCGCTGAGGTTCAGCGAAAAACTTCCCGCCCGGATAGGGCGAACACGCTGACGCAGTTCGAGTGCCCCGCTCAGCTGGTGCTGAGAAAGGAGCCTCCCGTCAGGGGCGAACACGCTGACGCAGTTCGCATGCCCCGCTCAGCCGGTGCAGAAAAAAGAAAAGAGCAGACGTTTAACCATCTGCTCTCTGGAAATTCTATTTTAGCGGAACTTCTTCTTCTTTGCGCGTGCAGCCTCAGACTTCTTGCGGCGCTTTACGCTCGGGCTTTCATAATGCTCACGCTTGCGGAGCTCGGAAAGCGTACCCGCCTTGGCACACGAACGCTTGAAGCGACGCAGTGCGCTGTCAATAGACTCATTTTCCTTGATGCGGATCTCCGACACAGTTTTCCCTCCCTCCGCACGTTCCCCTCATGGGGATCGCTTAGCACAGTTTGTATACATCCATACACAAAACCGTAAGGATATTATATCGAATTTCCGCGTCAATGTCAACTACTTTTTCCCGTAGTTTTCGATTTTTTCTTTTTGACGCGGAAATCCGGCATTCCTTCTTACTTTACGACAAGGTTTACGATCTTGCCCGGAACAACGATCTGCTTGACGATCTGCTTGCCCTCGATGGCGTGCTGTACCTTTTCCTCTGCCATTGCGGTATCGATCGCAGTCTGCTTGTCGGCATCGACTGCCAGCTTGATGGTGCACTTCAGCTTGCCGTTTACCTGTACCGCCAGCTCTACCGTGCTCTCGACGGTCTTGGCCTCGTCGTAGGTCGGCCACGGTGCTACGGAGAGCAGACCGGTCTCGCCGAGCTGCTGCCACAGCTCCTCGGTGATATGCGGTGCAAACGGATTGAGCAGCGCCAGGAAGGTCTTATACTCAGCCTTGTTTACGCCCTTGTCGTAGAACTCGTTGAGCATGGTCATCAGCGCTGCGATAGCGGTGTTGGCCTTGAGGTTGTCTGCGTCCTCGCCGACCTTCTTGATGGTACGGTTCATGAGCACCTCGTGCTGCTCGGAGTAGGTATCGCCGTCCTGCACCTTGTCAGCCAGCGCCCATACGCGCTCGAGGAAGCGGCGGCAGCCCTTGATGGACTTCGGGCTCCACGGAGCAGCCTTCTCAAAGTCGCCGATGAACATCTCGTACAGACGCATGGTATCTGCGCCGTAGGTGTCAACGATTTCGTCCGGGTTGACGACGTTGCCGCGGCTCTTGGACATCTTCTCGCCGTTCTCGCCGAGGATCATGCCGTGGCTGGTGCGCTTTGCATACGGCTCCTTGGTCGGCACTACGCCGATGTCATACAGGAACTTATGCCAGAAACGGCTGTACAGCAGATGCAGCGTGGTGTGCTCCATGCCGCCGTTGTACCAGTCAACCGGAGACCAGTATTTCAGTGCTTCCGGCGAAGCAAGCGCCTTGTCGTTGTGCGGATCCATATAGCGCAGGAAGTACCAGGAGGAACCGGCCCACTGCGGCATGGTATCGGTCTCGCGCTTTGCCGGACCGCCGCAGCACGGACAGGTGGTGTTTACCCAGTCGGTCATGTGCGCCAGCGGAGACTCGCCGTTGTCGGTCGGCTCGTAGCTGGTTACGTTCGGCAGCTCAAGCGGCAGCTGATCCTCCGGCAGAGCCACATAGCCGCACTTGTCGCACTTGACGATCGGGATCGGCTCGCCCCAGTAACGCTGACGGGAGAATACCCAGTCACGCAGCTTGTACTGCACCTTGGCATGGCCGATGCCCTTTTCACCCAGCCACTCGATCATAGCCGGGATAGCGTCCTTAACGGTCTTGCCGTTGAGGAAATCGGAATTTACCAGAATGCCGGTTTCGTCCTTTGCAGTAAAGGCTGCCTTCTGGACATCCTCGCCGCCGGAAACAACCTCGATGATCTCACAGCCGAACTTCTTTGCAAACTCCCAGTCGCGGTCATCGTGCGCCGGAACAGCCATGATGGCACCGGTGCCGTAGCCCATCAGAACATAGTCGGAAACGAAGATCGGGATCTGCTTGCCGTTTACCGGGTTAATTGCGGCAACGCCGTCCAGCTTAACGCCGGTCTTGTCCTTGTTCAGCTCGGTGCGCTCGAAGTCGGACTTGCGGGCAGCCTCCTCGCGGTACGCGCGAACGTCCTCGATGTTGTTCAGCTTGTCCGCCCACTGCTCGATCATCGGGTGCTCCGGAGAGATTACCATGTAGGTCGCGCCGAACAGGGTGTCCGGACGGGTGGTGTAAACGGTCAACGTGTCGCCCTCGGTGGTCTTGAAATCCACCTCAGCGCCGGTGGAACGACCGATCCAGTTGCGCTGCTGAATCTTAACGCGCTCGATGTAGTCCACATCATCCAGATCGTCGATCAGGCGCTGTGCGTACTTGGTGATGGCGAGCATCCACTGGCTCTTGGTCTTGTGAACGACCTCGCTGCCGCAGCGCTCACAAACGCCGTTGACAACCTCCTCGTTCGCCAGAACGCACTTGCAGGAGGTGCACCAGTTTACGCTCATTTCCTTCTTGTAGGCCAGGCCCTTCTTGAACAGCTGCAGGAAAATCCACTGGGTCCACTTGTAGTAGCTCGGGTCGGTGGTATTGATCTCACGCGACCAGTCGAACGACAGACCAAGGCTCTTGAGCTGGCTCTTGAAGCGTGCGATGTTCTTCTTGGTAACCTCTGCCGGATGAACATGGTTCTTGATGGCAAAGTTCTCAGTCGGCAGACCGAATGCGTCCCAGCCCATCGGATACAGCACGTTGTAGCCCTGCATGCGCTTTTTGCGCGCAACGATATCCAGCGCGGTGTAGGAGCGCGGATGGCCTACATGCAGACCCTGACCGGACGGATACGGGAACTCTACGAGCGCGTAGAACTTCTCCTTGTCCGAGTCATTCTCGGCATGGAAGCACTGCTTCTCGTCCCAGATGTCCTGCCATTTCTTTTCTACTTGTTTATGATCGTACTTCAACGGATTCTCCCCCTAAAGTGAGTTTTGGATTTTGAGCGCGACAACGCGGCGGACGTCGTTCCCGGCGCCGCCGCATGTCGGTATTTTACTTGTCCTCGATGCCCAGCTCTTCAAGCGTTACCGGCGTGCCGTCCTTCCACAGGTTCTCCAGATTGTAGAACTTGCGTGCCTCCGGCATGAATACATGCAGTACAGCGCAGCCGTAGTCCAGCAGCATCCACTGTGCGGATTCATAACCCTCGGTGTGGTGCGGCATCTCGTCATGGTCATACTTCAGGTGCCACTCTACATTGTCCGCCAGTGCCTTAACCTGCGTAGTGGAGGACGCAGAGCAGATGACGAAATACTCGGTCAGCTCAGTCAGGCGCTCAACATGCAGCACCTCAATGCCCTGAGCCTTTTTCTCGATCAGCGCTTCGCAGATCGCCTTTACAGTTTCTTTTGCAGTCAAAGTATAAACTCCTTTTGTGCGGCAGAAAAGGGTTTGCCTTTCTGCCGATTATGGTATATTGCCTTTATTATGCCTCGGGATCGTATGTTCCGCCATCGTCTCCGCCGGAGGAAGCACCGCTGTCCTCTCCGCCGCCGGTGTAATCGCCGCCGGAGGAGTCGCCGCCGCTCTCCTCACCGGAGTCGCCGCCGGAATAGTCTCCGCCGCTGTCGCCGCCCGAGTAGTCATTGTTATCCGAATAATCGCCGTCCGAGCCGCTGTTGTCGTAGGATGGCTCATCGTAGCTGTAATTCGGTTCTTCGTAATAATCCTCGCTGTAATCGTACGAGCCGGAGGTGTCACCCCATACATTATTTTCCTCGCCCGAGCTTACATAGCCGCCCGAGTAGGTAGTGGTATCCGGTCCGCCGACGATGTCCAGCTTGGAGATCGGCTCCTCGTAGGGGTTGAAATACTTGTTTACCAGCTCCAGCGTCTGGTCGTAATACGGGAAGAAGAACGAATACTGCACCGAGGTGCCCGCCGTGCTCATCTTGCCGTAGCCGGGCAGTGTAAAGAACTGAATGCTGCTGTTGTCGATCTGCATGGCCTGCATGCCCATCCACAGCAGCTCGCCGGCGCTGAAGTCGGTCTTGACGTTCTTGAACACGGCCTCTGCGATCGAGCGGATCTTGGTCACATTCTTGATCTGCAGCACCTGACCTGCCAGCGACTTGAGGAACTTCTGCTGATTCTCTACACGGCCTTCATCGCCGTTGGTATACTGTACGGTGTAATCGTTGTTGTGTCTCCAGCGCAGGAAGCCGACGGTCTGCTTGCCGTCCAGATGCTGCTGGCCTTTTTTCAGGTCGATGTGCAGATTCTGCGACGGATCATCGTACTTCATATCGAACGGCACGTCATAATCCACGCCGCCGATCGCATCCACGATGGCTGCAATGCCGTCAAAGTTGACGATAACGTATTTATCCGGCCGGAAGCCCATCAGACGCTCGATTTCCTTGCTCGTCTGCTCGATGTTGCCGCCCTTGCCGCCGGTATCCATGCCGTAGGCTGCGTTGATCTTCTTGCTCGCGCCGGTCGCCGTGTTGTTGCACATGGTGTCGCGCGGGATGTTCATGACGTTGATGGTCTTATCCTTGGTATCCATGGTTGCGACCATCAAAGCGTCTGTTCGTGTTTCGTCCTCATCAACTGCGCCGACCACGAACGTAAACACATCGTCAATGCGGGTGCCCGAGTTGAGCAGGCTGCTCACATCGACCTTATCGCCGTTTTCCTTGTCCTTGATCGTCGCCTGCGGCGAACGGACGAACCACACCGCTGCAGCTGCTGCGCACGCGAACAGCACCAGCACAACCGCCATAATGATGGCAATGCGCTTGCCCTTCTGTCTGGGTGTCAGCTTTTTTTTCTCCTTCGGAGCCTTTCCCTTTTTGCCGCCCGGCTTGGGCGCCGAGATCGGCTGGTGGTTTCCTTCCGGCTTGGGCGCTGCCTGCTGTGCGGGAGCCTGTGCCGGAGTGCTGTCTCCGTTGCGGTTTTTCCTGTCGCCGCTTCCTCCGAATAGTTTCAAACGATTCCTGCCTCCATTTTACTTGTCCCGCCAGCTGACACCCTGCCTGATCATATCATTATAAGCGGCAATGGTATCACTGTGGATGAGTTTTCCGCGTGCGACCAGCTCGGTCAGCGTCTGGTCATAGCAGTAGAGCAGGGCACTGTCGATGTCGATCTGCGCCAGCTCACGCGCCTTGTCCACGCCGGGAAAATCACGAGTTTCTTCGATGTAATCCGCCAGATACAAGATCTTGTCAAGCAGCGTCATATGGTTCTTGCCGGTGGTGTGGCAGGCGATGGCATCGCAGATATCCTCAGGCATGTGGTATTCGGCCCGCGCGATGGCTGCCGCCGTCTTTCCGTGCAGCATTTTCGGCTCGCTTTTTTCGACGGTACAGGGTATTATACCGTATTTCCCGCATAAATTCAACTGTTCTTGCGGAGAAAGATATTTTGTTATGTCATGCAGAATGCCTGCAGTACCCGCTTTTTCCGGGTCCTCGCCGTACTTTTCTGCCAGCATGATCGCCGCACGCTCCACGCCGAGCGAGTGCTCATAGCGGTAGCCCTGCAATCTGGAAAGGATACTTTTACGCATTTCTTCATTACATAACATAACTTTTTCCCGCCTTTCTCTGTATTTCCTGTCGCAAAACTGCAGCTTTGCCGACAAGAAGGAACGAGCCGCAGTCCGTTCCTAAGTCATACAAAAAATACTGATTTTGAACAAACTGCTGTATTTATCTGTCAAACCTGTATTTTACAGGCTTAATAGCCGTACAAATGCTTTTCTTCGATGTAATCCGCGACCGATTCCGGTGTATAGCATCGCAGTGCACCGCCCTGCCGCAGCTCGGTCGAGGAAATGGTCAGGCTGTCGCCCTGCACCAGCTCTACGATTGCACCGAGCGAGTCCTTGAGCGCCGCCGCCTTTTCACGCAGCGCGTCCCAGTCCTCGTTTTCGCGGGCGCAGACAGCAAGCGAAGCCAGCCGCGCGATCTCGTCCGGCGCACGCCAGATTTTATCGAACGAGAGCAGCATATCCGTGCCGACGATCAGGTGCAGGTCGGTCTCGCCGCGTGCATGAAGCGCGCGGAGCGTGTCCACCGTGTAGCTTGCGCCGCCGCGGTCGATCTCTATAGTGTCAAGCATCGCCCACGTTTTTTCTGCCGTCAGGCGGCGCACCATCTCGCACCGGTCCTCTGCGGACGCGGTGTTCTCCGGCAGTACCTTATGCGGCGGAATATTGGTCGGAATGAACAGCACCCGATCTAAGTTCAGCGCACGGTGCGCGAGTTCCGCCGCGTGCAGATGTCCCAGATGCGGCGGATTGAATGTGCCGCCGAGAATTCCCGTCCTCATTTTACCAGAACGATCTTGCGCTTGTCCTCATCGCTGGACTGGCGGTACAGCACAAACTTGGAGCCGATGCACTGTACAGCGTCCGCGCCGGTGGCCTCGCAGAGCGCCTCGGATACCGTGCGCGGCGTCAGCATCGCACTCTCGAGCACCTTGCCCTTGACCAGCTCGTGGGATTCGAGCAGCGCGTCCAGCTCGCGTTCTACCGCGTCGGTTACGCCTTCCTTGCCGATGATCAGCGTGACCGCCAGCGGGTTTGCCATTGCACGAAGCTGTGCGCGTTGTTTTGTGTTAAGCATAAATGTAAACTCCTGTAATTTCGTTATATTTTTTTCGTAGGGCGGGCTGCCCTACGGCTTCGCTTATATTTTATCCTTTAAGGCTTCTTTCAACTTATTCAAAGCATTTGCCCGATGAGAGATTGTATTCTTGACCTCTGCGGACAGTTCGCCGAAGGTACAGCCGTATTTCTCGACATAGAACAACGGGTCGTAGCCGAAGCCGCCTGCGCCGTGGTTCTCGCGGAGCAGTGTGCCCTCGCATTCACCGCGCACGGTGAGCGTTTCGCCGTCCGCGAGCACACACGCGATGGCGCACACGAAACGGCAGGCACGGTTTTCCTTATCCTGCATATTTTTCAGCAAAAAGGCATTGCGGTCCTCGTCCGTGCCCTCGCAGTAGCGCGCGGAGTAGATACCGGGAGCGCCGTCCAGCGCATCCACACACAGGCCGCTGTCATCCGCGAGAGCGGGCAGACCGGTGAATTCTGCGGCGGATTTCGCCTTGATGAGCGCGTTTTCCTCGAAGGTTTTGCCGTTTTCCTCGGGTTCGGGGGCACCCTCCGGCAGCGGGATGATTTCAATGCCGAGGCTGCTCACGATAGAGGACAACTCTGCCAGCTTTTTCTTGTTATGGGAAGCAAGTACAAACTGCATTACAGACTTTCCCCCATCACCTTGGCCTGCTTGCGGCACAGCGTCAGGCAGCCGCGCTTGCCGAGTCCGAGCAGCTTACGCAGCTCGGTATCCGTGAACGGACGGCCCTCGCCGGTGCCCTGCACCTCGATGAACTCACCCTTGCTCGTCATAACCACGTTGCAGTCCACGATGGCGTGGCTGTCCTCGGCGTAGTTGAGGTCGAGCACGGCTTCATCCTCAAAAATGCCGACCGAAACGGCTGCAACCTGTGCGGTGAGCGGCATTTTCTCGATCACGCCATCGGCCAGCAGCTTTTTGCATGCAAGCCACAGTGCAACAAATCCGCCGGTGATGGACGCGCAGCGCGTGCCGCCGTCCGCCTGAATAACATCGCAGTCAATCGTGATCTGGCGCTCACCGAGTGCTTCGCGGTCAACGACCGCACGCAGCGCACGGCCGATCAGACGCTGGATCTCACTCGAGCGGCCGTCCAGCTTGAGCGACTTGATATCACGTTTTTTGCGGGTATTGGTCGCACGCGGGAGCATCGCATACTCGGCGGTTACCCAGCCGAGGCCCTTGCCCTCGAGGAACGGCGGTACCTTTTCCTCGACCGACGCGGTGCAGATGACCTTGGTGTTGCCCATCTCGACCAGCACCGAGCCTTCCGCGTACATCGTGTAATCAGTGGTAATCTTCACCGGACGCATTGCGCCCTTGGTTCTTCCGTCAGGTCTCTGCATTTTCGTCCTCCTCGGTCTGTTCCTCATCGTTTTCTGTGTTTTCATGAACCGGCGGCAGGATGGCCTCCAGGAATGCCGCACGATCAAAGTCGATCAGATCGTCAATGCCCTCGCCAACGCCGACCAGCTTGACCGGCACGCCGAGTCCTGCCGAAATAGCGATCACGATGCCGCCCTTTGCGGTGCCGTCCAGCTTGGTGAGAATGATGCCGGTCAGCTCGGCAGCCTTGTTGAACTCCTCAGCCTGATGAACCGCATTCTGACCGGTGGTCGCATCCAATACGAGCAACGTTTCGCGCGACGCATCCGGCAGCTCACGGGAGATAACGCGGTCGATCTTCGCCAGTTCGTTCATCAGGTTGGCCTTGTTGTGCAGACGGCCTGCCGTATCCACGATGATGATATCGCTGCCGCGTGCCTTGGCCGCCGAGATGGAGTCGAACACAACAGCCGCCGGGTCTGCGCCCTCGCCGTGGCGAACGATGTCCGCACCGGCACGTTTAGCCCAGATTTCGAGCTGGTCAGCTGCCGCTGCGCGGAAGGTATCCGCCGCCGACAGCATAACCTTTTTACCCTCATTGACATAGCGGGCCGCCAGCTTGCCGATCGAGGTCGTCTTGCCGACACCGTTGACGCCGATTACCAGAATGACCGCCGGCTTGCCGTCCGTATTCAGCGGCTGGTTATCGAGCATGTTGTCGGTCAGCACCTCGCGGAGCAGGTCGCGCAACTCGTCCGCCGTGGTGGTCTTGCGCAGCTTGGCGCGCTTTTCGACCTCAGCGACGATCTTCGCCGCCGTGGATGCACCGACGTCCGACAGGATGAGTGCTTCTTCCAGTTCCTCGAGCAGATCATCATCCACCTTGACAAATGCCGCGAACACGCTGTCCAGCGAGTGGTTCACCGCATCCGATGTTTTCTTTAAGCCCTGCTTAATTTTATCAAAAAATCCCATGCTTATCTCCTTATGTTTATCTTGCAAATCAGGAATCAGTAATTATTGACCGTAGTAGTTGATACGCCAGTTCTCCCAGTCTGTGCGGTCAATCCGCTCACCCCAGAGAACATAGCCACGCGCATGTCCCCAGTGCCGAAACTCGACCGGATGCCGTGCCGCATAGCCGTCCGTCGTAAGAGAGCCGTTCGGCAATCGTCTTTCCACATCCAGCCGGTACGGATATTTTTCGCTTCGCATATCCATTGCCGCAATTCTCCATTTCCCATTCTCAATTTTCCATTACTTAATGGTATTTTTGAGCCGTTTTTCCGCCTCAGCCAGATTGAGCATCAGCATTTTGGAGACGCCCTGCTCCTGCATGGTCACGCCGTAGAGCATATCTGCTTCTTCCATTGTACCACGTCTGTGGGTAATTACAATAAATTGTGTCGAATCTGTCAGGCGGCGAATGTATTTTGCAAACCGCTGCACGTTTACATCATCGAGCGCGGCTTCGATCTCATCAAGCACGCAAAACGGCGTAGGCCGCAGCTTGAGGATCGCAAAGTACAGCGCAATGGCGACAAACGCCTTTTCACCGCCCGAGAGCAGCGTAATCGTTTTCACCGCCTTGCCCGGCGGAGACACGCGGATGTCGATACCGCAGTTCAGGATATCCGAGGTATCGGCAAGCTGCAGTTCGGCGTGTCCGCCGCCGAAGATCTCGCGGAAGGTATCGCGGAAGTACACATTCAGCTTGGCGAACTCGGACGCGAAAATCTCCTTCATACTGACGGTCAGCTGCTCGATGACCTTGCGCAGATCGGTCTGCGCGGTCTCGAGGTCGTCCTTCTGCTCCCGCAGGAAGCTGTACCGCTCCTGCACACGCTGAAATTCGTCCACCGCATCCAGATTGACGTTGCCGAGCGCCCGCATTTTCACGCGCAGCTCCTGCACGCGGCCGCGCGTTTCACCGAGGTTTTCAATCGGTCGGGCGATTTCTGCCGCCGGTGTGGGTGTTAATTCGTAGCTTTCCCACATTTTATCCAGAATCTGTGTTTCCGCGGTTTTCAGCTGGGCCGCGCGGTTTTCCAGTCGGGCGGTCTCGCGTTCGAGTTCAAGGATTTCCTCGTTGCGGCTCTGTGCCGCCTTTTCCAGACGGACCCGTTCGCTCTCGGTCTGTTCGCGTCTGCCGGTCTGCCGCGCAAGCTGTTCGCTGAGCAGCCGGGCGGTGGTGTCGCGTCCGTGCTTGGCTGCACGGACTTGGGTAAGTTCATCGGTCAGGCGTGCGATTTCCGCCGCAAAGCCTGCGATCGTCTGCTCCGCACCGGACACGCCCGCGTCGAGGTCGGCCTTGAGCCGCTCAAGCTCCGCGAGCGCGCGTGCTTCGCTGTCCTGCGCCGTGCGCGTCTTCGCAAGCGCGGTCTGCGCGGCTGTGATGCGCGAAGCCGTCTGCGTCAGCTGTTCCGCAGCGGCGTTCACTGCCGTACCGTGCTCGGCACAGACCTGCTCGGCAGCTGCAAGCGCCTGCTCTGCGGCAGACCGGCGCTCTGTGCAGGCGGCAAGTGTCTGTTTATACTTCTGCTGCGTTGCTGTGAAGTTAGTTTGTTCAGAAATCAGGCTGTCATACCGTTTCTGCAGGCTTTCCAGCAGGAATTTATGCTGTTTTACCGAAGCAGCAAGTCCGGCTCTCTCCTGCTCCGCGTGCCGGCGGTCGGTTTCGATGGCCTGCGCCTGCGCGGCAAGCGATTCCAGTTCCTGTCCTGCAGCCTGCTCGGTCTGTGCCAGCGTTTTTCGCTCCTGCTCGAGTGCGCGCACGCGCTCCTCGGCGGCGTGCAGGCGTTCCGCCCGCGCCAGTGCGCCGGTGCCGCGGGAGGCCGAGCCGCCTGTCATGGCGCCGCCTGCCTGCAGGATTTGTCCGTCTAATGTAACGATGCGAAACCGGTGCCCATACGCCTTTGCCAGCGCAAGCGCGGTGTCCATGTTCTCCGAAATGACCGTGCGTGCCAGCAGATTGCACACAATATTCTTATATTTTTCATTAAACCTGACGAGAGCATCCGCGGTGCCGAAGCAGCCGTTCTGCCGTTCCAGGCCGGTCTCCCGCAGGCTGTTTGTCCGAATGGTATCCAGCGGCAGGAAGGTCGCGCGGCCGCCGTCCGTGCGCTTGAGGTACGAAATGCACTGCTTGCCCACGCTCGTGCTGTCCACCACGATGGAGGACGCCGACGCACCGAGTGCAGTGTCGATTGCCATCACGAACCGCTTTTCGGTCGTGATGAGCGCGGAAACCGGACCGTGCACGCCGTTCATCGCACCCTTTTCGGCCTGCCGCATGACGGCTTTCACCGACCGAGAGAAGCCCTCGTACTCGTGCTGCATGTCGGTCAGCATTTTTACACGGCTCTGCATTTCGCTCAGCGAGGACTGCGCTGCTCGCAGGTCGTTCTGCGCCTGCTCGGCCTTTCGGCGGCAGGTTTCCGCCTGAGCCGCTGCCGTCTGCGCCTGCCTTGCCGTTTCGGCAAGCGTTTGCTCGCACGCGGTCAGTTCCCGCTCGAGATTGTCCTGTGCCTGCTTTTCGGTATCCAGCTGCTGTGCCGCTACTGCGATTTCGGAATCCAGCGTCATTTTGCGGTCGTTCATGCCCGCCAGACCGCTCTCGGCGGCTGTTCGGTCGAGTTCGAGCGCGTGCAGCGTGCGCTCCTGCCCGCGCTGCGCCTGCTCGGCCTGCCGAAGTGCCTGCTCGGCCTGTGTGCGCTGCTGCTCCTGCTCGGCAGACTGTTTTCGGAGTGCATCCAGTTCAGCCGACTGTGCCTTCTCCTGCTCATTCAGCACAGAAATACGCTCGCGCCGTTCGGCAAGCTGCGCATCCATGCTCTGCACCTGCTCGGCGCGGTGTGCGCTCTCCTGCCGTGTGCGCTCGATATTCTCCTCGCAGTTGCGGATGTTCGCCTGAATAACCGCCTCACGGCTGATCTGCTCGGCGGCAAACTGCTCTGCTTCGCGCAGCTCGTTCCGCAGACGTTCGGTTTCCCTGTCAATTTCACGCAGTGACTCGGCCAGCTGCTCGGACTGCGCATACAGCGTTCCCTGCTGCTGTTTTGCATCCGCAAGCTGCTTTTCGCAGGTTGTCCGGTCTTTATTCAGCTTGGCAGTGTCATTCTTGAGCTGCTCGAGCGACAGCAGCCACATCGAGACCTCAAGTACACGCAGCTCATCCCGCAGATGCAGAAACCTTTTCGCCTTGTCAGCCTGCTGCTCGAGCGGCTCGAGCCGGTTTTCCAGTTCGCCGTACAGGTCGCGGATACGCACCAGATTTTCCTCGGTGGCTGACAGCCTGCGCTCGGCTTCTTCCTTACGGTAGCGGAACTTGGTGATGCCTGCGGCTTCCTCGAAGATTTCGCGCCGGTCCTCGCTCTTGAAGGACAAAATCTCGTCAATACGGCCCTGCCCGATGCTGGAATAGCCGTCGCGGCCCAGGCCGGTATCCATAAACAGCTCGTGCACGTCCTTGAGGCGGCAGTGCTTTTTGTTGAGGAAATACTCGCTCTCACCCGAGCGGTAGTACCGGCGCGTGACCATAATTTCGATAAATTCCGAGCGGAACACATGCGCCGAATTGTCCAGAATGAGCGAAACCTCGGCAAAGCCGACCGGACCGCGCCTGGCTGTGCCGCCGAAGATCACGTCCTCCATCTTCGCGCCGCGCAGAGACCGCGAGGACTGCTCCCCCAGAACCCACCGGATGGCATCCGAAATATTCGATTTTCCCGAGCCGTTCGGACCGACGATCGCCGTAATGCCGCCGAGAAATTTGATCTCGGTGCGATCCGGGAACGACTTGAAGCCCTGTAAAATCAGGCTTTTGAGAACCATATGCCACCTCTTTATTATAGATAGTTTTATTTTACCACTGCAGCAGTATCTTTTCAACGACTAACTGCGTCACGCAGAAAAAAGAGGTCGATTTCTCGACCTCTTTGCAGTCTGTCGAAAAAGCTGCATTTCGACTCTTTTGCTTCGTGCGGCAGCACGCATAAAATAGAATTTGCGGAGCAAATTCATAAATTCCGAGAGCATGTATCTCGGAATTTATACAAGGGAAGAAAAAATGTGCCTGCAAGGCGCGTTTTTTCTTCGGAATTCGATCGAAAGCGTGGTTTCGATCGAGAGGCTGCTCGGAAAACGTTAGTTTTTCGACAGCCTCAAAAGAGGTCGATTTCTCGACCTCTTTGCCGTTTATCTCTATTGCGGTTTGACGATAAGCGTCAGCATCCCATATTTTCCAAGGCCTTCTTCGCAGCCATCTGCTCGGCTTCCTTTTTGCTCTTGCCGATGCCCTGCGCGAACACATTGGAGTTGAGCAGCAGCTCCATGGTGAACCGCTTGTCGTGGTCCGGGCCGGACTGGCCTGCCAGACGGTATTCCAGCGTTTCCTGCTTGTTCTTCTGCACGATCTCCTGCAGCATGGTCTTGTAGTCCTTGAACGCGCCGCCTGCCAGCGCAACCTCGACCTTGTGCGGGATAAACCGCAGCACGAACGCGCGGGCAGGCTCGATGCCGCCGTCCATAAAGATGGCGCCGAGCAAAGCCTCTGTTGCGTCAGCGAGAATGGACGCACGCTTGCGTCCGCCGCCCATCTCCTCACCGTGCCCCAGACGGATGGCTTCCGGGATACCGATCTCGTGCGCGATCTCGTCCAGTGCGCCCTCGCAGACAACTGCCGCGCGCAGCTTGGTCAGGTCGCCCTCGGGCAGGTCGGGATAGTGCGTGAACAGGTAACCCGCCGTGACAAAGCCCAGCACGGAATCGCCCAGAAACTCCAGGCGCTCGTTGCACTGCAAATGCGTGCCGTGGTGCTCATTCGCATAGGACGAATGGGTCATCGCCAGCCGGAGAAGGCTCTCGTCCTTGAATTTATAGTCAATTTTCAGCATTTTTGTTCCTTCTTCCTGTGGATCACTCGGAAACCGTCATGTACTGAATGTTTTCCTTAACTGCATCGATCATGCCGGATTTGGTGTACGCAATCGCCTGACGGACCGCGTTCATCACCGCAATTTCGTTGGACGAGCCGTGCGCCTTGATGACCGGCTTTGCGATACCGAGGAACGGCGCGCCGCCGATCTTGTCCTGATTGAACACCTCGCGGAAGTCGTCCATGCCTTTTTTACACAGCAGATAACCGAGCTTGGTGCCGACAGACGCCATAAACACGCCCTTGATCTCCTTCGACATGAACTTCGCCACACCCTCAATGGTCTTGAGCTGCACATTGCCGGTAAAGCCGTCGCAGACAGCAACATCACACGCACCGAGCGGCACCATGCTGCCCTCTACGTTGCCGACAAAATTCAGACGGCCCTCGTCGCCCGCCTTTTTCAGCAGCGCGTAAGCCTCCTTGCGGAGCGGGTCGCCCTTGGTATCCTCCGTGCCGTTGTTGACAAGGCCGACACGCGGCTTGACGACACCGTTTATCTTCTCCGCATACAGCGAAGCGAGGAACGCGAACTGGAGCAGCATTTCGGCGGTGCATTCGGTGTTTGCACCCGCATCGCACAGCATGACCTGACCGTTCGCGCACGGCATAACCGGTGCCAGTGCACCGCGTCGGATGCCCTTGATGCGGCCGCCGTACAGCGTTGCGCCGGTGAGCAGCGCGCCGGTGTTGCCTGCGGAAACCAGCGCGTCGCCCTCGCCGGCCTTGAGCAGCTTAAACGCTACCGCCATGGACGAATCCGGCTTGCGGCGGAGTACCGTTGCGGGATCGTCGTGCATATCGACCAAATCGTTTGCAGGCATGATAGTAATGCCCTTAACATCGGAAAGTCCCTTCTCCTTGAGGACATTCGCTACGACCTCCGGCTTGCCGACCAGCAGCACTTCCTCGCCGTATTCCTTCGCAGCCAGCGCACCGCCCCATACAGCGGATTCGGGCGCGTTATCGCCGCCCATCGCATCAACGATGATCCTCATATTAAAGCTCTCCCTTCAGTTTTTCGATCTGCTCGAGCGCCCGCTCGGAGATTTTGGTGTTCTTCTCCCGCTTGCCCTTGATTTTATAGCCGAGCGGCTCGATAATGCCGAAGTTTACGTTCATCGGCTGAAATTTCGCGACCGTATGGTCGGAAATATAGGTCGCCAGTGCGCCGGTGGCGGTCAGGCGGTCGAGTGTCGGCATCGGTTTGCCGAGCACGTCCATGGCCGTTGCCACGCCTGCCACCCAGCCGGAGGCGGTGGACTCCACATAGCCTTCTACGCCGGTCATCTGGCCCGCAAAGCGGATGCGCGGGTCGGATTTGAGCGCGTAAGTCGCGTCCAGCAGGCGCGGAGAATCCAGAAATGTGTTGCGGTGCATGACACCGTAGCGCACGAACTCGGCGTTTTTCAGCGCCGGAATCATGGAGAACACGCGCTTCTGCTCACCGAACTTGAGGTGAGTCTGGCAGCCGACCAGATTGTACAGCGTGCCGTTCGCGTTGTCGCGGCGCAGCTGCAGGACCGCATACGGATCCTTGCCGGTTTTCGGGTCCGGCAGGCCGATCGGCTTCAAAATGCCGAAGCGCAGCGTGTCAAAGCCGCGGCGTGCGTTAACCTCGATGGGCATGCAACCCTCGAACACCTTGGAATCCTCAAAGCCGTGTACCGGTGCTTCCTCAGCGGTGGTCAGCGCGTTCCAGAACACCTCGTACTCCTCGCGGGAGAACGGGCAGTTGATGTAATCCGCCGTGCCCTTGCCGTAGCGGGACGCCTCGTAGGCAGAATCCATATCGATGCTCTCAGCCGTGACAATCGGCGCGGCGGCATCGTAAAAGTGCAGGAAATCGCCGCCGACCTTGGCGTGGATGGCGTCAAACAGCGTATCCGAGGTCAGCGGGCCTGAGGCGATAACGACTCTGCCCTCCGGAATCTCGGTCACTTCACCATAGACCACCTCGATATTCGGGTGGTTCTTGATCTTCTCGGTGACGGCTGCCGCGAAGGCTTCGCGGTCAACCGCCAGTGCGCCGCCCGCCTCTACGCGGTGCGCATCCGCACAGGAGAGGATAAGGCTGTCCAGACGGCGCAGCTCCTCCTTGAGCAGACCGGCGGCGTTCGCCAGCTCGTCCGAGCGCAGCGAGTTGGAGCACACCAGCTCAGCGAAATCGTCCGAGTGGTGCGCCGGCGTATGCTGCACCGGCTTCATCTCACACAGGCGCACAGAGATACCGCGCTGTGCCAGCTGCCATGCAGCCTCACAGCCGGCCAGTCCTGCGCCGACTACTGTTACCATTTCACTCATTCGGCGCTCTCCTTTGCCGTGGTCTTTTTCTTTGCGGCAGGCTTTTTCGCTGCTGCTTTCTTCTCAGCGGCTTTTTTCGCCTTCTCAGCCGCCTTTTCTGCTTCATACTTTGCCAGAGCCTTGGCGTACTGCTCCTGCTGCTTGGCAGTCAGCTCCTGTACAGCCTCGTCCTTCAGCTTTTTGAATTTATTGGTGGTCTTGGTCATCCACGGCAGGGTTTTCTTTGCGGTGGATTTCTTAGTCGTTACCTTTTTCGTCGCCTTCTTGACCTTTTCCTCGGTCTCGCCGTTCTTCTCGGCGGCTTCCTTTGCGGCAGCACGTTCCGCAGCCTTGGCGGCACGCGCTTCACGCATCTTGCGGCGCTTTTCGGTTTCCTCAGGCGGCAGACCCTCCTTGACCAGCTCCTTGTAGCCGCAGCCCTCACGCAGACAAACGTCCGTGACCTCCTTGGAATCGCGGTCGGTGTGGCGGAACAGCGAGGAATCGCAGTTCGGACACTTGGTCTTGAGCGGCTTGTCCCACGTCATGAACTGGCAGGTCGGATAGGTGTCGCACGAGTAGTACACATAGCCGCGTGCAGACTTTTTCTTCACGACCTTTGCGCCGCAAACCGGGCACGCAGCGCCGGTGTCCTCGGTGATGGGCTTGGTATTGGTGCACTCCGGGAAACCCGGGCACGCAAGGAATTTGCCGAACCGGCCGGACTTGATGACCATGTTGCGTCCGCATTTCTCGCAGATAACGTCGGTCACCTCGTCCTGAATCTTGATGCGCTTGCCCTCCAGATCAATCTCCGCCTGCTTGAGCGCGGCTTCAAAGCCGTCATAGAAGTTGTGCAGCAGCTGGATATAGTTCAGCTTGCCCGCTTCGACCTCGTCCAGCTCGTGCTCCATGTTGGCGGTGAACTCGTAATCGGCAACCGACTTGAACTCGTCAACCAGTAGGCCGGTAACGCCTTCGCCGAGCGGCGTCGGACGGAGCGCCTTGTTCTCCTTGGTGACGTAATCGCGGTCGATGATGGTCGAGATAGTCGGCGCATAGGTGGACGGCCGGCCGATGCCGCGTTCCTCCATCGCACGGATGAGCGATGCCTCGGTATAGCGGGCTGGCGGCTGCGTAAAGTGCTGGGACGGCTCGATCTTCTCGGCGGTCAGCTTATCGCCCTGATCGAAGCGCGGCAGCGGCTTTCCTGCGGAATCCTGCTTTTTCTCGTCGTCCGTGCCTTCCTCGTAAACCGCAGTAAAGCCCGGGAACGCGACCGTATGACCGGATGCACGGAACACCTGACCCTCGCAGACGATGTCGGCAGAAACCGTATCGAGAATGGCGTCTGCCATCTGGCAGGCCACAAAGCGCGACCAGATCAGGCGGTACAGCTTGAACTGATCGGGCGTCAGGTACTTGCGGATTTCTTCAGGCAGCAGCTGCACGTTGGACGGACGAATGGCCTCGTGCGCGTCCTGCGCGTTGCCCTTGGTCTTGAACACACGCGGCTTGCCCGGATAATATTCCTCGCCGTAGCGGCCGCGAATGAAGCCCGCAGCGGCAGCGGTGGCCTCGTCCGCCAGACGGAGCGAGTCGGTACGCATATAGGTGATAAGGCCGGTCAGACCGTATTCACCGAGTTCAATACCTTCGTACAGCTCCTGCGCGATGCTCATCGTGCGGCGCGGCGTCATATTCAGCTTGCGGCTGGCTTCCTGCTGCAGCGTCGAGGTGATGAACGGAGGTGCAGCGGTGCGCTTTTTCTTGCCGCGCTTGATATTGCCGACGGTGAACGGCTTGCCGGTAACGGCGTTGACAACATGCATCGCCTGCTCTTCGTTTTTCAGCTCAGCCTTGCCGTTCGCGTCGCCGTAGTAGCGCGCTGAAAACTTGCCGCCGTCCGCGGTCTGCAGCAGAGCCTCGATCGACCAGTATTCCTCCGGCACGAATGCGCGGATCTCGTTCTCACGGTCCACGACCAGACGGGTTGCAACGCTCTGCACACGGCCTGCGGACAGACCGCGCTTGACCTTGCGCCACAGGAACGGCGACAGCTGATAGCCAACGATTCGGTCGAGAATACGGCGTGCCTGCTGTGCATTTACCAGATCGATATCAATATCGCGCGGGTTCTCGATACCCGAGCGGACCGCCTGCTTGGTGATCTCGTTAAAGGTCACGCGGCGGGAATTTTTGTCCTTGAGCTTGAACAGCTCCTTGATGTGCCACGAAATCGCTTCTCCCTCGCGGTCAGGGTCAGTTGCGAGATAGACGAAATCACTCTTGCGGATTTCGCTGCGAATTTCCTTGATGATTTTATCTTTACCCTCGATCGGCACATATTCCGGCTGGAAATCGTGCTCGATATCAATGCTCATTTTCTTTTTCGGCAGATCGCGCAGATGTCCCATCGAAGCCTTGACGACATAGTCCGAACCGAGATATTTTCCGATCGTCTTTGCCTTGGCCGGGGACTCCACGATGACTAACTTAGACATAAAAACCTCCAGAAACTATTTCGTACGCAACCACGCTTGCGTACGAGAGGATGTACCGAACCGCGGGTTCGGATACATCCCATGCGGAGAAAAGTTCCTCCTTCGTCGAAACCTTTCTCCGCACTTGTATAAAAAGGGTGATACATGCTCCCCCTTTTTATGAATTTCCTGCGGAAATTCTATTGAATGCGCACCTTACGGTGCGGCATGCGTGTATTTCTTTTCTTCTCTCTCCTGCTTATCACCAGGTGCCGAGGATGAGTCTGCCCTTTTCCCGGCGCAGGATACCATCCATTTCGAGCATGGTGACAAGGCTCATCACCCGGGGTGCTGCCAGACCGCAGCGGTCGATCAGCTCCTCGGGCGTGCTCACACCGTCCCGCACAAGCGTGACGATGGTCTTTTCATCCTCATTTAAGCCGTCCGGCAGCGGTTTTGCAGCCGCAGACGGCTGTTTGGGTTCGGCCTTCGCCTTTTCTGCGGCAGCGGCGCGGCGCTGTTCGGCCTGCTGCTCACGCCTGCGAATGTCCTCCCAAGCACTTCTGGCAGCCGGTTCCGGATACTCGCCGGTCTGACGCCGGAACGCCTGCTGTACCGCCTGCTCGGGCATCATGCCGCTGTACTCGCGCACGAGCACGGTCGGACTGGTCAGCAGCGCAGCCTCGCCCTTGGCGATCAACTCATTGCACGACTGCGACTGCGGCGCGTCGATCGGACCGGGCACAGCGTACACATCGCGTCCCTGATCGAGCGCGTGACGCGCGGTAATGAGCGCACCCGAACGCCAGTCGCTCGCCTCCACGATGACGGATGCGACCGACAGGCCGCTGATAATGCGGTTGCGCTGGTGATAATTGCGTCCGTGCGGCTCGGTACCGGGCGGATATTCGCTGATGATGGCACCCATGAGCAGGATATCGCCCATCAGGCTGCGGTGCTGCGGCGGATAGCACACATCGGGACCGCCCGCCAGCACGGCAACGGTCAGACCGCCTGCCTTCAGCGCACCGCGGTGTGCCGCGCCGTCATTGCCGAGCGCCATGCCGCTGACGGTTATCATGCCCGCTCGGGCAAGCGTTGTGCCGATCTGATCGGCGACTTTCAGACCATACGGCGTCGCCTTGCGCGTGCCGACGACGGCTACGGCGGGAACGCTGTCGAAATCCGGCCAGCGTCCGCGCACATACAGCACGGTCGGCGGATCCGGGATCGCCCGCAGGCGGTCCGGGTAAGCGCTGTCGCCGATGGTAATGATCTGGATATTCTTTTCCGTGCAGGACCGGATGACCTGCTCTGCTTCGGACGTATCCTTGTCGCACAGCAGATCGACATGGGTCTTGCGCAGCTCACACGGCGCAGCTGTCAGTGCCTGCCGGTCGGCAGCGAACACCGCCTCCGGAGAGCCGAAGGCATCGAGTACCTCAGCGGCTGTGCGCGAGCCGAGTCCGCGCTTGAGCGAAAGCCAAACATAGCTGAGTCTTGACGGCATAGTGCCCGCCTCCTCATTTTGTCATTTCGTAGATCACGATGGCCGCGGCAACGCCCGCATTGAGCGATTCGGCACGGCCCTTCATGGGAATGATCACGCGCCTGTCGGACAGACGGAGCGCCTGCTCGGTCACGCCCTTTCCCTCACTGCCGATGATAACGGCGGCTTTGGAAAGCGAAACCGAGGAAAGCGGCACGCTGTCCTCATGCAGCGCGGTGGCGTACAGCGGCAGACCGTTTTTGTGCAGCCGTTCGGCGGCCTCCGCAAGCGGCAGCGTCACGCACGGCAGACGGAACACCGCGCCCATGGTCGAGCGCACGACCTTGGGTGAAAACGGATCGGCGCAGCCCTCGCACAACACAACGGCGCCGAGCGCGAACGCTTCGGCGGTGCGTAAGATCGTGCCAAGGTTGCCCGGGTCCTGTAAGCCGTCCAGCAGGAGCACCTGCCCGGCTCCGTCCAGCGCGTCCGCCGTCCACTGCGGCTGCTCGCAGGAAAAGATGACGTTCTGCGGCGTTTCCACCTCACTTGCGAGTTTGAACAGCGCATCCGTTGCAGAATAGAGCGATGCTCCCTGCTCTTCCGCCTCTTTGACGAGCGGACTGTCCCAGCCGTCTCTCACAAGCACGGTTTTCAGCTTCGCGCCCGAACGCAGTGCTTCTCCCAGCATTTTTTCGCCCTCGCACAGCATTTCCCCCGTGCTCCGGCGGTATTTTCGTTCCCGTCCCAGCCGCGCAAGATGCTTGAGCGCGGCATTCTGACGGCTCTGTATCTCAATCAACCCAGTTCCACCACCCTGCTCACAAATTTATTTTCGCCCATGATAAACAGAAGATCATCCGGCTCGATGGCCCTATCCGGCTTAGGACTTGCATCCAGTGCACCCTGTTCACCATGACGGACGGCGAGCACATTCACTTTATGCTTCTGCCGCACGTCAAGCTGCACCAGCGATTTGCCGACCCAGCTTTTCGGCGCGTGTATCTCCAGAATGCTGTATTCGTCCGACACGCCGATAAAATCCACCACGTTGGTATGTGCCAGGCGCTGTGCCAGCTTGCAGCCCATTTCGCTCTCCGGCAGGACAACACGGTCCGCACCGACGCGCTCGAGCACCTTGGCATGCACAGTGCTTCTCGCTTTGGCAATGATGTATTGCGCGCCCAGATCCTTGAGCATGACTGTGATGAGGATGCTCGCCTCCATATCCGTACCTACCGCAACGATACAGCAGTCGAAGTTGCGCACGCCGATGGCCCCCAGCACGGCTTCGTCCTGCGCGTCGCCCTGCATGACCTGCGTCACATCATCCGCGATGCGCTGCACGCTCTCGGCGTTCTCGTCGATGGCAAAAACCTCCTGACCAAGCTCGGTCAGCTCCTCCGCAACGGCGGTACCGAATCGGCCCATGCCGATCACCAGAAAGGATTTCATATCTGTCTCTCCTTTGGATAACTGCTTAATCTACTTCACTATAAAGGCATCATCACGCAAAATGCCGAAAATGTAATTGCGGAATGCTGCCTCAACCAATAAACACATCTGCGTCCGGGTATTTGAGCCTTGGCGGCTCTCTGCGGCGCATGAAAACGGCAACGCCGAGCGTCAGCACACCGACACGGCCCATATACATCATCACGATCAGAATGACGCACGAAGCCGCCGACAACGTCGGTGTCAGACCCATGGACACACCGACCGTGCCGAACGCGGAGACCGCTTCAAACAGGCACTGGTGAAACGGTGCGTCCTCGATTCCGGCAATCGCACAGGCGCCGACCAGACAGAGCACGCCGCCTGCCATGAGCAGGGTTACGGCGTTCATGATGCTGCGCGGCGCAATCGTCCGGCCGAACGCCGAAACCGTTGTGCGCCCGCAGAAGGCGCTGATGGCCGTGAGCACGAGCACGGCCGCCGTCACGGTCTTGATGCCGCCTGCTGTTGAGCCGGGCGATCCGCCGATGAACATGAGCAGGCACGACACCGCCTGACTCGGGCCGGTAAGCGCGCCGAGGTCGATGGTGTTGAAGCCTGCCGTGCGCAGGGTCACGGACTCAAACGCCGCCGCAAGCAGCTTGTGCGGAGTATCAAACGCACCGAGCGTTGCCGGATTGCTCCACTCGAACAGCAGCGTCCAGCCAAAGCCGAACAGCAGCAGACCTGCCGTGGCCGTCAGCACGATTTTCGTGTGCAGGCGCAGACGGCAGAAACTATGCTTGTCCCACACGTCGCTCCACACGAAAAAGCCGAGACCGCCGAGCACGATGAGCGCCATCAGCGTAATGTTCACGAGCGGATCCTCCGCCCAGCCGATGAGCGACTGAAACGGATCGTCCGGTGTGCCCATCAGGTCAAAGCCTGCGTTGCAGAATGCCGAAACCGCGTGGAACACGCCCATTGTGATTCCCTTCGGGAAACCGTAATGCGGCACGAACCGGCAGGACAGCAGAACCGCTCCCGTCCCTTCGATGATGAACGTGCCGAACAGCACGCGCCGTGTCAGACGGACAATGCCGCCGCCGTCCGACAGATTAAGCCCCGCGCTCATCACCATGCGCTCGTGCAGCGTGATCGTTCGCCGCAGGACAAACGACGCAATAGCCGCGACGGACATAAAGCCGAGTCCGCCGATCTGAATCAGCAGCAGGATGACGCACTTGCCGAATACCGACCAGTGCACCGCCGTGCTGACCGTGACGAGTCCGGTAACACAGCTCGCCGAGGCTGCTGTAAACAGCGCGTCGAGAAACGGCGTTATCTGTCCGTCTGCCGCCGAAACCGGCAGCATCAGTACCAGCGCACCCACCAGAATCGTCAGCGCAAAGCCGACGGCAAGCACCGTCGGTGCCCGCAGTCCCAGATGCCGCTTATGCACCATAAAAATCTGCGTCTGCACGATAAATCCCCTCCTTTAACGATGCTGCATTATGATATACCGAAAGCCTGAACGCACCGTTCAGGCTTAGGCTGTCGGCGAAACTGCAGTTTCGCCGACAAGCAGGAACGGACCGTGGGCCGTTCCAAAGTCGTCCGAAAGTTCCAATGCAGAAACTTTCTCCCTCCAGAAATGAAAAAAGTCAGCGCTGTCCTTGCGCGGTTTCTCGGCCGCGCTGCGCGGTACACGCCCCGACTTTTTTGCATTTGCAAAGCAAATGCTATTTTACACGCGCTGCTGCGCGAATTGGCTGAAGCTGCATGAATATTGACCTTTTCGACAAACCGAGCCTGACCATACCGTTCAGGCTTTGAACAGGCATGCATTATATAATAGTATATCATCGAATTTTTGTCTGTCCAATATAATCTTATACCCGAAATTTTTCGAGAAGTCAAGCGATTTGCGGAATTTTTCCACGCAAGAATAAGCAAGGGCTCTCTGATTTTCAACAGATCAGAGAGCCCGGAGGGGGGTCTGCCGCCGGCAAATACTCCAACAATCCGGCAGACAGAAGTTTATTCCGCAGTTCAAACACATCTACATATTTCCCATTTTACGGTAATACGGTAAGAGGAAAACCGCATTGAACTGCGAAATAACACAGGTAACAAATGGTACGTTTTTGCGTACTTATCCAGTATAACACCATATTCTGCACAGTCCATAGGCATTTTTTACCCAAAGTCTGCTATTCCTTACTGCAAATGAGCCTTCCGGCACAGGTGTCTGCCGGAAGGCTCAGGAGAAAGATTAAGATGCTACCAGATTCGGGAGGAAATATACAACCTGCGGGAATACCGTTACCAGAATTACCACTGCGATGATAATCAGGATGAACGGGATAACGCCGCGGTAGATTTCCTGTATTTTGACCGACGGCGGCACAATGCCCTTGATGTAGAACAGTGCGAAGCCGAACGGCGGCGTCATGAAGCAGGTCTGCAGCATAACAGCCGTAACTGCGACGATCCACAGGCGGTCAAAGCCGAACATATCCATAATCGGCAGGAAGATCGGGAATACGATCATAACGATGCCCAGCCAGTCGAGGAACATGCCCATAAAGAATACGATCGCCATCATGATTGCGAACGCGCCCCACTTGCCGATGCCAACGCTCGAAATCCAGGTTGCAATCAGCTGGTCGCCGTCGAGCGACATGAAGATGCCGGTGAAGGCAGACGCGCCGAACAGGATGATGAATACCATCGCAGATGTCTTTGCGGTGTCGATCAGCGAATCGTACAGCATCTTCCAGCTGAACTGCTTGTAGAAGATGGCGAGGATGAGCGAGAACAGCGCGCCTACGCCTGCCGCCTCGGTCGGAGTCGCCCAGCCGGTGAAGATGGAACCGAGCACGCCGACGATCAGGATGACCGGCGGGATCAGGTTGATGAGCGAACCGGTGATGCGCTCACTCAGCGGCATGGCAGCCAACTCTTCGGTGGTCATCGCCGGACCGTAATCCGGGTGGATATGGCAGATGACGAACACATAGATCATGTAGAACAGCGACAGAACAAGACCCGGAACGATGGCGGCGAAGAAGATCTTGCCGACCGATACATTCGCATAGGAGCCCATCGAAACCAGCATGATGGACGGCGGGATCAGGATACCGAGCGAACCGCCCGCACACACCATGCCGCACGCGAGAGACGGCTTATAGCCGCACTTCAGCAGCACCGGTACGGACAGCATGCCCATGGTAACAACGGATGCGCCGACGATACCGGTCGTGGCAGCGAACACAGTGGAAACCACGATCACTGCCAGACCGAGACCGCCCTTCAGAGGACCAAGCAGGTAGCGGATAGAGAGGAACAGCCCATCCGCAACCTTGGAATGTGTCAAAAAGTTTGCCATCAGCACGAACATCGGGATGGCGACCATGGAATAGCTTTGCATCTGGTCGTACACCTTGGTCATGGCGATGGTGATGCCCGGGCCGCCCCAGGCGAGATAGCCGATAATAACACCGGCACCGCCGAGGACGAACGCAAGCTCCTGACCGGTCGCAAGACCGATGATCATGGTAAGGAACAGTACGCCAAGCAGGATCGCGCTGAGCTGTGTTGCACCCACGCCGGACTGCGTGACAAGATTGGTCAGCATTTCCATCATGCAGCGTCGCCTCCCTTCGTATCATCCGTGCCGGAAACGGCTTCACCGATGCCCTGCACGCACTTGAGCATCTCGGAAATGCCCTGCAGTGCGAGCAGCGTCATGCCGACGAACAGCGCCAGCTTGACCGGCCATGCCGGCGGCGCCCATACCGAGTAGCCGCGCTCACCCGTGGTATACGAGCGAAGGAAAAATCCGAAGCTCTCGGGCACGAGCACGAATACGAACGGAACAAAGAACACCAGATAGGTAATCAGGTGCAGAATGTTCTGCGCAAGCGGTTTAAGCCGTGCATACAGCACATCAACCGCAACAAAGGCCTTCTTCTGGAAGCCGTAGGCGCAGACCATGATAATGTAGCAGCCGAAGGTCATGCAGATGACGTCCATCGTCCAGATCTGCGGACTGTGGAACAAACGGCGCAGCACGACTTCGGTAACAATGACCGCGAGAATGCCAAGAACGGCGAAGGAAGCAATCCTGCCGATCCAGTCATTGACGAGGTCGATCACATCGCAGATGCGTTTGATCACTTTCATATATTACACCTCATCTTCTGAGGCTCCGTGCTCTCAAAAGAGAGCACGGAACACTCTGTCGGTCACTTTTCGGATTCATCGTAGTTGAAGCCCCAGCCGTAGTCACCGAGCATTGCGCGGTAGGTATCGGCATGTTCACGGTAATCCTGCATAGAGCTGTATACCATGTTGAAGTTTTCATTCTTCGCAGCTTCTTCTTCGTAAACCTGACGGCAGGTCTCACGGATGGTATTCCAGTCGTCCTGGTTCATCTTGGTGACGACGCAGCCGTCCTCCTCGAGCATCTTCTTGGTGGAATCGAAATCCATCCACAGGTAGCGGGACAGCTGCTCGGAGGTGCAGATCTCAGCCGCCATCTGGATGGCGTTCTGGTACTCCTCGGGGAGCTGATTCCATGCATCCTTGTTGATCATAACGCCGTTGACGCCGCCGGACTGATACCATGCAGGCGAGCACCAGTACTTGGCAACCTCCTGCAATTTCAGCGAATCATCCGAGCACGGCGTGGAGAACTCGCCGCCGTCGATAACGCCGCGCTGCAGGGACTCATAAAGCTCGCTTGCCGCAACGGTGGTGATGTTGATGCCGAGCTTTTCCGCTGCACGGCCGGCCATAACGCCGCCGAGGCGGATCTTCATGCTCTGCATGTCCTTGATAGAAGTGATCGGCTTGGTCGAACGGATACCGGACTCTGCGTGGTTGATCATAATCGGGAAATACGTCATGTTGTACTTGCCGTACATATCCTGATAGCACTTCAGGCCGCCGCCCTGGGTGATCCAGATGTAGTAGTCCATGCCGGTGAAGTTATCCATTGTAGTGGAGAGCAGCTCAAAAGCGGTATCCTTGCCGCTCCAGTAGCCGCCCCAGTCACCGCCGCACTGGATGGTGCCGTTCTGGACGTAATCAAACAGCTGGTTTGCCGCACAAAGCGAGCCCTCCGGATAGTTGGTGATGGTGAAGCGTCCGTCGGTCAGCTGGCTGACCAGCTCGGAGAAGCGCTCGTCACAGGTGAAGTGAATATTGCCGTCACCCCAGGTGGAACCCATCTTCCAGGTGATGACCGGCAGATCACTGCTGCCGCCTGCAACTGCATTGGCATTTGCCGCATCCATCATGCCGCTGTCCGCGGCATTGCCGCAGCCGGACAAACCAAGGGTTGCTGCACCGACTGCACCGCAAAGCAGACCTGCCATCAATCTTTTGATTTTCATCTTTTTAGCCTCCTTGTTCGTTTTCCTCTATCGAAAACGCCGTTTTGCGGACGTTTGCGAACAAACTGGTCATGCACAAGGAGGGGTTCTCGCTAATCGCTGTCGGCCAGTGCCTGTACGGCCTGCACGACCTCCTTCTGCGCATCGGAAAGGTGTTCGTAAATCGGCTGCACCGCTGCACGGAACTTTTCGGCCTGCTCCTCATCGAGCAGCGCCATGTAGCAGCCGCTGCGGGATGCATGCAGCATTGCTCGAACCTCTGCGCTCTGCCAGTGGTCGCGCTGCCACGAAGCCGCCTCAGCGGCGCATCGCTCAATGATGGTCTGCTCCTCCTGTGAGAACGTTTCCCACGTTTCCGAGGACGCGACCAGCACATCCGCGTTGTAGGAATGTCGGTCGTACGTCCAGTACGGTGCAAGCTGATAGTAGCCACTGTCCACATAGGTAGGCAGCGTGCTCTCGGCGCCGTCAATCCGGTCAGTGCGGAGCGCGAGCGCGATCTCATCCGGCGGCAGCGTCACCGCCTCGGCGCCCCACATCGGAATGACCTGCTTCATCTGCGAGGAATCCTCGGTGCCGAGCCGGAGGTTCTTCATGTCATCGAGTGAGGTGATCGCCTTTCCTGTCGTGAAAAAGCACCGGTAACCGGCATAAAAATAGCTTAAACCGGTAAGGCCCTTGTCCTCGAGCGAGGCCATTACCTGCTGACCGACTGCGCCGTCCAGCACCCGGAACAGGTGCTTGTCCGAGGTGTATTCGTACGGCAGCTGCAGCGCCGCAAGCTGCGGTGCATACGCTGCGGCAGACGAGATTGGCGTGCGTACAAAATCAATGCCGCCGTACACGCACTGCTCAAGTGCGGATGCATCGGTACCAAGCTCGTTATCAAAGCTCGGCAGAATTTGTATCGCGCCGTCTGTTTCCCTGCGCACCATGTCGCAGAAGCGCTGACACGCCTGATTGGCGAGGTAGTTTTCGCTCTGCCCGCTGGCAAGGCGGTAATAGCGGATATGCGGCTCGTCCGTGCCGCCGGTACATGCACAGAGCATGAGCAGCAGCCATCCGGCGATCACACACCGAAAGCGTTTATTCATCTTTCCATCTCCTATTATATAGGGTGACCAGTTTCGGCAACATCGTAAATACTTGCGGTAGGCAGGTAAAATCACAGCACACTGAAAATTTTCATATTCTTTTTTGTAACATTTGCATAAATGCTTTGGAAGGAATAGTAAATTTCCGTATAAATTCCGTAAATCCTGCCGCGCGGCTCGTTCAGTTTGCGTTATGATTGCGGTACTCGGTAGGCGTTACGCCCAAATGCCGCTTGAACACTTTCGTGAAGTAGTTTGCATCCGTATAGCCGACCCGAACAGCGATTTCCCGTACCGGAATATCAGTCTGCTGCAGCAGCTCAACCGCACGGTCGATACGGTAGGCGGTCAAGTATTCAAGGAAGGTCTGGTTATACGAGGTGCGAAAAAAGCGTGAGAAGTAGAACGAACTCATGCCCATCGCCTCTGCCGCCTGATCAAGCGACACATCCTGCATGTAATGATGCTCCAGCCACACGGAAAACTGGGTGCAGAACGTATTTCCCGGCTTGTCCCCGCATACCGCCGGACGGCTTTCTGGCAGCAGCTTCAGCTTGCGCAGGCAGGCGGTAATCTGTGCGCTGTCAAACGGCTTGACCAGATAATCCGTTCCGCCAGCCCGCATGGCGCCTACGGCGTAGTCGAAGCGGTCGAAGGCAGTCAGGAATACAATGTGGGTTTCCGGCATGGCTTTGTGGATGATAGCTGCCGCATCAAGGCCGTTCATCACCGGCATTTCAATATCCATCAGCACCAGCTGCGGCTGAATTTGACGGGCGCGTTCAACCGCCTCCCGTCCGTTCGCAACTCCCTCGATGAGTGCATCCGCGCCAAGCAAATCGCGCATCTGTCCGCTCAGATTCTGCAGACTCAGCGGTTCGTCCTCCGCGATCAGTACCTTTAACATATATGCTCTTCCCCTTTCATGGGCAGTATGATGCGGGCTGTCGTGCCCAATCCGGGACAGCTGACAATGCGGAAGCTGCCGCCGGACAGCGCAATGCGTCCCGCGATATTCTGCAGGCCGATGGACCGGTGTCCCTCGGCGGTGTTCTGTTTCATTTTGCTGCGCGAGAAGCCGCCGCCGTTGTCCGTAATCTGGATGCGGCAGCCATTCGGTGTGCTCTCAGTAACAATGCGGATGCGGCCGCCTGCACTGCGGCTGCGCATACCATGTACGATAGAGTTTTCCACAATCGGCTGCAGTGTGAATTTCGGCAGTTCACAGGCCGCACAGCGGCTGTCACAGTTCATCTCGAACGAAATACGTTCGCCGAACCGCAGCTCCTGCAGGGAAATGTAGTCGCGCAGCAGCGCAAGCTCGCGGTCGAGTGTTACCACGCTGTCGTCATGGTCGAGCGTGTAGCGGAAGAAGTTCGCCAGCCGCACCACCATGTCGCCGGTGACGGTCGCCTGCTCGATTCCGGCCATATTGGCCACGCTCTGCAGCGTGTTGAACAGAAAATGCGGGTTGATCTGGCTCTGCAGCTGCGCAAAGCGGCTCTGCTCGATCAGCTGCCGCAGGCGTGCTGCCTCGCTCTCCTGCTGACGCAGGGATTTTTCCAGCTGTGCTTCGCTTTCCAGTGCGTGAATCGTCCGCGCAATCTGGTGCTTGAGGTGGTTGAACGAGTCGGCGAGCATACCGATTTCGTCCGAGCGTGCAAAGTTGAAGTCCTCAATGTCGTATTCGCCATCCGCGACGCGGTGTGCACCGCGGCTCATCTGCTGTACCGGCAGCAGCAGGCTGCGTGCGTAGTACAGCATCGCGCCTGCAAACAGCACGCTGCCGATCGCGGCTACGATGGTAAATACCATGTTCTGTGAGGTCCCCCGCTGACCGAGGACCAGATAGCCCTCGCGTCCCTCCATCAGAAACGCTGCCGTCAGCTGATCGGTGTATTGCGTCAGATAGCTGCCCTGTGTACGCAGAGCTTCGTAGCTCACCGCATCAAATGTGCCGTCATGCAGCTGTGCGATGAACGTCTCCTGACGGACACGATAGCTTTTCATCGTGCGGTCGATGACCTGCTTAAGCACCTCGCTCTGCGTGCTGCCGTCGGTCTCTGCGCTGCGCAGCCGCACCCACGCAGAGGCGGTGTCCTGCACGGCGTCCGCATATTTGTCGATCGTATCGGACTCGGGCGCCGCAAACGTCAGCTCGCCCAGAAGCGCATTTTCCTGCTCCATGGCGTTCATGTAGTCCGTGCAGCGTGCATATTCGGACAGGATATCATCGCTTTTCTCGCGGTAATCGTAAAAATCGTTCATTAACAGTCCCACCACCAGCAGAATGGGAATGACGAATGCACAGCTCAGCACGATCGCCTTGTGCAAAATGGACAGACGCACCCACCATTGACGTACTCCGTGCACAGGCCCACCTCCTTTGTCAGATTTTATCATAAGCCAATTGATAAGCAATGTAAACCTTTTCTGGGCAGAAAAGGTAAAAAAACGCCGCACCGGCGGTGTGCAAAGGAAAACGCAGGAAGGCATCCCAAACGGACGCTTCCTGCGTTTCCTATTCAGTCTGATCCGGCGGCTTCATTATCGAATAACGCGATGAAAATGAAAGCGTTACGGCGACAGCTTCTCCCGGAGCATCGTGAGCAGCTGCTGCATATCGAACGGCTTGGAAAGATGGCCGTTCATGCCTGCCTTCTCTGCGTTCTGCCTGTCCTCGTCAAAGGCGTTCGCCGTCATGGCGACAATGGGCAGACCCGCCTTTTCGGCATCCGGCAGAGCGCGGATGGCACGCGCAGCCGCATAGCCGTCCATGATCGGCATCTGAATGTCCATCAGCACCAGATCATAGTACCCGGGCGCGCTCTCGCGCACCTTGTCTACCGCAACCTTTCCGTTTTCCGCCGTGTCCACCTCGAACCCGCCTTCCTCGAGCATCGTCACCGCGATTTCGCGGTTGAGGGCGTTATCCTCGACGACCAGCAGCCGTTTTCCGGCGAAATCCGCCTTTTTCTCCGTCTGTTCCGCAGCCTCTGCCGGGAGAAACGGCTCAGCCAGTATGCGGCGCAGCTCGGACATGAACAGCGGCTTGGCGCAGAACGCAGTCACGCCTGCAGCCTTTGCCTCAACCTCGATATCCGCCCAGTCGTAGGCGGTCAGGATGATGATCGGGGTATTGCTGCCAATCAGCCTGCGAATGCGACGCACGACCTCAAGGCCGTTCAGATCGGGTATCATCCAGTCGATGATAAAGACATAGAAGCCGTCGCCCTGCTCGATCGCGTCCTGCGTGCGGACAACAGCCTCATGTCCCGAGGTTGTCCAGTCCGACCGCATGCCGATCATGCGCAGCATTTTGCTGACGTTCAGACAGGTGTTGGTGTCATCATCCGCCACAAGCGCGCGCAGACCCTCAAGCTGGGGGATACGCTGCGGCACGGCCTGCTCTCCGCTGATGGGAAAGCGCAGGGAAACCGTGAATTCCGAGCCCTTCCCTGGCTCACTCTCGACCGAAATACTGCCGCCCATCATATCGACCAGATTTTTCGTAATCGCCATGCCGAGACCGGTTCCCTGAATTTTGCTCACGGTCGAGGTCTCCTCGCGCGCAAACTGCTCGAAGATATGCTCCTGAAACGCCGAGCTCATGCCGATGCCGGTATCACGGATATGAAATTCATAATCCACACTGCCATGCGGTGCGGTCTGCTTCTGAACGATGCGCAGGGTGATCATGCCGCCTACCGGGGTAAACTTGATGGCATTGGACAGGATGTTGAGCATGATCTGGTTGAGACGCATGGGGTCGGCAACAACATCCTCATCCTCCACATCGACCATATCGATGAAAAGCGAAATGCGCTTGGCGGTTATGCTCGACTGGATGATATCGCGCAGATCGTGTACAAGCTCGGGCAGGTGCACCGGGCGCAGCTCGAGAGAAACCTTGCCGCTCTCGATGCGGCTCATATCAAGCACATCGTTGATGAGCGAGAGCAGATGCTGGCTCGCCGTCGCGGTCTTTTTCAGGTAGTCGAGCACCTGCTCACGGTTGTCGATATGGGTAGCCGCAAGCGAGGTGAAGCCGATGATCGCGTTCATCGGCGTGCGGATGTCGTGCGACATATTGAACAGAAATTCGCGCTTGGCGCGGTTTGCCGCCGTTTCCTGACGGATAGCGCGTTCAAGCTCGGCGTTTTTCTGCTCAAGCGAGGTCTGATATTCCTTTTCGAGCGTTTTCTGCTGCTGGAGGAAGCTCTTTTCCGTTCCTCGCCGCACGAACAGGAGCAGCGTTAGAACGATCGCACAGGCGAAGAACGACACGATCAAATTGACCGGCGTGTTCGTGTAGAGCAGTCTGCCCGGGACATATATATAGTAGTAGAAGTTGCGCCCGTGGCTGTACATGCCGTAGTATCGGGTCAGGCCCCTGCGTCCGGCATAGACCAGCCGGTCGGCATGGCCGCTCGAGCGGATGCGGCGGAGCAGATCATTTTCCGTGGTATCCGTACCGATGAGGGACGGCTCGTCCGACGCAGTTACGCGGTTGCCGTCCGACAGGAGCACGGTTCCCGTGATCTCGGCGTCGTAGCCGTCGAGCAGATTCTGCACGGAGAGCACGGATTTCTTTGCGAACGCCGCCCCGGTGTGCCGCCAGCCAAGCACCGCGCCGCGTCCGTCCGCGCAGCTGCGCACGGCAGCGTCAGCAAACGAGCCGTCGGTCAGCTGTACGCGCCGAACATAGGTGCTCTGCGGATGACCGATCACGGCGAGCACGCGCTCGGCTTCCAGATCGGTTTGCAGGCGGGTATAGCCGATGCCGTCCGTGCTGTACTCGCAGATTAGCCTGCCGTTCGCGTCCAGCACTGAAATACCGGTCAGCCCCAGCCGCTCCACATACTGCCGCAGCTCGTCCTCGCCGCAGTCGAGCGTCACGCCGTCCAGCTCCTGAACGGCGGTCGTTCCGCGCACTAGCGCCTTGGCCACGGCGGTTTCGTTATACTGCACATAGGAGGAGGACTGCTCCTTTACAAAGTCGATCAGCTCGGTCATGCGCCGCTCGCAGTCCTGCATATCCGCGTGCCGGGACAGCAGGAATACCGCACCGAGGAACAAAAGCCCTGCCGCGAGGCACAGGCACCAGAACGTCCTTCGGGAGACAATGCGCCGGGAATTATTGTTCAAGCTGCTCCACCTCCAGACTGTGCGCGGGGACCTCGAGATATTTTCCGACCAGCTGTTCCATGCTGCCGTCCTCGCGCATCTGCGCGAAAACCTCGGTCAGCTGCGCCGCCAGACCGCGTGTGTCGTTCTTGGAAAATGCCACGCCGATGCCGGTCGTCAGCAGCGGTTCATCCAGAATACGGAAGTTCGCGCCGTAGTCCTTCATATACTGCCGGATAGCCTCCTCGTGTGCTGCTACCGCGTCCACATAGCCGCAGTCCAGCATGGCATACTGCACCCCACGGTCAGCGAGGCTGATGATATTTCGGAAAGCCGGGACGTTTTCGCCTCCGCTCAGAAAGATCGCCTCCGGCTTGCCGGTGGCCTGCACCGCGATGGTCTTTCCAGCGAGGTCGCTCATTCGCTCGATGCTGCTCTGCGCGCTGACGGCGATGACCTGACGGCTTACCAGATACGGTCCCGCCCACTGATAGTCGTTCTCGCGGCCGTCCATGGAAAAGCAGTCCCAGATGCAGTCGATTTCTCCGTTATCGACCAGTTTGGTTTTCTGTTCCCAGTCGATCGTGGTGAATTCCGCGCGGTATCCCATGCGGCGGAATGCCTCCTCCGCAATATCCACGTCCAGACCGGTAATGTCGCCGTTATTGTCCATATAGACATAAGGCGGATAGGTGTCGCTGCCGACGGTGATCGTCGGGAGTGTGCTGTCGGACGCCGCATCCGAGACGCAGCCGGACAGCAGACCCGCCGTCAGCATGGTCAAAAGCGCCAGAGCGCATCTTACCCGTTTGTGTCTGTTCATACCGATGATGGTGTCCTCTCCCTCTTGCTCGTTGTCTGTGCCGCAAATCGGCACAATTCACTCTTCATTATACACGCTGCCGCACTCCTGCACAACAGAAATTTCCGCCGTCGGCGCTGACGGAAATTTTCCTTTATTCTGCATTGCATTAGTAGTATAATAAAATGGTGAAGCTGGTCAAATTCCGGTAAACAAAGGGAGGGAGAGCGACCCGGCTGCGGTCGAACGACTATGAACCGACAGAAAATTCTGATTGTTGACGACTCGGAACTCAACCGAGAAATGCTCAAGACGATCCTCGGCGAGGAATATGACTACGCGGAGGCAGAGAACGGCGCGCAGGCCATCCTCATGCTCCAGCAGGATATGAATATCGACCTGCTGCTGCTGGATATCAATATGCCGAAAATCGACGGCTTCGGCGTTCTCGAGCGCCTGAATCAGTTTCGCTGGATCGAGGAGCTGCCAGTCATCATGATCTCCGCCACCGAGGACCGTGCGGTTATCGAGCACTGTTACAGCCTCGGCATTACCGACTATATCCGCCGTCCATTCGACTCCTTCATCGTGCAGCGCCGCGTCAAAAACACGCTCACGCTCTACGCCAACCAGAAGCGGCTGATGGGCATGGTCTCCGACCAGATCTATCAGAACGAGAAGGACAGCCATGTCATGATCGGCATCCTCAGTCATATCGTCGAGTTCCGCAACAGCGAGAGCGCACAGCATGTGCTTCAGGTGCAGACCGTGACCGAAATGCTGTTGCGCAAGCTGACCGAAAAGACCGATGTATACGGTCTGACCGAGGACAAGATCCGCCTCATCACCACCGCGTCCGCCCTGCACGACATCGGCAAGATCAGCATCCCCGAGAACATTCTGAACAAGGCGGGCGCACTGACGCCCGAGGAATTCAACATCATCCGCACCCATCCCGCCATCGGCGCATCCATGCTCGAGGGGCTGACGCAGTACCGCGACGAGCCGCTGGTCAAGGTCGCCATCGAGATCTGCCGCTGGCACCACGAGCGCTGGGACGGCGGCGGCTATCCGGACGGCCTGCTCGGTGAACAGATCCCGATCTCGGCGCAGGTAGTCGCACTGGCGGACGTATTTGACGCGCTGACCAGTGACCGCTGCTACAAAAAGGCATACACCCACGACACCGCCATCACCATGATCCTCAACGGAGAGTGCGGCGCGTTCAACCCGATGCTGCTCGACTGCCTGCAGGAGATCAGCATGCGCCTCCGAAGCGCACTGCCGACGCTTGCCGCCGATCAGGTGCTCCGCCGCGACGCAAAGCGCCTGTCTGCCGAGTTGCTGCAAAAGAGCGCTGTACCGCACAGCGACCGCGCCCAGCGCGAGCTGAATTATGTCAAGGAAAAGCTGGATTTCTTTGTCTCCTGCTGCGGCGATGTGCAGTTTGAGTATGACGTTCCTGCCGGTACCATCATAATAGCCGACCGGAGCCGTCCGCGTCAGCAGCAGTGCACGATACTGGACGTGCATGAAACGGACAGTCTCCGACTGCTGCGGCCGGCCGATATTGCGCGGCTCAGAGCCGCTCTCAAGGCCACAACGCCCGAGAACAACGAGCTTTCGCTCAGCCTGCTTCTGCCGGTCGGGCACAAGCAGCACTGGCACAACATCCGGATGCACACGCTCTGGTCGCCGTTCTCCCCCGGTCACTATGTCGGCGTGATCGGCTGTCTGACCGATGCGCAGAAGGTGCAGGGCGGCTATGCGCCCTTCCGCTGCACAGGCAAAAGCGCGACGGACGAGCCGTCGATCATCGACGATATACAGCGTCTGAGCACGGTCTTTGATGTCGTCCGTCTGGTTGACCCGACGAAATACGCCGTGCTCGATCTCGATGCGGACGGCATTCTGCACCGCACAGGCGAGCGCTGCGCCGCGTTCTGGGATAACGATGCGGGCTGCGCCAACTGCATCTCCGCACGGGCGTTTGCTGAGCATACTACGCTCAACAAGCTCGAATTTACACGAAATGAGATGTATTTCGTCATCGCCAAGTATATTACGATCAACGGCACGCCCTGCGTGCTCGAGCTGGTCTCGCGGCTCAACGAGGGCCGCTGGATTGACGCAAACGGCTCGCGTTTTCTGCTTGACCGCACGCGCGGCGAGGATATGCAGCTGTTCCTCGACCCGCTGACCAACGTCTATTCGCGCCGTTATTTTGAAACCTACCGCACCCACCTTGAGGGCATGGAGGGCGTGGCGCTGATCGACGTAAACAACTTCAAGTTCATCAACGATCGCTGCGGCCACGCCGCAGGCGATGCGGCGCTGCGCGACATCGCAAACGCGGTGCGCTCCTGCATTCGCAAGACCGATATTCTGATCCGCTACGGCGGCGACGAGTTCCTGCTGCTGTTTCCGCGCATGACCGAGGAGGCTTTCCTCGACAAGAAAAAGCAGATTCAGCAGGCCGTGCGCGGCATCCGCATGTCGGAGTTTGCGGATGTTCAGCTTTCGGTCAGCATCGGCGGCATCTGCGGCGTACATCCGATCACAGAGGCTATCCGCAAGGCGGATTATCTGATGTATCTGGACAAGGCAGAGCAGAAGTCCTGAAAAGCGAAATCCCCTGCCGGGGAGACAGAAAATCTGTCCCCGGCAGGGGATTTTTTGCGTTCTTTCCAAGCGGCAGCCGCGGCAGCGCGACGGAGTCTGCGCAAGGAGCCGCGGCAGCGCGACCGGAGCCTGCGCAAGGAGCCGCGTCTTTAATTTTGTGCTGCCTCCGCTTTCTCGACCGAAACGACCGTGCCGTCAAACGAATCGACCTCGGATACCGTGCCCGTATAAGTCACAGTGACCGAATCGCCCTCTGCGGCATCGTCCAGACCCTTCGGCGTATCGGAGGGATCGTAGGTAAATTCATAGGCGGCACCCTCAGCATCCGTTACAACGAACATGCCGTTCTTCTTCTCATCGAGCGAGCCGGTGAGCGTGTTTTCCTGCTGCTGTTCGCTGCTCGAGGACGAGGCCGCTGAAGAAGATGCTGTACCGGTATCCGTATTTTCGGCGGGCTTGCTGCCGCAGGCCGAAAGCGATGCAGCCAGCAGAGCCGTGCATGCAAATACCATCAGTGTTTTTTTCATGTAAAAAGCCTTCTTTCTAAGAGAGCAGTATCTGCTCTCTTTCTCTCTATTAGACGAAGCACGTCTAAAAAGGTTCCGGCTTCTGAAAAATTTTTTTCACGGATTTTTGGGGCGGTCCGCCGCACCCGGTCACATCTGTTCGACGGCTTCCTCGGTCAGCAGACGCAGCAGGTCTCCCGGCGGCAGAGGACGGGAGAAATAATAGCCCTGAATCATATCCACGTTCCAGCTCCGCAGCAGCTCCATCTCCTCCTGCGTCTCCACACCCTCCGCAATGATGCGGTAGCCGAGACGGCAGAAAGCGGATACGATGCTCTGGTAGAAGAGCGCGGCGTTTTTGTCCGTGCAAATGTGGAACAGCAGCGAACGGTCGAGCTTGATGACCGAGAACGGCAGCTGCATAACCGTATTCAGGTTGGCGTAGCCCGAGCCGAAATCATCCAGACACAGGCCGATGCCGGCCGCCTGAAAGCTCTCCGCCACCCGGGTCAGGCTCGCGGAATACTCGGTCGCAACCGTCTCGGTGATCTCAAACTGGAAGCAAGAGTACGGCAGACCGTATTCGTCCAGAATGCGGATCAGGTGGCTTCCGCCATCGCTGTGAATAAGATCGAGCGGCGAAAGATTGATCTTGACGTTCGCAATGCTCGCGCGGAGCGCCGGGTTTTCGCGCAGAAAACGGCAGACGCGCCGCAGCTGAAGCTCGGTGATCTGGCTGATCAGGCGGTTCTTCTCCGCAAGGCGGATAAAAATATCCGGTGAAATCCAGCCGAGTGCGGGATGCCGCAGGCGGCTGAGCGCCTCAAGGGTGACAAAGCGCTGCTGATGCAGCGAATAGACCGGCTGATAATAGACCTCGAACAGATCCTCGTCGATCGCGCGGTGCAGGAACTGCTCGACCTGCTTGTTGTAGTAAAAGCTGTCCCTGTTCTTGCGGTCGTTCTGGATGACCTCAGTCCCGCCGCTGCGTGCTGCGAGAGATTCGAGATATTCCGCATAATCCAGCACAAGACCGCCCGTTCCCAGCTTTTCCGCGCCCACCACGCCGCACAGGATGACCGGCGAAGGGGCGGCCTGCGCGTCATCCGGCTGCGTGTGGAACACCTGCCGCAGACTCGTCAGACAGGCTTCGTACTCGCGCAGCGAGAACGTCAGCAGCAGAAACCGCTTGCCTGTCACGCGGAACACGTTCCTGCCCGCGATCTCCTGCATGTGCTCGGCCGCGCGGCGCAGAAATTCATCGCCGCTCTGCACGCCCGAGACTTTGTTCATGTGGTCAAGCTGGTAGGCGTAGACCGTGATAATGTGAAAGGCCTTGTGCGCGTCGGTCAGCTCGTTCATGCGGCGCAGCAGATACTGCTTGTCATTCAGTCCGGTCAGGCTATCCATGCACGCGCAGGGATTGTTGATGGTCAGATACATTGCGAGAATGCTGAGCGAAAGGCCGAAGCCGGTCGTCAGCACCGCGGGATTGACGGCCTGCGCGGCGATGCCGAAGGCGGCGAGCAAAAAGACCGTAAGCAGCGCCGTCAGATTGCGGCGGCTGACCGCATCCCGGTGCACCGCGACAAAAATCGCTGCCGCCGCGATGTGCAGCAGGGCGCTGATGTACAGCAGCAGATACCACGGACCGTGGCAGTAGCCGGTGCTGTCGAAATAGAACAGCTTTTCGGTGAAGGGGTTGGTCAAAATGATAAAGACCAGAGCGATAGTCGGAATGCCCATGCGCAGCACGGTTCCGGTGGAGATCACACGGCTTGAGCACAGTGTACAGACATAGTACAGCAGCATGAGCGGCAGGATCGCCTGAAACAGATAGAACACGGTGTTCGAGAGCATGCGGCCGACGCCAAAGCTGTACGGAGCGTACAGAATGAAGCATGTACTGACCAGCTCAGCGAGAACGTCCAGACTGACGACAGTCAGCAGGCGGCGGAACATGAGGCTGTTCCGGTCATCCATCTGCCGCTGATGAGAATACTGCCACAGAACAACCAGCAGCACCGCCATCCCGGCGATCAGATAATGTAGATTGGTTGTCATTCCGTGTCCCCTCCCAGTCTGGTTTCATTTCTCTTCAAATAGGCGTCCGCCTCCGCCTTCCATGCGCTGATGCTGCGCGATTTTCCGTCCTCGTCGCACAGACGGCTGAAGCCGTAGGTCATCGTGATGCGGGCGCGCGGCGCACAGGTGCGGTTGTACCGCGCGACAATCGCGCTGAACTGCCGGTGCAGCTGCCCCGAATTTGCCCTTGGCTCGGGACGGATGAGGGCGAACTCGTTTCCGCCGGTGCGGAAGCACGATACGCTTTCGCCTCCGTCCTCGCACGCGCGGCAGAAGTCTGCAACGCACCGTGCGGCGGCGATGACCGCCTCATCCCCTGCCTGAAGGCCGAGGCGGTCGTTGCGCTCGTTCAGGCCCTCCAGCCGGATATAGGTCAGCACCGCATCGCGGCATCCGACCTCGCCGGTGCGGATGCGCTCCATGTATTCCTCAAACGCGCGGCGATTCGGCAGACCGGTCATACGATCCTCGCGCTGCATCTGATGGCTGATGCGGTGCTCCATGTGAAAGCGCATATCCTCGGTCGCCTGTCCGAGTAGCTCACGGAAGAGCAGGATGATGAACAGCAGCACGCCAAACTGGAATATTGCATCGTACCAGTAGATGTGCAGCAGGCCGTACAGGACGAGCGCTGCCACGCCGAACACGCCCAGTGCGGCGAACGCCGCAATACGCAGCCGGAGCTGCTGCGAAGGCTGCTCGCGGTACGACCGAAGCAGCACGGTCAGCATCGCTGCGACGCCTGCCGCCAGAAGCAGGTGCGTCAGCGGCAGCATATCAATAAACCGGATGTCGAAAAGCCGGTACGCCGCGCCCTGTGCGAGCGCGTTGGCGCAGAACAGTGCAATGCATACATCGGGAACGAGCCGCCGTCTGCCGCTTATCGTGTTGCGGACAAAATGCACCATCGGAATAGACATCAGCATAAAGGCGTAAAAGGAAACGACGCTTCCGGCGGCAGTATCCCGTCCGTAAATCTGATACAGAGCGGAATCGGTCAGGCACCACAGGCTGCACAGCAGCAGAAAGACCGCCACATCGAGGAAGCGGCACTCGCGGATGCCGCAGCTGCTCATGTAGCAGAAAATCAGCAGCGCCAGCACGGCAAGGATGACCATGGCGAGCATCATGACCAGGGAAAACAGTGAGGTCTGGATATGGTGGCCGGTGATGCTCCGCACCGAGCCGAGCAGAGGCGCGTCAAACCTGTCTGTCCGGTCGGAAAGCTGCGTAAAGGTCAGGCTGAGCGTCTGTCCGCCGATATTGTCCGGAAGCTCCGCATCCGCCCACAGGCGACCCTTCATCTGCGTGTTTTTCGGAAAAGCGTTGTCCTCGTAGCGATAGAGCAGCGTTTCGCCCGCACGGATCTCGATGCCGTATTCCACGCCGCGTGCGCTCAGCAGCTTTCCGGCATCGCGGGCGGTCAGCGTGTCGTTATACAGGGTAAGCGTCTGCCCCGGCTCAGCCGGAAGCGTGACCGGGAACGCAATCTCGCGCCGCACGCCGTCCGTCAGCTGATACCAGCCGGTATTAAGGGAGGAAAGCACCCTGTCCGGATCGTGCTGATGCAGTCCGGCAATGAGGAACGCCAGCATTGCCACGGTCAGCAGCAGGGCGGCCGTCTCTGCGGTGCACCGCAGGGTTTTGTGTTTCATGACTGTTCCTCCGTCCGGTCGTCTTCGTGATGGTGCTGCTTTTCCGCGTACATACGGCTGTCCGCCGTGATGCGCACCTGCGAAGCGTCGCCGTCCTCCGGATAGCAGGCGCAGCCGCAGCTGACGCCGACCGAAAGCACTTTTCCTTCGATAACGATGGGCGCAGAGAGCATGGTCTGGATGCGCTCGGCCATGCGGCTGCGCTGCTCCTCGTCCATATCGGCGCTGACGATGAGCGCGAACTCATCGCCGCCGATGCGGAAGGCGTAGTCCCGGCTGCGGATGCAGCGCAGCAGCCGCGCGCTGATCTCCTTGAGCAGCCGGTCGCCCATGGCGTGACCGTATGTATCGTTTACCGGCTTAAAGCGGTCGAGATCGAGGTAATACAGCACGAACGGCAGCTTTTTCGCCTCACAGATGTTCAGGACCCTGCTGAAATAGCGCTCGTTGAACAGGCCGGTCAGGCTGTCCGTGTTTGCCATGTTTTCCAGCTCGACCTTCTGCCCGATATCCTGCACAACCTCCATGACCACGGCGACCGTGCCGTCCGCATGCCACTCGACCGGGATGACGGTCAGCACCATATAGGCGTTTTCCGTCCGACTGCAATACTCGATTTTGAGATTGTCATCCGGTTTCCGGAGCACGCTGCGCAGATAGTCCGGCGTAAGCAGCCGCGAGAGCTTGGCGTTTTCCGTTTCGGTCAGCGCGACATAGCGTTTAGAGATGATTTCGACCATTTCCGAATACTGTCCGGAGGTCGGATAGAGCGGCTCACTGCTCCGCAGCTCATGATAGCGGTAGCGTCCGGTATCCAGATTGACGATGGAATACCGATCGACGATGCGGCTCATGCTTTGCAGGAAACGGTCGCTCTTCATCTTTTCGCGCTCGAGGTTCAGCCGCTCCATTTCCTCGTTCTTAAGGCGCAGCCGGTTCTCCATCCCCAGCGCCAGCACCACGATGATGACGGCGAAAAAACTGAGTGCGCCGAGCAGGATGAGCGAGGAATTCTGCACGTCATACAGCGCGCCGTCCACCTCATCCGCCTGGATGACGCCGACGAGCGACCAGTCCGAAAACGCGGTCGGAATCGCAACCAGATAGTTTCTCGCCCCATCGCAGGTGAACTGCGCGCTTCCGCTCTTGTCGAGCTGGATGCAGTCCCTGATATCGTCCATGCTGCCATATTTCCAGTCAACATGGTCGGACAGGTCGTACAGATTAGTCATTCCCTCGCACAACTCGGTCTGCGGCTCAAGCTTCAGCACGATGTCGCCGTTCGAGCGCACCACATAGCAGTCGCTCTGTCCGCCGTACATGCTGCCGTCAACCAGATCATCGACCACGTCCGTGTCATAGCTGACCGCGATACCGGTGTAGGTCACGCCGTCCAGCGTCAGATTGCGGCTCATCGGCATCGCGAACACGATCTTGGGCACGCCATAGGTCGCCGTATAGGTGGAGACGATTGGCTCGCCCTTGCTGTACATCTCCTGAAAACGCCGTCGATGCTGTCGGCGCTGCCCTTTCGCCCATCTGCCGTTAGATACTGCGTGCTCTCGTTGAACAGATAGAAGTCGCTATAATGCCACGACAGCTTGTTGCTCTGCGCATCCGACCAGATGCTGTCAACATCCGCATCCTCCTTCGCATTCTTTATCAGGCCGTCCCACTGGTTCAGCACGGTCCAGTTTCGCTGCACGAACAGCGTGAAGGTCTTAGAGATTTGCGCATAGCTTTCGAGCAGATGATTCGAGCTTTCCTGATAAATCTGCATTCCGATGTAGTTGCTGTAAACGCCAATGCCCGCCGCGAACACTATGGTGAGAAGTGCGGTCAGCAGAGCAATTCTTGATCGCTTTTTCATGTTCTGCCCCTCCTTCGGTAAAATTTATTCATTCCTTTTCTCATGCCATAATTATACTATTTCCCGACCCAAAAAGAAAGCGAAGATTGCGGCGCAGCGGCATTTATTTTCCTGTTTTATTACCGCGCTGCAGCCTCTGCATATCCGAAAAACCCGGAGTACCGTCAGCCGTTTTCGGCCGGTACTCCGGGTTTTGATGTATCCGCATGGCGCAGTCAGTGCATAATGCCTTTCAGCGCGTCGATCAGCTCCTCAACCACAATCGGCTTGGACAAAAAGCCGTTCATGCCGCAGTCGAACGCCTGCTTTCGCTCCTCCTCAAACACGTTGGCCGTCATGGCAACGATCGGGACTGCGGCGCGCGCCGGGTCCTTCAGCGCACGAATGCGCTGGGTGGCGGTGTAGCCGTCCATGATCGGCATCTGCACATCCATCAGCACCAGATCATAGCGGCCCGGGTCCGAGGTGCGAACCTTCTCCACCGCGACCGCGCCGTTCTCGGCGATATCGACCAGAAAACCATACTCGTGCAGGATTGTCATCGCAATCTCACGGTTCAGCTCGTTATCCTCGACCAGCAGGATATGCCGTCCGCGGAAGTCGGCGTTTTTCCCGGGCAGGATGTCCTGCTCCTCCGCCGTCTGCATGTGCCCGATGGCTGTCAGCAGAGTGTCGCGCAGGTCGGACAGGAACATCGGCTTGGAGCAGAAGGCCGTCACGCCTGCCGCCTTCGCCTCCGCTTCGATATCCGACCAGTCGTAGGCGGTCAGGATGATGATGGGTGTGTCATCGTTCAGGCTGCGAATCTGGCGCGTGACCTCGATGCCGTTCATGTCCGGCAGCCGCCAGTCGATGATATAGGCCCGGCAGGGGTCGCCCAGCTCGATGGACTGCCGTGCACGCAGCACAGCCTCCCGGCCGGAAAGCGTCCACTCCGCACGCATTCCCACACGGGTCAGCAGCTTTGCCACGCTGTCGCAGGTGTTGAAATCGTCGTCCACCACCAGTGCCTTTAGGCCGGCAAGCTCCGCGATCTTTTCCTCGCGGCGGGTTCCGGTCTGCACGCGCAGCGGCAGGCAGATGATAAACTCAGTGCCCCGGTTCTTCTCGGTCTGCACCTTGATCGTGCCGCCCATCATCTCGACGATATTCCGGGTGATGGCCATGCCGAGGCCGGTTCCCTGTATCCGGCTGACCGTGGAGGTACGCTCGCGTTCAAACGGCTCGAAGATCTTCTGCGCGAACTCCGGACTCATGCCGATGCCGTTGTCGCGGACACGGAACTCGTACTGTGCACAGTCGCGCACGGTTCCGGCAAACTGCCGGACACGCACGGAAACCGTGCCGCCCGCCGGCGTGAACTTGATGGCGTTGGACAGCAGGTTGAGCAGGATCTGCCCCATGCGCGTCCGGTCGCAGTAGACGTCCTCGTCGGTAACGTCAAGCGCATCCATATAAAGCTCGAGCTGCTTGGCGTGTATCTGTCCGCTGACGATGGTCTTGATATCGTGCAGCATCTCGGGGATGTTGACCTCGGTTTCCTCCAGCTGGAGCTTGCCGCTCTCGATGCGGCTCATGTCCAGAATATCGTTGATGAGCGCGAGCAGGTGGCGGCTCGAGGAGAGGGTTTTGGTCAGATAGTCCTTCACCCGTTCCTGATTATCGATATTGCTGACCGCAAGGGTGGTAAAGCCGATGATCGCATTCATCGGTGTGCGGATATCGTGCGACATATTAGACAAGAAGGTGCTCTTGGCGCGGCTGGCGGCTTCGGCGGCCGCAACCGCCTCGGAAAGCGCCTGATTGATCTTCCGATCAGCCGTGCGGTCGGACATCACGAGGATGTACTTGGTCCGGCCTGCGACCTCGCTGCCCATGGCGACGATGTGGAACCAGCGGCGCTCACCGGTCTGCTGATGGGCATAATCGGCATCCCATTCGCTCTGCTCGCCGCACTGAATCCCCGCGAGGAAGTTCTTATCGTGGTCGGGAGAGTCCTTCGGGTGCAGCGCCCGCAGTGCACGGATGTCCTGCTGCACCTGCTTGAGCGGCACGCCCAGCAGCCGCTCGATGTTCGGGCTGACATAGTCCGTGCGGGAGGTTTCGGCATCCAGCATGAAGAAAACATCGTCCACGTTGCGTGAGAGCCGGGTGAACAGCTCATCCTTGTACAGGATCTCAGTATCTCTCCGACGCAGCGCATCGCGGCTTCTGTGCACGATGAGCGCGATGAGCAGCACCATAAGCAGGCACGCAATAGCGGTCACGATCTCGACCGTCCGGTGCCACAGCGTATCCATGCTGGCGTTAACAACGCTGACCGGGACAAGGCTGAGCATGATCCAGTCCTGGATGCCTGTGTTCTCGTAGACCAGATAGTACCGGGTTCCATGCAGCGTCAGCATCTTGCTTCCGTCCCTGCCCTGCGCGAAATCGTCACTCAGCGCGTCGAACGCTTTATCGGACAGATTGGAGCTGCTGCGCAGCTCCGCGAGGAAATTATAGACCGATTCCTCGCTGCCGTTCTCACCGTCAGCCTCGCTGTCGAGCACAACGCGCCCGTCCGGGTAGACAACATAGTTGTGGCTCGTGCCCTCGAAGGCGGAGTTGTCGATCGCGTTCAGCACCGTATCATTATAGTAGGCGATGGCGATCGCATCATAGGCGAAGCCGCGGTAGGTGCCGCTCATCTCCGGGCAGGCAAACACGAGCATCTGCGGCTTTCCGGGCAGCACCGCATTCACAACGACGTCCTCTCCGGCGAAAAGCTGCGTGTCCAGATCGGTCTGCGAGCCAAGACTGCTCTTTTCGCCGTCCTGCGTCATGCAGCTGCCGTCCGAGGCGAGGAAGTAGAGGGCGGCGCAGCCGGTCTCCTTCTGCATCTCGTTCAGACTGGAACGGATCTGTTCTTCGCTCGAGGCGTTTTTCAGAAAATCGTTCCACAGATGCAGCAGCATCTGGTTTCGGCTGACCAGATGGTTCAGCATATTGTCGGATTTACGCAGGATCTCCGACAGATGCGAGGTGCTCTCCCGATAGACCGTCTGCGACATAAACAAGAAATACCGATAGCAGATGCCGCCGAGCAGCACCGCCAGAGCCAACAGTGCGGCGGCAGGGCGGCGCCATTTTTTCAGGAAGCGGTATTTTATTTTGCTTCCGCGTGTTTTATCTGCCATTTCCGTTTACCTCAATGTAATATAGTTTTCCGGCTCCGCCAGTACGGCATTCCCCTCGGAGACATACGCGCTCCAGGTGTCCCGAACTCTCGTGTCGCCGCCCTCGAAGGCGCGGCTTTCGTCCGCAAGCAGCGGCGCCATGCTGCCCACCGTCGCCAGACAGGTTACGGTTACGGTCTCGTCCTCGCGGAGCGGTTTGCCGTCCCGCGTGATCCCGGTCAGCGTAAAGCCGCCGTTTTCCTCCTTGACCTCGATGGCGATGCCGCTGACCACCGGCAGAGAGCCGCAGTTAAACGGCGTAAAGCCGCCCTCGCAGCCCTCGACAAAGGCGCGGAGGGTCTCGGTCAGCTCCGCACCGTTCATCGTGCGCTGATACGCGCGCAGATCGTTCGGCATGATCATAGAGGCAGCCATTTTCTCGGTGTAGTCTGCCGCCAACACGCTGCCGGTAAAGCTGTTCGCCGCAGCAATGAGCACATCGGTGTCATACACGCCACGCAGCGTGTTCGCCATTACGGAGAAGGAGGCGTTGCCGCTGTCCGCATGGAAAACGTTTGAATAGCCCTTGTCCAAGGTCAGCACAGCCGCATCCGCGGCAGGCTCATCCGCAAGCAGCTGCGCGTTGAACGCCTGATACGCCTGCTCTGCCGTATATTCTCCTGCGATCATGCGCGAGACCACATCCTTGGAGACCGAGAAGAAATCGTTGGAGGCGATGCGGATGTACATATGGTTCTGCTCGACCACCGGGCGCACGTCCTCAAGATAATCGGTCAGACGAAGTCTGACGTTCTGACTGTAGCTCAGAATGTCCTGTCCGTCATAGACGATGCGGTTCTGTGCTTCCTCGGAGAGCATAACGCGGAGCACCTGCATCGCCTTGTCGCGGCGGTTGCTGTCCTGCTCGAGATTGCGGCTCAGCGCAACCTGAAAATACGGGGTGGTCATCAGCCACTGCTGCCCATCCTGACCGAAGAACGGCAGGAAGGTCGTATCAATGCCCTCATCCTGCAGGATTTTAACGTTAGCAGAGCTGCTGAAGAACATGGCAAGCTCGCCGCTGCGCATCCGGTCCATGATGTCATCGTAGGTCAGTGTCAGGTCAGCAGCGTTCAGGCCGGTATCGCGGATGAAGTTCTCGAGGTTCTTGAATGCGGTCGGCCAGACGGTGTCGTCCAGACCGACTTTCTCGGTGCTGGCCGGGTCGCTGTACGCGGCGCGCCATTTGCGACCTTCCGCCGAGGAAAGCTCGGAAACCGAAAGTCCCTGAAGGGTTTCCATGCAGGTGTAATCGTAGGTATAGTCCGCATCAAAGCCGCGGATGCCGTGCTTTGCAAACGCCTGACAGGCGGAAACAAAGCTGTCGTAATCGGTGGGCAGCGGAATGCCGTATTTCGTGAACAGACTGCGGTTGACCACAAAGCCGTGCGCGTCCGCGCAGACCGGCAGCCAGTTTACGCTGCCGTCCTCGTTTTTGAAGCTGTTGAGGTAGGTGTTGTAGACCGCGCCCGCCTCGTTGGTCGTGGCGAGGTTCATCAGACTGTCCTTCAGCGGCGCAGCATCATGCAGCGAGAAGCGGCAGCAGGTGATAATGTCCGGCAGACCGCCGTTCTCGTTCAGAAATTTGTAAAAATCCAGATCGTTATTGCCGACGATGAACTCAATATTCACATCCGGAAGCTGCGACTGGATGTAGGGGGCGTAATTTTCATACAGCGTGGTGTTCCACAGATAGACCTGAATGGTCTCCGCATCCTCCTGCGCTTCGCTCTTTTGTGCGCCGCAGCCGGTCAGCAGACATGCCGCTGCTGCCAGTACCGCGAGCAGAACGGACAGACCGCGCTTCCGCTTTTTTGTTTTCATCAACCGATTCTCCTTACCCGTGACAGCCGCCTCTCCTCGACAGACTGCCCTTCTTTCCCTCTTGCCTCGCCGCAAAGCGGCAATATATAAAATAGCATAGCACTTTGCAGGCGGTATTTCAAGGAATTCCGCCTTTTTTCTGTCAAAACAGGCAGGAACACAGACTGTTCGCCGTATTTGGAGCGCTTTTGCGGCGAATATTCCTGTAAAACAGGTTGAGACGGGATACCGGCGTGAGACGCTGTGCAGCTGCAAGGCTGCGAAAGGAACACACCGCCGCGCCTCCGATGAGCAAAAAAAAGACCCGCCGATTTCTCGACGGGTCGATTGTTCAAATTCGAGGTTCTGCGACGTCAATGCTCACAGAACCCATTTTCTTGACGCTTGAGCTATACAAATCCTTCGTTTTGAGAAAATCGTTACTTTCTCAGAAAATACACCAGGCACGGCCGTCCGCCGGTACGGTAATCCATCTCACTGCCGATGACCTGCTGCTCTGCCAGATAATTCATATACCGCCGCACGGTCACGACCGACAGACCGACATGCGATGCGATCTCATCACTGGTATGCCGTGTCTCCGGCGCGGCGCGCAGATATGCCTCAATGCGCGAAAGCGTCTGGCTCTGCAGACCCTTCGGCGGTGTGACAGGCGGTGTCGGCGCAGCCGCCTGAAACAGCGTATGGTCAAGCACATCCTGACTGAAGCTGTCGCGCTGCACGCTTTCTCGCCGGCGGCAGAACACATCAAGCGCCTGCCGGAACCGCTCATACGCGAACGGCTTGACCAGATAATCCACCGCGCCCAATCGCACGGCATCGTTAACCGTTTTTGCGTCATTCGCAGATGTGACCATGATGACATCCGCGTCCACGCCTTCCGCACGAAGCTGCAGCAGCAGCTCGGTGCCGCTCATCTGCGGCATGTAAACGTCTAAAATAATCAGGTCGATCGGGTTGCGCCGCAGCCAGAACAATGCCGGATGCGCCGCCGAAAACGTCTGCACGACGGCAAACCGGCTGTCCTGCTCGATATACCGGCGGTTGAGCCGTGTGATCATCGGATCATCCTCAATAATAACCGTTGTGTACATCGGATTTCCTCCCTACTGCTGTCTGTTTGCGGATTCCGCAACCGTAATGATGAACGAGCTGCCGATTCCCGGCTCGGACTCGACGCGAATCGTGCCGTGGAACGCATCCACGGTCTCCTTGACGAGTGACAGACCGGTGCCTCTGCCCTCTCCTTTGGTGGAAAAGCCGCGCTCGAAAATGCGGTCCAGCTTATCGGCAGCAATGCCTGCACCGCTGTCGTCCACGCTGATGAGCATGCCGTGCTCTCCCTCGCGAATGCTGACCGTCACTTCCTTCTGTGCGTTTTCCGGTGCATCCCGCAGTGCGTCAAACGCATTCTCAGTCAGGTTTCCAAGAATGGTGATCAGACTGCTCACCGGAAGATACTGTCCGTCTCCATGCAGCTCACTCGCCGGGTCGAGCACAAACCGGATGCCCAGCTCTGCCGCACGATACGCCTTGCCGATCAGCAGCGCCGCAACCGACGGCTCCCGAATACGCTCAGAAATATAGCCGATCGAGTGTGCGCGCGTCTGCGTTAAATGCAGCACATAGTCCTCCGCCTGCTTGTACTCGCCCAGCTGCAGCAGACCGAGAATCACATGCAGCTTGTTGGTAAACTCATGCGTATACGCCCGCAGCGCACCGACTATGTGCTGCACGCCGGTCAAATCCTGCGCCAGCCGCGTGACCTCGGTCCGGTTGCGGAAAATAGCGATAACACCCTCCACCTTGCCGTCCCGCCAGAGCGGCATACGGTCGGAAATGACCGAAACATGCTTGATGGACTCCAGACCGATGTTGTATTCACTTTTGCCGGTCTGCAGCACGCGCGCCATCGTCGAGCGCGGATAGACCGTCTGTAACGGCTGACCGATTGCATCCTTCACCTTGATTTTGAGGATATCCGCTGCCGCACGGTTCATATAGGTGATCATGCTGTGTTCGTCGATCGCCATCAGACCCTCATCCAATGCATCCAGAATATCCATGCGCTGCAGAAACAGCTGACGGAACGCGTCCGGCTCATAGCCCAGCAGTTCCCGCTTGACCCGCTTAGAAAACCGTACGCTGAGCAGACTGCCGATGCCAAGCGCGAACAGCGTGATGAGCAGATACGACAGCAGCACACGCAGCACCGTCCGATGGTAGGAGCGCAGATACAGCCCTGCCATGACGATACCGGTCGCCTGCCCGTTTTCATCGCGCATGACAGCATAGGCACAGCGATCCGCGCCGTCCGGCATCTCATCGTTCGAGAGCACCGGCTTTTCCTCGCTGCACAGGCGGCTGACCGTATCCGCTTTCAGTTCGGGCAGCAAAGATGCGTCGCCTGCACCGGACACGAGATCGTAAAACACTGTCGGCTTTCCCTTAATATCATACACGCCGAGCATATCCACTTCAGATACACGCTGTACGGTCCGCGCCAAATACTGCTGTGCGTTATCTGCCCGAATATCCTCGATCAGCAGCGGCGCATCTGCCGCCATCTGCGCCGCATTGGACAGCAGCTGGTCGCGCGTCCGCACCTCCTGATACAGACCGATGCCCAAACCGACCGACGTGGACAGCAGCACCACCACCGCAATGCACAGGATCAGCATCCGGCGCACCTGCCGGTGCAGTGAGCCGGAAGAACGTGCATTTATCAAATTCATCCACTCCTTTTAAGAAGATACTTCATATCATAACACACTGGTCAACATTCATCAAATCCCCTCTGCAGATTTATGCAAATCTGTCAAATTGCGCGTGTTAATTTTTTTTAGTTTCATAAGCTTGCGTAAACTCCGACAGGTTTTTACAATAAGCGCGTAAACCAACTTATAGACAAACGAGGTGATGCCCTTTGGGTGAAATCAAAGCGGAATTGAATGCCGAACTGCAAACCCATATTGCGTTCGAGATTCCGCTGTTCGGCGGAATACCGGTTCCGGAATCCGCTGTGGTAAGCTGGGCAATCATAGTTGTACTGACCCTGCTTGCCATCTGGCTGACGCACGGACTGCGCAAGCGTCCCGGGCGAAAGCAGATCGCCGCAGAGATGCTGGTGGGCTTCATCAACAATTTCTGCCGCGACACACTGGGCGACCGATACTGGCGCACCTTCGCCCCGTACCTCGGCACGGTAGGCCTGTATCTTGCGCTGGCGAACATGGCCGGTCTGTTCGGCATTACGCCGCCGACCAAAGACCTGAACGTCACTGCCGGTCTGGCGATCATGAGCGCCCTGCTGATCTACGGCTCGCAGTTCCGGTTCCACGGTCTGCGCGGCGGACTGAAAAAGTTCAGCGAACCGGTTTCGGTCGTCACGCCGCTCAACATTATGGAGATCGGCATTCGGCCTTTGTCGCTCTGCATGCGACTGTTCGGCAACATTTTCGCCGGATTCGTTATCATGGAGCTGGTCAAAATGGCCGTTCCGGTCGTTGTCCCCATCCCGCTGAGCCTGTATTTCGATGTATTCGACGGTATGATACAGGCAATCGTATTTGTATTCCTGACAACACTTTTCCTGTCGGAATCGCTTGAATAAGCACTGTTTTATCTGAGAAAGGACCACAAAAAAATGAGTATTGCTATTGGTGCAGCTATTGCAGTTATGACCGGCATCGGTGCCGGTCTCGGTATCGGCTATGCAACCGCGAAATCCTCGGAAGCCATTGCGCGTCAGCCGGAGGCCTCCGGCCAGATCAGCAAAAACCTGATCCTCGGCTGTGCACTGGCCGAGGCAACCGCCATCTACGGTTTTCTGATCGGTATCCTGCTTATTTTCATGAATTGATCGGGGTGAGATCGAATGATCCTCAATCTAAATTCGCAGATTATCTGGGTGTTCGTTGATCTGCTCATCCTGTTCGTGCTGATGAAGAAATTCCTGTTCGGCCCCATTACCCAAATGCTTGATGACCGTGCGCAGCAGGTATCGGACACGCTCGATCAGGCGGACAAGCGTCTCGCCGAGGCCGAGCAGCAGCAGACCGCGCACGCCGCACAGCTTGCTTCCGCCAAGCAAGAAGCCGCACAGATCATCGAGGAGGCCCGCGCACGCGGTCAGCAGGAGTATGACCGACTGGTTGCAGAGGCGCAGACCGCTGTGCAGCGGCTCGACGAGCAGGCTGCCCGCCGTCGGGAATCCGAGCGGACGCAGATGCTCCGTGAGGCGAAAAAGGAGATTACCGCTCTCGTTCTGCTGACCACCGCCAAGGTATCCCGGCAGAAGCTGAACAGCGACACCGACCGCGCCATGATCGATGATTTTCTGCGTGAAGAAACGGAGGCCGCACGATGAGCTCGACCGCCGTACAGTATGCCGGTGCACTGCGCCATACCGGCTGCACGCTGAGCGATCTGCAGCACACCGCCGATTATCTGACCGATTGTGCGCCGTTATGGGATGCACTGTGCTCTCCTGCCGTTTCCGCACGGGAGAAAAAGGCTGTGCTGTCCCGCCTGCCCGATTTTGATGCGATGGGTGAGCTGAAGCACTTCTATCTGCTGCTGGCGGACAAAAACCGCTTTGCGCTCCTGCCGGAGATCGTCCGGCAGTTTCGTCTGCTTGAGCTGCGCGACAGCGGCGAGGGCCTGTGCGTATTTCGCTGTGCCCGCGAACCGGATGATGAATCGCTGCGTTCGCTTGCCAAACTGCTGTGCGCACGACACAGTTATTGTGCGGTTACGTTTGAAATCGTGCAGGACGACACGCTGCTCGGCGGCTTTACTGCCGAAATCGACGGCGTAACCTACGATAAAAGCGTGCGCGGACAGCTTCGCGCACTGGCGCATGACCTGTAAAGGGGTGAAAACCATTGAACCATTCAGATGAGATTTTATCTATTCTCCGCGAGGAGATTGAACAATATGACAGCCGCACGCGCTGTGACGAGACCGGCACGGTCATCGAGGTCGGCGACGGCATTGCCACCGTTTACGGACTGAGCCGCGCTGTATACGGCGAACTGGTGCAGTTTGACACCGGTGTGCACGGCATCGTGCTCGACCTTAAACGCGACAGCGTCGGCGTGGTACTGCTCGGCAGCGAGGACGGCCTGCATGAAGGCTCGGCGGTCAGCCGCACCGGACGTGCGGCTGACGTTCCGGTCGGCGATGCGATGATCGGCCGCACGGTCAACGCCCTCGGTGAACCGATTGACGGCCTTGGACCGATTGAAACGACCGAGCGCCGTCCGATCGAGCGAGAGGCTTCGGGTGTGGTATCGCGTGAGCCGGTAAACCAGCCGATGCAGACCGGCATCCTTGCCATTGACTCGATGGTGCCGATCGGACGCGGTCAGCGCGAGCTGATCATCGGCGACCGCCAGACCGGCAAAACGTCCATTGCCATCGACACCATCCTGAACCAGAAGGGGCAGGATATGATCTGCATTTATGTTGCCATCGGCCAGAAGGCATCCACAGTGGCGCGCCTGCGCGGCACGCTCGAGAAATACGGCGCACTCGATTACAGCATCATTGTTTCCGCCACCGCAGCAGACGGTGCGCCGCAGCAGTATATCGCACCGTATGCCGGCGCCGCTATCGGCGAGTATTTCATGAGTCAGGGCCGCGATGTGCTCATCGTGTATGATGATCTGTCCAAGCACGCAGTCGCTTACCGCACGCTGTCGCTGCTGCTGCGCCGCTCGCCCGGCCGTGAGGCGTATCCGGGCGACGTATTCTACCTGCATTCCCGTCTGCTCGAGCGTGCCTGCCGCCTGACGCCGGAGTACGGCGGCGGCTCGATGACCGCTCTTCCCATTATCGAAACGCTGGCAGGCGATGTTTCCGCCTACATTCCGACCAACGTCATTTCTATCACGGACGGTCAAATTTATCTGGAAAACGACCTGTTCTTTGCCGGTCAGCGTCCGGCAATCAACGTTGGCCTGTCGGTATCGCGTGTCGGCGGTGCGGCACAGACCAAGGCCATCAAGAAAACCGCCGGTACGCTGCGTATCGATCTTGCCCGCTTCCGCGAGCTGGAGGTATTCACCCAGTTCAGCTCGGATCTGGACAAGGACACTCAGCAGGCCCTCGAGCACGGCAAACGCCTGATGGAAATCCTCAAGCAGCCGCTGTGTCACCCGATGCCGGTATGGCGGCAGGCGGTTATTCTGTATGCTGCGACCAACGGTCTGCTGAGCGATGTTCCGCTCGACCGGGTACGCGATTTTGTGCAGAAATTTGCCGACAGTCTGCCCGATTCCCTGCTGACAGAGATTCAGTCCACCGGTACCCTGACCGGCACGGCTGCCGAGCAGATCCGGGAAGCCCTGAAAACCTATAAAGATCAGGTGAGTGCAGCATGGCAGGCATAAAGGAGATCCGCACCCGCATTGACAGTGTACAGCAAACGCTCAAGATCACAAACGCGATGTATCTGATCTCGTCCTCCAAGCTGCGCAAGGCAAGGCAGCAGTTGAACAATGTGCAGCCGTATTTTCTCAAGATCAGCTCCACGATTGCCGATATTCTGCACCATTCCCCTGAAATCGAGCATATTTATTTCGACAAGCGGCCCGAGGTCAAGCGCCGCAAATCCGGCTACATCGTTATCACGGGCGACAAGGGACTGGCCGGTGCGTATAATCACAATGTGCTGCGTCTGGCCGAAAAGCATCTTGCGCAGGAGGACGATCCAACGCTGTTCCTCATCGGTCAGATGGGCCGCGCGTACTTCGCCGAACGCGACATTCGCGTAGACGGAGAGTTCATGTTCACCGTGCAGGACCCGACGATTGCCCGTGCGCGGGACATTGCGGATATTTTCATCCGTCTGTTCCGCGAAGGTCAGCTCGACGACGTGTATGTCGTCTACACCGAAATGGTAACGCCTATGCGGCTTGAGCCGCGCGTGCAGAAGCTGCTGCCGCTCGACATTGACGCGTTCCCATGGGAGCCGCGCCCGAGTGAACACGGACCGTATCATCAAATGGTGCAGTATGTGCCCTCGGCAGACCGTGTACTCGAGCATCTGGTACCCGGCTATGTCAAGGGTGAGCTGTTCGGCGCGCTGGTCGAGTCCTTCTGCGCCGAGCAGAATGCCCGCATGACAGCAATGGACTCCGCGACCGACAACGCACGCGATATGCTCAAATCGCTGTCACTGCACTACAACCGCGCACGGCAGTCCGCCATCACGCAGGAGATCACCGAGATCGTCGGCGGCACACAGGGCAGCGCCACGGAAACACCGCAGCCCCGCCGTCCGATTCCGACGCGGACCGTCCGCTTTCTCGCAGACGGCAGACGCGCATAGAAAGTGAGGAAATTACTATGAAACGCAAAGGTACCGTGGTACAGGTAACAGGTCCGGTTGTGGACGTTGCTTTTGACGGCGGCAGCCTGCCTGAGATAAATGAAGCACTCTCCGTTGCACCGGACGGACAGCCGCGCATGATGGAGGTCGCACAGCACATCGGCGGCGACACCGTGCGCTGCATCATGCTCTCCCCGAGTGAGGGCATCGGCCGCGGCGACGAGGTGCTGTCCACTGGCCACACCATTGAGGCGCCGGTCGGTGAAGCGACCCTTGGACGCATGTTCAACGTGCTCGGTCAGCCGATCGACGAAAAGGGCGATGTAAACGCACCGGAAAAGTGGTCTATCCACCGTGCGCCGCCGGATTTTGCACAGCAGAACCCGACGACCGAGATTCTCGAGACCGGCATCAAGGTCATCGACCTGCTCGCGCCGTATGCCAAGGGCGGCAAGATTGGTCTGTTCGGCGGCGCCGGTGTCGGCAAGACCGTGCTCATTCAGGAGCTGATTCACAACATCGCCACCGAACACGGCGGCTACTCCATCTTCACCGGTGTCGGCGAACGCACGCGAGAGGGCAACGACCTGTGGCGTGAGATGGCGGAATCCGGCGTACTGAGCAAGACCGCGCTCGTGTTCGGCCAGATGAACGAACCGCCCGGAGCGCGTATGCGTGTTGCGCTGACCGGTCTGACCATGGCGGAATACTTCCGCGATGTGAAAAAGCAGAACGTGCTGCTGTTTATCGACAATATTTTCCGCTATGTACAGGCAGGCTCGGAGATTTCCGCACTGATGGGCCGCATGCCCTCGGCGGTCGGCTACCAGCCGACGCTGGCTGATGAGGTCGGTGCTCTGCAGGAGCGTATCGCCTCCACCAAGGACGGCGCAATCACGTCCGTGCAGGCGGTCTACGTTCCGGCGGATGACCTGACCGACCCGGCTCCGGCGACCACGTTTACCCATCTGGACGCCAAGACCGTCCTCTCCCGTAAGATTGTCGAACAGGGCATCTATCCGGCCGTTGACCCGCTGGATTCCACCTCGCGTATCCTCGAGCCGGATATTGTCGGTGAGCGGCATTACAAAGTCGCACGCGGCGCACAGGAGCTGCTGCAGCGTTACCGCGAACTGCAGGACATCATCGCCATCCTCGGTATGGAGGAGCTTGGTGCAGACGACCGCCGCATTGTCGATCGTGCCCGCCGCATGCAGCAGTATTTCTCGCAGCCGTTCTCGGTTGCCGAGCAGTTTACCGGTCTGGAAGGGCGCTATGTAACGCTTGAGGACACCATCAGCGGCTTTGAAGCGCTGCTCGGCGGTGAACTCGACCAGTATCCGGAGGCTGCCTTCTCCATGGTCGGCACGGTAGACGAGGTCCACAAAAAGGCCAAGGATATGGGGGCACTCTGATGGAGAACACCTTCTATCTGGAGATCATCACGCCGGACCGGCAGTTTTACACCGGACCGGCAACCAATTTGACTATGCCTGCACTCGACGGTGAATACGGCGTGCAGCCGGGACATGAGCCGGTCGTTACCGCACTCCGTCCGGGTACGGTGCGGTTCCAGACAGACGGCACACCGCACGAGGTCGTTGTCAGCGACGGCTTCGCAGAAATTATGCCGGACTACTGCATTCTTCTGGTATCCAGCGCCGAACGTCCTGACGAAATCGACCGTGCGCGTGCCGAACGTGCCAAAGAGCGCGCGGAAGAACGGCTGCGCCAGAAGCAGAGTATTCGTGAATATCATCTCTCCAAAGCGGCTCTGGCCCGTGCTATGGCACGCCTGAAGGCTACCCGCTGACTCCCCTTTTTTATCGCCTGCTCCGATGTTGTCAGATGGAACATCGGAGCAGGCGTTTTCGCAGACGCTTACGCTGACCAGCACCTCAAAACGCAACCGACTCGAGCATTTCGTCGCTAAGTTCGCCGACAGCTGCTCCCGCATGACGGACGAGCAGCTGCACGGTCTGTATCTCTACCGCGCAATTTACAATCTCGGTATGATGAACCTGAGCATTTCCGCTTCGTGGTTCGCGTCTGCCACATTGATCATTCTCGCGCTTCCGCTCGGACTGATCTTCGCCCGCATTATGACGGATAAGATGTTCCGTTACTGCACCTGATTTTCTGCAGACAAGCCAAAACCGCTGCTGTGAGTTTTCCTCATAGCAGCGGTTTTGTTATGCTTTTTACAGCGGCAGCGAGTCCTTGCCAGCCTGATGGATCATCTCCTCACGACAGCGCAGCACAATACCGTCCACCTGCTCGAGATGGTGCAGGATGTTATGCTCAAACTCCTTAAGCGGCAGCATAACGCCCAGCTCATCGTGATTTTCCTGCAGCTTGCAGCCGGTGTCCTGACCGTAGAATACCATCGCTGTCGGGCACCTCTGCTGGATTTCATTTTTATTTGAACCGAACGTAATGTTACAGGCGTAAGCGATAAATTCTTCTCCGACCACTCCGAAACAAGCTCCGGGTGTACTTCTGCTAAACTGTTGT
>ENA-UOJV01000408-UOJV01000408.1-human-gut-metagenome-genome-assembly--contig:-C82-NODE-408-length-64340-cov-10.903694_pt1 | contig 64340 bp, 55 predicted proteins | sample MGYA00242356_ERZ723903 | MGnify/ENA metagenome assembly ERZ723903
AAACTCACCGCCCAGACGCGCTTCATCATTCGTTACACGCCGTTTTCTCCCTCAGCTGTCTCCCAGCTCGCCCCCGCGCGCGGCGCCCGGGTGTCTGGTTGTCTGTGTAACTTTGCCGCCGGAACCTCCTTTCTCGTTTGTACTATCGCAATAGTCTATGCTCAGACTATCACACTCGTCCAATCCTGTCAACCCCTCTTGACAATTTCAGACGATTATGATAGTCTGGTTTCAAATACATCGGAGGTAACACGATGAAGCTGTTCGACTCGGAATGGAAGGTCATGGAGGTTCTCTGGCAGCAAAACGACCAGACAGCGAAGGCGGTTTCGCTGCATCTGGCGCAAAGCGCCGGCTGGAACAAGAACACAACCTATACGGTGATCAAAAAATGCATCGACAAAGGCGCGATTGAACGCCGGGAGCCGAATTTTGTCTGCCACGCGCTGATTTCGAAGCAGCAGGCGCAGACGGAAGAGGCGCAGTCCCTGGTCGACAAGGTCTTCGGCGGCTCTGCCGAGCTCTTGTTTGCATCCCTGCTGTCGGACCGTTCGCTCAGCAAAGAGGAACTCGACCGGCTCAAGGCGCTGGTGGAGGCGCACGAAGGATGACCGGGCTGCAGGCTGCAATTGTAAGCGGCAGCGCGCTGATTGTGATCATCGCTTTGCTGCGCGCGGCGCTGCGCCGCCATCTTCCCGCCCGGCTTTTTCCGGCGCTCTGGTGCGTGGCAGCGGTTCGCCTGCTGCTGCCGGTCTCGATTCCGACGCGCATCAGCATCTGGAACCTGTTTTCCACTTGCGCCTCGTCTCCGGGCGGCATGGTCTCCGAAACGCTGACCGCCTTTCCCGCGCTCGCGCAGACCACCGCGTCCGCCGTGTCCCCGGACCCTGCCGCGCAAGTGCCGGTCCTGCCGCTCATCTGGCTTTCCGGCGCGCTTTTGCTGGGGCTGTATTTCGCGCTCGGCTATGCGCATTCGATCAAAACGCTTCGCGCAGGCAGCCTTGCGCCCAGTCCGGTAGAAGCACTTCTGCTGGACCTGTTCGGCTTCGCCAATCTCCCCGCCATCCGCGCCTCTAAAAATCCCCGCGCACCCGTCACCTTCGGCACAGTCCGTCCGGTCATTGTTCTGCCGGAGGATTCCGCCCTTGACCGCACGCAGCTTTCTCTGATCCTTGCTCATGAGCTGGCGCACGTGCGCCGGAAGGACTGTCTGCGAAAGCTGCTGCTCACCGTCTGCCTGTGCGTGTATTTCTGGAACCCGCTGGTGTGGGGGATGGTGGTGCTTGCCAACCGCGACATGGAGCTTGCGTGCGATGAAAAGGTACTGTCCGTGCTGGGGTCCGGCTTCAAAAAGCAATACGCCCTGACGCTTCTTTCCGTGGCGCAGCGGCAGCAGCGGTCTTCCTGCCTCTGCAGCGCCTTTGCAAAGCGCCCGCTGGAGGCGCGGATTGTCTCCATTCTGAACTTTCGGCGCATGCCGGTCTGGACCGGCATGCTTGCTGCTGCGGCGTTTCTTCTTTCCGCATGCGTCCTTGCCACGCAAGCAGCGCCTTCCGCCGCAAGTGCCGCGCCGGAGCCGGTCGAAGCCGTCCTTGCGTCCTCCCTGCCGGAAACGGCGGAACCGGAAAAAACCGCGCCGGACCTGCCGCAGGAAATCCCCGTTGAAGCCCCGGCAGAAGAACTGCCCGAACAGCCGCCTGCTGATGCCACAACGGAAGAAGCGCCCGCCTACATCTTCCCGCTGGAAGACGCAGACGCGGCAGTCACAGATCCCTACGGCTGGCACGAGCATCCGCTGTTTCAGAACGGAAAAACCTATTTTCACAGCGGCGTCGACCTGGAAGCCGCAGCGGGCAGCCATATTCTTGCCGTGGCAGACGGCACGGTGGTCGAAAGCGGCTACAACGAGGCTTACGGCTACATGGTGATCCTGGAACACGCCGACGGCGTGCAGACGTTCTATGCGCACATGACAGACTATCTGGTTTCGACCGGCGACACCGTCCAACAGGGGCAGATCATCGGCACCGTCGGCTCGACCGGCTGGTCGACCGGTCCGCACCTGCACCTCGGCGTTATGATTGACGGCGAAAGCGTCGACCCGCTTGCCGCGCTGCAGAGCGAAGCCTGATTCGATACAGAAAAGCATCCGGATACGAACCGTACCCGGATGCTTTTTTCCATGTTTGATTCAGCCCTCTGCCGCTTCCTCCGGCAGGTCAACGAGTATCGCCTCATGATGGACCGCGGGAAGGATTTTCTGCATCAGGTCCTGCGTTGCAATTGCGAGCGTCGAGGAGTTGATGCACGGATGGCAGCCGAAGCGCGCGTCTTCCAGAACGGGCTTGTCAATGACCAGCTGCACCTCGTTTTCCCGGTCGTTCATCAGCCCCAGCACGCTCACGGAACCGGGTGTGATGTTCAGAAGCCGCCGCATATCCTCCGGCGAGGCAAACGACAGCCGCGCCACGCCGAGCTGTTTGGAAAGGTCCTTCGTCTTGAAGACCTTTTCGCCCGGCATCATCAGAAGATAGAAGCTCGTCTTCTGCCGGTTGCAGAGAAACAGATTCTTGCAGATTTTCTCTCCCAGCACCTGCTCCACCGCTTCGCAGGCTTCAATTGTGTCCGCGAAGTCGTGGTCGACTCTGTCATACGCAACGCCGAGCGAATCAAGCAGCGCATAGCACGCGATTTCCTTTTCCAGCCGGTCGGACACGTCCTCCGGTCTGCCGTGATATAACGTATTTTTCATGATTACCCCACCCGGATATAAAGATTGGAAACAGCAATCGCCTGTTCATATGGATTGCAGCAGGCGTTGATCGTCTCGCAGACGCCCGCTGCGTCCAGCACGTAATAAGACCCGCCTGCAATATAGCTTGCCTGCCCCGGAAGCGTCCGGGTCTGTATTTCGCCCCGGCTGCACAGAAGCGCACTCTCGCACAGCCAGATCAGCTCTCTTGCCGTCAGGCTTGTCTTCGACGCATCGGATACCAGCTTCAAAGCCGCCGGCAGATGAACAAGGCCTTTAAAGCTCGTCCACTGTTTGATGGCTGCCGACAAGAACGCCCGCTGCGTCTCCACGCGCCCCAGATCCTGCATTGCGTAGCCCGAGCGGAAGCGCACCACCTGCATTGCCTGCTCGCCGCTCAGGTGCTGCTCGCCCGCGGAAAGGTCGATGGTAAGATTCTGGCTGGGATCTGAATAATGCATGTCCACGGGGACGTTGAACGTCACGCCGCCCATGGTGTCGACCAGCTGCTCAAAGACCGAAAGGTCCACCAGCACATAGCCGTCCGGTCGGAAGCCGATGATTTCCTCGACGCGCATCAGCAGCTGCTCCATACCCGCTTCCCCGCCGGACGCCCAGCCGTAGGCAGAGTTGATCTTCGGCACGGAATACTCGCAGTAAATCAGCGTGTCACGCGGAATGGAGACAAGGCTCATGTTCCCCGTCGCGCGGTTGACGGAAAAGAGCATCATCGTGTCCGTCCGGTAGCCGCCCTCGTCGGTGCCCACAATGAGAATGGTCGAGCAGCCCGCCTTGCGCGCGCCGAGCGCTTCTTCCGCCTGCGGCTGCCGCGCTACGACAAAGTGTACGCTCCCCAGCAGCACCGCCAGAAGCAGCGCCAGCACCAGAAGCACCTTCAGGAAGCCGCCGCCGCGCTTTTTCTTCGGCGGCTTTTGTGCCGTCTGCTGCTCCTGCTCGCGCTGGCGAAGCAGTTCCCGGTGCTCCTCGGTCTCCGGCTCCACGCCCTGCTCATAGAGCCACCGGGCGTATTCCTCGTCTGAGCGCGGAGGATTCTTGACGGTTTCCGCCGTCTTCCGGTTTCTGCTTTCCAGCTTGCGCATCACCCGCTCTTCTTCGCGGTCGCGCGCCACACGCTGGCGGTCTCTTGCCTCGCGCTCCGCCTCCCGCATGCGCTCATACTCCGCCCGGCGCGCCACCTGATAGGCGCTTTTGGACTGCTCGTAGGCAGTCGGCGGCGTGTAGATGCCCTCATCCGGAAAGCCCGCGGCGTCGTCATAGAATTTTTCAAAGTCGATGTTCACGTTGTCCGCTGTCATCGGTCCTTCCGATGCTTCGTCCTGCAGCCCGGCGTCTTCCATCGGGTCTTCCCGCAACGGCTCGTCTTCTTCCAGAAGGCTCTTTACCTCGCTGAGAAGCTCGTCCAGCTCGCGTTCTTTGCCCTGAACGTCAAAGTCATCCATGCAAGATGCTCCTTTCTCAGAAGCCGTTTTCGCTACAGCCTCTGCGAAATTCATACAAAATGACACTTTATTATATCAGATCTTAACCATTTTGTAAACATCTGCTTTTCGCGCCCGAATTGGTTTGAATTTCCCGCGTCCATATGGTATAGTAGACCTACTTTTAAGCGTCAGTTGACAAGGGTACACGCGCTGACTGACCGGACTGGACCGGTCGGCAAGTCCTTCGGCGTTTTTCGCGGAGGTTCAGCGGCGGCTGGCTAGGCAGACGAGGCAGGTGGGCTGTCGCCCACCAACGAGGATAACGACGCCAGGCGCTGTTTTGCCCCGCGAAAAACCGTGTGTGCCCTTGTCAGCTGACGCAAACTTCGGAGGAATTGGATATGGCTGTCGATGTATCGATTGTTTCCTGCAAAAGCTATGACGCGGAGGAATGCCGGACTGCGCTTACGCAGGCGCTTGCCCCGTTCGGCGGGCTCGACTGGGTCAAAGACGGCATGCGCGTCGTCATAAAGGTCAATCTGGTCTCTGCCATGAAGCCCGAGCAGGCGGCAACCACGCATCCGGCGCTTCTGTGCGAGCTGACGAAGATGCTCCGCGCGCGCGGCGCAAGCGTCCTGCTCGGAGACAGCCCCGGCGGGCTCTATACTGCGGCGCATGTGAACCATGTTTACGATTTGAGCGGCATGCACGCATGCGAGGCTGTCGGTGCGGAGCTGAATCAGGACTTTTCCCTGGCGGACGCCTCCTTCCCGGACGCCGTCTGCGCGAAGAAATTCACCTACACCGCATATCTCGATCAGGCGGATGCCATCATCGACTTCTGCAAGCTCAAGACGCACGGCATGATGGGTCTGACAAACGCCGTCAAGAATTATTTTGGCGTCATTCCCGGCACAATGAAGCCGGAATACCACTATAAATATCCGCAGATTTCCGACTTTTCCAACATGCTGATCGATCTTTCGACGTATTTCAAGCCCCGCATCTGCATCTGCGACGCGGTCGTCGGCATGGAGGGAAACGGACCCACGCAGGGCTCGCCGCGTGCCATCGGCGCAGTGCTTGCCGCCGAGTCTGCCTCGAAGCTCGACCTGCTTGCCGCAAAGCTCATCGGGCTCACGGCAGACGATGTGCCGACGCTGCAGGCGGCGCGCATGCGCGGTCTGATTCCGCAGACGGCAGAGGAGCTGATCATTGCCGGAGAACCAGCGGCGTTCATCGTTCCGGATTTCAAGACCATGCCCGCCCAGTCGAGCGTCTTTTTCCACAAGGCTGGCACCGGCTTCATTGGGAAGATCGTCGACAGCGTCATGTTCCATGCGCTTACGCCCTGTCCGAAGGTCAAAAAAAGCGGCTGCATCGGCTGCGGCAAGTGCGCAAAGATCTGTCCGGCAAAGGCAATTTCGATGCAAAACAAGCTCCCCGTCATCGACCGCAAGGCGTGCATCCACTGCTTCTGCTGTCAGGAGTTCTGCCCGAAGGGCGCAATGGGCGTCTCGCGCCCCGTCATTGCGCGGCTGCTCAACAAGTAAAGCATTCCATGCAAGGCGCGGGAATTGTCGCAAAGCGGTTGCGTTTTTCCGGCAATTCCTGTATAATTGAGGGCGCGCAAAACGCGCAGGTGTGATATCAATACGAAAGGATGAACAAACCAAATGAGCATTTCCTCTTCCGCTCCCTGGCTCAAGTATTACGGCGACACGCCGCAGCATCTGAAATATCCGCAGAAGACCATCTATGAAATGGTCAAGGCAGCTGCCGACAAGTATCCCAAGAACTACGCCTATGAGTTCATGGGCAAAAAGACGACGTATGCCGAGTTCATGCAGAAAATCGACGCCGCCGCAAAGGCATATCTCGCACTGGGCATCCAGAAGGGCGACCGCGTCACCATCTGCATGCCGAACTGCCCGCAGGCGGTCGACAGCTTCTACGCGCTCAACCGCATCGGCGCCGTCTCCAACATGATCCATCCCCTGTCCGCGGCGGGCGAAATCAAGTTCTATCTGAACTTCTCGCAGTCCAAGGCGATTCTGACGCTCGACCAGTTCTACGGCAAGATTGCCCCGATCCTTCCAGAGCTCGACAATCTTGAGACGAAGCTGATCGTGGCAAAGATCGAAGATGAATTGTTCCCGCATCTTGCCGTCGGCTACGCTTTGACTGCCGGCCGGAAGTACCCGCACCCCGAGCGCAAAGGCAATTACATCTGGTGGAAGGACTTCCTCCGTAAGGGAAAGAAGCTGAATGCCTTCCTGCCCAAGAACCCCCAGAAGCCCGAAGAGGGCACTTCGATTCTCTACTCGGGCGGCACCACCGGCACCACGAAGGGCATCCTGCTGTCCAATATGAACTTCAACGCGCTGGGCTTGCAGACCATTGCCGCGTCCGGTTTTGCCCCCATCAACGGGCTCAAGATGCTCTCCGTCATGCCCGTGTTCCACGGCTTCGGTCTGGGCATCGGCATCCACACCGCGCTGATTGGCGGCGCGTGCTGCATTCTGGTGCCGAAGTTCAACGTCGCAACCTATGCAGAGCTTCTCATCAAGAAGCAGCCCAACATCATCCCCGGCGTTCCGACGCTCTTTGAGGCGCTGCTGCGCGCCGACAAGCTGGAAACCGCGGACCTCAGCTGCCTCAAGGGCGTGTTCTGCGGCGGCGACAGCCTGTCTATTGAGCTCAAAAAGAAGGTCGACGACTTCCTCAAGGCGCACAACGCCTCCGTGCAGATCCGCCAGGGCTACGGTCTGACCGAATGCGTCACGGCAAGCTGCCTGACCCCGAAGGACTATAACCGTGTGGGCTCCATCGGCGTCCCCTTCCCCGATACGTATTACAAGATCGTCAAGCCCGGCACCACCGAAGAGCTGGACGCGAACTTCGAAGGCGAGATCTGCATCTCCGGTCCTTCCGTCATGCTGCGCTACGTCGATAACCCCGAGGAGACCGCCAACACGCTCCGCCGCCATGAGGACGGACGCATCTGGCTGCACACGGGCGACCTCGGCAAGATGGACGAAGACGGCTTCGTCTTCTTCTCGCAGCGCATGAAGCGCATGATCATCACCTCCGGCTACAACGTCTACCCCGGTCAGCTGGAAAACATCATCGACGGACATGAAAAGGTCCTGCTCTCGTGCGTCATCGGCGTCAAGGACCCGTACAAGGTCCAGAAGGTCAAGGCGTTCGTCGTTCTGCGCCCCGGCTTCGAGGCAAACGACGAAACGAAAAAGGAGCTGCTCGACTACTGCCGCCAGCACATCGCAAAGTACGCGATGCCGTATGATATTGAATTCCGCGACGAGCTTCCGAAAACGCTGGTCGGCAAGGTTGCCTACCGCATCCTCGAGGAAGAGGAAGCGGACCGTCAGGCAACGCAGGAGGCGCTCCAGGCTGCGCAGGAAGCATCCGAAAACAAGTAATCGTTCCACCCACGTGCGAGCCTTTGGGCTCGCACCTGTGCTATCGGAGGAATCTTCATGGCAAATTCCAAATCGCGCATCTGGGAGCTGGACGCGCTGCGCGGCGTGTGCATTCTGTGCGTGATCGTTGTGCATTTTCTCTTTGACCTGTCGTTTTTTGGGGGCTTTCAGCTGACGCTCCCAGCGTGGTATGTGTTCCTTCAGGAATACGGCGGCGCAATTTTCGTGCTGCTGTCCGGCTGCTGCGCAACGCTGGGGACCAGAAGCGTGCGGCGCGGCTGCATCGTCTTTGCTGCCGGCATGCTGATCACCGGCGTGACATACGGCATGTACCGGCTCGGCATGTCTGGCGCAGACGTCGTAGTGAAGTTCGGTGTTCTGCACCTGCTCGGCGTGTGCATGATTCTTTATCCGCTTTTCAAAAAGCTGCCGCCTGCCGCGCTTGCCAGTCTTGGCATAATCATCGCCGTCACCGGCTTTGCCATCCGGGGCGTCGTCGTTCCGCAGCATTGGCTGTTTCCGCTGGGTCTTACCTACGAGGGCTTTGTGTCGAGCGACTATTTTCCGCTTTTTCCGCAGCTGGGCTACTTTTTCATCGGCGCTGCCATCGGCAAAACCGCCTACCGCGAAAAAAAGACGCTGCTGCCCGGCACGTTCGGAAAAACGCCTGTTGCCCGCTTCTTCTGCTGGTGCGGCAGGCAGTCGCTGTTTATTTATCTTCTGCACCAGCCCATCGTCTACGGGCTTCTCGAGCTGGTCCTCGCTTTACAAAAATAACCGCATCGCGCAAAAGCTCCCGCCGAAGCTGTGCTTCGGCGGGAGCTTCTTATTCTGTCAGCTCTCCACGCAGATTTTTCTGCATCTGTGCCTTCACGAACGCCATATCGTCCGAAATCGACAGCAGGTAGTAGCTCTTTGCCAGCGCCGCCTCCGTCGTCATATCCCGTCCGTTGACCGCGCCGACCCTGCGGAGCGCCGAGCTTGCCGCGTAGGTTCCGAGGCTCACCGCGCCCTGGCTGCACTGCGAGCAGACGGTGATAATCGTACCGTTTTTGTACGCCCTGTCAATGATCGGCAGCAGCGCGTTCTGCGCCGAGCCCGGAATGTTGCCCGCGCCGAAGGTCTCGAGGACCACACCCTTTAATTTATCCGTCATCAGTGATTCAAAATAGTCGAATTGGATGCCCGGGAAGATTTTGATTACGCCGATGGGCAGTTCTTTAAACGGCTGGAGGCGGAACGGCTCGCTGCTTGCCGGGCGAAGGACCCGCTTTTTATACTCGATCTGGATGCCCGCGTGCGCCAGCGGCGCGTCGTTCGGCGACTCGAACGCCTCAAACTGGTCGGACGAGCGCTTTGTGCTGCGGTTGCCGCGCAGCAGAACGCCGTTGAAGTAGATGCAGACCTCATGAACCTGCCCGGAAGCGGCAATGAGAAGGGAGCTTATGATATTGTCTCGTCCGTCGCTTCGGATCTGCCCGAGCGGAATCTGCGAGCCGGTGAAAATCACGGGCTTTGACATGTTTTCCAGCATAAACGAAATTGCCGACGCAGAGTATGCCATCGTATCCGTGCCGTGGAGCACCACAAAGCCGTCGTAGTCGTCGTAGCGCGCGGCAATTGCGCGTCCGATCTGGTTCCATTCGCGGACCGTGATGTCCGAGGAATCGAGCAGCGGGTCAAACTCCACCACATCCCACCGGGGCATATCCGCCCAGTATAAATCCGGGATGGCACGGAGCAGATCCAGAAACGCGCCGCTCGAGGGTACATAGCCTTTTTCGCTCGGCACCATGCCGATGGTGCCGCCTGTGTAGAGAATGCAGATGCGCTTTTCCATGCCGGGGACGCTCCTTTCTATTCTACGTTTCAGACGTCTTTCATGGTAAGACTGATGCGCTTGCGCTTTTCATCGACCTCCAGCACCCGGACCTTTACCACATCGCCGACCGAGACGACCTCGGACGGATGCTTGATAAATTTGCTGCAGACCTGCGAAATATGCACCAGACCGTCCTGATGCACGCCGATGTCCACAAAGACGCCGAAGTCAATGACGTTGCGCACCGTGCCGCTCAGCTCCATGCCGGGCTTCAGATCCTTCAGCTCCAGAACGTCGGTCCGGAGAATCGGCGCGGGCAGCTCGTCGCGCGGGTCGCGTCCGGGCTTGACCAGCTCCTTGACAATGTCGAGCATTGTAGGAACGCCGATGGCGCAGTCTTCTGCCAGCTTCTGTTCGCCGTAGAGCTTCACCCGCGCGGGCAGCTCCTGCAGTTTCTGCGTGCCGACGTCCATGAGCTTCAGCCCGCAGCGCGTCAGAAGCTCCTCCGCCGCCTTGTAGGACTCCGGGTGTACGCCCGTATGATCCAGCACCTTCGCGCTCTCCGGCACGCGCAAAAAGCCTGCCGACTGCTCAAATGCCTTGGGGCCGAGCTTCGGCACCTTCTTGAGCTGCGCGCGCGAGGTAAACGCGCCATTTTCCTCCCGGTAAGCGATGATGTTCTTTGCCGTCGTCGCGTTGAGACCCGAAACCTGCTTCAAAAGCGGCATGGACGCCGTATTCACATCCACGCCTACCGCATTGACGCAGCTTTCGACCACCGCGCCGAGCGCGCTGTCCAGCTCCTTTTCCGGCATATCGTGCTGATACTGCCCCACGCCGATCGCCTTGGGGTCAATCTTTACCAGCTCTGCCAGCGGGTCCTGCAGGCGCCGGGCAATCGAAACCGCCGAGCGGAGGTTCACGTCGTACTGCGGAAATTCCTCCGCCGCAAGCTTGGACGCCGAGTAGACCGACGCGCCCGCCTCGTTGACAATCATGTACGAAACGCCGGGGCACTTCCGAATCAGCTCGACTGCCATCGCCTCCGTCTCGCGCGAGGCAGTGCCGTTGCCGATGGCAAGATGGCGCACGCCGTATCTGTCGATCAGCTTCTTGAGGCTGTCGATTGCCTCCTGCTTTTTGCGCTCGGAAAACGTCGGATAGACGACCGTCGTATCCAGAACCTTTCCCGTCGCGTCGATCACTGCGACCTTGCAGCCGTGCGCGTAGCCGGGGTCGAGCCCCATCGTGACGAAGCCCTTCACCGGCGGCTGCATCAGAAGCGGGCGCAGGTTCAGCGCAAAATTGCCAATTGCCGCCTCGTTTGCCGTATCGGTAAGACTCGTGCGAAGCTCGCGCTCCATGCTGGGCGCAAGCAGCCGGTCGAAGCTGTCCTCCGCAGCCGCAATCAAAAACGCCATCGCAGGCGTTCCGGGCTCGACCACATGCCGCCTGACCAGCTGCATTGCCTGCGCGCGGTCTAAGTCCAGCGAAACCTTCAGAAAGCCTTCCTTTTCTCCGCGGTTGAGCGCAAGAATCTGGTGGCTCTGCAATTTTGCAACCGGCTGGTCGAACGCATAGTAGAGCCGGTACACAGAGTCCTCGTCCGGCTTTGCCGCCCGGCTCTGGCAGACCGCCCGCTTCTGCATCATGGTGCGCAGGTTTTTCCGAAGCTCGGCGTCGTCCGAGATTCTCTCGGCAATGATATCGCTTGCGCCCGCAAGCGCATCTTCGATTGTCTCGACGCCGAGGTCCGGGTTGATATAGTCCTTCGCCAGCACCTCGGGCGGGTTCATCTGCATCTGCTGCTCGAAAATCGCCTGCGCCAGCGGCTCGAGTCCTTTTTCCTTGGCAACCGTTGCGCGCGTGCGCCGCTTCTGCTTATAGGGGCGGTACAGGTCCTCCACCTCGGCAAGCGTCAGCGCCCTGTCAATCGCGGCAGACAGCTCGTCCGTCAGCTTGCCCTGCGCGTCAATCGACGCTTTGACCTCCTCGCGCCGGGTTTGCAGATTCCGCAGATAGCCCAGTCTGGTCTCCAACGTGCGCAGTGTCGTGTCGTCCATCGCGCCGTGCGCTTCCTTGCGGTATCTGGCAATAAAGGGAATGGTGTTGCCCTCGTCAAGAAGACTGACCACATTGTTCACATATTCTTCCTTGCAGCCGAGTTCCTCTGCAAGCAGCTGGGGTATTGTTTTCATCCGGTTCTCCTTTCGTGTCCGCACATCCGGCTTCGGCAATCTGCCGGTTTCCGCCCGGTGCGGACAGCATTTTTAGTATATCATAAATCGAAGAAATATGATATACTGGAAAAAACGAAAAACAGGGAGACTGCTATGAGATTTGACACCGTTCTGATTGACATCGACGATACCCTTTTCGACTTCCGCAAAAGCTCCTATCAGGCGCTTGTCAAAGCGTTCTCCGAAATCGGCTTTTCCTTCGGCGAGCAGGAAATGCGCGAATACGAGGTCTTCAACAACCAGATGTGGAAAAGCTTCGAGCTGGGCGAAATTGAAAAGGATTTTATCTACGCCGAGCGCTTCCGCCGCTATTTTGCGTCCATCGGCTTGAACGCAGACCCGGTGGAAATCAACCGGCGGTATCTTCTTGAGCTTGCCGAGGGGCGCAACTTCATGCCGCACTGCCGGGAGCTTCTGCAGGCGCTGCACGGAAAATATCTGGTTGTTGTCGTGACGAACGGAGACACCTACGCGCAGGAGCGCCGGATTGAAATTTCCGGCATGGCGCAGTATTTTGACCACGTGTTCATCTCCGAGCAGCTCGGCACCAAAAAGCCCGAAAAGGACTTTTACGACAAGGTCTTCCAGGTAATCGGTCCGGCGCGAAGGGAACACGCCATCATGGTCGGCGACAGCCTGTCTTCGGACATGCAGGGCGGCAGAAACGCCGGCATCCCCACCTGCTTCTACGGCAAAAAAGAAAACGCCGACGAAAGATGCGACTATGTGATCGAAGATCTTCTCGATTTACTGCCCATTCTGGAAAATGACTGAAAAACCCCGGACGCACATGTTCAGAAAGCGTCCGGGGTTTTCTCATTTAATACGTCAACAACACAATGGACAGAATTAGCTGCATCGTGTGCAGAATGCACTCGAGCATCAGGCGATTGCCGATCTCTTCGCCCCTTTTGCGGCAACGAACGACGCCCAGAATGTCAAGCACCAAACACGCGGCGAACAGTGCCGCCGAAACAGCAAAGAAAATTGTGTTTTTTCATGGCTGGCTCCTTTCTTACAAAAACGCGGGCACTTCATCGTAGATCTTTCCCGTGCGGTTGTAGCCCTGCGGCAGATACGTCACGGAGTGAATCGCAGGTCTGGGCGCGCCGAACTTCGGGTTATAGCCAAACAGGTTCACATAGCGTTCGAGGTCCTGTTCTTCTTCCTCCATCGCGGCGAGCAGCTCCAGTGTGGCGCGCGCATCGTCGATGGCGCGGTGGGTGTTCTGTGTTTTGAGCTGATAGGCGTCCACGGCGTTGCAGAGCTTATGCGGAAACGGACGGCGGTCCTTGTAGACCGTGAGCGCATCCAACATCTGCGCGCCCTTTAATACGTCTGCCATGCCGAATTGCGCAAGAAAATAATATAAAAAGCACAGGTCAAACTGCGCGTTATACGCGACGATCAGTGTCTTCCCGCCGAACATTGCCGCAAACCTTTCAGCTGCCAGCCGCTTTTCAATCCCGTCGTCGAGCAGCATCTGCTCGGTGATGCCCGTCAGCTCGACAATCTTGTCCGGAAGTCTGCGCCCTTCGGAGAGCCGGATAAACTCGTCCATGGTCTCCAGCTCGCACAGCGCTCCGTCCGCCTGCCCTGCCTTTAACACGGCAAGCTCAATGATCTCATCTTTTCTGCACGAAATGCCGGTCGTCTCCGTATCGAGCACCAGCACCGCGTCATACGCTTCCAAAAACCGCTCCAGCATATGTTTCCTCCAAAGGCGTTTTTTTCCATATTGTATCACAGAAGCCTTCGTTTTTCGAGCCCTTCCGAAAAAATCCCGGCATCAGTGCCCGGCGACGCTTGCAATCTCCTGCAGCTCGAACCGGTACTCCTGCTGCACGTCCGGGTACTTTTCCCGGTCCACACGACTCAGGAACATGGAAAGCGGTCTTATCCAGAGTCCGCCGTCTGCGTAGAGCCTGCGGTAGATGACAACGGGCTGCTCTGTCTCTGAGTCGCGCGCCACTGCCTCCACCAGATAATAGTCTCCCTTGAAATGGCGGTAGACCCGCCCGATCTGAATTTCCCGCATAGAATCCTCCTGTCAGTAAAAAACGGTATGACCGCGCGGTCATACCGTTTTTTTGTTGTATTTCTGATTTCTTCCGGATGCGTTAAGCCTTCGGCTCGTTCTCGTCCTCTTCCAGATCGAATTCCAGCTCTTCGCCGCAATTCGGGCAGACCGTGGAGCCCTCGTCGAGCATCTGCTCGTCGATGGTGATTTCCTCGCCGCAGGTCGGGCACTTCACTTCGTAAAGCACCTCGTCGTCGCCGAAGTCGTACTCGTCGTCTTCCGCGTCATCCTCGTCTTCGTCGTCATAATCTTCGTAGTCATCTTCGTCCTCGTCGTCCTCATCGAGCAGGTAGTCGTCGATGTTGTCGAGGTCTTCTTCGATGCAGTCGAGCTCGTCCGAGATCGTGTCCACCACGTCTTCGAGATCCGCAACGGTCTCGGCGACGTCGGAGAGCATGTCGACGATTGCGGCAATCATCTTGCCCTCGTCCTTCTCGGTGTCCAGCTTCAGACCATCCATCAGACCCTTGAGATATGCAGATTTTTCGGAAAGCGTCATAGTCTACTCCTTTCAGCTCTTTGGCTTAGCCCTTTGCACGACCCAGATATTCGCCCGTGCGGGTGTCGATCTGAATCTTGTCGCCCTCGTTGATGAACAGAGGAACCTTGATTTCCGCGCCGGTCTCGACGGTAGCGGGCTTGGTGACGTTGGTAGCGGTATCGCCCTTGACGCCCGGGTCAGCCTTGGTCACGACGAGCTCGACGAAGTTCGGCGTCTCAATGCCGAAGACGTTGCCCTTGTAGCTCAGCAGCTTGCAGACCGTGTTCTCCTTGATGAAACGGAAGGAGCTGTCGAGCGTGTCCTTGCTGATGGGGATCATGTCGTAGGTTTCGAGGTCCATGAAGTAATACAGATCGCCGTCGTTGTAGCTGTACTCATAGTCCTTGCGCTCGATGAACGCTTCTTCAAACTTTGCCGTGGGGTTAAAAGACGTTTCAGTCACGGCACCGGTCACGATGTTCTTCATCTTGGTGCGCACAAATGCCGCGCCCTTGCCGGGCTTGACGTGCTGGAACTCGACGACCTGCATGATCTTGCCGTCCATCTCAAAAGTCTTACCGTTTCTGAAATCACCAGCGGTAATGGTTGCCATATCCTGTTTCCTCCAATATATCTCAGTCTAAACAACATACCCAATAGCTTATACGATTTTACAACAAGCGATCGTATTTTTCAAGCGGCTATCACAAAATAATCAAATTTTTCGGGCTCTTTGTGAGAATCTCGCAGCCGTCCTTTGTCAGGACCGTCACATCTTCGATGCGAACGCCGAATTTGCCGGGCAGGTAGATACCGGGCTCCGCCGAAACGACGGCGTTTTCGGGCATCGGCTGGTCGTTTCTGGTGTTGGCGTTGGGCGCTTCGTGAATCAGAATGCCGAGGCTGTGTCCGTAGCCGTGACCGAAGTAATCGCCGTAGCCCGCGTCCGCGATCACCTTACGCGCCGCGCCGTCCATTGCCTGCCCGGTCACGCCCGCCTTTGTCACGGCGATGCCGGCAAGCTGCGCCTTAAGAACGGTCTTGTAGACCTTGTCCATCTCTTCGGTCACAAAGCCGAGCGCGACGGTCCGGGTCATATCCGAGCAGTAGCCCTTATACAGGCAGCCGAAGTCCATCGTGATGAAATCGCCGAACTGCAGCTCGCGGTCTGACGGCACGCCGTGGGGCATGCTGGTGTTGGGACCGGAGACGACAATGGGGTCAAACGACAGTCCGTTCGCGCCGTTTTTATAGAGTCTGTAAATCAGTTCCGCGCGCAGGTCCTTTTCGGTCATGCCCGCGCAGATCACCTTCTGCAGCTGCGCGAACGTCAGGTCGGTAATTTCCTGCGCCTTGCGCATGAGCTCCAGCTCCCACGGCTCTTTCGAGGCGCGGAACGCATCGATCTTCTTCTGCATCGGAACGAGCACCGCGTGCAGCGCATGCTGGAATTCCAGGAACATCGCATAGGTCATGTTGGACTCTTCAAAGCCGAGCTTCTTGATCGTATGCTCGCCGATGACCTCGTTGATGCGCTCGATGTCGCTCGAACCGGGGTGCGTCATGCGGACCGTGAAGCCGGGGAGGTTGTTTTCGGCAGCTTCAATATAGCGGCTGTCGGTGAAATAATACGCGCCGTCTTTTGTCACAACGGCAACGCCCTCGGCAATGCTATACTGCGCCGCGTAGAGCCGGTTATACTCGCTTGTCAGCAGCAGCGCATCGACCTCGCCGGTTTCCAGCAGACTCTTGTACTTTTCAATGTTTTTCATAGCGTATTCTCCTTTTTCCCCATGCGATAAAGGGAAGCTCCGCGACATGCCGCAGCTTCAGCCATATCGTATGATTATCAATTGCAGAGACTAAAATGGACGTCAGCCCCGCGCAGTTTGCGCCCAGGACATCCGTGTAGATCTGGTCCCCCACCAGCGCCGCCTGCGACGGTCTCAGATGAAAGCGCGTCAGGCACTCGGAAATGCCCTTCTGAAAGGGCTTTCTTGCGTGCGTGATGCAGTCCATCCCGTATGCCTTGCAGAACGTCACGACGCGCGGGCGCTTGCTGTTGGACACGACGCAAAGCCGGATATTGGAAGATTTCATCTGCTCCAGCCACGCGCGCATCGGCTCCGTCGGCACGTCGGTCGTGTAGGGAACGATCGTGTTGTCAAAATCCATCATCAGGAACGAAATGCCCCGGGCGCTTAAAAGCTCCGGCGTCAGCTCCGTCAGACGTTTCAGAATCACATCGGGAATCAGGCAAAAAGACATGTGCCACCTGCCAACTGTCAAACTCGGCACAAGAGCGCGCTCTTTGCCTGTAAACCAGTATCAGTATAGCACAAACGCCCCCGTTTTGTCTACGTTTGCGCTATGTTTTCTCCCAGGCACGGCAGCGCAAAAAATCTCCCCGCCATCCGGCGAGGAGATTTCAAATGCCTATATCGGGGAGAGAATCAATAGAACTTCTTTCTGTTCTTGCGAGCAGCTTCAGACTTCTGCTTACGCTTCAGGCTGGGGCTGACATAATGCTCTCTCTTCTTGACCTCGGCGATCACACCAGCCTTTGCACAGCTGCGCTTGAACCGCTTCAGAGCATTCTCCAAGGACTCGCCTTCCTTGACGCGAACTTCAGACATCGTTTTCCCTCCCTCCGGTGCAACCGGCTAACTCCTGGTTGCTTTCAGGGCCAAATCATTGGCTAGATTATTATAGTCATGCCCTGTCAAATTGTCAAGAATTATTTCCGGAAATTTGATTTTTTCCACAGCCGGTGCTGTAAGGAACAACGGCAGCTCCTATAACCGGAGGATTCGGCAAGAGATTTTGCTTCAAGGCAAGGTTCAAAAGCGTCGGAATACTTTGTGTATTTCAAGCTTTTGCAGCCGCAGCATTGGGGCAAAAAATCCGTTGAAGCCCTTACTTTACGATCAGATTGACCAGCTTATTCTTGACCAGAATGACCTTGACGATGTTCTTGCCCTCGACGAACTTTGCGACCTTCTCCTGCTTGAGCGCCTCGGAGACGATGAAGTCCTGCTCGGAGTCGACGGGAACAACGATGGTGCCTCTGAGCTTGCCGAGCACCTGTACCGCCATCTCGACATGAGACGCGACGGTCTTGCTCTCGTCAAACTCCGGCCACGGCATCTGCATTGCCATCTTGTGTGTCTTCGCGGCAAAGCCGGTCAGCTCCCACATTTCCTCGACCATGTGCGGCGCGAACGGGCTGAGCATCAGCATCAGCATTTCCAGATCGCCCTCGGAAAGCCCGTTGGCGTAGAACTCGTTGACCATCGTCATCAGCGCCGCAATCGCCGTGTTCATCTTCAGCTCGTCGATGTCCTGCGTGACCTTGCGGATGGTCTTGTGGATGATTGCCTCGTTCTTTTCGCTCAAATCTTCCGACGCGCCTGCCATGTCCATCAGGTTCCAGCAGCGATCCAAAAAGCGCTTTGAGCCCTTGACCGCATCGTCAGACCACGTCGCGACCTTTTCAAAGTCGCCGATGAACATGATATAAAGACGCATCGTGTCTGCGCCGTAGGCTTTCACGACATCGTCGGGGTTGACGACATTACCCAGAGACTTCGACATCTTGACCGCCGGGCGCAGCGCCTGGCTGCCGTACTTTTCAATGAGCGCCTGCTTTTCCTCCTCGGTGGAGACATTGCCCACATAGTGGGGGTTCTGACCGAGAATCATACCGTGGCTCGTGCGCTTGGCATAGGGTTCCTTGGTGTGGACGACGCCGATGTCGTACAGGAACTTGTGCCAGAAGCGGGAATACAGCAGATGCAGCGTTGTGTGCTCCATGCCGCCGTTGTACCAGTCGACCGGTCCCCAATACTGCTCGGCTTCCTTCGAGACGGGCATATCCTTGTCATGCGGGTCCATATAGCGCAGATAATACCACGACGAGCCAGCCCACTGGGGCATGGTGTCGGTCTCGCGCTTTGCAGGACCGCCGCAGCACGGGCAGGTGGTGTTGACCCAGTCGGTCATCTTGGAAATGGGGCTTTCGCCGTCGTCCGTCGGCTCATAGCTCTCGACCTGCGGCAAAACCAGCGGCAGCTGATCTTCAGGTACGGGCACCCAACCGCACTTGGGGCAGGAGATCATCGGAATGGGCTCACCCCAGTAGCGCTGACGCGAGAAGACCCAGTCGCGCAGCTTGTAGTTGACCTTCTCATGTCCCCAGCCCTGGTCAACCGCATATTTCTTCATCGCGGGAATTGCTTCCTTGACCGTCATGCCGTTTAAGAAGCCGGAGTTGACCATGATGCCGGTGTCGTCCTTCAGGGTAAACGCTTCCTTGGTGATGTCGCCGCCCTTGACGACCTCAACGATCGGCAGACCAAATTTCGTTGCAAAGTCCCAGTCGCGCTGGTCGTGCCCCGGAACGCCCATGACGATGCCGGTGCCGTAGCCCATGAGGACATAGTCCGAAACGAACATCGGAACGACCTTGCCCGTCGCGGGGTTGACGACTTCAATGCCGTCGAGCCGGACGCCGGTCTTGTCGTGATTCAGTTCGCCGCGCTCGAAGTCGGATTTTCTTGCCGCCGCCTGCTGATACGCCTCGACGTCCGCCCAGTTTTGAATCAGCGGCTGCCACTTTTTGAGCAGCGGGTGCTCCGGGGAAATGACGGTATACGTCACGCCGAAGAGCGTATCGACACGGGTCGTGTAGACTGTGATGTCGTCCTCGGTGTTGGTCTTGAAGGTGACCTCGGTGCCGGTAGATCTGCCGATCCAGTTTTTCTGCTGCGTCTTGACGCGCTCAATGTAGTCCAGCCCCGGCAAATCCAGATCGTCAATCAGGCGGTCTGCATACTTTGTGATGCGCAGCATCCACTGGCTCTTTTCCTTGCGGATCACCGGCGCGCCGCAGCGCTCGCACACGCCCTCGACGACCTCTTCGTTTGCCAGCACGCACTTGCAGCTCGTGCACCAGTTGACGGGCATCGTGGTCTTATAGGCAAGCCCGTGCTTGTACATCTGCAGGAAAATCCACTGCGTCCACTTGTAATACTCGGGGTCCGTCGTGTCGACGACGCGGTCCCAGTCGAAGCTGTAGCCGAGCATCTTGAGCTGGCGGGTAAAGTTTTCGATGTTCTTCTTCGTAACAATCGCCGGATGGATGTGGTTCTTGATGGCGAAGTTCTCGGTCGGCAGACCGAAGGCGTCAAAGCCGATGGGGTTGAGGACGTTGTAGCCCTGCATGCGCTTTTTGCGGCAGATGATATCCATTGCCGTAAAGGGTCTCGGATGACCCACGTGAAGCCCCGCTGCCGACGGATACGGGAACTCGATCAGACCATAGAACTTGGGTCTGGGGTCGCCGGTAACGGCGGCGTAGGGCTTCGTCTCTTCCCACTTTTTCTGCCATTTTGCCTCGATGGCTGCAAAATCGTATTTCATAACAGACTCCTTTGTCTCGTAATTAACACGCAAAAACGAACGCCCCTGACTGCTGTGCAGTCAGGGGCGTAAATCACGCGGTACCACCCTGATTCCGTCATTTTCATGGCGCTCAGTGACCTGTCACGCGGTCAGCCGTTCTTCCCTACTGCATTCAGGAAGACCGCTCGGGAGGGAGCTTCGCGCCGCGCCTTACCTGCTTGCACCGACCGCAGGCTCTCTGAAAGACGAATTGCGCGCATTGTTCTCCGTCAAAGCGTTTGTCGATATTACCCCGCTATTGTACGCAGTTTCACCCGGTTTGTCAAGCGTCGTGCGTCAAAATCGAAGACAGGTTGACAGTTTTTCCATCCTGCCAGAGCCGCTCAAGATCATAGAAGCTTCTCGTCTCCGCCGTGAACACATGCACCACTACGCTGCCGAAGTCCATCAGCACCCACGTACCGCCGCGATGCCCTTCGCGATTCAGCAGCGGCTCGCCTGCCGCGTCCATCGCTTCTTCCACCGCATCGCAGAGCGTTTTGACGTGCGTGTTGCTCGTTGCCGTGCAGATCAGAAAATAATCTGCGAGCGTCGAAACGTCAGTAATCTCAATCAGGCTGATATCCTTGCCGAGCTTGCTGTCGAGTGCCTTTGCGGCGATTGCCGCCACCTCTTTTGCTGAAATCATGCTTTTCTTCCTTTCTTCTCAGGGCATCTGCGCCGTCTGCTGTTCGTTCTGCCAGAGATTTCCCTCGCCGAGCCAATTGTCCTCCGGAATTTCCGGCTCTCCGGGCTGCGTGTCTTCCGGATTCTCCGGCGGTGTTTCGTCGGGATTCTCCGCGTTGTCCGGATTTTCCGCGTCCGGGTCCTCCGGGGCTTCTTCGTCCGGGTTTTCCGGCGTCTGCTCCTCCGGATTTTCCGGTTCTTCCGGCTCCGGTGCGGTCTGCTTCTGATAGGACCTTGCAAGATCCGGGGTGATGACGTTTACCGTGTCGAGCGTGACCGGTGCGTCATAGGGATTGAACGACTCGTTCACGACCTGCACGAGCTTTCCGGCATACAGCGGATAATACGACCCGCCGTTGATTATGGCGCCCTCGCCCTCGAGCGTATAGGTCTTCATGCTGTCAAAGTCGCACTTCATGAGTGCCTGCGCAAAATAGAGCATATTGCCGACTGTGAGGTCCGTCGTCACATAGGTGCTGAAGACATCCGCAAAATCCTTGAGCTTCGTCAGACTCGAAACGCTCAGCACCTTCTTTGCCAGCGCCCGCAGAAACTCCTGCTGGACCTTGGTCCTCTGGATATCCTGCGAGGCGTAGCCCTTGCGGAAGCGGACCAGCTCCATCGCCTTCTCGCCGTCGAGCGTCTGCTTGCCCGCCTTGAGGTTGATATAGAGGTCCTGCGAGGGATCGTTATAATACATGTCCTGCGGCACGTCAAATTCCACGCCGCCGACCAGATTCACCGTCTCGCGGAACGCTTTGAGATTGACCAGCACATAGCCGTCGAGCTCGAAGCCCAGCATCGCGCCGAGCCGCTTGGAAAGCCGCGCCATGCCGTCCGCGCCGCCGCCGGCGTAAACGGAGTTGATTTTCATAATGCCGCCGCTGCCGTTCAGGACCACCGTATCGCGCGGCACGCTCATGAGCGCAACGTCGTGCGTCGTTTCGTTCAGATGCGCAACGATGATGGTGTCCGTGCGGTAGCCGTCGTCGTCGGTGCCGCAGATCAGAATGTTGTAGACACCAGTCTGGTGGCTGGCAGGAAGCTCGGTTTCTTCCTCTACTTCCTCGCCCGTCTGCTCGTCGACCTTTGTCACGACGTGTTTGATCGTCGGCTTCTTGACCTCCGGCTCCGGCTGCGTGTTCGCATCCTGCGTTTCTTCCTGCACCGGCTGCGGCTTTTCGGGCGGCTTTACCAGCGTTTTATAGATGCCGGTCGCCACGCCTGCCAGAACGGCAAGCGCCAGAACTATGCCGATGATCCCCTTCTGCTTGCCGGTCAGGCGCCGCTTTTCCCGCGGCGCTTCAAAATGCCCATGGTGGGAGTTATGCTTCATGCTGTGTCAGGTTCCTTTCGCGCAGGAGAAAATCGCGCGCCCGCACCGAGTCTTCGCACACGGCGAAGCCTTCCTCCTGCAAATAGCAGATGGTGCGCTCCAGTGCAAGCAGAACGCCCCCGTCGAGATTCTCCTCTGCCGCCGCCCGGATGGTATCCACGCCGGGGTACGTGCGGTTCGGCTCGATCATATCCGCAAGATAGATGATTTTCTCCAATGTCGTCATATCGGTTTTTCCGGTCGTGTGATACGTAATCGCGCTGCAAACTGCCTCGCATTCGCCGAACAGCGTTCGCGCAATCGCCGCGCCTGTTTTGGCGTGCAGAAGCTGCCGGTTCTGCCGTTCAAAATCCGTCAGCCGGACCTCGTATTTTTCCGCCAGCAGCAGCTGCTGCGCTCCGGTCAGCGCTTTGGTTACATCGTGCAGAATCCCGGCTCTGGCAGCAAACGCCTCGTCGGCTCCGAACTGCCGCGCCATCTGCCGCGCCGTTTCGCACACGCCAATGGCATGCGCCGCGCGCGTTTTTTTGTGAAGCGACAGGCTGACGGTTTTCAGCTCGTCAAACGGAAGACCACGGTAATCGCGTCCAGCGCCGTAGAGCCTTTGCGCTTCGATGCGGCGCAGCACCGCCTGCGGAAGATAGGGCTCTGCAATGCCGAACACGAGAAGCCGTCTTGCCTCGGTCGAGGAAATGTCGAAGCAGTCGTTTGTCAGCAGCACCGGTCTTTGCCCGTAAAGCTTCTCGAGCGTGTCCGCCTGCTTTTGAAGCGCGGCGCGGTTTTCCGCGTCCGCGTCATAGCGCGAGAAGCAGACCAGCTGCGCGCATCTGGCAATCTCCTGCGGGCTGTACCAGTCCTGAAACGACAAAAACATATCCGTTCCCATCATCAGAAACAGCTCGTCGTGTTCATATTGTGCCTTCAGCTCGCGGATGGTATCCACCGTATAGCTTTTTCCCTCGCGCCGGATTTCCAGATCGAGCACTTCGAAGCCGGGAAGATTCTCAAACGCAAGCCTTGTCAGCGCCAGCCGCTCCTCGGGGCTTGCCGAGCTGCTTGTCAGCTGCTTATGCGGCGGGATGCTTGCCGGAATGACCAGTACCCGGTCCAGCCCCAGCGCCTGCTTACATGCCTGCGCCGCGCGCACGTGCCCCAGATGCGGCGGGTTGAAGCTGCCGCCGTAGACGCCGATTTTCATAGCCCTCAGCCTTCCTGCTGTTTTCTTCGTTCGATTGCCGCCTTGACCGCCGCCTCGTGGAAGTATTCCTTCTGCTGCTTGCGGCGCTCTTTTGCCTGCTGCTTGCGGCGGGTGATGCCGGCTTTGACGGGGTTATAGTTGCCGGAGACCTTTTTGGGGGCAGCTGCCTTCTTTGCCGCCTGCTTCTTCTCCTGCTCCACCTTCTCGGACTTGCGCCAGATCACGAATTTGGACCCGACGACCTGAATGCCCTCCGCGCCCGTCGCTTCGCACAGGGCATCGCAGACCTCGCGGGGCGTCATCATTGCCGTTTCCAGCACGCGGCCTTTCACCAGCTCATGGATGTCGAGCAGCTTCTGCGCCTCGGCGACGAGCGTCTCCGACACGCCGCCCTTTCCGACCATGAGGGTTGTATCAATCGTATTTGCCTGCGCGCGCAGCGCAGCGCGTTCCTTACTTGTCATGGTTCTGTACCTCTTGATATTTTCTGCAAAAATCCTGCAGAGCGCGCGCTCTGTGGGAAATTGCGTTTTTCTGTTCGCTCGGCAGCTCGGCATACGTCATGCCAAGCTCGGGAAGATAAAAAACCGGGTCGTAGCCGAAGCCGTTTTCCCCGTGCGGCGCGCGGGCAATGACGCCGGGGCACTCGCCTCTGGCGACAATTTTGCGTCCGTCCGGGAACAGGCAGGTGATCACGCAGACGAACTTTGCCCCGCGCCTTTCCTCCGGCACATCCTTCATGTTTTCCAATAGATACGCCGTGCGCTCTTTGTCGGATGCTTTGTGCCCGTAGCGCGCGGAATAGACGCCCGGCGCGCCGTCGAGCGCGTCAACCATCAGCCCCGAGTCGTCCGCCAGCACCGGAAGCCCGGACGCTTTCATGACCGCTTCGGCCTTCAAATAGGAGTTTTCCTCAAACGTCGTGCCGGTTTCCTCGACGTCGATGTCGAGCCCATACTCCGATTCGAGCGCAATCTCAAAGCCGAGCTGTGATAGAATTGCGGAAAGCTCGGTGAGCTTGTGCTGATTCTTGCTTGCCAGAATGACCTTCATCGCACGCCTCCTCAGATCAGGGCTTCGACGAAGCTGTGCGCGTCAAACTGCATCAGATCGTCCATCTGCTCGCCGACGCCGACAAACTTGACCGGAATTTTCAGCGTATTGCAGACCGCGATGACCACACCGCCCTTTGCCGTGCCGTCGAGCTTCGTCACAACCATGCCCGTCACGCCGGCGATCTGGCTGAACTGCTCTGCCTGAATGAGTCCGTTCTGCCCCGTCGTACCGTCGAGCACCAGAAGAACCTCCTTGCTCGCGTTGGGAAGCTCGCGGTCGATGATGCGCGAGATTTTGCCCAGCTCGTTCATCAGGTTCTGCTTGTTGTGCAGTCTGCCTGCCGTGTCGCAGATGATCACGTCCGAGCCTCTTGCCTTTGCCGCGGCAATCGCGTCGAACAGCACCGACGCCGGGTCTGCGCCCTCGTGCTGGCGGATGATGTCCACATGCGCGCGGTTCGACCAGATTTCCAGCTGGTCCGCCGCCGCCGCGCGGAACGTATCGCCCGCGCACAGAAGGACCTTCCTGCCGCTTTCGCGCAGCAGATTGGAAAGCTTTCCGATCGTCGTCGTCTTGCCCACGCCGTTGACGCCGATGACAAGAATCACCGACGGCTTTGTGGAAAGATCAAGCTCTGTCGAGCCCACGTCCATCATGCCCTCGAGCACCTCGCGCAGGGCAAGCTTTGCCTCCTCGACGGTCTTGATACGCCGCTCGCGCACCAGCGCCCGGAGCTTTTCCATCGCCTCTTCGGTTGTCTGCATACCGAGGTCCGCGAGAATCAGGCGCTCTTCCAGATCGTCGTAAAACTCGTCGTCCAGCTCCGAGGCGGTGAAGACGCTCGAGATGGAGCTTGCCGTCTTGCTCAGTCCCTGCTTCAGTTTTTCAAAAAATCCCATGTATGCTCTCCTTTATGTCTATGCTGTAATTCCAAGCTGCTTCTGCAATTCATCCAGGTCCAGATGCAGAATTTTGGAGATGCCCTGCTCCTGCATCGTCACGCCGTACAGAACGTCCGCCGCCTCCATCGTACCGCGGCGGTGCGTGATAACGATGAACTGCGTCTTGCCGCTGAATTTATGAAGATACGCTGCAAACCGCTCGACATTGCGGTCGTCCAGCGCCGCGTCAATCTCGTCGAGCATGCAAAACGGCGTCGGGCGGACCTTCAAAATGGCAAAGTACAGCGCAATTGCCACAAATGCCTTCTCGCCGCCGGAAAGAAGCGTAATCGTCTTGAGCTGCTTGCCAGGCGGCTGGACCTTGATCTCGATGCCGCACGAGAGCGGCTCTTTTTCGTCCTCCAGCTCCAAAGATGCCTTGCCGCCGCCGAACATCTCGGTAAACGTCGCGCCGAAATACTCGTTGATGCGCGCAAACTCGCGCACAAAGATCTCCGTCATTTCGCGCGTGATATCGCCGACGATGGTTTCCAGCTCACCCTTCGCGTGCAGCACGTCGTCGCGCTGCGAGCAAAGGTATTCATAGCGTTCGCTGACTCTGGCGTATTCGTCGATCGCGCCGAGGTTCGGCGTGCCGAGAGACGACATCTTCCGTTTGACCTCGCCGATGCGCCGGTTGGCATCTGCTATGGATTCGACCTCCACGGTCTGCTCCTTCGCGCTCGAGGGCGTCAGCTCATACGATTCCCAGAGCTTGTCGATCAGCTGCTTCTGTTCCAGTTCGCTCGTCGCTTTCTTCTGTTCGAGTCTTGCCGACTCGCGCTCGAGAAGCAGAATATCCTTATTCTTTTCCTGCGCCTGTTTTTCGGTCTGGTTGCGCTTAGCCTCCATTGCCGTGCGCGCTTCAACCTCTGTCTTCAGCGTCTGCTCCTTCGCGTCTGCATCCTTCTGAAGCGTTTCTATCTGCGCGTACTGCGCGACAATGTCCTGCTCGGTTGTTTCGATCTGCACGCGGAACGAGTCGATCAGCGCTTGCTTCTGCGCCCGGTCTCCCTGCATCGCCTCGCGCAGCGCCTGCATCTGGGAGATGGTCTGTTCGGCGGCGGTTTTTTCCGCGTGCTTTTCCGCAATCGTCATGCGAAGCGCCGCAAGGCTCTCCTGCACCTGCGAAAGCACATTCGCCTGCTCGTCCGCCTGCGCCTGCAGCGCCTGCTTCTGCGCGGTGATTTTTGCCAGCTCCGCCTGCACGCCCTCCAGCTGCCCGGAAAGAAGACTCAGCCTTCCCTCGTCGCTGCCGCTTCGCTGCAAAAACCGTTCCAGCTCCCGCCGGCAGGTATCTTCCGCCTGCGACACGGTTTCCAGAAGCCGCTCTACCTGCTTTTTTTCCTCCGTGCGGCGCAGGACCTCGTCCTCCGCCTCGCGCAGCTCCGCGCCGATGGTTTTGATCTCATATTCCGTTTCTGCCAGCTGGGACTGCGCCTGCTGCAGGCTCTTTTTATAGTCGCTCTGTGTATCGAGAAGCTTCTCGCGCTCCTGCTCCAGCCGTTTTAATTCATTCGCTCTGGACAGAACGCCCGCGCTCTTTGCGCTCGAGCCGCCCGTCATACTGCCGCCGGGGTTCATGACCTGTCCGTCGAGCGTGACAATGCGTACGCGGTTTCCCGTTTTTCTCGCCATCGCAATGGCGTTGTCCAGCGTCTCGGCAATCACGGTTCTTCCCAGAAGATTTTCCAGGATTCCCTGATACCGCCCGTCTGTCTGCGCAAGCTCGGAGGCAACGCCGACATAGCCCGGCATATTTGCCAGGGACGGCTCGGAGAGCCTTCTTCCCGTCACGGTGGAAAGCGGCAGGAACGTTGCCCGACCGGCGTCTCGTCTTTTGAGCAGCTGGATTGCCGCCTTGCCGGATGCTTCGTCGTCCACAATGATATTCTGCATCGCCGCGCCGAGCGCGGTTTCAATTGCGGTGGTGTACCGGTCTTCGACGCGGATGAGCTTGGAGACCGGTCCGTGTACGCCCGAAAGCGCGCCGCGCGCCGCCTCCTGCATCACAAGGCGCACTGCTTTGGAAAATCCCTCGAAGTCCCGCTCCATCTCGCGCAGCATGTTTGCCTTTGCCTCGAGCGTGCGCAGCTGGACCGACACGCCGTCGAGATTTCTTTGCAGCGCCTGCGTCTTTTCCTGCCGGGTTTTCAGGCGAAGCGCATAGCCCGCAATCCGGTTTTTTGCCGACTGCACACCGTCTGCCGCGTCTTCCAGCGCCTTGACGCACTGCGCCCGCTGCTGTTCGGTCTGTGCGCGGCGCGTTTCGTTCGCCTGCAAATCCTCCTGCAGGGTCTTTTTCCGCGCCTCGACCTCTTCCATCGACGCAGTCAGGGACGCAATCTGCGTCTTTTTGTCCTGTGCGTCCGCCAGCAGAAGATTTTCCTGCGCCGCGCGCTGCAAAAGCGCCTGCTGCGCTGCACCAAGCTCGCGCTGCACCTCGCTTGCCTGCGCGGTTTTCTCCTGCACCTGCGCATCGAGCTGCGCGCACGCCTCGTCCAGCGCGGCAATTGCCTGCTGCCGTTCTTCCATCGTTTCGGCAATCGAGCCGCTTCGTGCCGACTGCTCGTCCATTTCGTGCCGGGCGCGCTCGATGTTCTGCTGCAAATGCTCCACCTGCGCCTGCAGAACAGATACGTCCGCCTCTTTTTTCTGCCGCTCCGTCTGTAAGCTCGTGATGTTCTCGCGCAGCAGATCCAGCTCCAGAGACTTCTGGTTCAGCTGCAGCGCCATCTGCTCTGCCTGATGGTAGAGCGTGTTCAGCTCATCGTGCGCCTGCTCTAAGATAAATGCGGCAGAGGCATAGTCCTCCTGCGCCTTTTTTGCGCTCTCGGCGACCTTGTCGAGACTGTCGAGCCAGACGGTGACCTCGAGCCCCTGGAGCTCGCCCTTCAGTGTCAGGTATTTCTGTGCCTTCTCCGCCTGCTGGCGAAGCGGCTCGACCTGCAGCTCCAGCTCCGAGATTTTGTCGCCGATGCGCAGCAGGTTGTCCTGTGTGTTGGCAAGGCGGCGCTCGGTCTCCTCTTTTCTGTGGCGGTATTTGGAGATGCCGGCAGCTTCCTCAAAGACCTCGCGGCGGTCTGTCGATTTCTGGGCAAGAATCTCATCGATTCTGCCCTGTCCGATGTTGGAGTAGCCCTCGCGCCCGAGACCGGTGTCCATCAAAAGCTCGTTAATATCGCGCAGACGCGCGGATTGTTTGTTGATATAGTACTCGCTCTCGCCGGAGCGGTAGTACCGGCGGGTGATCATGACCTCCGGCGTCTCCACCGGGAGCGTCCCGTCCTGATTGTCCAGAACGAGCGTCGCTTCCGCGTAGCCGACTGCCGGGCGCTTCAGCGTACCGCCGAAAATGACGTCCTCCATCTTGGCTCCGCGCAGCGCCTTGGAGCTCTGCTCGCCCATGACCCAGCTGATGGCGTCTGAAATATTGGATTTGCCGCTGCCGTTCGGACCGACGATCGCGGTGATATCGCTGTCGAACTGCAAAACGGTTTTATCCGGGAAGGACTTGAAGCCCTGAATTTCCAAAGAACGAAGATACACGCGCTTACCTCTCAGAAAACATACTATCGTGATATTGTACCAACTTTTCCGCAAGATTTCAACCATCCGCCTCTCTGCTTTCCCAAAAAAGAAAACCCGTAAGCAAGTGACCGGCTTGCTTACGGGCTTCTATTAAAAAGAGAGGAAAATGAAAAAAGACTGTATCGCTTCTTGCAGGATTATCATACCAAGCGGTTGTTAAAAAAGATAGCGGGCATTTATTAAATATTTATAAAATCGCGCGTTAATTATTGTTAATAATCCCAGTCTTTTCATGTCGTCTTACAGGAATCGCTCGGACAGCTCCTCTATGCGCAGTTTCATCTTCTCCTGCTGTCTGCCGACTGCCGCGAGATACGACGCGATGGCGTGGAACGCTTCGTCGCTCTGGCGGTTGTGCGCCGGGTATTTTCCGGCTTTGAAATTTTCCAGCACAAGTTCATAGCGCTTTTCCGCGCGCGAAACGGCGTCCTTCCACGAGATATAAATCTCGTTCTGCGCCGTCTGTCCCACGCGCTGCATTGCCGCAGGCGCCCTGCAGAGCTTTGCAAGCATATCTGCCATCGACGGCGCGTTTTCTTCGATCAGGAAACCGCTTTCGCCGTCTTTGATATCCTCCGCCGCGCAGCTGCCGCGCACCAGAACGCTTCCGAGCCCACAGGCTGCAGCCTCGCGCACAACAAGCCCGTTCGTGTCAAACGTCGACGGGAACAGGAACAGATCTGCCCGGCAGTACCAGGCGCGAATCACGTTGCGGTCATATGCCGGCGCGGTAAAAAACACGCAGTCCGACAGCCTGAGGCTTTCGCAGTAGGAGATCACCTCCTCGCGGTCGCCGCCGTTTCCGACAAAGACCATGCGAAATACGGTCCCCTGCTCGCGCAGCAGCTTCAACGCATCAAGGATGATTTTCAAGCCCTTGTACCACATCATTCTGCCCACAAACAGGAACATCGGCACGTTTTCCGGCAGGTCAAAGTCCTTCGTCACCTCGCGCACGAGACTTTCGTCTACCCTGCCCTTCGGGAAATCGACGCCATTCGGCATGACAAGATAGCCGCCCTGGTAGCCGAGGCTCTTTAAATTTTCGCCCGCACCATGACTCACGGTCCAGACCTCGTCGCAGGCGGTGATGTTGTCGACCAGAACCTTCTTCGCTTCCTCCTGCAAAAGCTTTCCCTTGATCGCGTTTGCGATGTCAATATCAAACTTTGTGTGATACGTGAACACCAGCGGCACATGAATCCTGTCTCGCAGGGCGCGCGCAAGCATCGCGGACGTCACCGGACAATGGCAGTGAATGAGGTCAAAGCGCTGCTCGACGAGCTTTTCAAGCGTCTGGCTCGAAAACGGAAGCCCGGCGTGGTATCCGACCAGCTTCGTCAGATCGACGCTCGGATAGCGCACAACCGGGAAGCCGAACTGCGTATCGTCCGCGTCCGGGTAGGCAGGCGTCACAACGGTTGCACGTTTGCCGTCCTGCGTCAGGTTTTTCGCGTAATTGACAACCGCGTTTGCCACACCGTCGGTGACAGGCGGAAAGGAATCGTTGATCAGGCAGATGCTGCGCTGTTCCATAGAAGCCTCCTGTGCAAAAGAATTTTCCCCATTATACCGTGCTTTCGAAAAAAAGGGAAGACCAAAAGCTGGGAGCCCGTTAAATCGCCTGCCTGCGCGCCGGATCGGAGATTTTCTGCCTGCAGGCGTCGAAGATTCCGGAAGTCTTCCGCTCCGGCGCTTGATTTTGCGGCGTCCGGACCGCATAATAGAAGGCACAACTCCGGAAAAGAGGCGTTATATGCAGCTGCTCATCGACGGCATGACCGTCACCGTCATCCGAAAGCCCATCAAAAATATGAACCTTCGCGTGCTGCCGCCGGACGGCGTCATTCAAATTACCGCGCCTGCCCGGCTGCCGCAGGAGAATATTGCGCGCTTTGTGCGCGAAAAGCGCAGCTGGATTGAACGCCGGCAGCAAATTCTTGCCGCGCGCCCGGCGCCCACATGCCCGGATTTTTCCGACGGACAGACCGTCTATCTCTGGGGAGAAAGCCGCCGTCTTCGTCTGGAACCAGCTGCGCGGGGACGAAACGCCTTCCTTCGCGATCAGGACATCGTTCTGCAGGTCCATCCGGGCGATACGCCCGCACAGCGGCAGGCGCTTCTGAACAGCTTTTACCGCGCACAGCTGGACGCACGGATTCGCGCGTGCCTGCCGTACTGGGAAGGAAAAACAGGACTTCATCCTGCGAGTGTTCAGATCAAAAACATGAAAACCCGCTGGGGTACCTGCAACACCGCGGCAAAGCGCATCTGGCTGAATCTGCAGCTTGTCAAGCAGCCGCCTGTCTGCCTCGATTATGTACTTGCCCATGAGCTGACGCACCTGCTTCATCCGGATCACGGCAACGGCTTCTGGGCGTTTCTCCTGCGCGTCATGCCGGACTGCAAAGCCATCCGAAAAGCGCTTAACGAAACGCCCTTTCTATAAGCCCGATCGCAAAACCCCCGGACGCTCTGCGTCCGGGGGTTCGTTTATTCGTCGCGTTCGCGCAAGCCTGCCACCTGCGAAATCGGCAGCGAGAAGCAGATCGCGCCCGCTCTGGTGCCAGGTCCGGCGTTGTCGGCAATCGCCTGCATGATCGCCGCCTTTTCCTCCGCGTGGGCGACAATATAGACCACGTCCTTTTCATCGGCAAGACTCACGCCGAAGAATTTTTCCGCGCGCGCTCTGCCGGTGCCCTTGGCATGCAGCACCGTGCCGCCGCCGGCGCCTGCCGATCTTGCCGCGTCCATGACGGTGTCGGAGTAGCCTTCGTTCATAATCGCCATAATCAGTTCATGCGAAAAATCCATCGCGGGTTTTCCTCCTGTCTGTGTAGAATCGGTCAAAAAGCCCAGCGTCCTGCCACCAGCCACGCTTTTGAGCGGAATTGCCATCATCACGCCGTTTCCGGGGATGTCGATAAAGAGCTTCCGCTTCGCCGCCCTGAAAATCTGCCGGGTCTGTTCTGCATCTGCCACGGTGCTGACGACCGCCTTTTCCGTCGCGTCCAGTCCATAAGACGAAAGCTGTTCGCCCGTTGCAGTGCCTCTTCCGAGCTTGGTCAGCACCATGCCGGTCCCCGCGGCATGATAGATCGCGGACAGCATCTCTGCCCGGTCGCGGTCTGAGATTGTAATCAGATAGTAAAGCTCCATCAAACCGCCTCCCAAAGCTCGATAATTTCGTTTTCGCCGAAGCTCGGCAGCACGGGTGCGTCCGTCTTTGTGCGCGACTTGAGGACATAAATGCCGCCCATGACCTGCACCGTGATCAGGGGCATCATCGCGACGAGCGCCACAAGCCCGAACGCATCGGTCATGACGTTTCCGCCCAGCGCCGTACACGCGCCCATCGCCAGCGGCAGCATGAACGTCGCCGTCAGGGGACCCGAGGCGACACCGCCGGAGTCAAAGGCAATTGCCGTAAACGTGCGCGGCACGAAAAAGCTCAAGCCCAGCGCCACTGCGTAGCCCGGCAGCAGGAAATACAGAATCGGAAGCCCCGTCAGAACGCGCACCATCGCAAGTCCGTTTGCAAGCGCCACGGCGACGGATAAGCTCAAGCCCATCGCCTTTGCCGAAATCGCGCCGGAGGTCAGCTCCTCGACCTGCTTGTTCAAAATATGTACCGCAGGCTCGGCGTCGATGATGAACCAGCCCATCAGCATCGCCAGCGGAATCAGAAGCGCGGAAAGTCCGCTCGTCACCAGTTCTTTTCCCAGCACGTAGCCCAAGGGCGAAAAACCGACGTTCACGCCCGTCAGAAACAGCACCAGCCCCAGAAACGTATAGCCCACGCCCATGACGATTTTCGTCAGCGGCAGCCTTCGCAGGCGCAGGGAAAACACCTGGAACAGCAAAAAGAACACAAAAATCGGCAGCAGCGCCATCGCGACCTCCAGCATGTAGGTCGGAAGACTGCGAAGATATGCGCCGCCCAGCTCCACCGTAGTTTCAAAGCCGCCGATCACCATATTGACATCCGCCTGCGTGTCCGTGGGATAGATGGCGCCCAGCAGCATCACCGCCATTACCGGTCCGATCGAGCACAAAGCAACCAGACCGAAGCTGTCTGCCTTGGCATTTTCGTCGCTTCGGATGGACGCAACGCCGACGCCCAGCGCCATAATAAACGGCACCGTCATCGGTCCTGTCGTCACGCCGCCGGAATCGAACGCGACCGACAAAAAGCCCGCGTCCGACAAAAATGCGCCGAGGAACAGCAGCGCATAGAACACAATCAGCAGCAGCCGCAGCGAGACGGAGAACAGAATTCTCACCATGCACAGCATCAGAAACAGCCCCACGCCGACCGAGACGGTCACAATCAGCACCGTCTTGTCAATCGCCGGAACATTTGTCGCCAGCACCTGCAAATCCGGCTCTGCCATCGTAATGGCGACGCCCAGCAGAAAGCTCACCGCAAGAATGAACCAGAGCTTTCTGGATTTCGTCATCTTCGCGCCGATGAGGTTTCCGATGCGCGACATGGAAAGCTCCGCGCCCAGCGTGAACAGCCCCATGCCCAGAATCAGAAGCCCCGAACCGAGCAGAAACGAGAGCATCAGCCCCACGTCCACCCGGACCAGCGCCAGACACAGCACTGCCACGATTGCCGTCACCGGCAAAACGGACGCTGCCGCCTCCTTCAGTTTTTCTGCCAACACCCGATACTGCAAATTCCTGCTCCTTCCAAACGATTGTCCGCGCAGCCGCCTTCCATGGACGCTGCGCACATACTTTGCGGTTATTGTACCAGATTTCACCCGTTTTTACCAGTTAAGAAACCTCAACAAAAGCAAACAGTTTGTAAACAGTCAAAAAATCTGCCGGGAAGCCATCGCTTTCCGGCAGATCTTTGTGCATGGTGCTTACGCCTTCTTGAGCTCCTTGAGGCAGTTGGCGCAGATGTTCTTGCCCTTGTAAACCGTGATGTTCTTCGCATCGCCGCAGAACACGCAGGTCGGCTCGTACTTTTTCAGAATGATCGACGAACCGTCCACATAAATTTCAATGGAATCCTTCTCCGCGATGTCCAGCGTCCGGCGCAGCTCAATAGGCAGTACGATCCGGCCCAGCTCATCCACTTTTCTTACAATGCCTGTCGATTTCATCTTTTTGTACCTCCGTTTGTTGTTTCTTCCACGGTGAACACAGCCGCGAGGGGGAGCGGTCTTTCGTGTGTCCGCAGAGAATCGGTTTTGCTGATCGGTCTTATCTTAACAGTCATTTATGTCCAAATTTTGAACAAACTAGATTTTGTGGAGGAAATTTATAGAAATGTCATATATTTGGTTATTTTTCCTCGGCGCAAGCCTGGTCTGCGGTGTGCTCACAGATCAAGTGTCCGGTTTATCGGGCGCAGCAATGCAGGGCGCGCAGCAGGGTGCGGAGCTTTGCCTGTCTCTGTGCGGCGCACTGTGTCTGTGGAGCGGCGCGGCGCGCGTGATGGAGAAAAGCGGGCTGATGCAGAAGCTTTCGTGCGTACTTTCTCCGTTTCTGTCGCGCATTTTCCCGGAAACCTGCCGGGACGCAGAGGCGCGCGGCTATCTCTGCGCAAATTTCACGGCAAACCTTCTGGGGCTCGGCAGCGCAGCAACGCCGATGGGCGTCGGCTGTGTGCGCAGAATGCAGACGCTGAGCCCAACGCCCGAACGCGCCGGAAATGAAATGTGCCGCCTGATCGTCATGAACACCGCCTCGGTGCAGCTGCTGCCGACCACCGTTGCCGCGCTGCGTGCCGGTCTCGGCGCAGACAGCCCCTTTGAAATTCTTCCTGCCGTGTGGGTCAGCTCCGTCTGCTCGGTCGCGGTAGGGCTGCTGGCGGCAGCTTTGCTGGAGGATGCCGCATGACCGAGCTGCTGGTTCCGCTTCTTCTTACATTTATAAGCTTGTATGCGCTTATCCGGAAGCAGGATGTGTATGCGCTGCTGCTTTCCGGCGCGCGCGAAGGACTTTCGACGCTCCTTTCCATTGCCCCGAGCCTGATTGTGCTTCTCACCGGCATTTCCATGCTCCGCAGCAGCGGCTTTTTTGCCTGGATGGCGCAGGCGCTTGCGCCCGTCTTCCGCTTTCTCGGCATGCCGCCGGAGCTTGCGCCCCTGATGCTGGTCCGCCCGGTAAGCGGCAGCGCAGCGCTCGCGGTCGGCGCGGAGCTGATGAAAACCTATGGCGTCGACTCTCTCATCGGAAAGACCGCTGCCGTCATGCTGGGCAGCACCGAGACGACGTTTTATACCATCAGCGTCTATTTTGGCTCCGCCGGCATCCGCGACACGCGCCATACGGTTTTTGCCGCGCTGCTTGCAGATTTTACGGGCTTTTTCATGGCGTGCCTTACAACGAGGTTCTTTTTGACCTGAACCAGCGGTTTCGGACTGTACTTTTGGAACATGCTTTGTTATAATAGTAAAATCTATGAGCAATTGCCAATACGAAAGGTGTATGTATATGAATGTCCTGATTGATCTGATTTCCCGGGAGGTTTCCGGCGCATTCGAAAAAGCCGGCTTCGACCCCGCCTACGGAAAAGTCACGCTCTCGAACCGCCCGGACCTGTGCGAGTATCAGTGCAACGGCGCGCTGCCCGCGGCAAAGGTCTACCACAAGGCGCCCATCCAGATTGCAAATGCGGTCAAAGAGCAGCTGGCAGGCTGCGAGATGTTTGAAAGCGTCGAGGCGGTAAACCCCGGCTTTCTGAACTTCAAGCTCTCAGCAGAGTTTCTGGCATCTTATGTCGCAGAAATGAACCTTGCCGAGCACTTCGGCGTCCAGCCCGAGCAGAACCCCCGCACGATTGTCGTGGACTACGGCGGACCGAACGTGGCAAAGCCGCTGCATGTCGGGCACCTGCGAAGCGCCATCATCGGAGAATCCATCAAGCGCATCTACCGCTTCTTCGGAAACCATGTCATCGGCGACATTCATCTCGGCGACTGGGGTCTGCAGATGGGTCTGATCATTGCGCAGGTGCAGTCGCAGCGCCCCGAGCTTTGCTACTTTGACCCCGATTATACGGGCGAGTATCCCGAAGAAGCGCCCTTTACGATCTCGGAGCTGGAAAAAATCTACCCCGAGGCAAGCGCAAGATCGAAGGTCGACGCAGAGTTTGCCGAGAAGGCGCACAACGCGACGTATTTACTCCAGCAGGGCGAGCGCGGCTACCGCGCCATGTGGAAGCAGATCATGCGCGTTTCGGTCGAGGACCTCAAGAAGAACTACGAAAACCTCAACGTCAGCTTCGATGTATGGCTCGGAGAGTCCGACGCGCAGGCATATATCCCCACGATGCTCAAAATCGTCGAGGACAAGCATCTGGCAGTCGAGTCTGACGGTGCGCTTGTCGTTCCCGTGCAGGAAGAAACCGACACGAAGGAAATTCCGCCCTGCATTCTTCTCAAATCCGACGGCGCAACGCTCTACGCAACCACTGACCTTGCCACCATCGTCCAGCGCCAGCAGGACTTCCACCCCGGAAAGATTCTCTATCTCACCGACAAGCGCCAGAGCCTGCACTTTGAGCAGGTCTTCCGCGTGGCAAGAAAGGCGGAGCTGGTTCCCCCGCAGACCGAGCTTTCCCACATCGGCTTCGGCACGATGAACGGCAAGGACGGCAAGCCCTTCAAAACGCGCGAGGGCGGCGTCATGCGTCTGGAGGTTCTGATTCGCGAGATCACCGACTATGTGACCGAAAAGATCAGGGAAAATCAGACCGTCTCCGACGAAGAGCTTCCCGAGACCGCAAAGAAAATCGCGATGGCAGCGCTCAAATACGGCGACCTTTCGAATCTTGCCACCAAGGACTATGTCTTCGACCTCGACCGTTTCTCCTCGTTCGAGGGAAACACAGGTCCGTACATTCTCTACACCATCGTCCGCATCAAGTCGATTCTCGCAAAATACGATGGAAATGCCGCAGACTGTAAGCTGCTGCCGCCGGAAAGCCGCCAGCAGAAGGACCTCATGCTGGTTCTTTCGCGCCTTGCAGACAGCCTGACGTCGAGCTATAAAAACTCCGCGCCGAACGAAATCTGCGCGTATATCTACGAGCTTGCCGGTGCGGCAAACAAGTTCTATCACGATGTGAAGATCATCTCCGAGCCCGATGAAGCGAAAAAAGCCAGCTACGTCGCGCTCATGGACCTCACGCGCCGCGTTCTGGAAACCTGCATCGATCTGCTGGGCTTCAGCGCGCCCGAAAAAATGTAATGCAAATGCCCGCCCATTGGGGAACCAGTAGGCGGGCTTTTTCGTCATAAAATCATAAGAAGTTCTTAAATTTCCGGAATTGCTTGTCACCCGGCAGCATATCCTTTATAATGAATCTGGAAAAGAAAGATCGAAAAAGAGAAAGGAAGGGTTTTATGAAAGCAAGAGATTTTCGCGCTCTGGCAAGACAGGCGCTCAGCGGCCGTTGGGGCGTTGCCGTTCTGACGGGCTTTCTCGCAGCGCTGCTCGGCGGAACCATGGCAAGCTCCGGCAGCAGCGGAAGCGGCGGCAGCTCTGTCGGAAGCTCCGCCGGCGAATTTATCCAGAGCAGCGGCGGACATTATGAAATTCCCGACTTTGTCTGGACCGCACTGATCATTTTCGGCACGCTTTTATCGATCTACGCGCTCGTCTGCTTTATCATTGGCGGCACAGTCCAACTTGGCTACGCAAAGTTCAACCTTGCCCTGATCGATCACAAGGACGCGCAGGTTTCCGACCTGTTTTCGCAGTTTCACCGCTTCGGAGACGGCTTTCTGCTGAACCTTCTGACGTCCATCTTTATTTTTTTGTGGTCGCTCCTGTTCGTCATTCCCGGCATTGTTGCTGCCTTCAGCTATTCCATGGCGCCCTACATTCTCTATGAGAATCCCGGCATGCGCCCGAATGACGCACGAAAAGCCTCCAAAGAGCTCATGCGCGGCAATAAATGGCGGCTGTTTTGTCTGGAGCTGAGCTTTTTCGGCTGGGCGCTTCTCAGTGCGCTGACGCTGGGCATCGGAACCTTCTGGCTCCGTCCGTATGAGGAAGCCGCGCAAGCCAGCTTCTACCGTTAGATCTGCTGGGAACGCTCCAACGGCACTACCGCTTCCTACCCCGGAAGCTGCGAGCAGGATTATCACCAGAATCGCTACAGCAACTATCAGGGTCCTGAGTTCTGATTCCTGCTTTTTCAGGCCGCCGCAAAAACTGCGGCGGCTTTCGTGCATTTGTGCGCACTTGCATGGAATGCTTTTGTGTGGTATACTATAAAAAATCTCGGATTTTTCCGTGTTTTGCGAACTTATCTTCCGGAAGGAGTCTTTCGATATGAAAAAAATCGCCATCATCACCGGCGCGTCGAGCGGCATGGGCAAGGTCTTTGCCGAGACCATCAACACCTACGACACGTTTGACGAGGTCTGGGTCATTGCCCGCCGCCTGGACCGGCTGGAAAGCCTGCAGGAGACGGTCCCCTTCCCGGTGCGCCCGATTGCGCTGGATCTGACCGACCGGGAAAGCTTCCGGCACTATGCAGAGCTGCTGGAAAACGCGCAGGCAAACGTGCAGCTGCTCGTCAATTGCAGCGGCTACGGAAAGTTTCAGGCTGCCTGCGACACGCCGCTCTCCCAGAACCTCAACATGGTGGACCTCAACTGCGAGGCGCTCATGGCAATGTGCCAGCTGACCATTCCCTACATGCACGCCGGCGCGCAGATTATCAACATCGCCTCCGTCGCCGCCTGTCAGCCGGTGCCCTATATCGGCGTCTACGCGGCAAGCAAGGCGTTCGTTCTGAGCTACAGCCGCGCGCTCAACCGGGAGCTGGACGACAAGGACATTTCCGTCATGGCAGTCTGCCCGTTCTGGACGAAGACAGAGTTCTTTGACCACGCGGTAATCGACGGAGAAAAACCCGTCGTCAAAAAATACGCTGCCATGTATGAGCCGCAGCAGATCGTCGCCAGAGCGTGGCGCGATGCAAAGCGCGGCAAGGATGTCAGCAAATTCGGCTTCATCGCACGCGCGCAGATGGCGCTGGTGAAAATTTTGCCGCACGGCTTGATCATGGATATCTGGCTTTCGCAGCAGAAGCTTTAATTCACGCAAAATAGCTTTGCTATTTTGCGTGAGGGAATGCGCCTCAACTACGGGGTGAAACTCTACGAGGTTTTGAATTGGGAAGCGCCCGCCGGATTTTCCGGCGGGCGCTCTATTTGTAAACTTTTTGGAAACAGAAAATTAAGGTTGTCTTTTTGCGCCCAATTGCAGTATACTAAAAGGCGGTGTGAATCTGTTTCCAATCGAGGTTTTTCTTTCATGGTTTATGTTCTGCTCGCATTGAGCGCTGTTTTTTCTGCCGCCGTCAGTGCGGCATGCAACTGGTTTGCCGGCTGGGCGGTTCTGTGGCAGCTGCCGCTGCTGTTTATTGGCTGCTTTCTGGGTCTGGTGCTGCTGTTTTTGCTGGTGCTGGTGGTCTCGTGCCTGTTTGTCGATCCCAAAAAGCTGGTGGAAAAGCCGAGTCCATATTTCCGGTTTCTGCTCAACCAGTTCAGCCGGCTCGCCTTTGATCTCGGCGGCGTGCGGGTGCATGTGACGGGGCTGGAGAAGGTGCCGCGCAAGGGTCGGTTCTTACTGATATCCAACCACCTGTTCGCCTTCGACCCGATCGTTTTCTACTATGCGATGCCGTGGGCGGAACTGGCGTTCATCTCGAAGACGGAAAATTTCTCTCTCTACATCGTCGCGCAGGTCATGCGGAAGATTCTCTGCCTGCCGCTCGACCGCAACAACGACCGTGAGGCGCTCAAGGCAATTCTGAAAGCAATCCAGTTTATCAAGGAGGACAAAGCCTCCATCGCCGTCTTCCCCGAGGGCGGAACGAGCAAATCCGGGCTCCTGCAGCCCTTCCGCAACGGCGCGTTCAAAATTGCGCAGAAGGCGAACGTTCCGATTGTCGTCTGCGCGCTGTCGAACACGAAGGCGATTCTCAAAAACATGTTCCGCCGCCGGACCGACGTGCATCTCGATGTGCTGGACGTGATTCCGGCAGAAACCGTCGCGAGTCTCAAGACAACCGTGGAAATCGGCGATTATGCGCACAAGATTCTCTCCGAGGGCTTAGCGAAGCGCGGCGTCGCTACGGCGCAGCCGTCCTGAAAACCAAAATCCGCACCTGAAAACTTCAGATGCGGATTTTTTGCGTCTATTTTCGATTGCCGTCCTTGTCAAACGTCTTTTTGAGCGCCCGCTCAGTCGGAAAAATCGTATACAGCATTACCGGAATCTGTACAAGGCAAAGTAATCCGCCGAGCTTTCCGACTGCATCTGCGTCTTTCCCGAGTCCCGGCAGCATCGCCGCCACGGTCAAAACAAGCAGCCAAAGTCCCATCTTAAACCACAGTTTTCCAAAATAATGATGTGCGAACTGCCATGTGTCCTGATTTTTCATCGAACGCGCCGTACGGTAGCCAAAGAGCATATTGATCTGTCCCGGCGCGCGTTTGGAGAAATACTTTCCCAGAAAGATCATGCTCAGCGGGATGATCAGATTCATTGCCAGCATGAAAAACCAAAAGCCCATTTCAAACGCTCCTTTCCGAACAGGCAAAAAGCCCTGTGCAAACGCCGATTAGCCCCGGCAGAATGATCTGAATCGCAAGTTTTCCCGCAGGTCTTCGAAGCAGCGGTGCAAGCCAGACGCGCACACCGTCGAAGTTTCCCAGCGCGACGGCAAGGTACTGCGCCATCAGCGCAAGCACCGGCAAGCCCAGCGCCAGCGCCGCAAGCAGAAGCACTAGCCTCGCCTGTTTTCCGCACCGGACGGGCGACCACATCGCGAAAAAGCACACCGCGCCCAGTCCAGAAGCATACCACAGAAGCGGCGGCACAAATAGCTTCCACAGCGCCGCGTACAAAGCCGGGCTGTAATCATGCAGCAACAGCTTTCTCCAATACGCAAAAAGCCCCAGCTCCAAACCGGATACCGCCAGAAGCAAACCCGCGCAGACGGCAAAGCCGAGCACGAACCGCTTTTGAAAGCGCGGATAAGCCGGTCTTCCGGCTTCCCCCAGAAGCGAGCCTGCGTCGGTTTCGAAAACCTCCGCCAGCTCTGTCAGCGTCTGCAAATCCGGTTCGGTTCTTCCGAGCTCCCAGCTGCTGACGCTCTGGCGCGTGACATGGAGCCGGTCCGCCAGCTGCTGCTGGGTCAGCCCTGCGGCTTTCCGGGCGCGCCGGAGATTCTGCGTAAAGCGGTCCATGGTCTCACCTCTTGCAAAAAGCATACCATATCGCGCCCAATTTGTCACGCAAAGCTTTGTTGCACGCAGAAAATTCCCCGGCTCCAACGGAACCGGGGAATTTGAAAATCGGATTAGCCCTCTTCTTCGTCCTTCTTGGCGTCCTCGATGATCTTTGCCTGATTCATCTGCGGAACTTCCTCGTAACGGACGAACTTCAGCGTATAGCTGCCGCGACCCTGGCTCATGGCGCGCAGGTCGATGGTGTAGGAGCTCATTTCGCCCATCGGAACTTCGGCTTCGACGGTCTGATAGCCGGGGTTCTCGGGATCGGGGTTCATGCCCATCACACGACCGCGGCGCTTGTTGAGGTCGCCGATCACGTCGCCCATGTTGGCGTCGGGGATGAGAACCTTCAGTTCGCCGATCGGCTCGAGGAGCGTCGGACCAGCGGTGGGAAGACCTTCCTTATAGGCGATACCGGCAGCGGTCTGGAACGCCATATCGGAGGAGTCGACGGGGTGGTAGGAGCCGAAGTACAGCGTCGCCTTCAGGAACACGACAGGGTAACCGGCGAGAACGCCCTTACCGACGCAGTTGCGAAGACCCTTTTCAACCGACGGGATGAAGTTCTTCGGCACGCAGCCGCCGACGGTCTCGTCCGCGAAGATCATTTCTTCAGACTCGGACTGCGGCTCGAAGCGGATGTAGACGTCGCCGAACTGACCGTGACCACCGGACTGCTTCTTGTGACGACCGTGGATCTCGACCTTCTTCTTGATGGTCTCGCGGTATGCGATCTTGGCGGGCTTGAGAACAGCCTCGACCTTGTACTTGCTCTGGAGCTTTGCCATCAGGACGGACAGCTGCATGTCGCCCGCGCCGGAGAGGATCAGTTCCTTGGTCTCGGGATCGTTGCCGTAGGTGAAGGAGGCGTCTTCCTCGTTCAGCTTGACAAGACCGGCAGCGATCTTATCTTCGGTGCCCTTGACCTTGGCGTAGATTGCCATCTTGTACATGGGCTCGTCGTACTTCATGGGCGCGATCGTCACGGTCTTGCCCGCCAGCCCCAGGGTATCGCCGGTCTTGACGGAGGCGAGCTTCGTGAACACGCCGATGTCGCCGCAGCAGATCTTGGAGGTCTTGGTGTTGTCCTTGCCCTTCGGGAAGAACATGTTGCCGAGCTTTTCGGCGTCGCCCGTGCGGACGTTGACGAAGGACATGGTGTCCTCGACGTCGCCGGAAATGACCTTGAAGTAGGAGTTCTTGCCGTACTGGTCAGCAAGGGTGTTGAATACGAAGACCATGGGGCTGCCCTTCGGGTCAACCTTGAATTCCTTGGTATTGCCCTCTTCGTCAACCTGCGCCATTGCCTTGCCTTCGAGGGGGTTGGGCGCGAACTTGACGAGGTTGGACAGCAGGTTCGTCGTGCCGAGACCCGTGTAAGCGCAGCCGCAGAAGACCGGCGTGACGCTGCGGTCGCGGATGCCTGCCTTGATGCCGGTCAGGAGCTCTTCGGCGGTGAACGGCTCTTCCATGAAGAACTTTTCCATGAGCGCTTCGTCGGTTTCGGCGACCTGCTCGTTGAGCTCTGCCATGTACTCTTCGATCTTTTCCTCAGCCTCTGCGGGCATGGGGATTTCCTTGCCGTTGGCGTCATACGCCTTCTTCTCGATCAGATCGACCAGACCAACTGCCTGCTCGCCCTTGAGAATCGGGAAGGTGAACGGAATGACAGAAGCGCCGAACATCTCGCGCAGGCTGTCGAAGACGTTGAAGAAGTTCGCATGCTCCTCGTCGAGCTTGGAGACATAGAACATTGCGGGAAGACCGGCTTTTGCGAGGTACTTCCAGCCCTTTTCGGTGCCGACGCCGATGCCGCTCTTCGCGGTCAGGCAGATCAGACCCGCGTCGGAAACGCGCAGGGACTGCACGATCTGACCGGCAAAGTCGAAGTAGCCGGGGTTATCGAGAACGTTGATCTTGCACTTGTTATATTCCACCGGAATGACCGACGTCGAGATGGAATACTGGCGCTTCTTCTCTTCGTCGTCGAAGTCGGAAACGGTCGTGCCGTCCGCGCGCTTGCCCAGACGGGTGATCGCTTTGGTCGTAAAGAGCATGCTCTCGCACAGCGCGGACTTGCCGTCGCCGCCGTGACCCAGCAGGCAGATGTTGCGAATGTCATTGGCAGTATAGCCCATAGTCAAATTTTCTCCTTTCTACAGCCCGGCACATGCGCGCACCAAGCCCTCGGCAGTTCACTTTTCAGCCGACTCTTAAATTTCATTATATACGAATCCGGAGCGGATTGCAATTACTATCTTGTGCAAACAGATAAAATCTGCCCCATTTTTTCACAACTGCGCCGCATTATCAGCGTTTGGCTGTCATGGATGTGATCAAGAGCTCTGGAATCAGCCACAAAACCGTGTACAAAAGCAGATTCCATGCCGACACCGCCAGCGTCGAGCCGATGAATGTCAGGAAAAACAGCACCAGAAGTCCCATCACGCTTGCCGCATACGTCACGGCAATTGCCGCAATTGCCGCGCTTCTTGCCGCGCGCGCGCCCGCAACCGCCATGGAGAAGCAGGAAAAGCCGGTCCTTGCCAGAAGCGCGCCCTGCCGCGGTTCCTGGACCGCGGCAGGTGAAGACAGCCGCGCCCGCTCCTCGACGGTCGGAAACTCGATGCGGTCCGGAGAGAGCTTGTAGCGATGCTTCAGAAACTGCGGCGTGATCATAAAATCGCGCGTCGCGAGGATCGGGGTCAGACCCGTACACCGCGCCAGCGCCTGCAGGCACGCCTTCACATTCGTCGCCGGAGCGTAGCTCAGGGCAAATACCGCCGCAAGCTCGCCGTTCACCGACAGATACACCGCCTGCTTGACGCGCGCGCCCTCCGGCATATGCACGCGCATGAGTTTCATAAACCCGAGCGAGCCCATCAGAATCACGTCGCCGCGAATCTCCGCGCCGAGCCCGCCGCCTTCGTAGCGCCGGAAGGTATCGACGCCGTAGTGCCTGCCGTTCTGGTTGTGCATGATTTCCTCAAACAGCGGCACAAGACCGCTGCCCGCCGTCTGCACCACGGCGTTTGCAAAGCCGATGATCTGGCTGACCGAGCGGTCGGAGTAGATCTTCATGCCGTTGAGCGTGACGTTCTGCGGCGGGAACAGGTCCGCGTCTTCAATCGCAATGCCGCACTCGCCGCCGAGCATTCTTGCCCCGTACCAGCCGCCGACCGCCGCACCCGCGCGCGAAAGCCGCCTTGCCTGCGCGGCAAACGGGCGCGAGAAGCTCAAAAACATGCCCGCCGGGAAGCTTGCAATCATCAGCGCCGTCCATGCCCAGAGGAAGCTGTCTTCCGCCTGCAGCATGCTCAGAACGGAAAGCCCCAGCGTCACTGCCGTCAGAACCGGCGCGTAGATGCGCATCATCCGACTGCCCGCATCGGGAATTTCCAGTTCACGGACAAATTCCTCCAGCTTTGCGTCGCTTCTGAAAATGCAGTCCTCGCCGTGCCACGCCTTTTCCTCGCGGACCGCCGCCTTCGGCTCGTTCATCGAGCAGGCAGCCTTGAGCGTGCGCAGCTTCGCAAGCTGCATCGAATACTCTCCCAGCAGCGCTGCACACCACTGCAGCGTCACCGCCGGGCAGAACGCAATGCGCCCGTCGCGGATGGCGATCACTGCATCCACCGCGCAGGCAATCGTCAGCACCAGCAGCATGCCCGCGTGGTCATAGCGAAGCCTGCACGCCGCGCGCACCCCGCGCAGCGCCACATCCCAGGCAACAAACGCCTGCACAACCATTATAATAAGGAGCATGCGGGAAAAGCTCTCCGCGTTCGCCGTAAAATCGTAGCTTCCGATCGGATAGCTTGCCGCGTAGCAAAGCCCGATCGACACGAGCGCCAGCAGGATACTCACAAACAGCCGCAGCCGCTGGAATGTTCCCTGCGCGTAGTAGGCATATGCCGCGCGGCAGTCGGAAAACTCGCGCTCGGGCTGCTCCCTGCGGCGCTCGGCGCGCTTTGCCTGCTGCTTCTGATGACGCTCCAGCTGCCTGCGCCGCTTCTGCGCCTCTTTTTGCGCGCGCTGCGCGCGCCGTGCCGCCTTCTTCGCCTCTTTGGGATCGCTCGGCGGCGCAGGCTCCGGGTCCGGCTCTGCCTGATAGGTCCAGATTTTCGGCTTTTCCGCCTGCTGCGCCTGTTCCTCCCGGATCGGCGTAAAACGGATGGTCTGCCCGGTGAAGTCCGCCGGATTTTTGGGCGGCTTTTCCTCTTTTTCTTCCGGGAAGCGCTTTGCCTGCGCCGGGAACCGGACAATTTTCGTGTCCGGTGCGTCCGCTTCTTCTGCCGGTGCGCTTTGCTCTGGCTTCTGCTCCGGCAAAGTCTGCGCTGTATCAAGCGGCGGCGTCCTGGGCTCTGATCGCTTGCTCCAGCCGCCGAATTCATTCATGATATCCTCGAGGGAATATTCTTCCTGCACAGCCGCAGCATCTTCGATATGCAGTTGTTCGTTCGTCAGATCCTGCGATTGCTTCTTCATGCGCTGCTCCTGTTATACGCTTCTCTGCCGCACCGCCTCGTACAGCATGATCGCTGCTGCGGCAGATGCATTGAGGGATGAAATACTGCCCTTCATGGGAATACTGACTTTGAAGTCGCAGCTGTCGGAAACCAGGCGGCTCATGCCCTGTCCCTCGTTGCCGATGACGATGGCAGCTGCGCCCTTGAGGTCCGCCTTGTAGAGCGTCGTACTGCCCTCCGCCGCCGTGCCGTAAATCCAGACGCCCGCCTTTTTGAGCGTATCGATTGCCGCGGTAATGTTGGACACGCGCGCAACCGGCAGATATTCAAGAGCGCCCGCCGATGCCTTGCCGACCACAGCGGTCAGACCCACGCTTCTGCGCTTCGGAATAATGACCCCGTGCGCGCCTGCGCACTCCGCGGTGCGGATAATCGCGCCGAGGTTATGCGGGTCCGACAACTCGTCGCAGATCACAATCAGGGGAGCTTCTCCCGCGTCCGCCGCTTTTTTCAGAATATCGTCGATGCTGGCATAGTCATGCGCCGCAACCATGGCAATCACACCCTGGTGTGCGCCGGTTGCCGACATGAAATCGAGCTTCCGCCGGTCGGTCGGCACAACCACCGCGCCCGCTTCCTTTGCCATCGCGCAGATACGCGCCAGCGCCCGGTCGGTGTCGCCGTCGGCAACGAAGAGCTTGTCGATCGTTCTGCCGGCGGAAAGCGCCTCGGTAACGGCGTTTCTGCCCTCTAGCATATTTTCCGGCGCGTCTTCCCGCTCGCGGCGGCTGAAATCGCGCTTGCGGTCCTCCCGGCGGTTCGGTTTCGCGCCGCGTCCGGGTTTGTCGTTTCTTTTTTCGTCCATTTGTATCTCCAATTCGGGGCAGCGCAATACCCATACGCCCCCATTAAAATAATCCAACATATATTATACCAGTTCTGCCCGCCGGACACAACCATAAATCCGCAGGAAATTCACAGAAAATTTACCGTTCGGAAAATACCGGATTCTTGTAAATCCCGGGTCCTTGTGTTAAGATGTTCAAAACAAAGACGCCGCGCCTTGCGCGGCTTTTGGGATTTCCCAACAGAAAGCAGGTGCCATTTTGAGTAACGACCCCAACCGCCGCAAGCCGAAAGGTCCGCAGCCCGGAAACGACGACGAAAACCGGAAAGCCCGGCGGATTGTTATGCTGATCGTGGCGGCGCTGATTGCGACGCTGCTGATCAATTCCCTCTATACCACCATCTCCAACGCCTATCTCACGGAGATCACCTACACCGAGTTCAAGGAGCTGCTCGCAAGCGATCAAATCAGCGAGGTCGAGTTCCAGTCGGACGACCGCATTGTCATTCTCACAAAGGACCAGGCAGAAAAGCCGAAGAGCCAGCAGCGGCTTTACTACACGGGCTTGATTCCGAATCAGGACACAACCGCGCTGACCAATCAGCTCGAAGCGGCAAACGTCAAATATAACCGCGAGCTCCCCGAGGAGGTCAGCCCCATCGTTTCCTTCCTCGTCTCGTGGGTGCTGCCGGTTATGTTCATGTATGCGCTGTTTTCGCTTCTCATGCGCGGCATGACGAAGAAGATGGGCGGCGGTCTCGGCGGCATCGGCGAGAGCAAGGCGAAGGTCTACATGGAAAAGCAGACCGGCGTCACCTTTGCAGACGTTGCCGGTCAGGACGAGGCAAAAGAATCGCTCGTCGAAATCATTGACTTTCTCCACAACCCGCAGAAATACACTGCCATCGGCGCGAAGCTCCCGAAGGGCGCGCTTCTGGTCGGCTCTCCCGGTACCGGCAAGACGCTGCTGGCAAAGGCGGTCGCGGGCGAGGCGAACGTGCCGTTCTTCTCGATCTCAGGCTCTGACTTTGTGGAAATGTTCGTCGGCGTCGGTGCAAGCCGCGTCAGAGACCTCTTCCAGCAGGCGGCAAAGGTTGCCCCCGCAATCATCTTCATCGACGAAATTGACGCCATCGGCAGAACCAGAGACTCCAAGTTCGGCGGCAACGACGAGCGCGAACAGACCCTGAACCAGCTGCTTGCCGAGATCGACGGCTTCGATTCGAGCAAGGGCGTCGTCATTCTTGCCGCAACCAACCGCCCCGAGATTCTCGACAAGGCGCTGCTGCGCGCCGGGCGCTTTGACCGGCGCATCATCGTCGACCGTCCGAATCTGCAGGGCAGATACCAGACGCTGCGCGTCCACACGAAGAACATCAAGCTTGCCGAGGACGTCGACCTTCACAAAATCGCCCAGGCGACGGCAGGCGCGGTCGGCGCGGACCTTGCAAACCTCGTCAACGAAGCGGCGCTTCGTGCCGTGCGCCAGGGGCGCAAGGCAGTCAACCAGCAGGACCTTCTCGTTTCCTTCGAGGTCGTCATCGCCGGCACCGAGAAAAAGGGCACGGTGCTGACTGACATGGAAAAGCGCATTGTCTCCTATCATGAGGTCGGTCATGCGCTGGTTGCGGCGCTGCAGAAGCACACACAGCCGGTTTCCAAGATCACCATTGTTCCGCACACCTCCGGCGCGCTCGGCTATACGATGCAGACGCCTGAGGAAGAAAAGTTCCTCTCCAGCCGCGAGGAGCTGATCGTCGAGCTGCAGACACTTCTGGGCGGCAGAGCTGCCGAGCAGATCGTCTTCGGCATCGCAACGACCGGCGCATCCAACGACATCGAGCGCGCGACCGAGCTTGCCCGCAAGATGGTCACGCAGTACGGCATGAGCGAGAAGTTCGGTCTCATGGCGCTTTCCACCGTCTCCAACCAGTATCTCGACGGCAGCACCATGATGAACTGCGCCGACGAAACCGCCTACGCCGCCGACTCTGAGATTCAGAAGCTGCTGGAAAGCTGCTATGAGCAGGCGAAGGCAATTCTGCGCGCGCACCGGGAGCTTCTCGACGAGGTAGCGCTCTACCTTCTGCAAAAGGAAACCATCACCGGCGACGAGCTGATGACCTATGTGAATGCCGAAGGAAAGCGTCTGCAAGCCCCGGAGCAGCCGGAAGACCGCGCGGCAGACGAGCCCGCTCCCGATGCTCCCGACAGTGAGGATTCCGCGGCAGACGCGCCCACGCAGGACGTGTGATTCCATTTCCAGTTCCCGTCCGCGCAGCAGATTTTTGCTGCGCGGATTTTTCCGGGCTTTCAATTTTATTTCCAGTTTTCACGCCTCAGAAAATTCGAAGGAGGAGAAAATTTTGTCCGATTTTCTTTTTTTAAGCGCCGCCGAGCCGCTTGCCGCGCAGGTTGCCGGAGAGCTGGCTGAAAACGCGACGCAGACAAAATCTGTCATTGAAAAATTTTTTGATACATTTTCTTTTGCCAAACTGGTCTCTGCGGCTATCTTACTGGTGATATGTATTGTATGCATAAAAATCCTGCTCAAGGCGACCGAAAAAATGCTCAAATCGTCCAAATTGGACCGCAGCTGCCATACCTTCATCCGCTCGACGGTCAAAATCGTGCTGGTCTTCCTGGCAATCATGCTGCTGGCAGGCACGCTCGGCATCGACACCTCGTCGCTGCTTGCCATTCTGAGCGTTGCAGGTCTTGCCGTTTCGCTTTCCATTCAGGACTCGCTTTCCAATCTTGCCAGCGCCGTGGTCCTTCTTACCACGCACCCGTTCAAGGTCGGCGATTTCATCGAGGTCGGCGGAAAATCCGGCACCGTGCGCCAGATCGGCGTCTTCCACACCCAGATTGCCACGCCGGACAACCAGCTGGTTTATCTTCCCAACAGCCACATCACCTCCGCCGAGATCACAAACGTCACCGGAAGCGAGCTTCGGCGCATTGAGCTTACCGTGCAGGCAAGCTACGACGCGCCGCCCGAGACGGTAAAAGCTGCCCTTGTGCGCGCGGCGCAGCATCCGAAGCGTGTGGAGAAAGAGCCGGTTTTTGCCCGCCTCAGCGCCTACGGCGACAGCGCCGTCAGCTATACGCTGCGCCTCTGGACGGCGGGCAGCGACTACTGGGACGTATACTACGACGTCCTCGAAGCAGTGGGTCGGGAGTTCAGCCAATCTAACATAGAAATGACATACCCACATATCAATGTTCATATGGATTCATAACCTTAACTGCCTTCGGCTGGAAGTTGCCGAGGGCAGTTTTCTTTGGTTTTTTCGGGGTATTATATCATTTTTCTGAAAAAAACTCCCAAATAATACATTAAGAAAATATCGATAAAACCGCACCGCTTGAGTTGACAATCTTCGTGCAACTTGTTAGAATAGGATTAAGCTGTAATGGGCAGACTCTGCCGTCTGGTTTCCGGCAGTGCCTGTTCGCTCGGTTTTGTCCATCCAGGGCAGACCGCTTTCCCCAGCGCCCGCTTTGCACCTCAGCAAGCCGGGCACGCCGCTAGAACATAAAAATTAGGAGGAGACATCATCGATGGATTGGGATCGCTTAATCACTATTGAACAGATGGAAGAAGCGACCAACACCTTGCTTGAAACCGGCAAGAAGGTTGGCGCAGACTCCTGGCAGCAGCGCGTTAAAAACCAGACGCCGCACTGCGGCTTCGGTGAAGCCGGTACTTGCTGCCGTATTTGCTCCATGGGCCCCTGCCGCATCACCCCGAAGGCGCCGCGCGGCATCTGCGGCTGCGACGTTCACGGTATCGTTGCGCGTAACTACCTGCGCTTCACCGCGGGCGGCTCTGCAACGCACTCCGACCATGGCCGTCAGATCTGCCACACCCTGTATCAGGCAAAAGAGGGCGGTGCATATCAGGTCAAGGACCCTGAAAAGCTGAAGAGAATCGCACACGAATGGGACATCGAGACCGAAGGCAAGGATATCTACGATCTGGCACATGAAGTCGCTGAGGTCGGTCTGCTGGAATACGGCAAGCCCTTCGGCACACAGCGCTATCTGAAGCGTGCGCCGGAGCATACGCAGGAGCTGTGGCACAAGGCAGGCATCGAGCCGCGCGCCATCGACCGCGAGGTTTCTCAGTCGCTGCATATGACCCACATGGGCTGCTCGTCTCTTCCTGAGGCTCTGATCAAGCAGTCTCTGCGCGCCGGTCTGTCCGATGGCTGGGGCGGCTCCATGATGGGCACCGAGTTCTCCGACATCCTGTTCGGCACACCGAAGCCCGTTGACACCACCGCCAACATCGGCGTTATGGACAAGGACATGGTCAACATCATCGTCCACGGTCATGATCCCTCTTTGTCCGAGATGATCGTTTTCTATGCGCAGGATCCCGAGATGATCGCGCTTGCCAAGGAAAACGGCGCAAAGGGCATTAACATTGCGGGCGTCTGCTGCACTGGCAACGAAGTCACGATGCGTCACGGCATCCCGATGGCCGGCAACTTCCTGCAGCAGGAAAACGTCGTTCTCACAGGCGCATGTGAGGCCATCGTCGTCGACGTGCAGTGCATCTTCCCCGCACTCGGCCCGCTCACCAAGTGCTTCCACACCAAGTTCATCACCACCTCCCCCATCGCCCGTATGCCGGACAGCGATTACGTCGAGTTCCACGAGGAATCCGCCGCTGAAAACGCAAAGGCGATCGTGAAGATGGCGGTTGAGAACTTCAAAAACCGCAATCAGGACCTCGTCAACATTCCGCAGCTCAAGACCAACGCCCGTGTCGGCTACTCGGTCGAAGCGATCAAGAAGGAACTCGACGGCGTCTGCAACTCCCACGTCGACGCTCTGGGCACCCTGAAGCCCCTGGCCGACGTTGTCAAGGCCGGCGTTCTTCGCGGCGCTGTCGCGATGGTCGGCTGCAACAACCCCAAGGTCCGCCCCGACACCGCGCACATCGAGCTCATGAAGAAGCTCCTCAAGAACGATATCATCGTCATCGTCTCCGGCTGCTCGGCACAGGCTGCTGCGAAAGCAGGTCTGATGAACCTCGAAGCTGCTGAGTACTGCGGCGAAGGCCTGAAGCGCGTCTGCAAGCTGGTCGGCATTCCCCCGATCCTGCACATGGGCTCCTGCGTCGACATTTCCCGTATGATGGTCCTGGCTGCCGATCTGGCAAAGGACTGGGGCATCAACATTTCTCAGATTCCACTCTGCGGCTGCGCACCGGAATGGATGTCCGAAAAGGCTGTTTCCATCGGCAACTATGTCGTGGCAACCGGCATCGAGACCTACCTCGGCGTCGATCCGTACTCCAAGGGTTCGAGCGAAGTTACCGCTCTTCTGCAGGGTACCGAAGGCGGCTGTCAGGAGTGGGTCGAAGCGCACTTCGTCGTTGAAAAGGATATCGACAAGCTGGGCGACCGCATGATCGAGTCCATCGAAGCAAAGCGTGCAGCTCTGGGCATCTGATACATTTTAGAGTTTAGAAGGTCTTTACCATATGAAAGTAGCTATCACCGGCAAGGGCGGCGTCGGCAAGACCACGCTTTCGTCCACTCTTGCAAGACTCTACGCCGACGAAGGCAGGACGGTTCTCGCTGCCGACGTCGACCCTGACGCCAATCTGGGTCTGGCGCTCGGTCTCTCGGAAGAAGAGGTCAACGCCATCGTCCCTGTCTCCAAAATGAAACAGCTCGCCAAGGAGCGCACCGGCGCCAACGACCAGAACAGCTTCTATAAGCTCAACCCCGAGGTCTCGGACCTCCCCGAAAAGCTCGCCAAGGAAATCAACGGCGTCAAGCTTCTCGTGATGGGTACGGTTGATACCGGCGGAACCGGTTGCGTCTGCCCCGAGCATGTGATGCTCAAGGCGATTCTCTCCAACCTCGTCTTCCGCAAAGACGACGTTGTGATCATGGACATGGAGGCAGGACTCGAGCATCTCGGCCGCGGCACGGCAAGCATGATGGATCAGTTCATCGTCGTCATCGAGCCGGGCGCGAGAAGCGTACAGACCTATGAGCGTATCAAGAGCCTTGCAAAGGATATCGGCATCACCAAGGTCCGCGTCGTTGCGAACAAAATCCGCGACGATTCTGACCGCGAATTCATTCGCAGCCGCATTCCTGCAGACGACCTGCTGGGCTTTATCAGCTACAACCCCGACGTCATCGACGCCGACCGCAAAGGACTTTCTCCCTACGATTGCAGCCCGCAGGCGCTGGAGGAGATCCGCGCCATCAAGGCAAGAATCGACCAAGAATGAATCTGAAAGGAATGAATAACAACAATGAAGACATTGTTTGAACGCGTCTTCAACGGCTCTGACCAGATGTTCGCCAAGGCCGAAGAAGAAGTTAACAAGATCGTTGCCGAAGTCGGCCGCGACGCCCCCCTGACCATGCCCTCGACCGCGTACTGCCTGGCATGTATCTATGCATACATCGGCAAGAAGGTCACGACCGTCGGCGAGCTGCAGGACACCCTTGCCGATGTCAAGGCAATGATGCTCCGTGAGCCGCGCACCAACTCCATCTTCCAGTCTGGCGTCGGCACTGCCATCGCGGCTGAAATGATCGAGGCTTGCAAATACGTCAAGACCGACGCTCCGTACGAAGGCACCAACTATCATGGTCACTTCGTCGACGCAGAAGTCCGTGAGCTCGGTGTTCCTCTGGTTACCGGCGATATCCCCGGCTTCGTCGTCATCATTGGACCGGCTCCCTCCACCGAAGAAGCAGTCGAGACCATCAAGGGCTATCAGTCCCGCGGTATCTTCGTCTTCCTGATCGGCGGCATCATCGAGCAGGCTGTCGAAGCTGGTCTTTCCATGGGCTTCCCCGTCCGTGTCGTTCCCGTCGGCGAAGAGATCTGGTCCGTCGGTCACGTCATCTCCCTGGTTGTCCGCGCTGCCATGATCTTTGGTAACGTCCAGCCCGGCGACTGCGACGGCTTCCACAAGTACACCTTCGACCGCATCAATGCGTTCGTCAACGCTTATAAGCCCGTTCCCGACATCACCGTCGCCTGCGGCGCCGGCGCCATCAAGCTCGGCTTCCCGGTCATCACCAACGACCACGACGATATGTGGGCAGTTCCGAAGTCCCTGATCATCTATGACGACACCAAGGACTGGATCGACACCTCTATCGAGGCGCGCGGCATCAAGCTGAAGATCACGAAGATCGACATTCCCGTCTCCTTCTCCTCCGCTTTCGAAGGCGAAATCATCCGTAAGGGCGATATGCAGGTCGAAATCGACGGCTCCCGGAAGGACTGCTTCGAGCTGGTTACCACCAAGGAAGCTTCCGAGGTCGAGGATCACAAGATCATCGTCGAGGGTCCCGAGATCGACGAGATTCCGGTCGGCTCCAAGATTTCCATGAGCTACACCGTCGAGGTTGCCGGCAAGGCTATGCAGCCCGACTTCGAGCCCGTCTTCGAGCGTAAGATTCACCAGTTCCTCAACTGCGTCGAGGGCCTGATGCACACCGGCCAGCGCGACATGATCCGTGTCCGTATCAGCAAGGCAGACTATGAAGCCGGCTTCAAGTTCAAGCACATCGGCGAAGTGCTGTATGCCAAGATCAAGTCCGAGTTCGACACCGTTGTCGACAAGTGCCAGGTCAAGATCGTCGTCGGCGACGAGCCCAACGCGGCGCTCCGCAAGCACGCCAACGAGATCTTCGACAAGCGCGACGAGCGCCTGAAGTCCATGACCGACGAGTCTGTGCCTGTCTTCTATTCCTGCATCATGTGCCAGGCGTTCTCCCCGAGCCACGTCTGTATCGTCACCCCCGAACGTCTCGGTCTTTGCGGCGCTGTGTCGTGGCTGGACGCAAAGGCAACCAACGAGCTCGACCCGCAGGGTCCGTGCCAGGTTGTCACCAAGGAGCGCTGCATCGACGAGCGCACCGGTCGTTACGAAGATGTTGACGAGGCTGTCGCCGAGTACTCCCACGGCGCGCTCGAGCATGTCACGCTGTACTCCCTGCTCGAGGACCCGATGACCTCCTGCGGCTGCTTCGAGTGCATCTGCGGCATCGAGCCCGTCTCCATGGGCGTTGTCATCACCTGCCGTGAATTCGCCGGCATGACCCCGCTCGGCATGACCTTCTCCGAAATGGCTTCCATGACCGGCGGCGGCGTCCAGACTCCGGGCTTCATGGGCCATGGCAAGCACTATATTGCCTCCCATAAGTTCCTGAAGGCTGAGGGCGGTCTTGCCCGTCTGGTCTGGCTCCCGAGCGAGCTGAAGGAGCAGATCCGCGACAAGATCAACGAGACCGCGAAGGATCTGTACGGCATTGAGAACTTTGCCGACATGGTCGCTGACGAGACCACCTGCGGTTCGGGCGATCCCGAAGAGCTGCTGAACTTCCTGACTGAGAAGGGTCATCCCGTTCTGAGCATGGAGCCGTTCGACATGTAATATTCCCGCCTCCCCGGAAGCTTGCTTCCGGGGAGGTTTTTCATAGGCGAAGCAGCGTCCATTGGAAATTCTTAAGAATTTCTTATGGGCGTTGACTTTTTTTGCCCCGCGTGCTATAAGTGTACTAGAACAAATAATACAGTTGAAAGGAGGGCTTCCTACGTTCCATCTGGACTACCGCGACCCGCTGCCGATTTATGAGCAGCTCAAGCAGGAGTGCAAGCGTCTGATTCTGTCCGGTATTATCGCCCCGGGCGATAAACTTCCGTCCGTGCGCGAGCTTGCCGGTTCCTTGTCCATCAACCCGAACACCATCCAGAGAGCTTACCGGGAGTTGGAAGCGGACGGCTATCTGATCAGCGTCCCCGGCAAGGGCTCGTTTGCCGCCGAGGCGCGCCCTCTGCAGAAGCAGAAAAAGCAGGAGCTTTTTTCGAAGATCCGCTCGCTGTCGCAGCAGGCAATGGCGCTCGGCGCGACGCGCGAGGAGCTTCTCGCGCAGATTCCCACAAAGGAGGAAAAAGCATGATTGAAATCAAAGATCTTACCAAGCGCTTCGACGGCTTCACGGCGCTGCAGGAGCTGAATATGACGGTCCCCCAGGCATCGGTCTACGGTCTGGTCGGTCCCAACGGCGCAGGCAAATCCACGATCATCCGCCACCTGACAGGCGTCTACTATCCCGATTCCGGCGAGGTTCTGGTCGGCGGCGCGCCGGTCTTTGAAAATCCGTCCGTCAAGGCGCATATCGCCTGTATCCCTGACGATTTGAGCTGCCACGCGGGCGCAACAATTCGCGAGCTGCGGCAGTTCTACAAGGGCTTATATCCCAATTTTTCCGATGCACGCTTCGACGCGCTGCGCGATATTTTTCCGCTCGACGTCAAGCAGCCGCTGCGCCGCTTCTCCAAGGGCATGCAGAAGCAGGCGGCGTTCTGGCTTGCCATCTCCACGCAGCCGGACTATCTGATCCTCGACGAGCCGGTTGATGGTCTTGACCCTGTCATGCGCAAGCAGGTCTGGAGCGTCATTTTAGAGGACGTTGCCTCGCGCGGGACGACCGTTCTTGTCTCCTCGCACAATTTACGCGAGCTTGAGGACGTCTGCGACCATGTGGGCGTGCTGCACGAGGGTAAGATGCTGCTGGAGCGGTCGTTGTCTGAGCTTCAGGAGAACATCGTGAAGGTCCAGCTGGTGACCGACCGACCGCTTCCGCCGGAACTCAATATTCTGCACCAATCCATGACTGGCAGGATTCAGACGCTGATTGTCCGCGGCGACCGGCGGGAGATTGCGGGGCTTTTACAGCAGTGCAATCCCCTGCTGTGCGATTTGCTGCCGCTGAGTTTAGAGGAAATTTTCATCTACGAACTGGGAGGTGTGAACTATGACGTCAAAAACCTCGTGCTTTGACAGCGCGATTTTCAAGCGCAGCCTGCGAAAGACACTGCCGCTCTGGGCCTGCTATTTTCTCTTCTGGCTGTTTATCCTGCCCGGCGATCTCATCAGCTTCAACTATCAGCCGGAATACTACGACTCTCTGACCGGTCGTCTTTGCGAGCGAATTTTGACGTTCTGCACGGTTGGCACGCTTCTTTCGGCGCTGATCGGTCTTCTTGCGGCCTGGCTGCTGTTTTCGTGGCTCTTCCGCGCGAATACCTCCTATTTTTACGCCGGTCTGCCCGTGCGGCGCGAGGCGCTTTTCCTGAGCAATTTCTTTGTCGGCTTGCTTATGGTCACGCTGGTAAACCTCCTGACCGCTCTCACTGCATATTGCGTTACGCTCCTGCACGGCTACCCCCAGCTCTATGCCTGCGCCTGCTTCTTCGGCACGAGCACACTTTCGTTTGTCGGCTTTTACGGCTTTGCGGTGCTTCTGGCAATGATCATCGGTCAGGCAGCCGCCATGCCCGCGGTATATGTGATTTTAAACTTTACCAGCTCTGTCCTCTATTACTCTGTGCAGTCCCTGCTGTCGGAGTTTGTCTACGGCATGAGCAATATCTATCATAACTTTGGCTCTGTTTTCTATCGCCTCAGCCCCATTGCCTACATTATGACCAACGGGCTTTCCGTCCTTCCGGCGCAGCTTGCAGACGGCAGCGCGGATTTTTCCCGGTATCTTTTTTCCAGCTGGGGCTATATTGCCTCTCTGGCAGGCGCCGGCATTGTATTTGCAGTCCTCGCGCTTTTCGTCTTCCGCCACCGTGAAATGGAGCGCTCCGGCGATGTGATTGCGGTAAAGCCGCTGCGTCCGGTGTTTCTCTACTGCTTTACCGTCGGCTGCTCCATCGTCATTTCCTATGTGATCTCTTCGATGCAGGCGTCGCTGTTCGGCAGCGAAGGCTTCCGCAGGGCGCTGCTGTTTTTGATTCTCGGCGCGTTTTTGGGATATTTTATCGCGCAGATGCTGCTTCAGAAAACGGTTGCCGTATTTCGGGGCGCAAAAACATGGCTGCGCTTCGGCGCAGTATGTCTGGTTCTTGTGCTTGGCGCTACGGCGGCGCGGTATGACATTCTGGGATTATATTCCCGCGTGCCGGAGGTAGATGACATTTCCTACATTGATCTGTCTTATCTCGGCGAGGCGCGCAGCCGGTCCGAACTTGAGGCAGTCACAGACTTCCAAAAGCTCGCCATTGCGCGCCGGAAGGAAAATGAGGCGGCAGGTGCAGCCAATGTAACCCCTGTTCGCTTTACCTACTACCTCAAAGACGGCTCCGCGCTTTCCTACTGCTACCGTCTGGCAGACAACGAAGCTACGCAGAAGGACCCGGACAGCCTGATCTGCCGTTATGATGCGCTTTTAAATTCCGAGTCCATGGTACTCCGCCGCAATGCCATCCCGGAGGAGTTCTGCCGCGACGATTCCGGTTTTGTCTACTGCAGCATTGAGGACTACGGCTCGCAGAGTATGACAGATGCTGCGCTCCCCCGCTATCTGTCCGGTGATGCGGCATTCACGTTCTACACGACCTGCATCCTTCCCGATCTCAAGGACACAGAGCTCGGCAAAACGCATATCACCTCCTTCTCACAGGAAACAAAGATGTCTGACTCTGCCGCCATCTACGTCTCGTTCTTTCTCGATCCGACAAACGAGCAGATCAACGCTTACATAGACCGTGTATATGCAGGCGCTCCCGGGTCTTATTCCGACCACTTCGGTTATACCATCACAAAAGACGCGCGGCGCTCGGCTGCCTATCTGGAAAGCCTTGGCTACAGCTTCGATCTTCCTGCCGAATAACAAACGCGAAAGCCCCTCCCGAACGACAGCTCGTTTGGGAGGGGCTTTTTCTGAGAGTTGATTACGAGATTTGCTTTTCCAGCCGGAGATTTCGGAAATAGAGGCAGATATCGATGCTCACCATGGTGATGTTGAGAATGTAGAAATAGAACGCAAGGTTATGGTTGTGCGTCATGAGCTTGGATGAAATGCCGCAGATGTAGCCAAACAGGATAAAGAAGCTGAACAGGACGCTCTTTCCTTTTGTTGAGCGGCTGCGGTAGGAGCGGATAATGGACAAGGGCCACGAAATGCCGAAGCTGACGATCATCATTGCCTCTAAAAGCTCTGCAAGCTGCATAATTCTCTCCTCAATCTTTCTTTCTCGTATAGTCCGGCAGCAGACGCGGCGAGAGCATCTCGTTCTGAAGTCCCGCTTGCTTTCGCTCCTCCTCAAACGCTGCCACATGCGACAGCGTCAGCGCGCCGGTCGTAACAGACTTCGATTTTTCGCCCGCGTTGCGCCCGGCGTTGCGCCCGAAGACGATGATATCGAGCAGGCTGTTTCCCATCAGACGGTTTCTTCCGTGGATGCCACCCACGACCTCGCCCGCAGCAAACAGGTTCTCCACATCCGTCTGGCAGTCCGGCGTGATGTGCAGACCGCCGTTCTGATAGTGAAGCGTCGGATAGACCAGAATCGGCTCCGTGCGAATATCAATGCCATGCTTGGAGAACATCCGCAGCATCGCAGGAATCCGTTTTTCAATCGTTCCTTTGCCGCCCTTGATCTCGATCATTGGCGTATCGAGCCACACGGCGTCTCCCAGCGGCGTTCTGACGCCTTTTTTGCGCGCGGCACATTCTCTGATGATGGACGCTGCTGCAACGTCGCGCGTCTCGAGCGGGTTCATGAACGCCTCGCCCTCGGCGTTAATGAGCATCGCGCCGACCGAGCGGACCTTTTCTGTCACCAGCGCGCCATAGATCTGCGCCGGGAACGCCGCGCCCGTGGGATGGTACTGCAGCGTATCCGGATATAACAGCTTCGCGCCCGCGCGATAGCCGAGGACCAGACCGTCCGCTGTCGCGCCGTAGTGGTTGGACGTCGGAAAGCCCTGATAGTGAAGCCGCCCCGCGCCGCCGGTGGCAAGGATGACGGTTTTCGCCCGCGCAACGAGAATCTCCTTCGTCTCCATGTTCTGCAAGACTGCGCCCGCGCAGCGCCCGGTTTCGTCCAGCAGCAGCTCGATTGCCGACGTGAAGTCCACAACTTCAATGCTGCGGTTCAGGACCTCGTCGCGGAGCGTGCGCATGATTTCCGCACCCGAGTAGTCCTTTGCCGCGTGCATGCGCTTTCTCGACGTGCCGCCGCCGTGGGTCGTAATCATCGTGCCGTCCGGCGCCTTGTCAAACTCGACACCGAGGTCGGATAGCCACTGGATTGCCTCCGGCGCTTCGGTGACGAGCTTATAAAGCAGGTCCTTCTGCGCGGCAAAATGCCCGCCGCCGTAGGCGTCCAGAAAATGCTGCGCCGGAGAGTCGTTTGGCTTGTCCGCCGCCTGAATGCCGCCTTCTGCCATCATGGTGTTGGCGTCTCCCATGCGAAGCTTCGTGACGAGCAGGACCTTTGCTCCTGTGTTATTCGCTTCAATCGCCGCCGCGCAGCCCGCGCCGCCGCCGCCGATGATCAGGACGTCCGCATCATAGTCCGGCACATCCAGATGCGGATGCGAAAGCTCGACTCTGGGCTTTCCCTCCAGCAGCGCTGCCAGCTCCAGCGGCACCTTGCCGCCCTTATTCGGTCCGATGCGAAGCGTGGTAAACTGGTTTTCGCGATAGTCGGGGTGGAAGGTTTTCAGCAGGTTCTCCTTTTCCTCCGCGCTCATGCGCGCCGGGCTGAGCTTACCGTTTTCTGCCCGCGCCGCCTCGACCTTGCGGATGGATTCCTGAATTTTCGGATCGGTATACATCTCGCCTTCCTCCTTACGCTTCAATCTCGCGATGGTTGTAAAGCTCCTTCATCTCTTCCAGCGGCTTTCCCATCAGGTTTTCCAGCAGCGCCTCGAATTTTCCTTCGCGGATCTCTACCACGCGCGCGTCCAGATGCTCGCAGTGCGGCGCGAGATATTTGCCGTTGAGCCGACGCGCCAGCATGGCGACCTGCGGGTGTGAAATGCCTGCCGGACACCGGGACGAGCACACGCCGCACATGACGCAGTCGAACGATTCCTCCGCGCACTTTTCATACTCCCCGCGCTGGGCGTAGGCGATGTACTGCATAACATTCAGCCCCTGCGTACACGCCTTCGTGCAGGCGTTGCAGCCGACGCAGGAATAGATCTCGGGGTAGAGCTGCATCATGATTTGCTGGGTCGGCTTGACTTTTTCGATGTCATAGACCTCTTTGACCAGCGGGAAAAACGGCAGCGTCGCCACATACATGTTGTTTTCGACCTTTGTCGAACATGCCAGACACGCCTTAAGCTCGCGGTCGCCCGCAATGCGGTAGATCGTCGCGCATGCGCCGCAGAAGCCGTTGCGGCAGCCGCAGCCGCGCACAAGCTGGTAGCCCGCGTACTCCATCGCTTCCATGATGGTCAGGCTCTCGGGCACCTCATATTTTTTTCCGAACAGAAAAACATGCACCATATGTTCCATTGCGTTTCTCCTTTCCAATTCTCCACTTCGGAATGACCTCGTAGAGTTTCGCCCCGCAGGGCGAAATAAAATGGAAATCCATTGTATCCGGCGGCTTTGCCGACCGGAACAGGACAGCCGTTGGCAGCTCTGCTGCCTTACGGATGTCGCGTGCCCCTTGCGGGTACAATACGCCTCGCCTCGCAAGTGTTGAATTTTGTCCCTACAGGACAAAATTATGCGCGCAGTCGAGGCGCATCCCCTTTGGCAAAAAGCCCCTGCTTTTTGCCAGTTCAGTACTCATCCGGAAGTTCATCCAGCTGATCAAACCGGAAGACCGGTCCGTCCTTGCAGACGTATTTGTTTCCGATGTTGCACCTGCCGCACTTTCCGAGCGCGCACTTCATTTTCAGCTCCATCGTCGTATACACCTGCTCGCGCGCAAAGCCCAGCTCCATCAGAGCCGCGAGGGTAAACTTGATCATGACGGGAGGTCCGCACATCACGACTGTTTTGTCCGTCGTGAAGCCCAGCTCTCTGACATAGTCCGGCACAAAGCCGACATGCCCGTCCCAATCCGGCTGCTCTCGGTCGATGGTCAGGTGGACGCTGATCCCGTCCTCCTTATACCAGACGGACTCGATTTCCGGGTAGTCGACAAGGTCTTCTTTCGAGCGTGAGCCGTAGACGATGTCGATTTTTCCGTAGCGGCTTCGGTAATGCCGGCAGTAGTTGATCACCGAATGCAGGGGAGCCAGTCCGATGCCGCCCGCGATGAAGAGCAAATCCTTGCCCGCAAACGCGGCATCCACCGGGAAGCCGTTTCCGTAGGGTCCGCGGATGGTAATCTGCTGTCCCGGCTCCATGCCGTGCAGCCACGAGGTCACGCAGCCGCATTTTTTGATCGAGAACTCCACGAAGTCTTTTTCCGTGGGGCTGGAGGTGATGGAAAACAGCGCCTCGCCCACACCGGGAACGGAGAGCATCGCGCACTGCCCCGGGATATGCCCGAAGGGCTTTTTGCCGTTTACCCCCACCACGCGAAAGGTCTTGACGTCCGGCGTATCCACACGGATGTCCGTCACGACGGCAAGGTTCGGAATCAAAGGATCAGTTCTCATGCGCGCCGCCTCCCAACGTATTGATGACCTTGACAATGTTCATATGAATCGGACACTTCTGCAAACACCTGCCGCAGCCGACGCAGCCGAAAACACCGTCGTTATTGTCCGGGAAATAAACCAGCTTATGCAAAAACCGCTGCCGGAAGCGTTCTACCTGCGTGGGTCTGGGCTGCCCTGCCGACATTTTCGTAAAATCGGAGTACATGCAGCTGTCCCAGCAGCGAAAGCGCCGGACGGTTTTGCCGGTGTCGAACTCCTGCACGTCGTAGCATTGGCACGTCGGACATACGAACGTACACGTGCCGCAGCCGAGGCAGCTTTCCGAAAGGCTTTCCCATTCCGGGCGGTCAAACAGCTGCTTCGTCTTCCCCGCGCCGACGCCGGACAGATTGAGCTTCGCAAGCGGCAGCCGTTCCAGAATTCCATGGATTTTTTCCTGCTGCGCCCGCACGGCGTCGTCCGCGCAGTCCTCCAGCATGGAAAGGCAATCGGTCAGCACCCTTCCCTTTTCGGTGTTCGCCTGCCAGTAAAGATTCGCTTCGTCCATCCAGCAGGAAACATCTCCCGCCGGCTGCGCCGGATCGATGCCGAAGCAGCTGCAGAAGCAGGTCTCGTCCGGTCTTTCGCAGGCAAGGGTGATGATCGTTCCCGCCTCGCGCCGGGCGGCATAGAACGTGTCGACCGGCGCGTTCAGAAACACCCGGTCCAGAAGCTCGAAGCTTCTTGCGTCGCACGCACGCACGCCGAAGACGGCAAAGGGCTTTGTTTCGTCTCTTGTTTCAAAGATTTCAATTACTTTCCCCTCGCGCCGGAAACCGGCAAGATTCTCCACCTGCGGAAAAAAGAGGTCCTTTGCCGAGCGCGCGGTATTGTGCCGCCTAGAGAGCGTCATACCGTCGCGCCACAGCGTAAACTGTGCCTGACCGGCAGCATCGTCTGCCGGAAGATAAAGCGCCTGCTGCGCGGAGATGGCAGCGAAAAGATCGTTGAGGTTCTGTTTCGGCAGTTTTTTCATCCCTTCGCGCCTCCCCTCTCGTAGACCACAGACAGCTCACAGTCGTCCGTGCGGTAATCCATCAGCGGCGGCTTTGTTTCCAGATCCGCGCCCGCCTGATAGGCGCCGTAAAGCTCGTTTGTATCGCGGATCAGCTTCCGGTTGAGAAGATGCAGCGGAATGTGCTGCGGACAGACCCGGGAGCATTCACCGCAATCGGTGCAGCGGGAGGTCACATGGAACGCGCGGATGATATGGAAGAAGTTTTCTTCGAAGTCGCTTGCCGGAGCCTTGTTGTCGGTCCCCAGGTCATGATTGTCAAACACGCAGGTTTCGCACGTACATGCCGGACAGACGTTCCGGCAGGCGTTGCAGCGGATGCAGCGGGAAAGCTCCCCGCGCCAGAAGGAAAAGCGTTCTTCGGGGCTTAACGCTTCCAGCCGCTCGACCTCCTCAAATCGACCGCAGTCGGCACAATCTTCTCCCTGCTCGCCGAGCAGCTCGTCAAAGATCACGAGCTTTTTGCTCTTACAGGTCGCGCATTTTAAAAGCAATGCGTCCGCCTTTTTCGTCGTTTCCTCGCCGTAGATGGTGGAAATGCGCAGGTCCTCCCCTGCCTCTTCTACGGCAGTCGCGCCGGAAATGCCGCGCGCGCGGATGCGTTCCATGTCGCACATACCGCCGCACTGCACGCCGACGATATAGACCTTCTCCCGCCTGATTTTATACTCTTTGAGAAGCTGGACAAACGAGTATGTGTCGCACGGCTTTAAAAACACCGCTGTCACGCCGTCTTTTTTGCTCTCTGCAATGCAGTATTTGGACAGGTTCGCGCCGGCAAACACGCCGTACTCAAATTCCCGTTCGATCTCCTGCACGCTTTCAAACGTGCCGGGCGTCAGATCGTAGAAAAACTCGCCCTTTTTCCAGCCGAGCACCCGCTGCGCTTTCCCGGACGAGAGCAGCTCCAAGGCTTTTTCCTTTACTCCTTGCATCTGAGGTCCTCCAATCTGCGGTTCTCGCCCAGCTCCGTGATGGTTTTGACAAACTCGTTCATCGTCGCGGCAAACTTCGCGCCCTCGGCAGCGGAAACCCACTCCACGCGCGTGCGCTCTTTTTCCACGCCGAGAAAGTCCAGCATGGAAAACAGCAGCGTCATGCGCCGCCGGGCGTAATAATTGCCAGTCGTGTAGTGGCAGTCGCCGGGGTGGCAGCCGCAGAGAATCACGCCGTCCGCGCCCCGCTGAAACGCGCGGAGGATGAACATGGGGTTGAGCCTGCACGAGCACGGAATGCGGATGATCTTGACATTCGCGGGATATTGCAGCCGGTTGGTGCCGGACAGGTCCGCACCCGCATACGAGCACCAGTTGCAGCAGAACGCTACAATCGTCGGCTTCCAGTTTACCTGCATATCGCATCCACCTCCGCGAGAATCTGTTTGTTGGAAAAGCCCTTGAGGTCCATCGCGCCGGACATGCACGCGACCGTACATGCGCCGCAGCCCTGACAGATCGCCGGATTGACCTGCGCCACGCGCCGGATCAGCGTTGTCCGGTTCGGTCCGCGGAATTCCTTGTCGGCGTAGGTAATCGCGCCGTAGGGACAGACCTTTTCGCAGTTCGAACAGCCGTTGCACATCTGTTCATTCGGCTCTGCCACGCACGGGTTGCATGTCAGGCTGTCCTTGCACAAAAGCCCGATCACCTTTGCCGCTGCCGCGGACGCCTGCGCCACGGTCTCGGGGATGTCCTTCGGTCCCTGGCACGTACCGGAGAGGAACACACCTGCCGTCGGGCTTTCGACCGGACGGAGCTTCGGGTGCG
>ENA-UOJV01000411-UOJV01000411.1-human-gut-metagenome-genome-assembly--contig:-C82-NODE-411-length-64160-cov-13.702660_pt1 | contig 64160 bp, 61 predicted proteins | sample MGYA00242356_ERZ723903 | MGnify/ENA metagenome assembly ERZ723903
ACCCTTGATATACGGGGCTTTTCCGGTTTGTCGTAATTATACCGTAAGGGCACACGGCGGCAAGTCTGTTCATCGCCAGCGGCACGGATGTCGGCACAGTTGCTGGATTGCTCGGACACAGCCAACCGTCGACCACGCTGGATATCTACACCCACGCCTTTGACAAAAATAAAAAAGCAGCCAGTCAGATCATGCAGAGCAACTTGGAAATCTGAGCTCCCTGCTGAAACGCTCTATCCGGTTGCGCTATGCAGCAAAAGCAAGGAATCAAAACATTATCATATAAAAATGACGTGAAATCATATGATTTCACGTCATTTTTGGTACGCCCGACACGATTCGAACGTGCGACCTACAGAGTCGGAGTCTGTCACTCTATCCAGCTGAGCTACGAGCGCATTTATGAGATAAACGGCGAAGTGCCGATCATCGCTTTTTGAAAATGGTAGTCAAACAGTAGTCAAGGAACAAGCGAAAAATCGCCCTCACACCCGAAAAGCCCAGTCGTATCAACGGCTTTGGGATTCTCTCAGCCGAATGGGGCAGAAACGTCGGAGTCTGTCACTCTATCCAGCTGAGCTACGAGCGCGTATCTTTTTTCGGAATGCGAAGCTATTATAGCAAATTATTTGCGGCTTGTAAAGCGAAAGCTGGCGGCAAACGGACATTTTTCCGGATTGCGGCAATGCAGCCCGGGCAGTTGCTTGCCCGGGCTGCACGTTTCTGCTCAGAGCAGAAGCGCTGATCGGTTTTGTTATTTCAGAACATCCTCGCAGAAGCGGTGAAGCATTGCCGCCGTCTGCGCGCAGGTTGCCTCGGCGGTGGGAAGAAGCTTCCCGTTCGCGCCCTGCATCACGCCCGCGCCGCACGCCCACTGCATTGCCGGCACGGCGTACCCGGAAACGTCAAACGCATCGTCAAAGCTCATGTTTAAGCCCTCGATAAACGCCACCGCCTGTGCAATTTCCGCCTCCGGCACATGGTAGGCGCGCAGGTTCATCATCAGAAACAGGCGCAGCTTCTTTTCCAGCGTCAGCTCCGGCTGATAGGGTCCAAAAATGCCGAACAGCTCCTTTGCCGTCTCGCGGAGGATATGCTCTGATGCTTCCTTCTGCGTGTACGCCTCGAGATAAATCTCGCGCAGATTCTCGTTCAGCTCCGTCAGCGTCATCTGGATTGCCGTCTCGACCGCGTAGACACACACCGGCGGCAGCTGGCGTCCTGCCGTGCTGCGCGCCATGGCAAACTGATTTTCGAACATGAACGCCGCCAGCTCGGTCCGTACGCCGTCTTTGGCGCGGAAAATATTCTGGAACGAGCTGTTGGAGACCTCCGCCTTGTGGACAATCTCCGAGACCGTGGTCTTTTTGTAGCCCTGCTCTAAAAACAGCCGGACGCAGACCGTTAAAATACGCTTTTTGGATGGCAGACTTGCGCTTGTCATCGCGATGGCACTCACTCCCCTCCCGGTTTGGCATGCATGCCACGCTTATAACAGACATTTCCAATAAACGCAAGAGGCGCATGGAAAATAAACCGCCGCGTTTTAGGCGCAGAAAACCCCGGCGCTCAAAGAGCGCCGGGGTACGTAATTGGATGGATGCTCTCAGGACGCCCTGATTCCATCGGCAAGCCATGGATGGGAGGTTCCTTTTTTTAATACATGCCGCCCATGCCGCCGCCCTGTGCTGCGGCTGCTGCCATAGCTGCGTCAGCCTGAGGATCGGGCTTGTCGGCGACCAGGGATTCGGTCGTCAGGACGCACGATGCGATGGAAGCGGCGTTCTCCAGCGCGGTTCTCGTGACCTTGGTCGGGTCGACGATGCCGGCGGGGATCATGTCGCAATAGGTCTCGGTGTAGGCGTTGTAGCCATAGCCCAGCTTGCGGCTGGAGCGGATCTTTTCAAAGACGATGGAGCCGTCGACACCTGCGTTCTCCGCGATCTGGCGGATCGGAGCCTGCAGAGCCTTGACAATGATAGCTGCGCCGGTCTTCTCGTCGCCGGAGAGCTTCGCAACCAGCTTCTCAACGGCAGGAATTGCGTTGACAAACGCCGTGCCGCCGCCGGCAACAATGCCTTCCTCGACAGCTGCGCGCGTTGCGTTCAGCGCGTCCTCGACGCGAAGCTTCTGCTCTTTCATCGCAACCTCGGTCTGTGCGCCGACCTTGATGACTGCAACACCGCCGGACAGCTTTGCCAGACGCTCCTGCAGCTTTTCCTTGTCATAGTCGGACGTGGTGATGGCGAGGGTGTTCTTGATCTCGGCAACACGCGCCTTGATTTCGTTTGCATCGCCAGCGCCGTCGACGATGACGGTGTTATCCTTTGTGACCTTGACCTGACGGGCACGACCGAGATCAGCCAGCTGCACGTCGGGCAGGTTCATGTTCAGCTCGCTCGAAACATACGTGCCGCCGGTGAGAACGGCGATGTCCTTGAGCATTTCCTTGCGGCGATCGCCAAAGCCGGGCGCCTTGACGCAGACGCAGTTGAAGCTGCCGCGCAGACGGTTGACAAGCAGGGTCGACAGTGCGTCGCCCTCGACGTCCTCAGCGATGATGAACAGCTTCTGACCGCCCTTGACAATCTGCTCGAGGATCGGCAGAATCTCCTGGATGGAGGAAATCTTCTTATCGGTGATCAGGATATACGGATCGTCGATGACAGCTTCCATCTTCTCGGTATCGGTGACCATGTACGGAGAGATGTAGCCGCGGTCGAACTGCATGCCTTCGACAACCTCCAGACCGGTTTCTGCGGTCTTGGACTCTTCGATGGTGATGACGCCGGAGGTGGAGACCTTCTCCATTGCCTCGGCAATCAGCTTGCCGATGGTCTCGTCGCCGGAGGAGACGGTACCGACACGGGCAATATCGTCGCTGCCCTTGACAGCCTCGGAGTTTGCCTTGATGGTATCAACGGCGGTCTTGACTGCCTTTTCCATGCCCTTGCGCATGACCATGGGGTTTGCGCCGGCGGAAACGTTCTTCAGACCTTCGTGGACAATCGCCTGCGCCAGAAGCGTAGCGGTCGTCGTGCCGTCGCCGGCAACGTCGTTGGTCTTGGTTGCGACCTCGCGCACGAGCTGCGCGCCCATGTTCTCAAATGCGTCTTCGAGCTCAATGTCCTTTGCGATCGTGACGCCGTCGTTGGTGATCAGCGGAGCGCCGTATTTCTTGCCAAGAACCACATTGCGGCCCTTCGGACCCATTGTAACCTTTACCGTATTGGCAAGCTGGTCAATGCCGGACAGCAGCGCCTTGCGTGCGTCCTCGCCGTAAACGATCTGTTTTGCCATAATATAAATCTTCCTTTCTGTGAAGCGTTCAATCAGTCTCAGTCAACAATTGCCAGAATATCGGCGAGCTTGCAGATCACATAATCCTCGCCGTCGAGCTTCAGCTCCTGACCGGCAAATTTACCGGTGATGACCTTGTCGCCCTTCTTGACGGTCATTTTCACGTCGTCGGTGCCGGGACCGGCAGCAACGACCTCGGATACCACGGACTTTTCCTTTGTCGCAGTGGACAGGATGATGCCCGATGCCGTCTTTTCTTCCGCTTCAAAGCTCTTGAGCAGCACATTGTCTGCCAACGGAGTCAGTTTCATAAGATTACCTCCTGTTATGTTGTGACCCGGTGGGGTCTGATCTACTTCTTTCTTAGCACTCTTTACCTTTGAGTGCTAACATCTTATATAATATCCAGATTGCCGAAAAAGTCAAGGCTTTTTTTACAGAATCCTGTGACCTTTTTGTGAATTCTTTGTGTCCGCGCAAAAAACACGCAGACGGGCTGCCGTCTGCGTGTTTTTCTCGTTATCGATTGCCTCTGCGGTACGTAAGCCCCTTCGGGTAGAAAAAGCGCAGGGCTTTGGGCACGAGGCTGATGTCCAGCGCGTCGGTATAAAGCGCCTCGCCGTCGATGTTCACGACGCTTTCGCTGTCGCAGCGGATGGTGAGCGCCGTGCAGCGTTCATGGCGAATGAGCGCCGGATAATCGGCGTATTTTCCCTTCTGGTATTTGCCGATGACCGCTGCCACCTGCAGAAGACTCACCTTTTTGACCAGCAGCACGTCCAGCAGCCCATCGTCCGGCTCCGCCTCGGGCACAGGGTTGAAGCCCCCGCCATACCACCTGCCGTTGCACACGCAAATTAACGTCTGCTCGGCGTCGATCGTTTCCCCGTTCAGTTCGACCACATAATGTGCGCTGCGCCCGGACAGAATATTCGCAAGAATCGACAGGATGTACGCGCCCTTGCCCGTGACAAGCGGCAGCCGCTTGAATCTTACCATATCTGTTCCGATTTTCGCGTCCAGACCGATGGAGAGGATGTTGGCGCAGTACGTATCGTTGCAGCGGATCAGATCAAAGCGCGTCTCGTCCGCGTCGAGCAGGCGCTCGAGATCAAAAAACGGCGCGGTGTCGGAAAAGACCTTGATGGCGTCGTTGCCGGAGCCGCCCGGATAGTGCGTCACCGCAGCGTTGGGGCAGCCTGCCATGCCGCAGACGACCTCATTGAGCGTGCCGTCGCCGCCGCAGGCATACAACCGCACCTCCTGCCCCGTTTCGCAGGCTTTTCTGGCGAGCGCGCGGCAGTCGCCGGGGGCTTTGGATACGCAGATTTCATAGTCGAGCCCGCGCGCGCCGCAAATCCTTTCAATATCCTGCGAAAAGCGCGGGGTCTGATCCGATTTACCGGCAGCGGGGTTGAGAATAAAAACATGCTTCATGACGGGAACAATCTCCTTTATCCTTCGTCTTAGAAGTACAGCCTAATAATAACGCTCAGAAATACATGTAGACGTTGCACTGCAATCTTCCGTTATAGAGCTTGCGCTTTTTTGCAGCCTGCTTGCCGAAGTAATGTTCAAACTCCGGTTCGGAGGAAATGATGTATTTCTTCCAGCCATCGGCAAACTTCACGTGCCTGCCAAATGCCCGGTACAGCTGCTGGGCGCTGCGCTGCTCTAACATGCGCTCGCCGTAGGGCGGGTTGCAGACCATCACGCCCTTGTCCGACGGCAGACTCATCTTCGTTGCGTCCGCCTCGCGGAACTCAATCAGCTTTCCGACGCCCGCTTTTCTGGCGTTGTCGCGTGCAATGTCCAGTGCTGCCGGGTCGATATCCGTACCGAGAATGCGGTAGTCTCCGCGGTATTCGCGGTCGAGCGCCTCCGTTCTTGCCTCGCGCCAAACCTGCTGCGGCACGCACGCCCACTTCTGCGCGCCGAACGAGCGGTTCATACCCGGCGCGCGGTTTAAGGCAATCATTGCCGCTTCGATGCAGATCGTGCCCGAGCCGCAGAACGGGTCCCAGAAAAAGTCCCGCCCGCGGTATCTGGCAAGGTTCACCATCGCAGCCGCCATCGTCTCATGCAGCGGCGCGAGATTTGCGTTTTCGCGGTAGCCCCGCTTGTGCAGGCTCACGCCCGAAGTGTCGAGGAAGATTTCGCAGCGGTCTTTCATGATCGAAAACCGGATCTGATACGTCGCGCCCGTCTCGGGCAGCCACGAAAGCCCATATTTCGCGCCCAGCCGGTCGACCGCCGCTTTTTTCACAATCGCCTGGCAGTCCGGCACGGAATGCAGCTGGCTGTCCAGGCTGTAGCCCTTGACCGGGAACGCGCCGTCCTTCGGCACGAAATCTTCCAGCGGAATTTTCTTCATGCCCTGGTAAAGGTCTTCAAAGCTCTTCGCTTCGAATTGCGAAAGCAGAATCATCACGCGCTCGCCCATCCGGCAGCAGAGATTCGCCTTTGCCATCGCGGCAAAGTCCCCGTCAAAGAAAACGCGCCGGTCTTCGACGCGGACGTTCGAAAGGTTCAGCCGTTTGAGCTCATCGCCGACCAGACCCTCGAGCCCAAACAGACACGGTACGCAGAATGTCATTGTTTGCATGTAGCAGGTTCTCCCATATTTCGTAATCCACATTAGTATAGTAAAAACCCGGTAAAATAGCAACGTATTTCTTTTGGTTTTTTACGTCCTTTTTACGAAAGGTTCATGACAGGACGCAAAAAATCAGGTATACTGTTCACAAGAAAGGAGGCAGGTTCTTATGGTCTATGTATGGCTCGGTCTGATCGTAGCGTTCATCGCCGTCGAAGCGGCGACGGTAAACCTCGTGTCCATCTGGTTTATCGGCGGGTCCGTTGCGGGTCTTGTGTGTGCAATTCTGGGTGCGCCAACGCTTTTGCAGTTTGCGGTGTTCATTCTCGTCTCGGCGCTTTTGCTGGCGCTGCTGCGCCCGCTGCTCAAAAAGTATCTGCGCGTCAAGCCCTCCAGAACAAACGCCGACCGGCTGCTCGGACAGGAGGCGCTGGTCACGGAGGACATTGACAACCTCCGCGAAACAGGCGCCATTCGCATAAACGGCGTACTGTGGACGGCAAAGAGCGTCGACGATACGCAGATCCCCAGCGGCAGCCGCGTGGTGATTGCGCGCATCGAGGGTGCAAAGGTCTATGTCAAACCCGCCGGAGTTCCGGCAGAAGCATAAGGCAACACCGCGCAATTGCGTCTTCGCGCTTCGACGGATCTTTTCCACCAATTCTGCGGTTTGAAAAGTTCGAAATACATAGAGTATTCCTTCACTTTCCGAACCTTGACTTGATGAAAAATCTCTCGCCGAATCAGCTTGCCGAATTGTGCGGTGCTGCCATAAGTCATTTTTTCGTCAGAAACAAAGAAGAGAAACACCATAAGGAGGATGTATTTATGGAATGGATTCCCGTACTTGTCATCGCGGTGCTGGCGCTGGTCATCATCGTCCGCAACATCTATGTCGTCCAGCAGTCGCGGGCGTATGTCGTCGAGCGGCTCGGCGCGTTCAGCAATGTCTGGACCGTCGGCATTCACTTCAAGGTCCCGTTCGTTGAGCGCGTGGCAAAGAAGGTCAGCCTCAAGGAGCAGGTTCTTGACTATCCGCCCCAGCCTGTTATTACCAAGGATAACGTCACCATGCAGATCGACACCGTCGTCTACTTCCAGATCACCGATCCCAAGCTCTATGCCTACGGCGTCGAGCATCCGATGATGGCGATGGAGACGCTCACGGCGACGACGCTGCGAAACATCATCGGCGATCTGGAGCTGGACCAGACGCTCACCTCGCGCGACGTCATCAACACCCGCATGCGCGCGATTCTTGACGAAGCGACTGACCCGTGGGGCATCAAGGTCAACCGTGTCGAGCTCAAGAACATTCTTCCCCCGCAGGACATCCAGAATTCCATGGAAAAGCAGATGAAGGCAGAACGCGACCGCCGGCAGGCAATCCTGCAGGCAGAGGGCGCAAAGCACAGCCAGATTCTCGTTGCCGAGGGCGAAAAGGAAGCCGCAATTCTGAAGGCGGACGCGGAAAAGCAGGCAGCAATCCTGCGCGCAGAGGCAGAAAAGGAATCCGCCATTCTCCGCGCCGACGGCGAAGCGCAGGCAATCCGTGCGGTGCAGCAGGCGCTTGCCGATTCTTTGGCGCTGCTGAACGAAAAAGCGCCGAACGATCAGGTGCTCAAGCTCAAGGCGCTCGAGGCAATGCAGAAGGTTGCCGACGGCAAGGCGACGAAGATCATCATTCCGTCTGAAATTCAGGGGCTTGCCGGTCTTGCCTCCGGCATTACCGAAGCGGTAAAGGAAGCGAAGTAACATGGCAAAAAAGAAGGACGAACGCTTTGTCAAGGTCCATGAGGAGGGAACCGGCTTCGGCTGGCTGAGAACTGTCTGGGTCGACAAGCAGACCGGCGTCAACTACCTCTTTGTAAATTCCGGCTACGCTGGCGGCATGACGGTTCTTCTCGGTGCAGACGGCAAGCCCGTCATTACCCCGGTCCCAAACGAATATCCGGAAGACTGACAAATGCGCCCCGACCTGACGGTCGGGGCGCATTCCCTTCTGTCAAAAAAGCAATCGTTTTTTTGATAGTTTCATCCGGAGAAGCTGACAGAATTCTGGCAGACGTAGTAGATTCTGCGGTCGGCGTCGTTTGCCAGCACCAGCACCTCGCCGACGCTTCCGAGCACCGCCGCATTCGCAACCAGCAGCGGTCCTGCCGCGACGGACACGGTGCGTCTGCCGGAGAGGCGGGATTCCGTGCAGTCGCAGGGCGTGGGCTTCATGACGGGAGCAGTATTGGAAAGCGGCGGACGACCCGGATGCAGCGCCTGCCACAGCAGGCTCTTGAGCTGGGTATACGTTTCGTCCTGCGTCTCGGACGCCGGGACCGTAAACGCCACCGCCGTCAGCGAACACACCGACACCGCACTGGGCGTAAACGCCGGACCCGCCGCGCAGCAGCTGTCTGCCGCGCAGACCGGAATCGGATAGTAGATCTGCCCGCTGACCTCCAGATCATCACATGTACAGGGCTTGATGCTGACAAACTCGCCCGCAAGCGGTCCTGTGAGATTGTCGTAGGCGGTCGTCGCCGTGTCCGGGCAATTTAAGGACGTGCCGAGGACAAAATTGGGCGTAAAAAATGCGAACTGGCTGTAATCCACAAGCGGGGCAAGACGCGGGTCGCACAGCAGCTCCAAAGCGCCCAGCATCCCTGCCGCGCAGCCGCAGCCGCAGTCCACATTCGCCTCTTCCGCGCGCGGGGGAGGCGGCACCGGCGGTCTCGGAGGCATCGGCGGATATGGCGGCACCGGCATACAGCCCGGCGGGCATGCAGGCGGGCACGGTGCCGGGGGCGGAGGCGGCGGGCAGGGATTCGGCGGTGACGGCGGGCAGGGATTTGCCGGTTGTGTACACGAGCAGCCGCCGGTGGTTGTGTAGTTGCAGTTTGGATTCATATCATCACTCCTCAAAACGGTTGGTTTTCTCTCGACTACATCTAGGATGTATTCTTCCAACTGCCAACGCACCCGGACAGCGGTCCTTTTTGCGCTGAACCGCGCCGTTTTTCCTTGAAATACGACAGTATTCCTGCGGAAAAACGTCTTGCTCAGCACAAAAATTCCTCGCCGCCGGTCACATTTCCAGTTTTCAGATACACCCTACAATATGCCGCAGCTTCCCAAATGGTTCCCTTGCTTTTTCCGCCCGTTTCCGCTATGATGAAGAAAGTCAAAAACGTCTGGAAGTGTTTTTATCATGCTGCGAAAAGTTTTCTGTATCCTGCTTGCCGTCTGCCTGAGCGTTCCTCTGGCTTGCCCTGCGCTTGCCGCCGATACGCCGGATGTGGTGGAAATGCCTACCGTCGTCACGCCGCTGCAAAAAGAACCGGCGGCAGAAGAGCCTGCGCCGGAAGAACCTGCCGAAGAAGCCGGTGCATCGGAAGAAGACGCGCCGTCCGGTCTTGCCGCGTTGTTTGACGACTTCCGCGCAGAATACAATCTGACGGAGCAGAATTTTGCCGTCAGCTACTATGACACCGTCACGCAGGAAAGCTACGACTGGAACGAGACGCACATGATGGTCGCAGCAAGCACCTTCAAGCTCCCGCTGAACCTCTATTATTATGAGATGGAAAATGCAGGCGAGATCGCGTCCGACGCGCTCATGACCCAGGGCGGCGCGACGCTGGACCTGTGCCACTATTTGAGCATCGTCGAGTCGAACAACGAAATCTCCCACGCGCTTTTGTACCGCATCGGGACCTTCCCGGAATATAAAGAGGCAATGCGCAAATACTTCACCATGACGGACGATGAAATCGACCCAAAATACTATCAGGACAACTACTACTGCACGCGCATGATGATGGACACGCTGAAATACCTCTATGCGCGCCAGGATGAATTTCCCGAGCTGATCGACTACATGAAGCAGTCGATCCCGCAGAACGGCTATTTCAAGGCGAAGGTCACCGAGATGGAGGTCGCGCACAAATACGGCAGCTTCGAGGGTGCGGAAAACGACGTTGGCATTTTCTATGCCGAGCATCCGTTCCTGCTCGCCGTGTATACGCAGAACGTCGGCGAGAGCGTTGTGCAGGACGCGGCGCGGCTTGCCGCCGACTATAACGCGCAGCAGACGGAACTTTACAAACAGCAGGCGCTGCAGGCGCAGCTGGACGCCTTCGAAGCAGAAAAGCAGGCGCGTCTGCAAGACGCCGAAGCACGCGCGGAGCAAGCCCGGCTTACCCTTGCCGCCGAGCAGGAGGCAGAAAAAGCTGCACCAACCGGTGACGTTCTGTTGCTCGAAACTGAGCCGGACACCGAACCGGCGCAAACGCCAGCGCAGCCGCAGGAGGCAGAATCGTCCGCGTCTGCTTTCCAGTTCAACCCGGACAATTTCGAGTGGTGGATGCTTGCCGTAGCGGCAGCGGTGCTGCTGCTTGGAAGCGGCGGCGTGCTGCTCGTCTGGAAAACCGGCAAAATGAAGGAGCTCTCGCGCGACGCGGAGCAGGACGATGAAGACTCGGACGATTCCGACGCAGAGGCAGAAACCCCAAAAGAAGATACGCAGCTTCTGCACTGACCAAAAAACCTTCCCGTTTCCGGGAAGGTTTCTCTTGCATTTTGTAGTATGATTTGTTATACTAAGTATGAAAAGTTATACTCCAAAGGAGGCAGTTTTATGGCGATACAATTTCCGAAGGGAAAATACATCAGCATGGTCAAGGTCGGCGAGAAGGGGCAGATTGTAATTCCCAAGGGCGCGCGCGACCTGTTTTCGATTCAGCCGGGAGACAATCTGCTGCTGCTTGCCGACGAAGAAAAGGGCATTGCGCTCGTTCCGTCGGAATCGCTCGATACGCCCGCGGCGCTGTTTGCATTGGGAAAGGAAGTGAGCCGCAATGGCGGAAATTCTGACGGTCCGGAATCTGTGTAAGAATTATCCCGCGTTCGAGCTGCACGACGTGAGCTTCTCCATCCGCGCGTCAAGCATCATGGGGCTGATCGGACGAAACGGCGCGGGCAAGACGACGACGATCAAATCGATTCTGCGCCTCGTCCGCCCGGACGGCGGAAGCGTCGAATTTCTGGGGCAGCCGGTCGATGACGACGCGGCAGCCTTGCGCCGGGAGGCTGGCTACGTGTCGGGAGATCTTTGTTATTACCCGAGAAAGCGGCTCTCGCAGCTGACCGCCGTCACCCGAAGCTTCTACTCTGCCTGGGACAGCGCCCGATACGAAGCGCTGCTGCGCCGGTTTTCGCTGGATGACAGCAAGCGCGTGTGCGAGCTGTCCGCCGGCATGAAGGTCAAGTACCAGCTTGCCTGCGCCCTGTCGCACGGGGCAAAGCTTCTGATTCTCGACGAGCCGACATCGGGTCTGGACCCCGTGTCGAGAGACGATCTTCTGGATCTTCTGCGCTCGCTGTGCGAACAAGACGGTGTGTCGATTCTGTTTTCCACGCACATTACGAGCGATCTGGACGCCTGCGCCGACGATGTGACGTATCTGCAAAACGGAACCGTTGCCCAGAGCGTATCGCTTGCCGGATTCACCGCACCGTGGAAAAAGCTCACAGGTCCTGAAACAGCGCTTGCCCCGGCGCTTCGAGGCGCTCTGCGCGGACTTCGGGTGCACCGGGGCGAATTTGAAGCGCTCTATCCCAGCGATCTGCCCTGCCCCGCGGGCTGCCGCGAAGAGCTGGCGGATCTGCAGACCGTCATGGTTTATCTGGAACGGGAGGTGGAGACGGTATGATGCTTCTTAAAAAAGAGTGGAAGCTCGTGATGATGCCGGTGCCGCTGCTGTTTTTGCTTCTGAGCGCGCTGGTGCTGGTTCCGAACTATCCGTACTATGTCACGTTTTTCTATACCACGCTCGGCATTTTTCTGATGATGCAGTTCGCGCGCGAAAACCGGGACCTTTACTATATGGCGCTGCTGCCGGTGACAAAGCGTGAGATGGTCCGGGCGCGGTTCCTGCTCGTTTTGAGCGTGGAGGCGCTGCAGGTACTGGTATGCGTTCCGTTCATGCTCCTGCGCGCCAGCTACGGCTCTGTCAAAAATGCCGTCGGTATCGAGGCGAACGCCGCGTTTCTGGGTTTATCTCTGGTGCTGCTGGGTCTTTTTAACCGCATCTTCTTCCCGATGCACTACAAAAACGCCTACGATCTGGGAAAGCCGTTCCTGCTTTCGAGCATCGCACTGGCTCTGGGTGTTCTCGTCCTGGAGACGCTTCAGCACATCCTTCCCTACCTGAACGACGTCTGCGACAGCTATGCAGCTGCCGATCAGCTGCGCCAGATTCCGGTGCTGCTCGGAGGACTTCTGGTGTTCTCTCTTCTGACCGCGCGCAGCTTCACCCTAAGCGTCCGCCGCTTTGAAGCCGCCGATTTATAGGACCTGTACAAAAAGGACCTTCCCTTGCGGGAAGGTCCTTTCATTATGCTCATTCACCCTGCTTTGGCGGCTGCGGATTGCCGTTCTTGTTTCCGTTTCCGCGATAGCGGCGGCGGCGCGGGCGCTTGGGCGCGTCCGGGCTGCCATCTGCACGTTCGGCAGGCTGCTTTTCTCCCGACGGCTTTTCGCCCTGCGGCTTGCGCTCCGGATTCTGGCGCGGCGGGCGCGGCTTTTGCTCATTGGGGCGCTTGTCCCGGCGCGGCTCGGCAGGCTTTTCCGGCGCTTTATCGCCCTGCGGCTTTGCCTCCACCGGCGTGCCGTCCGGATTCTTTCCGCGTCCGCGGCGACGGCGGCGGCGATTCTGCCCGGCAGGCTTGTCGCCCGCTTCCGGCTTGTCCGCCTCACCCGGCGTCAGCGAAATTTCCCGTCCGTTCAGCAGCTCGTTCTGCGCGCCAAACGCACTCTGCTGGTCAAATTCACTCACCTGATCGGGGTAGATGACCTCCGGCAGCGGCTCAAACTCATCCTGCTTCGGCTGCACCTTGCGCGGCTTCGAGGAAATCGGCGCAAGATCCTTCGGAATCGGGAGATCGTTTTTGCGCGCCTTTCCGCTGCGCAGCACGCAGATATCGCAGTTTTTGTAGCACCCGACGGTCTCGGGGCTGTCTTCCATGCGCACCTTCACGCACTGGCGCAGCAGATTCACCTCCGTCACCGTGCCGCGCCCGTCGGGCGTGTCGACAAACGACTCGTTCTTCGGCGCCGTCTTGAGCAGGTCCTCATACGCCTCCTGCTCATACTTGAGGCAGCACATGAGTCTGCCGCAGGTGCCGGAAATCTTTGTGGGGTTGAGGCTCAGATTCTGCGTCTTTGCCATCTTGATGGAGACCGGCTGGAAATCGTCGAGGAACTCCTTGCAGCAGAAGGGTCTGCCGCACACGCCGAGACCGCCCACCATCTTCGCCTTGTCTCGGACGCCGATCTGCCGCAGCTCGATGCGCGTGCGGAACGCAGAGGCGAGGTCCTTGACCAGCTCGCGGAAGTCTACGCGCCCCTCGGCGGTAAAGAAGAAGAGAATCTTGCTGCCGTCGAACGCAACCTCGGCGGAAACCAGCTGCATCTCGAGCTTGTGGTCCGCAATCTTCTGCTGGCAGACCTCAAAGGCACGCTTCTCCTTTTCCTGATTGTCGCGGTTGACGCGCTCGTCCTGCGCGGTTGCCATGCGAAGCACCTTACGCAGCGGCGGCACAATCTCCGACGCTTTGACCTCGTGGCACGCGCCGGCGCAGATGCCGTATTCATCGCCGCGCGCGGTTTCGATGATCACATGATCGCCGGATACCGGGCGCAGCTCGCCGGGGTCAAAGAAATAGGTCTTGGCGTTGTTGCGGAAGCGGATATCCACCACCGTCACACGCTCCGGCTGCGTGGTCTGCTCTGCCTGCTCGGGCTGCAGCTCTTCCGCGGAGGCTTCGATTGCCTGCGAAAGCTCTGCCTGCGCCGCCTGCTGCTCAAGAAGTACTTCCGGCAGCGCTTCGTTTGTTATTTCTTCTGTCTGCGCGTGCAGCGCCGCGTCCGGCTGCTGCGCGGTGACATCCAATTTCTGTTCGTCCATAGTGTCTCCCATCTATCTGAAACCAAAATATTATGAAAGCGGCAGCGCTCTATCGCAAGTGCACGCAAAGCCCGCCGATGACGGCGCCGACGCCGACGTTGCCGTTCAGATCGTCTGCCGCCTGCTGCAGAAGCTCCGCCGCCTGCAGAAGCTCCGCGCCCGTTCTGCCGCGCAGAAGTGCCTGCACGGGTCCGAAGGCGGCGCGTTCCCCGGCTCTGGCGCGCAGCGCCATGGAAAGAAGCTTTCTCGTCTGCTCCAGAACCGGCAGCACCTGCTCGCGCTTGTATTTTTCCATCGGAACCAGCACCTGCAGCAGCGCCAGTGTGTCCCGCGCGGCAAAGCCGTTTGCAAGCCCCAGCGCCGGCTCTGAAAAAAGCCCGTCCTTCAGCGCCTCGCACGCAGGACCGAGATAGCCTTCCGCCTGCTCCAGGGCAGATAAAAGGTTCTGCTCGCTCTCGTCCGGAAACCGCTGCCGCAGCTCCGGCAGGGCTTCACCGGGTGTGAGCGGTGAGAGCTGCAGCTGCACGGCGCGGCTGCGGATGGTCGGCAGCAGCTTTTCTGCGCTCGTCGTGAGAAGCAGGAATACCGCGTAATCCGGCGGCTCTTCGAGAATTTTCAACAGCGCATTCTGCGACGGCGCGCCCAGATCCTGCCCGCGCGGGAGAATATAAACCTTCTTTCTTCCCTCGTTCGGGCGGATGAACACGTCGCTTCTCGCCTGCCGGATGATATCGACCGCAACATTCTTGTGCTCCGTATCGTCGACGGTAATCACGTCCGGGTGCTGCCCGGACAGAACCTTCCGGCACGCAGGGCAAACGCCGCAGCCGGGATTTGTTTCGTCCCTGCATTCCAGCGCCGCCGCCATGCGAAGCGCAAGCGTCCTTCGCCCTGAGCCTTCCACGCCGCAAAGCAGGTAGCAATGGGAGGTTTTGCCCTGCCGGAAGCTCTCCTGCAGCCGCGCTTTCAGCGCGCCGTTGCCCAGAAATCCGTCAAAGTTCATCCGCCTGCCCCTTTCCTGCCTCGCGGCACCTACTCTCCTAAATATATAGTATACCAGCATTTCTGCCATCGCGCTACTGTTTTTTTCAGCCGGTTCCGCGCGCCTGCTTTGTCATATGCATTTGACATTATCGAATGTTTCAAAATATTTTTCGTTTTTACCGGACAAATATCACAGAACCGCTTGACAAGCTGCATCAGCACCGTTATTCTATATTCAGAATCACCATTCGCAGGAGGTCCGAAAATGAAAAGAAGAATTCTTGCGCTTCTGCTTGTGTTTGCAATGTTCGCCGCGCTCATGACCGGCTGCGCATCCGGCAAGCAGGAGACGGCTGCGAATGACACCGCGCAGACCGAACAGACTGCGCCCGAGCAGACGGCGGAATCTGCCGCAGAGGAAACCGAAGCTGCGGAAGAGACTGCCGAACCGGCGGAGGAAACCGCCGCAGAACCAGAAACGCTTGCCTTCACCGACAGCCTCGAACGAGAAGTCGAGCTGCCCAGGGACATCACCCGCATCGCGCCCAGCGGCGCCGTTGCAACGATGATCCTCGCGGCAATTGCCCCGGAGTGCATGGTCACCGTCAACGCGACACCCAGCGAGAGCCAGATGGCATTTTTGCCTGCGAACCTCGCGTCGCTGCCCGAGACCGGTCAGATGTACGGCAGCAAGGCAAATCTGAACCTCGAGACGCTGCTCGCTGCCGACCCGCAGGTCGTCATTGACCTCGGCGACAAGAAGGGCGACATGACCGAGGACCTCAACGCGCTGCAGGATCAGATCGGCATCCCCGTTATCTTCATCGAAGCAGATCTTGCGCATATGGCAGAGGCGTTCCGCATGCTCGGAAACCTTCTGTCGGGCAAGACTGACCGCGGGCAGGAGCTTGCCGACCTCGTCGACCGCACGACCACAATGGCAGCTGAGAATTCCGCAAAGATCACCGATGACATGCGTCTGCGCGCCATGTACACCACCGGCGAGGACGGACTCGGCACCAACGCCGCAGGCTCCATTCAGGCGCAGGTTCTGGACATGGTCGGCGTGGAGAACGCAGTTGTTGTTGAGGACGTCAGCAATAAGGGCGGCGGCAATGTCATCAGCCTCGAACAGCTGTATAACTTTGATCCCGACGTCATTCTCTTTGCCGACGGCAGCATCTATGACACCGTGACCGACGATTCCGCATGGTCTCAGCTGACCGCGATTTCGACCGGAAAATACTATGAAGTGCCCTGCTCCCCCTACAGCTGGCTGTCCGGTCCTCCGTCGATGAACATGATCCTCGGCGTGTGGTGGCTCGGCAACCTGATCTATCCGGAAATCTATGACTACGACATGGCGGAAATGACGCAGGAGTTTTACAAGACTCTCTGGGGCTATGAGCTCTCGAGCGACGAAGTGACTGCACTTCTGGCGAATTCCACCCTCAAGGCAGCTCAATAAGAGACGGGAAAAACCGCAGGATGCTTCCTGCGGTCTTTTTTTGCCGCCTCCAACGGCATGGGGATTTTTGAGCTGGGCCCGTGGTCCAGGGACCAGGGGGAGGTTCTGGCAGAGACCTGCCAGCTGGTTCTTTTCGACCCCCCTCGCTGCCGCGCTCGGCAGCAAAAAAATCGCCGGACTTTCGTCCGGCGATTTTCGTTACCTTATCTGTTGTTATATGCCTTGATGCCGAGAGCGAGCAGGTCCATGGCACGCTCGAGCTTATCCTGCTTGAGGATGTAGGCAATACGGATTTCGTTCTTGCCCTTGCCCGGGGTGACGTACATGGGAGCGCCCGGTGCGAACATGACGGTATCGCCGTTGTCGTCGAACTCTTCGAGCAGCCACTTCTGGAAGTTGTCCGCGTCGTCGATGGGCAGAGCTGCCATCAGATAGAACGCGCCCTTCGGGCAGTCGAACACGACGCCGGGGATCTCGCGCAGCTTTGCAACGACAGTGTCGCGGCGGCGCTTGTACTCCTCGCGGACAGCCGCGAAGTAGGAAGCGTCAACCTGATACAGGGCAGCCGAAGCGACCTGATCGAGCGTAGCGACGGAAAGTCTTGCCTGGCAGTACTTCAGCGCATGACCGAGCAGCTCGTGGTTGCGGGTCAGGATGCAGCCGATACGCGCGCCGCAGGCGGAGAAGCGCTTGGAGACGGTGTCGATAACAACGACATTGTCTGCAGCGTCTGCAAATTCGCCCATGGACTGCAGCGGCTCGCCGCCGTAGACGAACTCACGGTATGCTTCGTCGCCGATGATGAACAGGTTGTGCTCCTTGGCGATGTCGCACATCATGCGCATCTCTTCCGGAGTCAGGACAACGCCAGTGGGGTTGCCGGGGTTCGTGACCATGATCGCGCGGGTATGCTCGTTGATCTCCTTCTCAACCTTCTCGCGGTCGGCATAGTGATAGCCTTCCTCGGGGCAGGTGGGGATGGGATGGATGTGCGCACCGCAGGTGTTGACCATGGTGTTGTAGTTGGGATAGAAGGGCTCGGGAATCAGGATCTCGTCGCCGTCGTCGAGGATGCACTCCAGAACGATCTGAAGCGCCTCGGAGCCACCGGTGGTGATCAGGATCTCATCCTTCTTAAAGTGCATATCCAGATCGTCGTAGTACTTCTGGATTGCGTCAATCAGAACGGGCATGCCGGGCGAGGGGGCATATTCCAGAACGGGCTGGTTGAACTCCCGGATGGTGTCGAAGAACTGCTTTGGAGTTTCCACGTCAGGCTGGCCGATGTTCAGATGATAAATCTTCTTGCCCTTGGCTTCGGCTGCCACCGCGTAGGGGTGGAACTTGCGCATCGGGGAAAGGCCGCATTTTTCGACCTTGCTGGAGAACTTCATTTGAATACCTCCTTCATTTGTAACGCCGCTGCACGAAATCGTGCGGAATGCACAATTTTTCCGTGTTTGGCGCTTCGTCTTTCAGACATTCAGCACATTGATTATAGCATATTGCCCAGCGGTGTGCAATATGTTGCAAGGTTATTTTTTCATTTTTTAAACAGTTCTTTCCATGATCCGTCCGATCTTCACACCGTCTGAACAGGCAAGCGCAAAAAGCAGCCCGCAGGCGTAACCTGCGGGCTGCCGGAAAGCTTATTTTTCCTCGAATTCGGTGTTCTTATAGCGGCTGTATGCCACGACAATCCGGCGGTTCGGCTCGGTGCCGGTGGAATACGTCGTCACATCGGGGTAGTCCTGCAGCGCGGCATGAATCACATGGCGCTCGTAGGCGTTCATCGGCTCGAGGGTGATGTTGCGGCGGTACTTGGTCACCTTGCCGGCGACCTTCTGCGCAAGCCGCTGCAGCGATTCCTCGCGCTTGAGGCGGTAGTTCTCCGCATCGACGTTGATGCGCGCGCGCTTCGCAGCGCCGCGGTTGACCGCGTAGTTCGCCAGATGCTGAATGGCGTCAAGCGTCTCGCCGCGTCTGCCGATCAGGATGCCGAGGTTCTCGCCGACGAGGTCCACCGAGTAGCTGTCGTCCGCGTTTTTCATCGCGTGCGGCACGGCGTCGGAGCCCATGTGTTCAAGAAGTCCCTTGATGAACTGCTCGATGCGCTCTTCCGTGGAGCCGGGCTCTGCGGGCGCATAGACCTTGGGCTCGGCAGGCGCCTGCTCCTTCTTCGGCTGCTGCGGCTTGGGCTGACGGGGCTTATCCGTCTTCGGCTTGTCCGCTCTGGGCTGACGGGGCTTGTCCGACTTCGGTCTTTCCGGTCTTTCCGGGCGCTCGGAGGCGGGCTTTGCATTGGCGCGCTGCTCTGCCGGGCGCTGGATGGGCGCTGCGGCGGGCGCGATGACCTTCGGGGCATCCGCCGTTTCAGACGGCTTCTGCTCTGCGGGCTTCTTGGGCTTGCTTCTTGATGCGCTGGAGAGCGCGGGCGCCGGTGCGGCAGGCTCGTCGGGCGCCTCATAGGTCAGCTTGACCTTCGCGGGCGACGCACCGATGCCGAAAAAGCCGGACTTCGGGGTCTCCAGAATTTCCACGGACACGCTGTCGCGGTCCATACCGAGCTGCGTTAAACCGGCTTCAATCGCCAGATCAATGCTCTTGCCGGTCGCTGTAATAAATTTTTCCATATCTTACTCCTCGTTCTCGCCGGAAGAGGCTTCCTTCTGCACCCCGCGCTTGCCGTAATGGTCAGCCTGATATGCACGACCACGGCAATACGGACGCTCGGCAATGCCGGACAGAGGCTTCTTGTCCTCTTTTTCCAGCTCCGGATTCTTTTTCGCGGCATAGTCTCTTGCCGCCTTTTCCGCCGCTTCCTTCTCCTGCTGGCGCAGCTTCTTCTTGCTCACATTGTCGGCAAGGATACCGTCGGGGTTCTGCTCGCGGCGAAGCTGGCGCTGACGCTCCTTTTCCGCCTCTTCTGCGCGGCGAAGCGCAGCCTTTTCCTGTCGGACGGCGTCTTCCGCATCATAGACCTTGCGGTAGTGCTTGGTCAGAACCACGTCCTGCACGGTGCCGAACACTGCCTGCGCAATCCAGTAGATGGAGATCGCGGCGGGCATGGAGAAGCCGATCCACAGCGACATCAGCGGCATCATGATCATCATCGAGGCGTTGGTCTGGTTTGCCACCTGCGCGGCATTCTTGTCGACCTCACCGTCGGCATTGGTTGCGACCTGGTTGTTCATCTTCTGGCTGATGAACATCGAAAGCATCTGCAGTGCGCCCGAGGCAACCGGAATCAGGAACAGACCGATCTCGCTCCAGCCCTCGCACTGCCAGAAGCGGAATGACGGGATGGACGCGAGGTCCACGCCGAGGAACGAGAAGTCAATATCCTGCAGCTTTGCACCTGCCATAACGGTGACGGACTTGATTGCCTCCGCAAACTCGCCAAGATGTCCGGCGGCTGCCAGCTGGGCATAGTACGTGTTCTTGCCGAGATCCACGCCGCTTCCCTGAATGAATGCGACGATGGCAGCCGACACCGAGCGCGAGTTGTGCAGCATGTAGGTGATCGGCTCACGGATGACATAGTACAGCGGGAACAGGATCAGCAGCGGGATGAACGACCACAGGCAGCCGCCTCCCATCGAGACGCCCTCTTCCTTGTACATCTGCTGCACCGCCATCTGGGCTTTCTGGCGGTCGTCGCCGTATTTTGCCTCAATCGATCTTGCAAGCGGGGCAAGGCGCGACATTTTGAGCATGCTCTTTTTGCTCTTGATGCTCATCGGAAGCAGCACGAGCTTCACGATCAGCGAGAACAGGATCAGCGCCACGCCGTAGTTGCTCGAGAAGACGTACAGCCAGTCGAGCAGATAGCCGAACGGGACGCGGATGATGTCGGACAGACTTGTGGTGTCCTTGGTTTTTGCCGCAGCCTCCTCGGCAGCGGCTTCGGGGCTCAGAGCCTCTGTCTGCGTGTCAGTGGTCTGGGCGGCGTTGTTGTTGGCGACGCATGCCGTCAGAGACAGCACCATCAGAACCGCCAGCAGCAAGGCGAAGAATCTTTTCATGTTGAATCCTCCAATTGGTGGGGATGCCGGGGCAGGAGAAGCTTCTCCTATGGCACCGGATCAAAGTAATCGCCCTTGTAAAAGGGATTGCACCGCAGCAGCCGTTTGATTGCCAGCCATCCGCCCTTGATTGCGCCGTATTTCTCAATCGCCTCGAAGGCATACTGCGAGCAGGTCGGTGAAAACCGGCAGCGTCTTGGAAATCCGGGAGAAATATAGCGCTGATAAACGCGGATCAGCCCGAGCAGTACCCGCTTCATGTGTCCTTCGTCTCCGTTTGCGCCTCGCGCGCATAAATCGAGAGCTTTTCCGCCAAACGCAGATAAGCTCCTTCCAGTTGCCGGTAAGGAGCCTGCATCGCTGCCGCACGCGCCACGACAACAATATCATAGCCGCGGGAGAACTGCCCTTCGTGCAGCCGGTAAATCTCGCGCAGCCGGCGGCGCAGACGATTGCGCTCGACCGCGTGACCGAGCTTGGCGCCGACCGTCAGACCGACTCTGTTTTTCTGCGTGCCGTTTCTGCGGCAGTAGACGACCAGATACCGGTTCGCGCAGGAATTGCCCTTTGCGTAGAGCCTGCGAAAGACGTGATTGAATTTCAGAGCGCTTGAAAACTGCATGGACGCCTCCTTATATGGCGCGCAGCGTGACACATGCCGGGTAATAAACGGATGGGGCGAACAGAACTGCTTCCATTCACCCCTATGGCTCAAAACGAGCTGTATATGCGGTCATGGTTTGATCGAAGATCAAGCGGACAGCTTTGCTCTGCCCTTGGCACGACGGCGAGCCAGGACCTTGCGGCCGTTGGCGGTAGCCATTCTCTTTCTGAAACCATGCACTTTGGATCTCTGGCGCTTCTTGGGCTGATAGGTACGAACAGTCGACATTGTCTACACCTCCTGTAAAAATATGCTCAACAGCCGCGCAGTGCGCGACCGCAGCGAGACCGTTTCATCTCCCGATGGCAAAGCCTCGGGAACATACGATGGATATTATACCGGATAAGCTACCGGTTTGTCAATTCTTTTTTGCCGTTTTTGCCGCAATTGCGCGCAATCTCCGGCGCGCCGCGCGTTATTTTTTCTGGGTGAGCGGCTTGGACTTCTGCTGCTGCTCCAGAAGCAGCACAATGATGGAGTTCGAGAGCATGAAGCCCTTGGGCGTCAGGCGCCAGCGGCCGGAGACGTTTTTGCACAGGTCCTGCTTCGCGAGCTTCTGGAAGACCTCCTCCAGCGGCTCAAACGGCAGAAGGAACGATTTGGTGTACTCCCCTTCTTCCACGCCGTCGACCGTGCGCAGCCGCAGCATCAGATACTCGCCCGCCCGCTCGCGCATGGGAACCGTCTCGCACTCGGACAGAATCGCACCCTTGTTCAGAACGCCGTCCATATACTTTTCGATGTCCGGCGCGATGGTAAAGCGCTTGCCCGCAAAATCGGACGCGGCGCACGGACCGAAGCTTAAGTATTCGTCTCCCGTCCAGTACTTCATGTTGTGCCGGCAGATATAGCCATCCTTTGCGAAATTCGAAATTTCATACTGGTGGTAGCCGAACTGTTCGAGCGTCTCCACGGCGTAGAAATACATGTCCGCCTGCGCGTCGTCGTCCGGCAGGTTGGCGCAGGCGCGGTACTCATAGAGCTTCGTGCCCGGCTCGACCTTGAGCCCGTAGCAGGAAATATGGTCCGCCTTGAGATCGATCACATTGCGCAGCGTCTGCATCCACTGCTCGCGTGTCTGGTTCGGCAAGCCGAACATCAGATCGACCGAAACGTTGTTGAAGCCAGCCCGGCGCGCCATCGAGACTGCCTGCTGCGCCTGCTTGTAATTGTGGGGTCTGCCCAAAGCCTTCAGCTGCTCGTCGATGTCCGACTGCACGCCGATGGAAATGCGGTTGAAGCCAGCCCGGCGCAGCTGCGTCAGCATCGGAAGCGTCACCGAGTCCGGATTTGCCTCCAGCGTGACCTCCGCGTCGCGGCTGACGTCGAAGCGGCGGTCGATTTCGGCAAAAATCCGGCTCAGACCCGTGGCTCCAAAGAACGACGGCGTGCCGCCGCCAAAGTAGACGGTGTCTACCTCATAGCCCACGGCGCAGGGCGCGGACTCGCGGATGTGCGCAATCACCGCGTCGAGATAGCGCGTCATCAGCTCCTTGCTGCGCGCGCCGGGGATGGAGTAGAAATCGCAGTATTCGCATTTGCTGCGGCAAAAGGGAATGTGGACGTAGATACCGAGACTCTTTTTCCGGCTTTCCACGATCGGAGCGCCGCCCACCGCGCGGTTCTTCTTATTCATCATCGAGCTTCAACACCGCCATGAACGCCTCCGACGGCACGGACACCGTGCCGAACGTGCGCATGCGCTTTTTGCCTTCCTTCTGTTTTTCCAGCAGCTTCTTCTTTCGCGTGATATCGCCGCCGTAGCACTTTGCCAGAACGTCCTTGCGCAGCGCCTTGATCGTCTCGCGGGCAATGATCTTGCCGCCGACCGCCGCCTGCACCGGAATTTCAAACATCTGGCGCGGAATGTTGTCTTTGAGCTTCTCGCAGATCTTGCGCGCTCTGGCGTAGGCGTTGTCCGCAAAGAGAATGAAGCTCAGCGCGTCGACCACCTCGCCGTTGAGCAGGATGTCGAGCTTGACCAGCTTCGACGGGCGGTAGCCCTCAAGCTCATAGTCCAGAGACCCGTAGCCGCGGGTGCGGGACTTGAGTGCGTCAAAGAAGTCATAAATAATCTCGTTGAGCGGCATCGAATAGTGCAGCTCCACGCGCGTGGTATCGAGGTATTTCATGTCCTTGAACTCGCCCCGGCGGCTGGTGCACAGGTCCATGATCGCGCCCACATACTCCGGCGGCGTGATGAGGTTTACCTTCGCATACGGCTCGCGCGCCTCGGCAATTTCTGCCGGGTCCGGATAGTTGAGCGGCGTGTAGACCTCCAGCTCCGTGCCGTCGGTCTTCGTGATCTGGTAGACGACGTTGGGCGCGGTCGTGATAAGATCGAGGTTATACTCGCGCTCGAGCCGCTCGAGGATAATCTCCATGTGTAAAAGCCCCAAAAAGCCGCAGCGGAAGCCGAAGCCGAGGGCAATCGAGTTTTCCTGTGTGTAGGACATGGACGCATCGTTGAGCTTGAGCTTTTCCAGCGCGTCGCGCAGGTCCTGATATTTGGACCCGTCCGCCGGATAGACGCCGGAAAAGACCATGGGCAGCGCTTCTTTATAGCCGGGAAGCGCCGACACCGCCGGGTTTTCCACACCCGTGATCGTATCGCCCACGCGCGTATCGGAGACGGTCTTGATCGACGCCGTGAGATAGCCAACTTCGCCCGCACCGAGCGCCTGCGCCGGGTGCATGCCAAGCGGATGCAGGTAGCCGACCTCGACGACCTTATACACCGCGCCGGTCGACATCATTTTGATGTCCATGCCGGGCGTGACGACGCCGTTGACCACGCGCATGTAGACAATCGCGCCGCGGTAGGAGTCGTACTGGCTGTCGAAAATCAGGCACTGCAACGGTGCCTCACGGTCGCCCTTCGGCGCGGGAACGTCCTTGACGATCATCTCCAGCACCGCATGGATGTTGATGCCGTTTTTTGCCGAGATTTCTGGCGCATCCATTGCCGGCAAGCCAATCACGTCTTCGATCTCGTGCTTGACCTCCTCGGGTCTTGCCGCAGGCAGATCAATCTTGTTGATTACCGGCAGAACCTCCAGCCCGTTGTCGATTGCGAGGTAGGTGTTTGCCAGCGTCTGCGCCTCAATGCCCTGCGAGGCGTCAACGACCAGCACTGCGCCTTCGCAGGCGGACAGGCTGCGCGAGACCTCGTAGTTGAAGTCCACGTGGCCCGGCGTGTCGATGAGGTTCAGAACATAGTCCTGCCCGTCGTCTGCACGATAATCGAGCCGGACGGCGCGCGCCTTGATGGTGATGCCGCGCTCGCGCTCGAGGTCCATGGAGTCCAGGATCTGGTCCTCCATCTCGCGCTTGTCGACAGTGTTGCACTGCTCCAGAAGCCGGTCGGCAAGGGTCGACTTGCCGTGGTCGATGTGCGCGACGATGGAAAAATTACGAATCTGGGAAAGGTCGGTCATAGAACGCTTCCTCTTTCAAATAGAATCAATGCCAGGGTGTGTTCTTTCAACTGGTGATGTGACCGGCAGCGAGGAGTTTTCGTGGTGCGCAAGACATTTTTTTGCAGGAATACTGACGTATTTCAAGGAAAAATGGCGCTGACGCAGCGCGAAAAGGTCCGCTGTCCGGGTGCGTTGGCAGTTGGAAGAATACACCCTATGTGCGGTCAGTCGGCGGTGTTCTCCGTCATAACCGTTTCGTAGTGCGTGGCAGAGGAGAAATAGGCATCCAGAATCGGAATACAGACGTTTGCCAGATTGCCGCCCTTCGAGCCCTTTTCCACATAGACTGCGATGGCGATCTGCGGATCGTCCGCCGGGGCGTAGAGAACAAACGAGGCGTGGTCCGAGCCGCCGAACGCGCCGGTCGACGTCGTGCCCTGCCACTGCGCAGTACCGGTCTTACAGGCAACCTTCACGGGGTAGTATTTGAAATATTCCTCCGCGGTGCCCTCCTGCGTCGTCATGTACATGCCCTCGGAGATACAGAGCTTTGCATCGTCGGACATTTCAAGCTTGCTTGCAACTGCCGGCTCATGCTCCAGAAGCAGATCCTGATAGTCCCAGGAGATGACGCGAGAGAGGAACGTCGCCTCATAGCGCGTGCCCTGATTGGCAAGCGCCTGCACGTAAGAGCACATCTGCATCGGCGTAAACCGGTTCAGGCTCTGTCCGATGACCGCCTGCAGAACGTCCGCGCCATACCAGCCGGCGTCGTCGTTTTCATAGAGCTTCGCCTTGTTTTCGGCGTTGGCGCGCATACCGGTCTCCTCGTCCAGCTCGACGCCGGTCGCTTCTCCGAGACCCAGCGCCTTTGCCACCACGTCAAACGGGTTGAAGCCGACTTCCTTCTGCGCCGTGTCGTAGGTCACGCGACCGACCTCATAGAAATAGTAATTGCACGAATGCGCAATTGCCTGGCGCATGTCGATCTGTCCGTGCGTCGCGCCGGTCGCGCGCGACCAGACGTAGCACTTCGGCTGGAACGAATCGTAGAACGTGTAAAGTCCCTGGTCGGTGATGAGGTGGTAGGGACTGTAGTGTCCGTAATCGATGGCGGCAATTGCCGTGACCATTTTATAGATGGATCCGGGGGGATACGCTGCGAGCAGCGCGCGGTTGAGAAGCGGCGACGTTTCGTCCTGGCTCAGCTCGGTGATGTCTTCGGAATAGGTGCTGAGGTTGAAGGTCGGGTAGCTCGCGCAGGCAAGCACCTCGCCGGTTTTCACCTGCTGGACCACGACCGCGCCGCCCACGGCGTCCTTGCCCTCCTTATGTTTGCCGACGCCGTTTTCGCGCAGATCAAGGATGACCTTCTCGAGCGCCTGCTCGGCGGTCGCCTGAAGAGAAATATCGATGGTTGTCTCGACGTTGTTGCCCGGCTGGGGAAGACTCGTGTAGTACTCGTTGAGCACATCGCCCGTCGTAGAAACCGTGGTGATTTTCGTGCCGGACGTGCCGTGCAGATATTCCTCAAACGCCTTTTCGATGCCGGACGTGCCGATCATGGCGTTCATGGCGTAGCCCTTCTGCTGATACTCCGTCCACTCGTCGGGTCCCATCGCGCCGATGGTGCCGAGCAGATGCGCGGCGTAGGCAGTTTTGTATTCGCGGACCGTGCCGGACTGGATGATAACGCCCGGAATGCCGAGCTCGGCGACCGCCGCCAGAGACTCCGCGTCCACGTCCTTTGCCAACATGTAGTTTTCAAGACCCGTATTGTCGACGCTTCGAAGCTCCAGCTCGTAGCGGACGGCGATGACGTTATACACATCGTCCGCGTCCCAGTCGTTCGGAATCCGGTATGCCTCGCGCAGGTTCCGCATCAGCGTGGACGCAGAAATGTCGAGGTCGTAGTCGCGGTTGTTGAGGAACATGCGGAAATAGTTCTGCCAGGTGGTGTTCAGGCTCTGCATATCGTATTCATACGGCTTCGTCTTCGTCACCGGGAAGTGGCTCTGGCACTCGATGCCGAGCTGCTGGCACATCTGCAGCAGCTTTAAGATATTTTCATTCGGCGCGCCGGTATTTGCCAGCACGTAGTTGATAATTACGATGTTATAGGTTGCGCGGTTGGAGACCAGCACGTTGCCGTTGCGGTCCAGAATGCAGCCGCGCGCGCCCTCGACCGTCGTCTGATAGGTCATGGAGTCGGCGTCGGCAACGGCGCGCTCGTCCGGGCTGACCGCGGCAAGGGTATACATGCGCAGCAGAAACACGCACATCACGGAAACGATGACGCCGATGAGCACCACCATGCGGAATTTGGAACGTCTAGCCAAAAATCAGGCACCTGCCTTTCGGATTGCCCATGCGGCAAGGTAGACCGGCGGACACAGAAGAAGAGACAGCCCCACCTGCGCCAGCACCGGAAGCATCCCCTGCATGCCGATGGAAGTTACGATACATTTGAAGAAAAAGAGCACCAGCTGGCAGAAAATCAGGCACAGCAGGCTCATCAGAAGCGCAGAAACGAGATTGCGCACCAGATACCGGTCGCACAGATACCCGCAGACCGCGCCGCAGCCGGCAAGCAGCACAATGTGAAGCGCGCCGCCGTCTGCGCCAGACAGCGCCCACAAAAGCCCGCACGCCATGCCGAAGACCCCGCCTGCCTCGCTTCCCACGTGCATCGAAACGCACGCGACCAGCACCGGCACAAAGCAGAGCTTGACGCCAAAGAAGCGCGGGCGTCCGAAGCTCACCGTCTGCACCACCAGCACAAACAGCACGAGCGCCGCATATAAAGCCCACATGAGGGCATTTTTGTATCGTTCGCGCATGCCGTCTGCCTGCCTTTCGCCGGTTGTTTCTCAGTTGTTTGCGTATTCGGTGATGATAAAGATCTGTTCGAGGTTATCCAGATCGCACGACGGATTGAGGGTTGCGTATTTCGCAACGCCCGTCTCGTCCTGGCTCGCGTTTGTGATATAGCCGAGCAGAAGCCCTCTGGGATAGAGCGTCGAGCCGGTTGTGACGACCTGGTCGTCGTTTTTGATGATCGCGTCGGTCAGCAGATAGTTCATGCGAAGGATGCTGCTGCCGTCGGGAAGATACGTGCCCTGCACGACGCCGGTGTAGCCGGAGGACGCAATCGAGGCGCTGATTTCCAGAGACGAGTCCATGATCGTCGTGATCGTCGCCCAGTTGACGCCGACCTTGGTAATCAGACCCACGACCTGCCCGTTCTCGGTGACGGCGCACATGCCCTCTTCCAGCCCCGAGTTCGTGCCCTTGCCGATGGTAAAGGCGCTTTTGTAGTCCGACGAGTCCCACGAGATGATATACGCCGAAACGAAGCTGTAGTCCTCATGCTCCTCGCTCAGCCCCAGCAGCGTCTTGAGCTGCTCGTTTTCGCGCTGATACTGCTCAGCGGTGCGCACGTCCTCCTCCATCGCGAGGATTTTCTTCTGCAGCTCCGCGTTTTCCGCCTTCAGCGCCTCATAGCCGAAGATATAGTTATAGTACCGCTCTGCCTGCCGGTCGATGGCAGCAATGCCGGTGCGGATCGGAGAGAGAATCGTCCCGACGACGTTTTCTCCGAAGCTCGCCCCGCTCGTGATGCCGAGAATGACGGCGACAATGACGGCAAGCACGACAGCCACGATCAGGATCGTCTTCAGCCGCGCCGTCCAGAAATTCTTTTTCAATCGATCACTTCCCCGCGCCGTATGCCGGCGCTCTTATAGTCAGGCTTGCCCCAGAATGCGCACGCCCGCATCGCGGAGCATCCACGCCAGCGTGCAGACCGGAAGCCCCATCACGCAGAAATAGTCGCCGTCCAGGTGCGAGACGAACATTGAGCCGTAGCCCTGAATGCCGTAGGCGCCCGCCTTGTCCATCGGCTCCTTCGTTTCGATATACGCGGCAATTTCCGCGTTGGAAAGGTCCCGGAACGTCACGCCCGTCGATACGACCTGCGTGTTTGCCTTTCCGTTTGCATGGACCGTCAGCCCCGTGTAGACCGTGTGCGTCCTGCCGGAAAGCAGCCGCAGCATCCGCGCCGCGTCCTGTTCATCTTTCGGCTTTCCGAGAATTTTCCCGTCGATGACGACAATCGTATCCGCCGAAACAATCACGTCCTGCGGGTGCAGCGCGGCAATTTTTTCTGCCTTGCGCGCGGACACTGCCGCAACCTCGTGCGCAGGCGTCTGCGACGGGTCCATGGTCTCGTCGATATCCGCCGTCTGCACCGTAAATTCCAGCCCCATCATCGAAAGCAGCTGCTTTCTTCTGGGGGATTTGGATGCCAAAATAATCATTTTTTCGCCTTCTTATTCTACACCGCGATTGTAAAGTCCTCTCGTGCAGCTGCCCGGCTCGAAGCGCGCGCCCAAACGGTACTCGGACAGAACCCGGTCGACCTCGCCCGCGTTTTCCGTCGTAAACTGCAGCCGCAGCGCCCAAAGCCCCATGCCGCGGAAGCTCTCCTTTTTATCGAGCAGATACAGCTTCTTCCCGTTGAGCAGGACATTGCGGCACGTGCCGGGGTCCTTGACGATCGGGAATTCCTCTCCCATGCGGTCAATGAGCTTCGTCTGCGTCGTCTGGCACGAGCAGGTGCCCGTTCTGTTTTTCATCACGCAGTTTTCCATGACCATCAGCGGCAGCCTTCCGTAGATCAGAACCTCCGCCGGCACCGCCTTCGACACATCGCGAATCTGCGGCAGCGTCATTTCAAACGATAACAGCTGCGAATCGATGCCGTTGGCGCGCAGATAGTGCATTGCGCGCGAATTGTAGATGTTCAGACCAAAATCGCCGCGCACGGCAAAGCCCGCCGCTTTGGCAATCTTGATCTGCCCGAGGTTTCCGACAAGCAGCTGCCGCACGCCCATGACATAGACGCTCTTGAGCTGCTCGGCAAGCCCCGGATTTTCGCCCGACCACACCACGCGCGGCAGAATTGCCGCCAGCTGCGTCTCGACGCCGATCATGCGCGTCAGCTCCGGATGCTCGTAAAGCTCCGACAGCGGCACATACAAAACCGCCGGCTTTTCCGCAATCAGGCGCGGGGTAATCTGCGCGGCGGACCGGACCGCCACAGTCAGCTGCGGCTCGCCGGACATGCCGTCATAGAGCGCAGGCGGATTGTAGGCGTTCGTCTTTGGAAGCGCCACTCTGCCGCGCCGCGCGGTCAGCTCGGCGAGCACCTCGCGCCGCATCGCGTTGATTGCCGACGCCGGGAGCATCAGCCCGGGGTCCACCACCGAGCGCACCATCGCGCAATAATACGGCGTGCCGCCCGTTTTCTTGAGCCTTGATTCCAGATCGTCCGCTGTCAGAGAATGCACCAGCGCCTGCTCGGGAACGGGGCCGACCGCCTTGCAGACATGCCCGTCCTCGTCCTGCGCGGCAAGCTGCGCCGGCTCTCCTGCACGCACCATCGCGTAGAACTTGACCGGCACGCGCGGGCTTTCGCCCGATTCATACGTCGCGCGGGCAGCGGAAAACAGCTCGCGGTTGTCCTCCGGCTCCTGCCGGGTGCCGAACATGCTCTGCCCGGTCTTTCCCTCGTAATAGCCCTGTGTAAAGCCCTGGCGGGAGAAGACCGCCTCCAACTGCTGCATGTCGTTTTCCGTGACGCGCCTGCCGTCGATCGCGGCGCGGTATGCCTTTGTGACCACCGCGACATACTCCGGGCGCTTCATTCTGCCCTCGATTTTGACCGACGCAACGCCCATGCGCTCGAGTTCGCGCACATGCTCAATGAGGCAATTGTCTTTCAGGCTCAGCGGATACCGCGTCGCCTCGAATCTGCCGTAGCCATACGCAAGCCTGCACGGCTGGGCGCACTGCCCGCGGTTTCCCGAGCGCCTGCCGATGACGCTGGATAAATAGCACTGCCCCGAGTAGCACATGCAAAGCGCGCCGTGGACAAAAACCTCGATCTCCACAGGGCTTCTGCGGCAGATATGGCGGATCTGCTCCATCGGAAGCTCGCGCGACAGAACCACCCGGCTGCAGCCCAGCTCCGCCGCGGCAACCACACCCTCGAGCGAGTGAATCGACATCTGCGTGGACGCATGCACCGGCACCGACGGCGCAATTTCCTTGCACAGCTGCACCATGCCGAGGTCCTGCACGATAAACGCATCGACGCCGAAGACCGCCGCCGCCCGGATGACCTCCGCCGCGCGCGCCATCTCCCGGTCGGAAACAAGCGTGTTGAGCGTCAGATGCACCTGCACGCCGCGCACATGGCAGTAGACAATCGCCTCCTGCAGCTCGTCGGCAGAGAAATTCTGCGCGCCCATGCGGGCGTTGAACCGATCATATCCAAGATAAACCGCATTGGCTCCGTTCTGTACGGCAGCGCGCAGCGCCTCCATCGAGCCCGCGGGAGAAAGCAATTCGAGCATGTCGTTCTTCCTTCGTCTGTATTCAAGCCCCGTTTGCATACGGGCATAGCAATAGTACAGTACAGTATATCACAAGCGGGCGAAAGAAGAAAGTAGTTCTGCAATTTATTTGTAAACTTTTTGTTCCTTTTTAAAAACAAGAGGCTCCCCCGAAGGGAAGCCCCCAAGCCATTCCAGTTAAAATTGCAGTTGCCCGTTCCGGCGAGCCGGTTCGTCAGCCCCTGCTTTCCATTTTCCGCAGCAACCGCACATCCGTCCCGCAGAACTGATAGAGCGTATATGCCCCCAGCAGCCGCGAGGCAATCTGCGCCGAGTAGCGCGCCTCGAGCTCCGTGTCCGGAAGATTTGTCGAGACAATCGTGGGTTTTCCGGAAAGCAGCCTGCCGTTGACGATCTGATAGAGCGCCGACACGGTAAACTGCGTCGTCATTTCCGTCCCCAGATCGTCGATGATCAGAAGATCGGTCTGCAGATACTCGCCCGTCAGCGCGCCGTCTTCTTTCAGGCGGAACTTCTCCGTCTCAAAATCGGAAAACAGCTTTCCAGCCGACACGTAGCACACGGAGTACCCCCGGTCTGCGACCGCGCGCGCAATACAGCCGGAAAGAAGCGTCTTGCCGAGTCCCGTCGCGCCCATGAACAAAAGAGAATCGCTGGCGGTAGAAAACGTCCTCGCGTAGCTTACGGTGCTTTCATAGACCCGCTTCATGAGCGCGCGCGGCGAAATGCCGAGCTTCGGGTCCAGCCGGTCCGGATACACATCCAGCCGGAATTTCTCGAAACTCTCTTTTCCCGCGCCGAACGACTGCAGCAGCACCTTCTTCTGCTCCTGCCGGCAAAGCTCCTGCAAGCACTCGCACATCACAGCCCCGCGCCAGCCGCTGCCGCTGCAGAGTCTGCACACAGGCTCGCGCTCCAGATCCTCGGGGTCAATGTTCTCCGACTCCAGAATCCAGTCTCGTTCGCGCTGCAGCGATAAATTTTCCTCCTTGAGCTTCTGCATCGCCTGCTCGGGGCTTTCGCTTTCCCGGAAGGCGGCGGCATAGACCTTCGCGCTGGTTTTTCTCAGCTCGCGGTCAATTTCCGCCAGACGCGGCAGCTTTTCATAGATCGCGGATATCCGCCGCTCGCAGTCGAGCTCGTTCTGGCGGCGCGCCTGCTCGAGCCGCGCTTCGGCGCGGTGCAGGACCTCCTTCGAGTACGCCATACGTTATTCCTCCCCGTTTTCCAGCATCCGCCGGATGGCAGCGCGCTGGATGTCGCTGAGTGCGTCGTCGTGATGCTGCACGTTATAGCCGGGCTTTGCCGCGCTGCGCGCCGGTTTTTCCGGCGGACGGTCGCCCGCTTCGATGCGTTCGAGCGTGGTCAGCCCCTGCTCGTGCCAGCTCTTTAAGATCGAGTTCAGATACGCCCATTTGAGTCCGCCCGTGTTCATACACGTCTTTTCATATGCCAGCCGGATTTCCCGCTCGCCGAAGCCCCAGGAAAGCCATGCGGCAATCAGCTTTTCCTCGCCCGCGGTCAGCTTGCGCCCCTCGATGCCGAGCAGACTCTGGATCTTTCCGACGTTTGCCTGCAGCTGCAGCTGACTCTGCATGTACACCGCCGCCTCCTCCATCGTATCGACGCCGAGGTCCGCCCAGCGGTACGCCTCTTTTTCGATGCTGCGGATCGACGGCATGCGCGTCTGCCCGCGCGCGCGGCTTCTCTGGATGCAATAGTTGATCAGGATGGAAATGACCTCCGGCGGAAGCCCGAGATAGCGGTAGACGGACAGAAGAATCTTGATCTCCTCCGTGCTCAGAAGTCTGCCGAGCCTGCGCTGCGCCTCGCCGACCATGCTCGGAAATTCCGGGTTCGTGCGGTATTCGCGCGTCACGTCCTGCTCGGTGTAGCCGGGCGCTTCGGCAGGGGCAAGGTGCTTCGGCTCGTCCTGCGTCAGTCCCATCTGCCGCAGGCTTGCTGCGGCGAGATCCACGCGCGACTGGCTCATGCGAAGCGCCGTCTGCGCCTGCGCCGGATCGTTCCCGGCGGCAAGATACAGATACAAAAGCGCCGCGTCTGCGTTCGCGCAGGCAAGAAGCCTCTTGAGATCGCTATTCGATATGGTAATGCCTGCGTCGTGCATCAATCGGTTCCTCTTTTCCGTCTATGTGAAACACATGCTTCTTCGCGCAATCCCCGCGCGCGCCTTATTCCAGGGAAAAGCCCATGTATACAGGCTCCAGCTCCGGATAGGCTCTGCCCAGCCACTTGAGCATGCACCATGTCTCGCCGTCTTCTCCGGGAAGCGACGAAACAACCTCATACTTTCCCGCGCCGCGCTTTTCTGCCAGCGCGCCGAGTCCTTCCGTTCCGGGCAGCAGCTCGCAGACAACCGCCTGCACGCCGTCTTTGCCGTCCTTGACCGCCGCGCAGCCCATGGCGTAGCCTGCCATCAGGCAGTAAAATTTGCCGCCAGCCATCGCGTATTCCAGCTGCGCTCTGTCATAGCGCACATGCGGAATATCCCACAGCGCCGTCTCGCGCAGACCTGCGTAGTCCTGCACACCGATTTCCGTCGCCTGCCCCGTCGGCTGCGCGCAGTCGAGCAGCGTTTTTTTTGCGCCCGTCTGCCGGGTAAAGCCGCGCTCTGCATAAAAATCTGCTAAGCGTTCGCTTGCCGGACTTAAAAGCAGCGCCTCAACATAGCGCTTGCGAAGCTCCTTTTCCGCATAGGCAAGCAGCGCGCTGCAAAGCCCCTCGCCCTGCCGGTCCTTTTTTGTTGCGACAGCGTAGAGATAGGCGCATTTGAGCTGCTTTTCTTCTTTGACAATCGTCTGCGGCAGCGCGAAAAGCATGGACACCAGCTCTCCGCCGTCTTCCGCGCAGAAGCCGGTTGCGTTCGGGTAGACGGTCTCAAAGAACAGATCGATGTCCTGCTGCTCGTCGCCGAATGCCTCCTGCCAGAGCGCTTTTAACGCCGGGATATCCTCCCTGCCGGTCTTTCTGGTGCGCATTTACCCTTCCTCCTGTAAGCAAGCGTTGTATTTTTCGAGCAGGCACGTCGGCTGATACGACTCCTTTGCCTTGCGCAGCCCCGGCTCTCCCATATCGTCTTCACGGTTGAGGAATTGAAGCTCCGGATATTTCTGCGCGATCATGCGGGAAAATTCGCGGTTGATCATGGCGTAGGCGCCGTTGATGGCGGAATACGCCTTTTCAAAGCACACATCGTAATACAGCTCGTTCATCCGCGCGCCCATGGAAAACGCAATGACCTCGCCGGCATCGATCAGCATGAGACCATCCATGTGCGACGCTTCAAAATGGTCGAACGCACGGGCAATTGCCGTTTTTTCCTGCTCAATCTGCTCGTTCCACTCGTGGACCTCGTACCATTTGCTCACCATATCGCGGCAGCGCTGCAGATTCTCCGGCGTGACGATTTCCGTTTTGAAATCCGGATGGTCCTGCTCGAAGCGGTTGCAGTGGTTGCGCTTTGCCTGCAGCTTCTTGCCGTGCAGCTCGGTCAGCTCCTCGACGGTGTAGATATAGTCGAACGAGTCGCGGTAGGCGGTAAACGAAAACTTTCCGGGATAAAGCTCCTCGAGAAGCGCCTTTTTGTCCTCTGTCACGCCGCGCAGCACCAGCTTTTCTCCGCGCGCCTTCGCGTCGTTCAGGATTTCCTCCAGCGCCGGTTTTACGTCGCCCGCGCCCGCGGGATAAAGATACGTCGAAACGCCGTCTTTCGACAGCCGCTGCGTCACGAAGCCTGCCGCCTGCGCGACCTCTCCGTAGTAGCACTCCCAGAAGTACATATTGTGGAAGGACATGTCCACACCCGGAAGGTTTGCAGGATACGTGATGTCATGAATCCAGCCGTAGTCGGCAATGGACGGTTTGTGAAAATTCAGCATAAAAACCTCTTGTTCTGTTTTTTTGTGTCTACTATTTAGTATACTACATCTGTCAATCGATCTGTCAATCGCCTGCGGCGGTATTTGTTGACAAAAACCTGAAAAACGGGTATGCTAGTTCTGCTAAAATTCCGCCGCGCTTTCATTCGGCGCAGGCGCAGAAAGAAGGAAGTTCCCATGTGCGATACCTGTAAGAAAACCTTTTATATCACAACGCCGATTTACTATCCGTCGGCAAAGCTTCACATCGGTCATACCTACTGCACCGTCGCGTCCGACGCGATGGCGCGCTACAAGCGCCTGCAGGGCTACGACGTCATGTTCCTGACCGGCACCGACGAGCACGGTCAGAAGATTGAGGAAAAGGCAAAGGCAGCCGGCGTCACGCCGCAGCAGTTTGTCGACAGCATCGTCACGGGCGAGAAGGGCGTTCTCGATCTGTGGAAGCTGATGAACATCTCCAACGACCGTTTCATCCGCACGACGGACGATTATCATGTCGCGGCAATCCAGAAGATTTTCCGCAAAATGTATGAAAACGGCGACATCTACAAGGGCTCTTACAAGGGCAAATACTGTACGCCGTGCGAGTCGTTCTGGACCGAGAGCCAGCTCAAGGACGGCAAGTGCCCCGACTGCGGCGGCGAGGTCCACGACGCAGAAGAAGAGGCGTATTTCTTCCGCCTTTCCAAGTACGCAGACCGTGTGCGCAAGCTTCTGACCGAGACCGATTTCCTCGAGCCGAAGTCCCGCGTCAACGAAATGGTCAACAACTTTATTGACCCCGGTCTCGAGGACCTTTGCGTCTCGCGCACCTCGTTCACCTGGGGCGTTCCCGTCGACTTTGACCCGGGTCATGTGGTCTATGTATGGATTGACGCGCTCTTCAACTACATGACCGCGCTCGGCTTTGAAAACGATAAGTATCACGATCTGGAGAAATACTGGCCGGCAGACGTGCATTTTGTCGGCAAGGAAATCGTCCGCTTCCACTCGATCATCTGGCCGGCAATGCTCATGAGCCTGGATCTGCCGCTTCCCAAAAAGGTCTACGGGCACGGCTGGCTCGTCATGGACGGCGGCAAGATGTCGAAGTCCAAAGGCAACGTCGTCGACCCCTATGTGCTTGCCGAGATGTTCGGCGTGGACGCGCTGCGCTTCTTCCTGCTGCGCACGTTCCCGTTCGGCAGTGACGGCAACTTCTCCAACGAGCTGCTCATCAACACGATCAATATTGACCTGGCAAACGATCTCGGCAACCTTGTCTCCCGCACGACGGCAATGGTCGAAAAGTACTTTGGCGGCACCCTTCCCGAGACCCGCGCGGCAGGCGAGTTTGACGAGAGCCTGATTTCTCAGGTTTCCGGTCTTCGCGACCGGTATGAGGCGCAGATGGAAAAATTCCAGTTCCAGAACGCGCTCGACGAGGTCTTCAAGTGCATCCAGCGCGCCAACAAATATATCGACGAGACGATGCCGTGGAGTCTTGCAAAAGACGAAGCGAACAAACCGCGTCTTGCCAGCGTGATGTATAACCTGCTGGAGACGGTCCGCATCTGCACGACGCTGCTGCTGCCGTTCATGCCGGACTCCTGCGAAAAGATCTTCGCGCAGATCGGCGCAAATGCGGATGTCGAAACCTGGGACGCCGCCGCAGTTTGGGGCAGACTCCCGGCAACCGTCACGGTCCACAAGGGCGAGGCGGTCTTCCCGCGCGTAGACGCCGAGAAGGCGCTCTCGAAGCTGGAAGAGCTCCATCAGCAGCAGCTCAAGAGCCTGCTTCCCGCGCTGGAAATCGAGCCGTATGCATCCGAGAAGGTCGATTTTGACACGTTCTGCAAATCGGATCTTCGCGCCGTGAAGGTCAAAGCCTGCGAGCCGGTCAAAAAGAGCGACAAGCTTCTCCGGTTCACGCTCGACGACGGCACCGGCACCGACCGACAGATTCTCTCCGGCATCCACAAGTTCTATGAGCCCGAGCAGCTCGTCGGCAAGACGCTCGTTGCGATTGTGAACCTGCCGCCCAGAAAGATGATGGGTCTCGAGTCCTGCGGCATGCTGCTTTCCGCCGTCCACACGGAAAAGGGCGAGGAAAAGCTGCACCTCATCATGATCGACGATTCGATCCCCGCAGGCGCGAAACTCTGCTAATACGTCAGGGGAAAGGCTGCGCCTTTCCCCTGAAATTGCACCTCGACTGCGCGCATAATTTTGCGCCGGAGACGCAAAATTCCACACTTGCGGGCTATAGGGAATATTTTCCCACGCACAGGTCGCGGGAAAATATGAATTTTGATTTCATTTCACGTCTGCGGACGTGAAACTCTGCGAGGCAACGGGAGGTATTACGATGGTCTACGGCTTTATTGGTCTCGGCAATATGGCAGGCGCGATTATCCGCGGCATGGCAGGAAGCGGCAGCTTTTCTGCCGACACGCTCTGCGGCTTCAACCGCTCGCCGGAAAAAACGCAAAGGCTTGCGCAGGAAACGGGGCTTGTCCCGTGCGAAAGCGCAAGGCAGGTCGCAGAACAAGCGGACGTTCTGGTACTCGGCGTCAAGCCGCAGATGCTGCCGGACGTGCTGCCCCTGATTGCGCCCGCCGTCACGCCGAAAACGCTCGTTGTAACGATTGCTGCCGGCAAGGGCTTCGATTTTTACGCTTCCTATCTGGGCGATGTTCCGCTTGTTCGCGTAATGCCCAATATCTGCGCGCAGGTGCTTTGCTCGGCAAGCGCCGTCTGCCCGAACAGCCTGTGCAGCCCCGCGCAGGCAGAACTGGTGCGGGCAATGTTCCGCACCGTGGGCGAGGTCTATGATATTCCCGAGGCGCAGTTTGCCGCGTTTTCGGCGCTCGGCGGCGCTTCGGGCGCGTTTGTGCAGATGTATATCGACGCGCTCTCGTCTGCAGGCGTAAAAGCCGGGCTTCCGCGCGCGCTGGCGCAGAAAATTGCCTGCCAGGCGACGCTCGGCGCAGCAAAGCTCTGCCAGGAAACCGGCGAGCATCCGATGGCGCTGGTCGATAAAGTCACCTCTCCCGGCGGCACAACCATCGAGGGCGTCCATGCGCTCAAAAAAGCGGGCTTCGAGTCCGCCGTCATCGAGGCGGTAAACGCCGTCATTGAGAAGGACAAACGGCTGGGTTAACCCATCACAAAGCCGCCCGCAGATTGAGAATCTCTGCGGGCGGCTTTTGCCGGAAAAACGCGGACGCACCATGCGCCTCCGGCGTCGGGCAGAGCTGCAGCTTCATCCGCCGTGATCCCCCGGAAAGCCACCGGCGGGTATCTGCCTTTCGTGGTTCCGCCGCGCCCGGCAAAACACACGGCAAAGCTCCGCATGCAGAGCCCCGGAACCGGAAAAGCCAGCAGATCTTCACGCGCTGCGCTCCGCCGGAAATTTCCGTTTCTGCGGAACGAAACATGCTGTTGAAAAACCTTCCAAACCAGCGATTTCGGAAAGGAAGATAGTGTGAAAGAAACCCATCAGGGGTGTCTTTCGCGCTCAATCAACCAGTTTTTCAAGCTTTAAAAAGCTTGAAAAACTGCCACAGCGTGTCAAAAAGACTTTTTGACACGCTGGAAAGAAAAATTTCTTTTTGCGCGCGGCTGTAAGCTCTGGGGATAGTGTGTGCAGGCGCGCGCGGTTCATGCGCGCCAGATTCTGCCTTCTTTCCGGCATTGACTTTCCGCAGTCAAACGGGTAAGATGAATAGCAGCAAGAGGTGAAACGTATGCAGAATTTTGAAAATTTAACTGAGAAGCAGGTCGAAAGCCGCGAAATTTTCGACGGCTATATCATGCACGTTTTCAAAGACACCGTCGAGCTTCCGAACGGAAAGCTTGCCCCGCGCGAGTATATGCGCCATGTGGGCGCGGTGTGCGTCGTGCCGCTGCTCGATGACGGCAGCGTTCTTCTGGAGCGGCAGTTCCGCTATCCGGTCGGCAAGGTTCTGATGGAGATACCGGCAGGCAAGCTCGACAGCAAGGACGAAGATCCCAGAAAGGCAGCTGCGCGCGAGCTTCTGGAGGAGACCGGCGCGGTCGCAGAAGAGCTGATCGAGCTCGGGATGTTCCTTCCCGCCTGCGCCTACAGCGACGAGGCAATCCACATGTACGCGGCAAAAAGTCTCACCTTCCGCGAGCAGAAGCTGGACGCCGACGAATTTCTGAACGTCTTTACGATGCCGCTTGAGCAGGCGGTGCAGAAGGTCCTTGCAGGTGAGATCTGGGATGCAAAGACCCAGACTGCGCTTCTGAAGGTCTGGCTTCTGCGTCAGCAGGGCAGGCTCTGATTTTTTTCCTACATAGGAATCGGGTCCGGCAAAGAGGGTGCAATTCCCCGCGAGTCGGTCACTGTGAAGCCGGTCCTTCCGGCTCAGCCAGACTGCTGCCCGATGGATTCTTGTTTCTGCCGGAACCGGAAACATACAGCCTTTTTGCGCCTGTATCCGGTTTTCGGATGCAGGCTTTTATTTTGGGATGTATCGGAGGGCGCATGAAAAAACAGCTGCTGTATCTTTCGTCCATCGCGGACGACGCGCCGCAGACGGCGAAGGATTACGGACTCGGGTTGGAGCTTGCCCAGTTCTGCACGGCGGCATTTCTGGACAATCCGGACAAAGTAACCGAGCTTTTCCCGCAGGACTGCGCCCGCTATCTGGAATCTTCCCTTGCCGCCTGCCTGTCTTCGTCCGACCGGTTCGTGCTGCACGGACCTTTTAACGAGCTCTGCCCCGCCGCAATCGACCCGCTCGTGCTGGAAATCACAGAAAAGCGCTACCGCCAGGCAATCGACAGGGCAGTTTCACTTGGCTGCCCGAAGCTGGTACTGCACGCGGGCTTTGTGCCGCTGGTGTATCACCCGGAGTGGTTCGTCTCGCGTTCGGTGCTTGTGTGGAAGCGGCTGATGCGGGAGGTGCCGGAAACGCTCACGGTGTGTCTGGAAAACGTCATGGAGCCGGACGAGACGATGCTGCTGGAAATTCTGCGGCAGGTAGACAGCCCTCAATTGAAGCTCTGCCTCGATCTGGGGCATGCAAACACCACGGCAAGCAGAAGGCCGCCTGTGCAGTGGCTGCGTGCCTGTGCGCCGTATCTCTCTCACGTACATTTACACAACAACGACGGTGTGCGCGATCTGCACGCGCCGCTCGATCAGGGCGCGATGGACATCGCGGGGCTGCTCACCGAGCTTTCCGCGCTCTGCCCGCGCGCTACCGTCACACTCGAACTCGGCATATGCCGGCAGTCGGTCGAATGGCTTGCCGCGCAGAACCTTCTGGAGGAATAACGCATCATGGAATCGGAACAGACGCTTTTGTCCGCAATCTCGCAAATCACAGCCCTTGACGCAGGCGCGATGGACGCCGCGCGCAAACGGCAGGCAGAGCTGGCAAAGCCGCCCGGAAGCCTCGGGCTTCTGGAGGATATTTCCGTCCAGCTCGCTGGCATCACCGGAAGCGTCAAAAATACCATCCAGAAAACACGCATCTACGTTCTTGCCGCCGACAACGGCGTGGTCGACGAGGGCGTCAGCTCCGCGCCGCAGTCGGTGACGCTGGCGCAGTCAATCAATCTCACGCGGGGCTTGACTGGCGCGTCGTGTCTGGCAAAGCACTTCGGAGACGAGCTGGTCGTGGTCGATATGGGCATCAGGCTTCCGTACCACTGCCCGGAGATTGTAAACCGCAGTCTCGGCAAGGGCACGAAGAATTTTTACAAAGAGCCTGCCATGACGCGCGCGCAGGCGGTAGCCGGCATTGCCGCCGGTATGGCGCTTGCCGCGCAGGCAAAGAAAGACGGTGTGTCTATCTTAGGTGTCGGCGAGATGGGCATCGGCAACACGACGACCTCGTCGGCAGTTCTTGCCGCGCTCACGGGCGCAAGCATCGAGGATGTCACCGGTCGCGGCGGCGGCTTGACCGACGCGGCGTTTCTGAAGAAAAAAGAGGTCATCTCGCACGCGCTCGCGCTTCATAAGCCGGACTCCAACGACCCGATTGACGTTTTGTCCAAAGTCGGCGGCTTCGATCTGTGCGCAATGACGGGCGTGTTTCTGGGCGCGGCGCGCCAGCGCCTGCCGGTCGTGGTCGACGGGTTCATTTCCATCGTCGCCGCCCTGTGCGCAGGCAGACTCGCGCCGCTTTCCAAGGGCTATTTTCTCGGTTCGCACCGCTCGTTTGAGGTCGGCTTCCGGCTTGCCGAGCGGGAGCTGGGGCTGAAGCCGTGCCTGGATCTGGGCATGCGGCTCGGAGAGGGCAGCGGCTGCCCGATTGCCTTCCGCGTCGTGGAGGCGGCGTGCGCCGTCATGGACACGATGGCGACCTTCCCCGAGGCGGCAATCGACGACACATACTTAACCGAAATCCGCGCAAAGGACAGCTTTACGGTATGACATATTTTCTTTCCGGCGGCTCGAAGAGCGGCAAATCGATGCTTGCGCAGAAAATTGCAAAAGCTCTTCCCGCGCCGCACTATTATCTCGCGACCCTTCGCCCGACGGATGCCGAGGACCGCGCCATCGTCGCAAGGCATCTGCGAGAGCGCGACGGCTGGGGCTTTACAACACTCGAGCGCGAATGCGGCATTCTGTCGGCGCTGGAGCTTGCGCCGGAAAACGGCACGTTTTTGCTCGACAGCGTCACGGCGCTGCTGGCAAATGAGATGTTCCGCCCGGACGGCTCGGTCGATTGGACTGCGGGCGACCGGCTGGCAAACGATCTGGTCCGGTTTTCGCAGCTGGCGCGAAGCGTCGTCTTCGTTGCCGACTTCGTCTTTTCCGACGGACGCGATTACGGCGCGCTCACGGAAGATTACCGCAGCGCGCTCGGACACATCGGCGTGAAGCTGGCGCAGGCGTGCGGCAATGTCGCGGAGCTGAGCGCGTCGATTCCCATCTGGTACAAAGGAGGCTGGCAGCCTTGAAAACGCAGATCACCGCCTTTTTTATGGCGTGGGGCATGTTTTTATCCATCCCGTGCCCGTGTAAAATCTGGGACGAAAAAGCACGCCCCTGGCAGCTGGTGTATCTGCCGGTTGCCGGCTTGCTGGTCGGCGCGCTCTGGGCGCTGGCGGCGTATGCGCTGGGGTCTTTCGACCGGCTTCCGGCGCTGCGTGCGGCGGTTCTGGCGGCGCTGCCGTTTCTGCTGACAGGCTTTCTCCATCTCGACGGCTTCATGGACTGCTGCGACGCGATTTTATCCCGGCGGGATCTTCCCACGCGGCAGAAAATCTTAAAGGACTCGCACGTCGGCTCGTTTGCCGTCGTGTGTACGATTTTCCTGATGCTTGCCGCATTCGCGGCGTTTTGGGATTTTGACGCGAAAGAAGGCTGGCAGGGCTTGCTTCTGCTTCCGGTTTTTTCACGCTTTGCCTCGAGCTTCTGCGTGTTCGCCTGCCGCCCGATGCAGACCAGCCAGTACGCCTCCGGCTTTGAAGCGGCGCAGCACAAGCATCAGCTGACGGCGCTTGCGGTTTTGAACGTGCTTGCCGCTGCCGCAGGGCTGCTGCTGTTAAAATCCGCATGGTTTACGGTCTCGGCAATCGGCGCAGAGCTTTTCGCGCTGCTCGTCTGCCGCGCGGCGCGGAAAAATCTCGGCGGCATGTCGGGCGACATTTCGGGCTTTTCGATGACATTGGGCGAGCTGGCAGGGCTTTTGCTGCTGCTTGCCGGACAGGGGGCACTATGGAGCTGATTTTCGGCGGCGCATATCAGGGAAAGACGCAGTATGCCGCGCAGAAATATGGTCTGACGGACGCGGATATTTTCACCTGTGAGGATCTTGATCTGGACCCGGACGCGCGCTGCATCCGCCATCTTGAACGCTTTGCGCGCGCGTGCACGGAAGCGGGGCTCGATGCGCGCGAGGAATTTGCGCGGCGCTCGCCCCGCGCCTGTGTGCTGATCGCAGACGACATTTCCTGCGGCATTGTGCCGCTGGACCGGTCGGAGCGGACCTGGCGCGAGGCATCCGGCAGGCTTCTTTCCAGCCTCGCGGCGCAGGCGGACACCGTCACGAGAATTTTCTGCGGGCTGCCGCTGGAGGTCAAGCCATGAACCGGCTCGTTCTTCTGCGGCACGGCAGAACCGAGGGCACCGAGCGGCACCTGTACTACGGCGCGACCGATCTTCCGCTGCTGGAAGACGGCGTGCGGGAGTTAAAAGACGCGGCAAGGCGCGGCGTCTATCCGGCGCCCGGCGGCTTTTCGTTCGTCACCACCGGCATGCGGCGGACCACCGAGACGCTGCGCGCCATTTACGGCGACGTGCCGTTTTCCGTGCTGGAGGACCTGCGCGAGGTCAATTTTGGAATTTTTGAGATGAAAAGCTACGAAGAGGTAAAGTCGGAGCCTTCCTATCAGGCGTGGCTCGCGGGCGACTGGTTTTCCAACACACCACCGCAGGGCGAGTCGTTCCGCGCCTCGGAGGCACGGATTGCGCGCGGGCTGGAGCAGCTTCTCGCGCGCGAAGAGGACACGATCTGCATCTGCCACGGCGGCACCATTCTCACCGCGATGCAGCGCCTGTTTCCCGAAGAAGGAAAAGACGGCTATGCCTGGCAGCCGAAGCCCGGCTTCGGGTATACGATCGATCTGGTAAATCGCGCTTATCTTCCAATTTCCGGTTGATTGCGTTGCAAGATTTCGTTTTCTGTGTTATGATTACGTCAGTTCACGATTCGCTTTTTTGCGCCGGTTTTTCAGCGCGGCGCTTGGAAACGGAGGTATCACATATGAAACGGTTTGTTACGATTTTTCTGACGCTTGCGCTTCTTGCCGGGCTGCTTGCTATTCCGGCGGGCGCGGCAGACACGGCACTGGACACTGCGGCAAAAAAGGCGGCGGCGTTCGCAGTCTCCGAGCTGCCCCATCCGGGCGCGGCAGACGACTGGGCGGTAATTAGCGTCGTGCGCGGCGGCTTCGATGCGCCGGAAAACTGGACGGATTCGTATTACCGCGCGCTTGCCGGGAAGGTCTTAAGCACCGGCGGCGTGCTGTCCAAAACCCGCCTGACCGAATACGCCCGTGTGATTCTGGGGTTAACTGCCATCGGAGAAGACCCTGCGAACGTGGCAGGCTATCATCTGCTTGCCGCGCTGTCCGATTACGACGCTGCAACCCAGCCGGGCGTCACATCTGCCGCCTACGTGCTGCTGGCGCTCGACTGCGGCAATTATGAAATTCCGAAGACGGAAGCAGGCAAAACGCAGGCGACGCGCGAAATGTATGTCGATTTTATGCTCGGCAAGCAGCTCTCCGACGGCGGCTGGGCAATCGGCGCGGAAGAAGCCGACCCCGATGTGACCGCAATGGTTCTGCAGGCGCTCGCGCCCTACCAGTCGAACACGGCGGTCAAGAACGCAGTCTCGCTCGGCGTGCAGCGGCTGTCCAAACTGCAGAACGACGACGGCGGCTACACCTCCTGGGGCTACACCAGCTCCGAGTCCTGCTCGCAGGTTGTTTTGACGCTCTGCGCGCTGGGGATTTCCATGGACGACAGCCGCTTTGTGAAAAACGGTCATAGCGTTCTCGACAAGCTCCTGACCTATCAGCTCTCCGACGGCAGCTTCTGCCACGAAGACAGCTACGATGCCTACGCCACCATGCAGGCGCTGTGCGCCCTGTCGGCAGCCGTCCGGCAGCAAGCCGGCAAACGCGCGTTCTTTACCATGACGGACGCTGCAAAGCAAACGCATGCCCCGCAGTCCGGCGTTGCCGCCCACACGGCGCAGGTCGAAACGCTTCCGGCGTTTTCTGATATTTCCGGACATGCAAACGAACAGGCGATTAAAGCGCTTGCCGCCTACGGCATCATCAACGGCATGACGAAGACGACCTACGCGCCCGACGCCGGGCTCACGCGCGCGCAGTTTGCAAAGATCGTCGTCGGCTCTCTGGGTCTTACCCCGGAATACCGCGGCACGTTCAAGGATGTCGCGGAAGCGGCGTGGTATGCACCGTTCGTCGATACCGCCGCTGCCTACGGCATTGTCAACGGCGTGGGCGACGGGAAGTTTCACCCCGACGGCGCCATCACCGTGCAGGAGGCGGCGACCATGACCGCGCGCGCCGCTGCTCTTTGCGGCATTGACACGGCGCTGGACCGTCTAGACACGCCGCTTTCCGCCTACCGTGACGCCTCGCGCGTTTCTTCGTGGGCAAAGGCGTCCGTCGCGTATTGCGTATCGTCCGGTCTCTGGGCATCCGGCGAAGCTGCGCTCACACCCTCGCGCCGGATTTCGCGCGGAGAGATCGCGCAGATGCTATATGGTCTGCTCCTGAGCGCCAATCTGCTTCAGTAATTCTGCTTCTCGGCGCACGAAAACCCTGACCGGAATCGTGATAACTTTTTGGCTTCTTTATAGAGCCGCGCATTCGCGCGGCTCTATTTTTACGAAAGGGGAACCATGAACCGCAACGACGCTTTTTCCCGCTGCCACCCGCTGGTGAATTTTCTCTATTTTGCCCTCGTGCTGCTCGGCGCGATGCTTCTGCAGCACCCGGTGTGTCAGGCGATTTCGCTCATTGGCGCGATCGCCTGCTTCTGCACACTCGGCGGTGAAAAGCCGGGCGGATTCCGGCTGTGGTACGCGCTGGTGCTGTTTGCCGTAACCGCCGCCGTAAACCCTGCATTCAGCCACGAGGGGCGGACGATTCTGCGCTATCTGCCGTCCGGAAATCCTCTGACGCTGGAATCCATTCTATACGGCATCGGCGCGGGGCTGACGCTCTGCACAGCGCTGGTCTGGTTCTCGTGCTACACGCGCATCATGACGTCCGATAAATTCGTCTATCTGTTCGGAAGAATCGTGCCCGCGCTGAGTCTCGTCTTGTCGATGACGCTGCGCTTCGTGCCGCGGTTTTCCGCGCAGGCAAGGCGCGTTTCCAAAGCGCAGGCAGCAGTCGGCAACGACATGCATACGGGAAGTCTGCTGCACCGCATCAAATGCGCGCTGATGGTCTTTTCGATTCTCGTGACATGGTCTCTGGAGAACGCAGTCGACACGGCGGACTCCATGCGCGCCCGGGGCTACGGACTTCCCGGCAGAAGCGCGTTTTCGATCTTTACGCTCACGAAGCGCGACAAACTGCTGCTCGCGGCGTTATCCCTCCTGGGCGCAATCGTTGCGGCAGGCTATGCCGCAGGCGCGCTTTCCTGGCGCTATTATCCCAGCTGCAGGGGCGCAGGTCTGACATGGACCAGCGCGCTGTGCTGGCTGAGCTATCTTGCTTTGAATCTGATCCCGGCAATTCTGGACGGAAAGGAGGCAGCTGTATGCAGACGTTTACAATCACAGATCTGAGCTTCACCTATCCGACCGAGTCTGTGCCCGCGCTCCAGAACGTCTCGCTTTCGATTGAGGCAGGCTCGTTTACGGTCCTGTGCGGCAGATCCGGCTGCGGCAAGTCGACGCTTCTGCGGCAGCTAAAGCCCATCCTGCAGCCGCACGGCACGCAGACGGGAACCATTCTCTTTGAAGGCAAATCGCTTTCCTCTCTTTCCCAGCGCGAGCAGAGCGCGCGCATCGGCTTTGTCCTGCAGAATCTGGACGCGCAGCTCGTCACCGACAAGGTCTGGCATGAACTGGCGTTCGGGCTGGAATCTCTGGGGCTCAGCACGCCGGTCATTCGCCGCCGCGTGGCGGAGATTGCGTCGTTTTTCGGCATCCAGAACTGGTTTTACAAGCCCGTCTGTGAGCTGTCGGGCGGGCAGAAGCAGCTCGTGAATCTTGCCTCCGTGATGGCGCTTGAGCCGTCGGTGCTGCTGCTCGACGAGCCGACGAGCCAGTTAGACCCCATTGCCGCGACCGACTTTTTGTCGACGCTCGGGCGGATCAACCGCGAGCTGGGCACAACAATCATCCTGTCTGAGCATCGGCTCGAAGACGCGCTGGCGCTGTCGACCAACGTCGTCTTTCTCGAGCGCGGGCGCATTCTCGACACCGGCACGGCAAGCGAGGTGGGAAGCCGCCTGAAAGCGGCAGGCAGCGACATGTTTTCCGCCATGCCCGTTCCAATGCGCATTTACGCGGGCGTTCCAAACGATCTTCCCTGCCCGGTCACAGTCGCGCAGGGCAGGCAGTGGCTGGAGGCATTTTCCGAGACGCACCCGCTCTGCCCGGTTCCGCCTGCCACGCCGTCTGAAAAACGCGAAGGACCGGCGGCGGTCGAGCTGGACGAGGCGTTTTTCCGGTACGATAAGCAGTCGCCCGACGTTGTCAAAGCGCTGACGCTGCGCGCCTACCCGGGCGAGCTTCTTGCAATCCTCGGCGGCAACGGCACCGGAAAATCCACGACCATGGGTCTGATTTCCGGCATCCACCGCGCTTACTGCGGCAAGGTTTCCGTGCTGGGAACCGCGCCGCAGGAGGTGTCGGGCAAAATTGCCCTGCTGCCGCAGGACCCGCAGACGCTGTTTGTCAAAAATACGGTCATTGAGGACCTTCTTTCCGTGCTGGACGACGCACCAAGAGACCGGCGCAAGGCGCTGGCGCTTGAAAAGGCGCGGCTCTGCGAGCTGATGGAGCTGTTGGAACGTCATCCCTATGATCTTTCCGGCGGCGAGCAGCAGCGCGCAGCGCTGTGCAAGGTGCTGCTGCGCGAGCCCGAGGTGCTTCTGCTCGACGAGCCGACGAAGGGACTCGACGCAGAATTCAAGCGCGTGTTCGCCCGGATTATCCGGCGCCTTTGCGCGCGCGGCGTGTGCGTAATCATGGTCAGCCACGACGCCGAGTTCTGCGCCAGCTACGCCAGCCGCTGCGCGATGTTTTTTGACGGCGCGATTGTCGCCGAAGGCACGCCGCGGGAATTTTTCTCCTCCGGCAGCTTCTACACGACCTCGGCAAGCCGCATGGCGCGCGGGCTTCTGCCGGGCGCGATTACCCCGGAGGACGTGATTGCCGCCTGCGGCGGCGAGGTTCCCCCGGAGCCGGACCTTCCGGCAGACGGCGATGACGCAGCGGAAATCCAGGCGCAGGAGGAAGCCCGGGAGCAGGCAAAGACGTATCTTCTGCCGAGCCAGACCGCGCCGCTTCCTCTTTGGCGAAAGCTTCTGGGTGCGCTCGGCGGGCTCGGCGCGCTGATCTGCCTGTGGAGGATTCTATCGATCAGCGATCTGTCAGAGCTTTTGAGCCAGGGCGGGCTGACAAGTCTTGCCGGCGATACCTTCCGGCTGTATCTTGCGATGCCTGTGTGCCTGCTTGTCCTTGCCGTCTCATTCAGCCGCGCCGCGCCGCAGCCGGCCCATTCCAGCCTCGGCGGAAGACCGCTTTCCGGCAGGACAAAGCTTGCAAGCGTTCTCTCGCTTCTGCTTGTACCGCTGACGATTTTCATCGGCATCGTCTACTTCGGTAAAAAGAGCTACGGCGTGGTCTCGCTTCTTGTCCTGCTCGAATGCATGGCACCGTTCGCGCTGATCTTTGAAGGGCGCAAGCCGAAGGCGCGCGAGCTGGTTCTGATTGCCGCGCTGTGCGCGCTTGCCGTTGCAGGGCGCGCCGCGCTTTTCATGCTGCCGGGGTTCAAGCCGGTCGCCGCGCTGGTGATTTTATCGGGCGTCGCCTTCGGCGGCGAGACGGGTTTTCTGGTCGGCGCAATGAGCATGCTGACGTCCAACGTGCTGTTCGGGCAGGGTCCCTGGACGCCGTTTCAGATGTTCGCGATGGGGCTGATCGGCTTTCTGGCAGGCGTGAGCTTTCAGAAGGGTCTGCTTCGCGCCGGGCGCGCGCCGCTTGCGATTTTCGGCGCGGTCAGCGTCGTTCTGGTCTACGGCGGCATCATGAACCCGGCATCTGCGATTTTATACCAGCCGAATCTGAGCCTTTCCGTTCTGAAGGCGTATTATCTGACCGGTTTTCCCTTCGATCTGGTCCACGCGGCAGCGACAGCGCTGTTTCTCTGGTTCGGCGCGGAGCCGATGCTGGAGAAGCTCGAGCGCGTCAAACGCAAATATGGGCTGACAGAAGCCGAGTGAAGGCGCGGTTCTTCGTCTTTTCCCACAAAATTTACGTACATATTTGACAAATTATGTTGATTTCGTCAATTTTTTCTGTTCGACACCGTTCGACATCCTTCCCGCTTCAAAACGTGTATGATAAAGCCAGCTAAGGAACCACAAGATCTTGTGGTCCTGGCAAATACAGAAAGAAAGGATGCAAGAGACAATGCAGGAATTGACAAAAGAGTACCTGTTTTTGTTCAATACCATTACACGAACGCAGCAGGAATTGCAGCGTTTGGAAGAAGCGCTGCTCCAGGCACAGCGGACGGCAGAAGAGCTGTACCTGGAACGCACGGACGACCCCGCCGCCTGACACGCAAAGCCCTTCCGGGGTTGTGAGATTCCATACGGACGGGCTTTCGCGCAGGCATTTTCAGAAGCAGGATTGCCTTCCAGCCGCATGGCGAGCGCGGCTTCGGGCAATCTGAGATTCCATACGCTATTTTTCGCAGACCGGATTCCATAGAACGGCGCCGCCGCACAGCTTACAGCCTGTGCGGCGGCGTTTATTTATGCACATTATCCACAGCTTTCTCCACATTTTGTGCCGCGCACCTGTTTCGCTTCAATTTCTTGTGCCTCGCACCTGTTTCGCGCGTTTTTTCGCCGGATGCTCTGTAAACTGGAGGCAGAAAAACCGCGAGGAGGCGCGTCATGCTCACACAAAAAACGTCCGGTCCGTCCGTTCTGCAAACCGGAAGGGTTCTCTTTCTGCCGCTCGGTGCCATTCGCCCAAATCCGGCGCAGCCCAGAAGCGTTTTTGACGCGGCAGGTCTGCAGGAGCTTGCCGCCTCCATCCGGCAGTATGGCGTGCTGCAGCCGCTCTCGGTGCGCAAAAAGGGCAGCGGCTTTGAGCTGGTCGCGGGCGAGCGGCGGCTGCGCGCGGCGGGTCTTGCCGGGCTGCGGGAGGTGCCGTGCCTGCTGGTATCGGCAGACGACCAGGACGCGGGGCTTCTGGCGCTGGTGGAGAATCTGCAGCGGCGGGACCTCGACTACATCGAACAGGCGCAGGGGCTGGCGCGGCTGATGCAGCAGTACCATCTCACGCAGGAGCAGGCAGCACGGCGCGTCGGAAAAAGCCAGAGCGCCATTGCCAACAAGCTGCGGCTGCTGAAATTATCCGAGCCGGTGCTGGCGCTTCTCAGAGCCAGCGGTCTATCAGAACGCCACGCGCGGGCGCTTCTGCGCATCGAAGACGAAGCGGCGCAGCTGCGCCTCGTGCGCCTGATTGCGGAAAACGGCTGGACGGTCGCGAAAACCGAACGCTATATCGACGAGCTGTGCGCAAAAACTTCGCAGAAGGCAAAGCTTGGACACTTCGTCCTGCGCGATATGCGCGTTTTTTTCAACACCATCAATCATCAGCTCGATCTCATCCGCGCCGCCGGCGTCGACGCCGGAACCGAGCAGCGGGAGACCGAACATGAAATCGTTCTCACCATCCGAATTCCCAAATCCGCCTGCGTCCGGTAAGGCGAATCCGTCAAGTTTCACAAAGGCGCGCCGGGTCTGTTTGGACTGCCGCGTTGTGTTGTTTTTATTTCGGGCAAAATAAATGTCCGAAAAAGTTGGGTCTTGTGTGTTTTGCGTAAAATCCTCGAAAAATCTAACAAATTTCAAAAAATGTTCCCGCTTTCCACATTTTATGGTTGAAAAAATCGAACTTTGTGCTATAGTATGTAATTGTCTGAAAATCATAAAGCAAACATGCTGGACCGCGTCGAGTGACGAAGCGGTCACCACAGGAAAGGGGTACAAAATGTCTCACAAATATGTTTACCTGTTCTCCGAGGGCAACGGACACATGCGCGAGCTGCTCGGCGGCAAAGGTGCAAACCTCGCCGAAATGACCAACCTCGGCATGCCGGTTCCGCAGGGCTTCACCATCACCACCGAAGCCTGCACGCAGTACTACAAGGACGACCGCCAGATCAACAGCGAGATCGAAGCGGAGATCATGCAGTATGTCGAAAAGCTCGAAGAGATGACCGGCAAGAAGTTCGGCGATCTTTATAACCCGCTTCTGGTTTCCGTCCGTTCCGGCGCGCGCGCTTCCATGCCCGGCATGATGGATACCATTCTGAACCTGGGTCTGAACGACGAGGTCGTCGTCGCCTTTGCCAAGAAGACCAACAATCCGCGCTTTGCCTACGACTCCTATCGTCGCTTCATCCAGATGTACTCCGACGTCGTCATGGAAGTCGGCAAGAAATACTTCGAGCAGCTCATCGACGAGATGAAGGAAGCCAGAGGCGTCACGCTCGACACCGAGCTGACCGCAGACGACCTCAAGGAGCTTGCCGAGAAGTTCAAGGCAGAATATAAGGAAAAGCTCGGCGAAGAGTTCCCGCAGGACCCGAAGGTCCAGCTGATGGGCGCCATCAAGGCGGTCTTCCGCTCCTGGGACAACCCCCGCGCAATCTACTACCGCCGCATGAACGACATCCCCTCCGACTGGGGCACCGCTGTCAACGTCCAGTCCATGGTCTTCGGCAACACCGGCGACACCTCCGGCACGGGCGTTGCCTTCACCCGTAACCCGGCGACCGGCGAGAAGAAGCTGTTCGGCGAGTTCCTGATGAACGCACAGGGCGAAGACGTCGTCGCAGGCGTCCGCACCCCGCAGACCATCGACCAGCTGGCGCAGGTCATGCCCGAGGCTTACAAGCAGTTTACCGACATCTGCGCAAAGCTCGAGTATCACTACCGCGACATGCAGGACATGGAGTTCACCATCGAAGACAAGAAGCTCTACATGCTCCAGACCCGTAACGGCAAGCGCACCGCTGCCGCCGCAATGAAGATCGCCTGCGATCTGGTCGACGAGGGCATGATCACCGAAGAAGAAGCCGTCGCCATGATCGACCCGAAGAGCCTCGACGCGCTGCTGCACCCGACGTTCGACGCAGCTGCCCTCAAGAAGGCAAAGGTTATCGGCACCGGTCTTGCCGCCTCCCCCGGCGCGGCATGCGGCAAGGTCGTCTTCACGGCAGAGACCGCGACCGACTGGGCAAAGGCTGGTCATAAGGTCATCCTGGTCCGTCTGGAGACCAGCCCCGAGGACATCGAGGGCATGCACTACGCACAGGGCGTTCTGACCGTTCGCGGCGGCATGACCTCCCACGCGGCTGTCGTTGCCCGCGGCATGGGCACCTGCTGCGTCTCCGGCTGCGGCGCAATCAAGATGGACGAGGCAAACAAGAAGTTTGAGCTCTCCGGCAAGACCTTCAAAGAAGGCGACTGGATCTCCATCGACGGCTCCACCGGCAACATCTACGGCGAAAAGATCAAGACGGCTGCTGCCGCAATTTCCGGCGACTTTGACCGCCTGATGAACTGGGCAGACAAGTTCCGCGTTCTCGATGTGCGTACCAACGCCGATACCCCGAACGATGCCGCGCAGGCATTTGCCTTCGGCGCACAGGGCATTGGTCTTTGCCGTACCGAGCATATGTTCTTTGAAACCGACCGTATCAAGGCGATGCGCGAAATGATCGTCTCCGAGACCTCCGAGCAGCGCGAAAAGGCTTTGGCGAAGCTTGAGCCGATGCAGCAGGGCGACTTCGAGGCAATCTACGAGGCAATGAAGGGCCGCCCCGTCACCATCCGTCTTCTCGACCCGCCTCTGCACGAGTTCGTCCCGACCGACCCGAAGGACATCGAAGACCTTGCCAAGGAGATGAACATCTCCGTCGAGCACCTCAACCAGGTTATCTCCAGCCTGCATGAGTTCAACCCCATGATGGGTCACCGCGGCTGCCGTCTGGACGTCACGTTCCCGGAAATCGCAAAGATGCAGACCGCCGCGATCATCAAGGCAGCGCTTGCCGTGCGCAGCCGTCGCCCGGCATGGAAGATCACCCCGGAAATCATGGTTCCGCTGGTTGGCGAAGAGAAGGAGCTTGCGTTCGTCAAGTCCATCATTGACCAGACCGCGAAGAAGATCATCAAGGCTGCCGGTTCCGATATGACCTACAAGGTCGGCACCATGATCGAGATTCCGCGCGCCGCGCTGACCGCCGACGCCATCGCAAATCAGGCAGAGTTCTTCTCCTTCGGCACGAACGACCTGACCCAGATGACCTTCGGCTTCTCCCGCGACGACGCCGGTAAGTTCCTCGCATCCTACTACGACAACAAGATCTACGAATCCGATCCGTTCTCCAAGCTCGACCAGGCTGGCGTCGGCCGCCTCGTCAAGATGGCATCGGAGCTGGGGCGTCAGACCCGCCCGGACATCAAGCTCGGCATCTGCGGCGAGCAGGGCGGCGATCCTTCGACCGTCGAGTTCTGCCACAACATCGGCTTGACCTACGTCTCGTGCAGCCCGTTCCGTGTTCCCATCGCCCGCCTCGCTGCCGCGCAGGCTGCGATCAAGGCAAAGAAGAAGTAAGCATTTTTCGCAGAAAATATGCACGCCCCCAACCAGCCTGACTGGTTGGGGGCGTGTTTATCCGGCTCAAACTGTGCGCTCACCGGAGTCAATATGCCAAAGAGAAGAGCCATCCGAATGGATGGCTCTTCTCTTTGGGTCGTGTGAACACTATGGATCAACAGACATTTCAAAAATAGGCGGGAATACTCCGCCAGCAAAGCTGGCGGAGTGCCGCCCCGGCAATTGTTCTGTCAGACAGACAAAACCGTCTGCGCTATGCGCAGACGCTGTGCTTCGCACAGAATTGCCGGACGGTCGAACCACAGGTTCATTGCGGGGTCCGTACTCCAAAAAGAGATGCCATCCGAATGGATGGCATCTCTTTTTGTGTTTTCACTACACTATAGATGAACTCTAGAAATTACTGATGTGGAGTATTTTTATAAAAAATGATGGTATAGCGTTCTATAAAACCAGTTCAGGCGGCGATACTCGATCTTATATTCTGTAGGCGAAAGTTCTGCTTGATATACCGCAATGGGCGATGTTCCAGAACTGATTCGGTCGCAAATTTCCTGTATGTTTTTCCGAATCTCCGGATGGATTCTATAGCCAAGGTATACCGCAGAAATACACTTAAAGTTGATATTCCCTCCATAGAGAATTTCATTATCAAGATCGTACATTTGCTTTCTCGAATAAATGATTCTCCACTCTTTTTCATATTCCCAATCTTTACTCTTTATCAGGAACAACGGAAGAATGTCATCCAGAGGCTCATCGCCAGAATACTCGTTGTGATTGTGAATATCTGCATTAAGAACCGCAAGACTTTGAGCCAAAGATATGATATCCCTTACCGGTTGCCGCTTATTGCGATATACGATCGGGAACAGATGACCTATCGGATCAAATAAACTACAGTCTTCAGACATCATTTTTTGAATGTCGTATTCGACGCAGAAACCTTTATGTTGCTGCGCATAATGGCTCCACATCAACAAGTCGGCATTTGTTTCCGAAAAGCAGGCCATATAAGATAGGTTTCCTAAGTCCTGAAGCTTTGTGTATGATATATCATCTAAGGATTTTGGTAATCCTTCAAAGACATCGTTCATCACTCCGTTGCAGGACAGATGAATTGTCTGCGTTTCGATGTTCCTTATGTTGAAATAATCAGGCGGCATATAGCGGTATAATTTGAAACTCGGACATTCAGCCAACCACACTTTTAACCGGGATTCTGGCAAATCGCATACGTCATCATCCGTTGTTATTTCTCCCCAATTGTCCAGTATTTCTTCTAACTCGGCTCGCCAATTTACTTCCATACTAACTCCTTAACAACGCGCATAGCGTATTCGTTGGTTCGATCTGCACAGCAATCGCCGTGCCATGTTGCACAGCAAGTCAACAGCGTTCCCGAGAAAGCATTTGTGTGTTTTCAGCCAATGACTGCTTATCGTCGCCACTGACGCTGCCGCCGATTTCTTTCTTACTTCTTTGTTAGTATAACAGGTATCTGTTTCCACGTCGAGTGGTTTTTCCAGATGTGCCGCAGATGCCAGCTTTTCCAGCAAAACAGCTTTCGACCATCGCAGCTCTCGCGCCTGTTCCAGATACCACTTGCGTGCATCCATTGTCAGTTCTGCCTCCATAATGACCACGTTCAGTGTCCAGCCGATTTTCATCGCCAGCCGGAGGAGGGTTTGGTCATTTTCATAGGTCTTATAAAAATCGCGCATCCGACGCACGTTGCGCGGGGAAAAGCCCGTGCGGTCAGGGAAATTTGCCTGCAAAAACTCTGCGGCTGCGACTGCTGCGCCCTTCTCCGGACGCTGGCTGATGGTCTTGCCGATTGCATAGATTTCGTCCATCTGCGGAAGATTCTGCGCAAGAATTGCAGTCAATTCCCGGTACATTGCGCCGTAATCCACAGGTTTTCTGACGTTCATAGCTTCTCCTTTCCGTGCTGCCGCGCATCGTATATTTCGTCGTTTTGCGAATAGCCTGCTACAATATTTTGTGGTATGATTGCCCCGTTCGTTTGATTCTTGCGAAGGGAGAGCAGTCATGCAGTACACCGATAATGAAGCCGCCCTGATCGGCGGCCTGATCTCAACTTATTTCTTTCAGCCTGCCGTGTCCGCATCCTTGAAGGACGCTTATAGCCGTGTTTTGGAGCATCTGCATCAAAACGCCCTCACTTCTTCTGACCTTCAGCAGATCCGAAAGGCTGTGAATTTTCTGATGCCCATGTGCCAATCCAACCGGCAGACCCAGCGGGAGCTTATGGGTGTCACCGCAAGGACAACGGCGCTGCTGAATGGCTCACGGTAATCGTAGATAACGCAACAGGCACGACGCTTGGTCGTGCCTGTTGCAGTATCTTTTATTGCACAAGGTTCACGATATACGATCTGCCGATTTTTAGCCAATTTGGCTTGTGAGCTTGTATCTTACATGTTATACTTATAATGTAGTTTTTTGTCTGTGAATAATCTCTCAGCAGATTTGATTCTCAGATGACGTAATCGCACCCAATATAAATTAACTAAAAATACGAGAGGAAACTTAGGAGGCGCAAAAATGATTATTTTTAACCTTTCTGAGGAAGACATGGCATACGCCGAACAACTCCAATCCTATGCGGAGATGTCAGCTATCATTAAAGCTCCCAAGTCTTTCAGCAGTGAAGAACTAAACCTATTGCAAATCGGTGCTACCATTGCTGCACCTGCAATTGCAGCAGTTGCCAGTATTTTGGTCGAAATGTGGAAGTCCCGCAAGGGATACTCTATAACCATTGGCCCCGAAACATTTTCCTGCAGCGGTTTCAGCAAAGAAGAAACCATGGAACTCATTGAAAAGTATGGACCTCGGCCCTTAAAATCGGAACAGAGCGAAGAGGAACAATTAGAAAGCGCACTTATTGCTTTCATGCGAAAAGATGCTGTGGCATCAATGAAAAACGATGAAGAATAGTCAAGATGAATTTATACGCGGATTTCTGGCTGCTACTCGTTTAGATGCGTTGGGGACATATATATCCGAGCAGTCCGTACAACTTAAAAAAATGCTCTTTGATGAGATTCTGAATAGTGTGCTCACGAATATCAATATAGCCCTCCCTCTACGGCTCTATTTGTGCGACACCTACGATTTATTTAGCCGAGTATTTCCTGTCCAGATGAAGGGGCAAGGAGCGGTGTTCTATTTGCTTTTTGATCAGCACATGGAAATCATCAACCGCATATTTAATGCAATTTATCTGTCTGAGGACGATTCTGGACACGACGTATGGCGCCTTGCTTATGAGTTGTTTATGGAATCTTCTATGGTAGGAAGAAATGGTTTGCATTCTTCTTACTTTGGAATGAACAAACTTGCGCTGGGTGACTATACGAGCAAGAAAGAATGGTTTAGCGAAGAAAATAATTTCTTTTCCTTTGTGCAGTCGGCTTTTATCATGGGGCACGAAATCGGTCATTGGATATGTGACGTGGACAAGGATGAGCGCAAAGCCGTTAATCTGAATCTGAAAGACAAGTTAAGCTATACAATCCAAAATATTAGCGATATGGTTTATGACATCTTCAGGCAATATCAGACTCAGTTTGCAGGCAAAGATTACTTTGAATTGATTCAAGAAGCATCAGCATCCATTAACGACAAAATCATAGAGGAATGTGCCGCAGATGCGATTGCCATTTCGGCGGTGCTGCAATATATTGAAAGCTTTGACGATGAGGATCTCGCCCAAATGGGATTTGGCAACAGAGATCTCCAATCCGCGGCATTGGAAGCAATGTTAATTTTATTTATGAATCTACAGATCTTGGCCATGCAGAAAATGACTGTGTCGCCGGAGTCTTTTGAGATTCAATCATCGATCCGTCTGGCCTTTTTTAGAAATTATATTTATATCCATTATGAAGATATGGGGTCAGAGTTCAATCGTCTGTTAGAAAACACTGCACTAAGATATGAGGAACGAATCACAAATTTGATTCTGGAATCCTTTTCGGAACTCGAGGAACGGGCAACAAATTTAGACAATAAGCTAACTGGTTGGAACACGGCAATTGATACGAGAATGCTTATGGAGTTGTAAGGTCAGCCCAAAACATCGAAACATGAGAAGTATTCAACTCTAATCACCTGACAGAGCAAAGAAAAACGCAGTCGCTATGACCACGTTTTCCTTTGTCCTGTTTTATAATACCCGCACCATCTGCTCGTAAAGCAGAACGTACTTTTCGTCGATGATCTGGTTGTCGTGGTAGTGTCCGAACAGCCAGTAGTGGAATCGGCTGCGGCGTCGGATTTCTTCCAGAAAGTCCGTCAGCTTGTCTGGCTTGAAATCGGCGTTGATTTTCTGCTGAATTGCTGTCGGTGCGCAGTGCGTGATGATGTAGTCAGCCTTCCAGTCCAGCAGTTCCATCGTCCGCCGGGCTTCGGCATATTCCTCGTCGGACGGCAATTCTTCCTGCCACCATGAAATGTGGTTAATGCGGAACTGTCCGCGATTGCGGCGCAGGGAATCATACCGCTCGTAAAAATCCGGGCAATCCATGTCCAGAATGCCATCCGCAATGTCGTGGCTCTGTGCACCGCCCATCGTGAAGAACGTGCGCCCTTGCAGCTCGAATACCTGTCCGCGCATCAGGTGGATGACGTGCGGGCGGATTTTATGCACGTTTCCGCCGTGCCATTGCTCCACGGGATATTCGTCCAGAGCATCAAAGTTTTCATGGTTTCCATCCACGAACAGAATCGTAAACGGCAGGGCTTCCAGCCGGTCGAGCTGCGGATCGTCGCTCTTGTCGCCGCGCCAGACGCATCCGAAGTCACCGCAGACGATCATGTAGTCGTCTTTTGTCATTTCGGATTGCTCCGGAAAATACTGCGGCAGGAACCGGAGGCTGTTTCCGTGAAGATCGCCGGTTGCATAAATCATTTTCATCGCTCCAATCGCTGTTTGATTTCTGCGCCGCCCCTGATCCGCACCAGCACCTCGTCAGCGGACAGGACTGTCACGCGCTCCACGATCTGTCGGACGGCGTTTTCATTCCATTCTGTGATCGTGGACACGGTGTTTTCTATAGCTTCTTCTGCCTGCTTCATTTTGGCACAGACGCGGTCAGCATCCATGCTTCTTTGCAGGATTTCTTCCTTCTGCTTCTTGAGCGTGGTCTGCTCGGACAGGATTTCTGCGAATTGCGCATTGCAGGCTTCCTTATCTTCGGCGTCGATGGCTTCCGCCAACAGACGCTGAAATTGTTCATCGAGCTGTTCGAGATGACGCTCGATGTCGGCAAGGCTCATGGACTGCCCCTGCACCGGCAGAAGCTCTACGGAAACTGCGTTCTTGATAAGGTCGAGCAGGGCCGGTTTGTTGCTCATGGCGGAGTTGACGGCTGCCAGAATCGCCGTTTGCAGCGGTTCTTCCTTGATCGTCGGGGAATCGTGGCAGTATTTTGTGCCGTAGTTCAGGCGGCTGGTGCAGCGCCAGACAGGATATTTTCGTCCGAGCGAGGTCCATGTGCATCGGCGGTAGAGTGTTCCGCATTCGCCGCACACGAGCCTGTCCGATAAGGCATATTTGCTTGTATAGCAAGAGCGTCCTGTCACAGCCGTTTTGGATGGGCTGCGCAGGGCGCTCCGACGGGCCATTTCTGCTTTTACTGCATTGTACTGCTCCCGGCTGACAATGCCCTCATGATGGTCTGGCATATAGTATTGGGCCATCTGACCGACGTTTTTGATGACCTTCTTACTGATCACATCTGCCCGGAATGTTTTCTGAAGCAGCACGTCGCCGCAGTATTTTTCGTTTGTCAGGATGCCCTTGATGGACGTCGTTGTCCATTTGGATTCCCCGAGAACCGTTTTGATCTGATTTTCCTCCAGCCAGTCTTGCAAATTGCGCAGGCTGGCGCCACTCTCATATCGCTTGTAGAGTTCGCGCACGATCTCTGCCTGTTCTGGTATGACGCGGAATTTGCCATCTGCATCTTTTTCATATCCGTAAAGCCGGTAACAGGGAACCTTAAGCGTTCCAACCTTCGCGTGCATCTGCCGGCCGCGGCGGATGTTGCCAGAGATGGATTCGCTTTCAGACTGTGCCATCGCGCCGTACATCGTAATCATGAATTCACTGTCGGGCGGCAGCGAGTTGATATTTTCTTTCTCGAAGAGGACGCCGATACCGAGCTGTCGGAGGATTCTCGTGTAGTTGATGCAGTCAAGTGTATTGCGGGCAAACCGCTGGATGGACTTTGTGAGGATGAGGTCGATCTTTTTCTGTTTGCATTGGCGGATCATGCGCAGGAATTCTGTGCGCTTTTTCGTGGACGTGCCTGTAATGCCTTCGTCCGCAAAGATGCCAGCCATTGTCCATTCCTTGTTGGACATAATTTTGTCGGTGTAGTATTCGCACTGGGCTTCGTAGCTGCTTGCTTGTTCTTCCTCTTTCGTCGAGACACGGCAATATGCCGCCACGCGAAGCTGTTTTGTGACCGCAGCGGTCTGCTGCAATTCCGGCTTGGGTGGGATTATAATGACGCGCGGCTTTTCATCTGTCATACCAAATCGTCCTTTCCAATGATCTGTCCGTTTTTAAGTTGCAACCGCACCGCCTGGCGCGTCACCAGCACGGCGGTTACAGCGCTTTGCAGCAGCTCCGCGTTGAGTTCTGCCGTGCATTCAAACGCCGCGAACAGTCGCCGCAGGCGCTCGGTTTCGTATTCTTCGTTGCCAATAGCGTCGTATTGCTCCTGTGCCAGCTTGCAAATCAGGCTTCTGGCAGCGTCCTCGTCGAGCGGCTGGGTGTTCAGAACGTCATCGAGTTCGACTTGTGTATTCGTATGTGTCGGTGCGGGTGTTTTCCCTGGCTGCGTGATGCGCTCCGGCTGTTCTGCCAGTCTGCTAAGCAGGTGCGTGACCTGCTGCTCGATTTCCGGTGTAGGTGGCTTGGAACAGACACTCTTGAGTGCTTTCTGTGCGAGGGTTCGCTCCGGCAGGCGCTGCTTGGTTTGCCGCTTTTCAGCGGCTGCCTCGAATAAATTTATGTCAACTAATTTAGGATAATTGTCTGCACCGGTGTACTTGGCATTCTCCAAGATCCGGGCAACCATGTTCTTGTTCCAACTCTTGCCCTCGTCATAGGTGGGGCCGGTCTTGCTCATCTGCTCTGCGATCTCTTTGAGCGAAGCGCCGAGCGTATATTGCAGGAAGATGTCCTGCACGGCTTTTGCCTCTGGCTCGTTCCGGACGATCTCGCCCATACGCATCTGGTAGCCAAACGGCAGCTTTCGATTGCCCATTACCGCTTTGTCCTTTCAATCTGTTCTGTCAGCTCCAGCCCGTTTTTCAGGCGGAACCGCAGGCGCTCGTTGCTGTCTACGATAATTCTTTCAACAAGCGCATCGAACAGCTCCGCATCAAAGCCGTCGAGGAAATCCGGCCCGTCCTCCAGCGCGTCCATAAGATCGCGGGTGCGATCCGCCAGATCGTCACTGTCGGTGTCGAGAAGCCTTGCCTTTTCCTGTTTCAGCCTGCGAAGCTGTTCGCTGAGTTTGTTGTTTGATGTTATAAAAGTATCAGGATCAACGCCGCCCACCTGTTGAAGCTGGGTGAGGAATTGAACCTGACTGAGAATATCGGATATTTTTTTGTTGAGAGAGATAACATCCTCGCTCCAGAGCATTCGGTTGTAGCGGATTTTCTGGAGATTTGAGAGCATCTGCGCGAAGATGGGGCCGCCGTGGTGTTTGAGCTTGTAGTACAGACGGCAGAACGCTTCTTGCATAACTGTTTCTGGTATCTGGCTGTTCGGGCAGCTGTTTCGATCTATATCATGCTGCCTGCATGACCAATATGTGCAGCCTCTATTTTGGCGAAGTCGAAACATGGAACTACAGCATCCACAAAGAACCTTTTTCCGAAATGCTGACGGAGCATAATAATCTTCTGGATGTTTTTCGCCTGCCCGTTGCATTCGCAATTCTGCAACTGCGTGCCAAACGCTCTTTTCTACAATTGCCTGATGCGTATTTTCTACATAGTATTGTTCTTTTTCGCCCTTGTTCTTGCGCTGCTTATATGGGAAAGTGTCCCCCGAGTAGGTTTTCTGCCAAAGAGAATCCCCAATGTACTTCTCATTGGCGAGAATGTAGGAAATAGCTTTTCGCGTCCATCGGTGCTGCTTTTCATTTTCTCTGAACGGAATATTGGCAACATTCAGTTGATCTCGAATGAACTCCATGCTGATCCCCGCTAAATATTTTTCATAGATCATGCGGACAATGATTGCCTCTGATTCAACAATGCATAACCGACGATCAACCAGCCGATAGCCATATGGCTCTTTGCAGGTAACAAACGTTTTATCCTGAATCCGTTTCTGTACGCCCCATTTGACGTTCCCAGATATGGACTCGCTCTGCTTCTGTGCCAGCGATGCCATGATTGCCGTGACCATCTCACTGGATACCTTACTGGTGTCAATACCCTGTTCCTCGAACTGAACACTGACACCGAGTTCTTTGAGTTCTCGGACAGCCGCAAGGCAATCCTTTGTATTTCTGGCAAATCGGGAAATGGACTTGACCAGAATGCGGTCGATCTTGCCTTTGCGGCAATCCTGCATCATGCGCTGAAAATCTTCGCGCTTTTCAACCGACGTGCCGGTGATGCCCTCATCGGCGTAAATATCGACCATTTCCCAATCCGGATTGCTGGAGATCAGTTCAGAATAGTATTGATTCTGGACGCGATAGGAATTTAGCTGATCCTCGCTGGAGGAACTGACGCGGGCATAGGCTGCAACGCGCAGCTTCCGCGCGACAATTTCGTCGTGCGCCGGGATTACAATGACACGCTGCTGTTCCAGCGCAAGATTTCCGTCGGTCTGCTTCTTTGCCATGCTGTTCACCTCCCTCTGTAGCAACACACACTACTACAATATTTTCAGAATAGCTATGAACAAAACGGAGAAAAATCAAGCGTAAAGTGTGAAATTTGCACCAAGCTCGACAGCGATCCGCCGCGCGATCTTCTTGATGTCATTCTCAGAAAAACCAACCGTCCGGAGCGCCTTCAAGAGCTGGCAGATGCCTAAAAAATCAATGTTTGGATTCATAAGATTCTCCTTCAGCCACGGGGCGGCTCTGATTGCGCAGAGCCGCCCCTGCTTTTGAAATTTTGATGCTCGCTCCTGTTCGACGCTTCTTCCCGGAGCCAAGGCAGCGGCTGAACGGCAGCTGGCGCTGCGCACGGGTCTTGCACCCCTCCGAGGATCTCTCCGAGCTGCCCCCATTGCGTGAAGCTGTGGCTGGGCAGGAGTACCATTATCTGCGGACAAGATCATTGCGAGGCAGCTTGCCAAAGCTGCTTTTGGATGGATGGGTACCGCTCGTCACCTTGTTGGGCCGTCTTTATACAGAAAATCTGTACAGGTGGTCTTCGCGCATCCTCCGCATCGCTGTTCCATTTCTGGCTCATCCGCTTGATGTCATTCAGTCGCTGGATATGTACTTTTCAAGCTGCACGAGGTGGACTGAAAATGTCCCCTCAATGCATAGGCCACGGGAACGACTTTTTTATAAGGTCGTTTGAAAAATTTTTTTAATTTTTTTCATGCGGATAGCAACTGCTGCCTGCGTACACCCCCATCTTCGTGCAAGTTCTTCTTGCCCATGTCCTTCGAGTGTGACATAGGTAAGCAATTCCAAGTCTTTTTTGTTTAATTTCATAATGGCGCGAAGTAATCGCTCATCTTCCAATGTGTCGACCCATGCATAGCGGTTTTGAAAACCAGTTTCATCAAAGGTGGTAGACATGACCCCGCTTTTTCTAAATAGGGCAGAACGCCGATCATCGTCTGGACCATCAATTTCTATTGACGGCATTTTCGTTGCCCTGCGTTCATACGCACGATTCCGGCAGAAGCAGTGCCAGTCATATCACCTGTCATTTTTGTTCCTTCTTTCATTTTGTAATAATCTGTGATAAGTTGTTCTACGAATTCACTGAGTGTCTTGCCGGATTGCTCCTGCTCTAGCCGCACACGCGCGTGGAGATCTGCCGGAATCATAGCACACAAGTTCTTTTTATCTGCCATTGGGCCTTGTCCTTTCTATTCTTGATTGCAAAGCAAGCATACTGTAAGCGCCGGAACAAAGCTATTCACAATAAGCAACAAAGAATCGCCGCAAAACGAAGCATATTACAAGCACATCTCGCCGGAAAATGTATGCTCCTGCTGGCTGCGGAACGCCTGCAGCGCCTGTGCGGATTCCCGGTATTCCTCGTCGGTGGGGTCGCATCCGTTTTCAATGGTATAGTCGCGGATCTGCTCCAGCGTCCAACCCTCGGTGAGCTTCGCCGCCGCACCGCGCAGTTCAAAATAATTGAACACGAACTGCTCCCCGTAGTTGAACAGGCTCGCTGCGGTCGGCTCTCCCTGATGCTCCTTGATGAGACGCAGTTCCACATAGGCGGCATCATAAAGGTCGCATGCCTTTTCCGTGCCGTCCTGCTCCAACTCCTGTGCATACTGCGTCCATTTTTCCATGGCCTGCTCTGTCACGGCTGGCAGCAGTTCCTTGACCATGGTTTCAAATTCATTCTTCTGCATGATGCGCTCCTTGTACTTGGCTCTGCATGACATCAGCCTCCATTGCGGCAACTGCTTGCAGGCTTTTCATAATGAATTCCACGCACGGCACAGGAATGCTGTTGCCGAGAGCACGGTATCTGGCAGAGTCCGACGCGGACGGGATATCTGTCCACCCCGGCTGGTAACCCTTGGAGAAGTTCGCATTCCCCTGGAGTAAGTCTGCGGATGAGCTTCGCATATCCGTCCTGCTTCAGCCGGACGACCGCGCTGCGGATCTCTCCGGCCGTTAAGGTCGTTCCAAACATTTCCCGCGCTGTTTCCGGCAGCTTGTGCGCTTCGTCCACAATGACCGTGCAGGCATCCGGGAGGATGGGCTTCAAGCCGTTTTCCCGGTGCATACAGTCTGCCAGCCAGAGGTTCTGGTTGCAGA
>ENA-UOJV01000427-UOJV01000427.1-human-gut-metagenome-genome-assembly--contig:-C82-NODE-427-length-62605-cov-12.334868_pt1 | contig 62605 bp, 107 predicted proteins | sample MGYA00242356_ERZ723903 | MGnify/ENA metagenome assembly ERZ723903
TGCCTATTGCGGAATGGGAACAGGAATATGCTGACCTCAAAACACAGAGGGACAACAACAGGAACATCTATTGGTATAGGTGGTACTTATGTACCATCCACAGTAATAAGACGCTATGGTAAATATTGTCAGCTTGGTGGTAATGGTATATCAATCGGTAATTGTCAGGGCGGAGCTGGTTATTATGATGTAGACGCGAGTATATCTGTAGCCGCAAGTGCCGCAGGAAATGTGACAGCTACATTATTTAAAGACGGAGCACCCGTACAAGGAGCTACTGCACTTGCAACAGCAGCAGCGGCAGGTGACATTGTAGCACTTCCTATATCAGCTCTTGTAAGGCTTAATTGTGATTGCGATACAGCTAATCTTACAATCGTAATTGGTGGACAAGTAGTAACTGCTCAAAACCTTGCATTTGTTGTAGAAAAAGTATGATGGATGAAAATGCACAATTTACCATAATGGATGTGCTAAACATTTTATCATTCATTATAGGAATTAAGAACCTTAATGAAAATTTATCTCAAAATACTGCTGGAGATTTACTGTCTGCAGCAGTTAATGAGATACATGACCATTTATCAGAGCAAGACCATAAACTTAATATAATAATGGAAAAGTTAGGAGTGGATTATAATGACGAAAATCAAAAAATTAGCTGAACATATTGAAGAAGAACTTTGTGGTGCAAAAGAATATGCAGAAAATTATGTAGAATGTAAAGCCAAGGGAAATTCACAATGGGCTAATCGTTATAAAGAAATGGCTAATGATGAATTAAAACACGCTAATTATTTACACGAAAAAGCTATAATGGAAATTGAAGAACTTGACAAAGTATTTAAACCTACTCAAAAAATGAAAGAAAAGTGGGATAAATCTCATGAATCCTTTGTTGAAAAAACAGCTTGGATAAAGCAGATGCTTTCTATGTAGGAGTGGTTATATGACATTTGAAGAAAGTATACCGATAGCTAAACAATTAGCAGAAAATCAATTAAAGAAAGGTTTTGATGTTGAAGCATTCTTAATATTGTGTGCAACTTCAAAGATGTATACAGGTATTGATGAAGATTTAGTTCCAGAAAGTAATATTGATGAAAGCATAAGTTACTTAATGAAATTATTTGTTACTTATTATAATAATAAAAATGTTGATACACTTAAACCTCTATTAATTAATATGAAACAAATACTTTCAGAGTTATATCATACCTGCAATACAAATGATGAACGAGAACTTTTTAAACAGTTAGTACCAGAAATGTCAAACATTTTATAAAATACACAGCCATTTATAGTGGCTGTGTATTTTTTATGCAAGAAAATACTTGACATATAAATAATATTATAGTATAATATTTATGTACTAAATGAAAGGAGAGTATTATGATTAATATTAATATAACAAACAGCATTAAAAATATTACTGATACCCATAGTGCTTTTGTTAGTTTTGATTACGATAGTAAGATTGTTAATATACTAAGGGAGTTACCTCTTAAGTTTTATGATAAAAATACTACAACTTGGGAAATACCTATTGGTAAAACATTAGCAGTAATATCTAAACTATCAGAGTTTAAAATAAAGCTAACAGGTTCATTAGATTTACTTGAACCCAAAAAAGTTAGTATAGACTTACCAGAAAACTTTCAATTTAAGACTGTACCATTTGAACATCAAAAGTCCGGGGTACAATATGGATTACAGTTTGATAGATGGTTTCTAGCAGATGAGCAAGGGCTAGGTAAGACCAAACAAGTAATTGATATTGCAGTAATCAGAAAAATAAAATTTGCATATAAACATTGTTTGATTGTATGCGGTGTTAATACATTGAAGTGGAACTGGATTAATGAAATACACACACACTCAGACGAAGATGGTTGGATATTAGGACAAAAAACAACACGAAAAGGTACTATAAGGATTGGCAGTACTGCTGATAAACTTAAAGATTTGATACATCTTGAACAGCACTCAGAAGATTTACCATACTTTTTAGTAACAAATGTTGAAAGTTTTAGAGATGAAAAAATAGCAGACCAGATTAATAAACTTTGTAAGTTAGGTATAATTAACATGTGTGCAGCAGATGAAATGCACAAAATGAAAAATCCAAGTGTTCAGCAAACAAAAGGATTTTTAAAGTGCATACCAGAATGCCGTATTGGCATGACAGGTACACCACTAATGAACAGCCCACTTGATTTATATGTTATACTTAAATGGTTAGGATATGAAAGTCACGCTTTTTATTCATTCAAAAAGCATTATTGTGTAATGGGCGGTTATGGCGGATATGAAGTTGTTGGGTATAAAAATATGGAACAACTTACTGCACAAATAAATGATATAATGCTTAGAAGACTTAAATCTGAAGTTCTTGATTTACCTGATAAAGTATATATAGATGAACTTGTTGAAATGTCAACAAAACAATCTAAATTATATGACGAAGTAGAATCTGGCATTAAAAATGAACTAGCAATGGGAACATTAGATTTAACTAATCCACTATCCACATTAATCAGACTAAGGCAATGTACAGGATACACAGGTATTGTATCAGACTGTATATTTGAATCTGCAAAACTTGATAGAATGGAGGACTTAGTTGAAGAAGCAATATCGACTAACCAGAAAGTAATTGTGTTTAGTAACTGGACACAAATGACTGACATTGCACAAGAGAGATTAAACAAATATAACCCAGCAGTTATTACAGGTGCAACTAATGATAGTGACAGACAATCTATGGTATCAAAATTTCAAGATGATAAGTCCTGCAAAGTCATTATTGGTACTATCGGTGCTATGGGTACTGGATTGACTCTTACAGCAGGTTCAGTAGTTATATTCCTTGATGAACCTTGGAATAGAGCATTATTCGACCAAGCAGTTGATAGAGCACACCGAATAGGTGCGAAATCAAATGTAACAATTTATAGTATTATGTGTAAAGATACTATTGATGAAAGAATACATGATATAATATATAAAAAGGGAGTTATGAGTGATGCCATTATAGATGGTAAGGTAATCGGTAACAAAACTGAAATACTTAACTATTTGCTTGGGTAAGAGTCTTGAGCCTCTTGTCAAGCTCTGAATTATTATTTAAGGAGTGAATATTTTATATGAAAAACACAAAAATTTTACAAGAGTATAATTGTAATGAAGTAGCTAAAAAATTAAAGATATCTGTATACACTTTAAATAATTGGTACAGATGGGAATCAAAAGAATTGTCAGAAGGTATTATTGATGAACCATATTTACCTCAGCCAAAATTTGATATAACCTCGCCAGGCAGACCTCGATTATGGAATAGCGAGCAAGTAAAGACCTTATCTGAGCATAAAAAACTTGTGATAACAGGTAGACATGGTAAATATGGAAAATATACTAATCCAAATTATAATCCAAATAAAAAGTCTTTGACAAACTGAAAATATTATATTATAATATTTATATAATAAAAACACAAGGAGGGCATTTAATATGTCAAATTTGAATGAATTAGTTGCCAGATATGGCAAAACAAATGCAGAACTTAAAGTTCTCAAAACTTCAGCTGATGCTGATAACAAAGAAATTAAGAGTATTATGAGTTCAACAGGACTAACTGAATATAAAGCAGGCGGCTATAAAGCTAAATATTCAGTATCAAAATCAGAAAGTTTTGATGATGATAAGCTAGTTAAAAAACTTAAAGAATTTATGTTTGACGGAAAATCTGCACACGAAGCAGGATTAATTGATTACGTGCCAGTTGTAAATATGAAAGTATTAGAAGACTTTATTTATAATGGAAAGATAAACGCAGCATCATTAGCTGATTGTAAAGTAACAAAAGAAACAGCACGACTTACAATATCAAAAGTTAAGGAGTAATTATGAAAAAGAAGATTACTATTTTGTATCATAAAAACCAGATGTCAAGGATTGAAAAAATTTCAAAAGGTGATTGGATTGATTTGAGATTAGCTGAAACTGTAACTCTTAAGAAGGGTGAATATCAGTTATTATCATTAGGCGTTTCAATTAAATTACCTAAAGGTTATGAAGCATTAGTAGCACCAAGAAGTTCTACATTTAAAAATTATGGAATAATAATGGCTAATAGTATTGGTATTATAGATGAAACTTATTGTGGTACTAGCGATATTTGGAAATTTCCAGCACTTGCAACAAGAGACATTACAATACCAGCAGATACAAGGATTGCACAATTTCGTATAATTAAACATCAACCAAGGATTGAGTTTATTATAGCTGATAAATTAAGTAATTCAAACCGAGGTGGTATCGGTTCAACCGGTACAAAGTAATATAAATTATCATTGAATAAATAAAAACGCAGAGCTGGTCAAGATATGAATGGAGAGTGATATAATGAGTAAGTTTAATACTACAAGTATTCGATTAACTTCAAGAGCAAGCATCAAAGTTGGAGATTCTTTTTTCACGTTTGAGGCGTGTGAAGAAAAACAATGTGACCCAGAACTTTCAAAAACATTAACTGATGATGAACTTGCAGAAGAAAGACAAGCATTATGGGACCTTGTTAATAATGAAGTTGACAATCAGATTGCTGAAATAAAATCATATGTAAATAAAAAATAACCTTTGACATTTTATACTATATATGATAATATAATTATGTTGATGTACTGCAAAAACACAACCCTCAATTAGTATTGTCGGATACTAATTGTAGTAACCGAATACTAATTGAGGTCAAACCTCCTTATTGAATGCCGACACATTTAGTAAGGAGGTTTTTATTTTACAATTTGGAGGTTTTACATGGAACGTAAATTTAAAGGTATATGGATTCCTGCTGAAATATGGTTGAATAAAGACTTATCAGCACTTGATAGAGTATTATTAGCTGAAATAGATAGTTTAGATAATGATAATCACTGTACAGCTAGTAATGAATATTTTGCTGAGTTTTGTGGTGTTGGCGTGGCTACTATAACAAGGTCAATTAAAAAGTTAAAAGAATTGGGTTTCATTGAAACTGAAATGATTAAGTCACAAACAGGTTCATACCGTCTAATCAAAATGATTACACCGTCTAATCAAAATGATGAGGGGGGTGGAATCAAAATGATTAACAATTATAATAACAATAATAATATAAATAATAATACAGTAATATCTAAAGATATTACTGAGCAGAGCTCAGATAACTCCTCTTCCGAAGTTAGTTTAGAGTTTGGTAAATCGAAACCGAAAAAACTTAATTTATATCAGCAATGTTTAGCTATAATTAATGATTATACAGAAGATACTAATATTAAAAAAATGCTGATTGATTACTTAGATTTATTATTAGAGAAAATGCGTAATGAGCATAAAGTATTATATGCCAATCAGTTTAAAGGTATGCTAAAGCATCTTAGTGATTTAGTTGCGAGTAAAAGCGGTAAATTAGAAGATATTATTAGTCAGTCAATATCAAAAGGGTATGTAGGATTTTTCCCTGCAATTCAAGGTACAAGTTATTCAGGTGGTAAAAAAGTTACATATAGATTACCAGAACAAAAGATTGCAAAGGATGAAGATAAAGCAAGAGATGAAAATGGAAATTTTATGGTATTTTAGAAAGGAGTAATTATGATATTTGTTATTAATAATTTAAAGTATGATACAGATAAAATGGAATTGATTTCTGAAAAATGTGATTATAGTGATAAACGGGTATTTCAATCTAAGATTTGGAGAAGTAAGAAAGGTAATTGGTTAGTAACTTATACTAAACAAGGTTACTCTACTGATTTTGCAGAAAGCTTAACTGAAAGTGAAGTTAAGTGTCTATTGTTGAAGTATGATTTATCCAAGTATGAAGAGATATTTGGGGAAATAGAGGAGGCATAGATGAAAAATAAAGATTGTATTTTTTCAGAAGTGTGTGATACTGAATGTAAATCATTTTGTTTAAGACATTCTGAAATGAAATTTATGTTAGACAATAGTGGTATCCCAAAAAGTAAACAAAAGTTTAACAGATTAGTACCCAGCGATTGTGATATACAAGCATTTATGTCATTAGCTGCAATTCAAACTAACATTAAAGATTTTGTAAATAAAGGTTGTAATTTATATTTGCATAGTGATAATTGCGGTAATGGTAAAACAACCTGGGCGATAAAGTTATTAATGCAGTATTTTTATGAAATGTGGGCAGGTAATGGTTTTAAAATGCGAGGATACTTTATTAATGTACCTACGCTATTAACATCATATAAAAACAGTATTTCAAAAACAAATGATATGCTAATGCAGACTTTAGATTGTTTATCAGATATTGATGTAGTTGTATGGGATGATATTGCAGTATCACAGCTTACAGATTTTGAAACTAACTTGTTATTATGCTATATTGATTGGAGAGTAAATAATGATAAGTGCAATATTTTTACAGGCAATATTCAGCCATCAGACCTCCAATGTAAAGTTGGTGAACGATTAGCAAGTAGAATATTATCTGGGGAAATAATTGAACTAAAAGGAGGAGATAATAGATATGGTACAGCTTCAGTGCTTAAATAGAGTATTGGAAACGAAAAGTATGTCTTTATTAACAGATAATAATTTAACTGAAGACTACTTTATAGAATATCCAGATGAGTATGCTTTTATAAAAAATCATTTTGATACATATGGCAAAGTGCCAGATACAGAAACATTTATGTCAAACTTTCAAGACTTTGAATTGATAGAAGTAAATGAAAGTGACCGATACTTAGTAGATACAATTAGAGAAGAATATCTGTATTCAAAGTCAGTTCCTATCATTAAGCATGCTGCTGAATTGTTGAAAGCAGATGCTAATGAAGCTAGTAGGTATTTACAATCAGAGTTAGTTAATTTAACTCCTAATTATACAACACCTTTTGTTGATATTACGCAAGATGACAACCGATATAATATATTCGGTAGCAAGTCGGCTAATCGTGATAGTTGGTTCATATCTACAGGTTTTGAGGAACTTGATGATATTGTAGGTGGATGGCAAGAGGGTGAAGAGTTCGTTGTTATTGTTGCGAGAACTGGTATTGGTAAGTCTTGGATACTCGTTACATCAATGGAACACGCTTGGTCTATTGGTAAAAATGTAGGTTATATATCTCCAGAAATGAGTGCTGATAAAATAGGATATAGATTTGATACAGTTCATGCACACTATTCAAATACTGCTTTACTTAGAGGTGATTGTAGCAAAGTAAATTTAGATGATTATGATAAGTATTTTGAAGATTTACAAAAGCGAGATAATAAGTTTTTGGTATCAACACCAAAAGATTTTAACAATAAAGTTACTGTAAGTAAGCTGAGAACATTCGTTACTGCAAACAATCTTGATATATTAGCAATAGACGGTATTACATATATGTCTGACGAAAGGTATAAGAGAGGTGATAGTAAAACAACTTCTTTGACGAATATATCAGAAGATTTAATGCAGTTAAGTTTAGAGTTAAAGATACCTGTTTTAGTGGTAGTTCAGTCTAATAGAGGTGGTGTTGATAAAGAAACACCAGAACTTGAAGATATTAGAGATAGTGATGGCATATCACATAATGCTACTAAAGTAATCAGTTTAAGCAGAAAAGGTGAAGCATTATCACTAAGCATTAAGAAAAATCGTGATGGACGAACAGGTGATAAACTTACTTACATTTGGGATATTGATGAAGGTAACTTTCAATGGATACCTAGCGATGAAGATGAAGCACCAGAAGAGAAAAAAGAAGAGAGAAAAGAAGAAATTAAGAAAGAATTTAAACATGAAGGAAAAGTTGTATTTTAGTTTAAAAAGTCTTTGACAAACTGAAAATATTATATTATAATATTTATATAAATAAATGAAAGGAGTTATGTTATGAAAATTAAAGAAAATCAATCGGTTAGTACAATACCTGCAGGTCTAATACCCATAGGTGCCTGTTTTAAATATCAGCATAGATATTGTATGAGGACTGATGTGTCACGTGTAGATTTAAAAATTACATGCGTAGACTTATCAACAGGTGCTACATCTAGTATATGTTCTGATGTTGGTGTTTTTAGCGTAGATGCTGTATTACAAATTAATAAAGTGGGTGTTATTGATGATACAAGTAAATAATAGTTATATAACAGCAGATGAACGAGATATATTAATTGAGTTGCGAAAACAATTAGCACTTAAAGGTATAAATCGTTTTGCTAAAATCATTGTATCTGGGGATAATATTCAAACTAACTGTCCATTCCACAATGAAGGACAAGAGCGTAAGCCATCATTTGGAATATTGATTAAACAAAAAGGAAAAGAGCAAAGTGGTACGTGCCATTGTTTTGCTTGTGGTTGGACAGGCTCATTTTCAGAAATGGTATCAAATGTTTTTGGATATGATGATTTAGGATTGTATGGCGGTAAGTGGTTAATTCGTAACTTCCTTACAGTTCAAATTGAAAATAGACCAGATATATTGGAGGGATTTGATGTTAGAAAATCTAGTGTGCGTAATACTGGGAACAATAATTGGAATACAAATATACGAGTGGCAGAAGAAGAATTAGACAAGTATCGTAATTATCACCCTTATATGTGGAAACGAAAAATGACTCCAGAAGTTGTTGAAATTTTTGATATAGGGTATGATAAAGATAGTAATTGTATAACATTCCCAGTACGAGATGAATATGGAAATTGTGTATTTATAGCAAGGCGTAGTGTTGTATCAAAGTTTTTTAATTACCCGCAAAATGCAGAGAAACCTGTATATGGTTTATATGAATTGTCAATGCAAATACCATATCCAGACGAAGTAATTATATGTGAAAGCATGATAGATGCTATCACTTGTTGGGTATATGGTAAATATGCAGTAGCATTAAATGGTTTGGGAAATGATTTACAGTTTAGACAATTAAGGCATATGCCTAATCGAAAGTTTATATTAGCAACAGATATGGATAAAGCAGGTCAAACTGCAAGGTCAAGACTTAAAAAGCAGTTAAGCAATAAGTTGGTATCAGAATATATTTGGGATGTTAATATGGCAAAAGATATAAATGATATGTCACAAGAGCAATTTTTAAATTTAAAGGAGTATATGCTATGAAATGTCCGAGGTGTACAAAAAAAGCCAGTGTTAAACAGTCAGTTTTTATAGATAAAAACAATTCAAGAGTTAGGAGATATTGGTGTGCTAACTGTGGTTATCTTTTTTATACTTATGAAGTTGTTGTTGAATATGCTGATGTAAGGCGTGATTTTATGGATGTGCAAAATGTATATAAAAAACAACGCCGAGACGAAAAGAAATTAGGAGGATGATTGAAGGTATGAATACATTAAGGAATTTATTTCCAATACTTTATGCAGATGTTTGTATTATGCAACATAATGATGTGCGACTTACTATAAGTTATAAGCTTGATATAACCAATGTACTTTCTGACGAGTATTTAGATGCTGAAATAAGCAGGATTGAATGTGTAAACAATAATGTATTAATATGGTTAGAAAGTGCAAAGGAGGTATGAGGTATGATTGAATTAGAAAATGTAGTTCTGGCAAGTCCAGATCAGATGGAGTTTATTATTGAAGGTATGAGAAATCCAATGAATAGCTGGGAGAAGAGCGACAGCCAAGTATGCAATTATATGTTTAAAGGGTGTTGTGGATCTTGCGAGAAAGAAAATAATGGATGTCGCACATATAGTGAGGAAAATGATTTTTATATGGGAATTAATGATTATACCCTAATGCAGAGATTAGCTGAAGCAGGTACAGACCATAGAAAGTTTATGAGAATGATGCCAGTGTATGTAAGAATTACAGCACCTTTATATTGGTGGAAAGAGTTTGATACCTACAAAGTTGGTACTGTATCTAATAGTTGTTCAACAATGCACAAAATCCAAGATAAAGAGTTTACATTGAATGATTTTAGTATCGAGCATTTAGATGATGATAGAAGTGCTGAGTTAAGTAATGTAGAATGGCTTGAACATCTAATTCATCATTTAAACAGGGATAGAAGAAGATTCATTGAAACTAAAGACAAGCAGTATTGGTGGCAGATGATACAGTTACTTCCATCATCATATAATCAAACAAGAAATGTTATGCTTAATTATGAAGTATTATCTAACATGTACCATTCAAGAAAAAACCATAAGTTAGATGAATGGAGAGAATTTTGCAAATGGATTGAAAACTTACCATATGCAGAATTAATTATTGGTGAATAAGTATCGGGTAACTTTGATGTACGAAGATGATGTAGTGTTAGAAAGGAGAATATACATGACAAGCGGTTATATGATTAAAATTTTCTTTCGTGATGGAAGAACAGAAGAACATTACTGCAATTGTTACGAAAAGAAAAATGGACTGCTTACATATTATGTCAGATTTGGAGTAGAAAGTGGAGAACACAACATTCCATACGACTTAATTAATAAGTTTATTGTAACAAGGTAAAAATCAGAAAGGAGCAGTAATGGAGAGATTAACGATTGATGAGATAATTGAGCACTGCGACAGAAAAACAGGGATGTACGAAAAGGCTTGCGATATTAAGTATCTCGAAACAACTATGAATAATTCTACAAAGGAGTATTGGGAGCATAAACAAGTTGCTGAATATTTAAGAAAGTTCAAAGACTATGAGGACTTAGAAGAACAGGGCAGACTTGTAAAATTGCCTTGTAATAGAGGAGATAAAATTTACTTTATTAAATCTGCTTTTTCAATGGCACATTTCCCTATAGAAGCAAGGATAACAAGCATTTGTGGAATTGATTGTGACAGTGATGTAATGTATTCGTCAATTACGGAATATAACAAAATTGATAGAAGATTTAAAAGTTCTGATATAGGCAAAACAGTATTCCTCACAAAATCAGAAGCCGAAGCCAAACTGAAAGAATTGAGAGGTGGAGAATGAAAGTATTCAAATGGGATGATTACTATGATACAGAACATTGCCCTCATTGTGGCAGACTAAGGCTTATGATAGCCCGTACAGAATATGGAACTAAAAGAGTTTGCGAAAAGTGCGGATGGTGCGTTGAGGATAATAACTACTTTGTGGAAGATGAAACAATCGAGGAAGAGAGGTAAGGAAATGGGTAATAACTGTAATTGTAAACACAATCACAACTCTAATTCAGATGAGCCTTGTTGCAGATGTGATAGCAAACAGACCAATGCCGACAGGATAAGGAATATGCCGGATAAAGAGTTAGCAGAGTTTCTTATAACTTTTAAGAATACATTCGGCGAAGAATACGAGGGAGAAGCTAGTTGTATGGATTGGCTTCAATCAGAAGCGGAATAGGAGAGAATATGGAAGATAGATATTTATTTAAGGCAAAGGATTGCAACTCTATATGGCGTTCTGGGTTGCTTATAGCACTACAAGAAGGTAGATGTGCAATAGAGGAAAAGGACGGAAGTAAATGGGCGTGTGATTCTGAAACTCTCTGCCAATGCACAGGCTTGAAAGATAAGAACGGCAAGCTGATTTGGGAGAATGATATTATTGAATGTAAAGACGGAAAACACAATTTTCAAACGCAAATTGAATGGGATGCTTATTGTGCTGGATTTATATTTCAAGATACAGAAACATCTGCGGTTGGGCTTGATACAATAACAGCAAACGGATTGTATTCAGAAAGTAAGGTTATCGGCAACATTTTTGACAATCCAGAGTTAGTAGAAAGTGAGGAATAAAGATGAGTGGATTAATTGATTCATTAATTAAAATGCTTAAAGATAGCAATGCAGGATTTATCTCGACTAAGATAGGCGAGTACACGATTATTGTTACGGATGACGATGATGGAGCCAAGGTGCTTAATGAAGCTTGGGATGATTATGTAGAAGAAGGTGAAGAATAATATGTCAGAGAAAGATTTTAGTTATTTAAAACCTACTGACCCTATAATTGTAGTTCGAGATGGAAATAAGAAAGTTAGACAAGTTGAAAAAATAACACCTTCGGGATTGATTCGTGTAGGTGGCATACTATATTATCCAGATGGTCGTGAACGTACATCAAGTATGTGGCATTTATCTAGATTACTGCCATATAATAAAGAAACGGCATTGGTTATTGAACAGGATGAATTTATATCTAAACTTGTTAAGCGGTTGCATAATATTAATATAAATAGTATTACTTTTGAACAAGCTACAGCTATTAGTAATGTTCTTGATAAAAAGTCTTTGACAAACTGAAAATATTATATTATAATATTAAATGTAATAAATAATAAATAAAAACATCAAAAAGGAGAATGAATTTATGAAGTATCAGAGTAAAAAACATCCAGAAGTTATTGCAAGACTTGATTCTAAAAACGAGAAGTTTAAAACTGTTATGCTGATTTATTTAACAGGTTCAGATGCAGGTAAGTCTGTATCAATAACTGAAGCCACTTTTAAGCGTTGGTGGAAGAAATATGAAGGTGAAGTAGATACAGGAGTACCACCAATGGTGAAGAAAGAAACTGAAAATGTTCAGCCAGCATCAACTTCACCACTTGATAGCCTTGGTATTGACTATGATAAGGTCAATGAACCATATCCTGAACCAAAGGAGCAGAAGTATATTAAGAAGCCAGAATCAGTTGTGGCATATGAAAACAGGCGTAGAAAGCATAATGATGATTTACCAGAGTTTGATGATATGACAGCGATACTATCCTCTGTTGTTAAGAAAGTTAATAAGGGATATGTAAGACTTGAAGATGGTACAACAATATGGAGAAAGCCAACATTAGTCAACGTGTATGCAGCTGATAAAACTTGGGAAATACTTACACAAGCAGGATTTAAGTCAAGAGTAAATACTTATGGTAAATCAAAAACAATTGATAAAGATAGACCATATGCGTTTGATATATACAGTAAGGAAGACTTTGACCGAGTTGTAGCAGCTTTATTAGCATAGGAGGGCATTATGAATGACACATATTTAATGTTGAAGTCATATGCTAAAAAAGATTTATGTGAGCTAACTTATGAGGAGTTAGCTCACAAATATCAAGAAAGTAATAATTCAGATATATTGGCTTCAAGCTATATTAATATACATAAGTTGGTTAATTCAATATCAACTAAGTATTATTCAATAGACCCTGACGATATGCAAAGCTATTGTTTAGAGAAGTTAGATTATTGTTTACGTACATACGACAGTAAGGATACATCATTTATATCTTATTTTTGTACTTGTTATAAAAATATGCTTAATGATATTGTAAAAGGATTTAATTGTATGAAGCGTATCAATATAACAGAGCCGTTAGAGGCTGTCGTAGAGGTTGGTATAAATGATACATATAACTTGTTAAGTATGATATTACCAAACAACCTTACAAACAACGAGCGTGCGTATTGTGAGTTAGCCTCTGAAGGGTATGACAATACATATATTGCAAATTATTTAGGTGTATCTCGTATGACTATTTGTAAAGTTCGGAAATCATTAAAAATTAAATTAAGTGGTTTACAAAATTAGTTTAAATATCGTATAATATAGTGTACGTAAATTTTTAATGCGTACATTATAAAAATATGTTACGGAATTAACACAAAGACTAATCTTTTACACGTTTTCAGCAGTCTTTAAACTCTTGAGAAACTTAGTTTTGTGGAAAGTTTTACTTAAAAACTGCTAATGTCGGAAGCTTAACGGGGTGCAAGATGAGGTGGTTAAGCAGTGATATGCAATATGTAGGGCTAGTGTATCACATAAAATTCTCATAGCTAAAAACTAAAAAAGACCAAAAAGACCAAGAAAGGAAAAGTATTATGGCAAGATTTTCATTTGCAGATGCCGATAATTACGGCACACAGGGTTCAGGTTCATTCTTTGTATTAAAGGATGATAAAGATACTGCTAAAGTAAGATTTTTGTATAATGGTATTGAGGATGTAGAAGGATATGCGGTTCATCAGGTTGAGATGCCAGATGGTAAGCAGCGTTATGTCAACTGTTTAAGAGCATATAATGAGCCTATTGATAATTGCCCATTCTGTGCAGCACAGATGAAAGTAACACCAAAGTTATTCTTAAAGCTGTATAATGAAGATGCTGGTGAATGTCAGATTTGGGAGAGGGGTAAAACATATTTTCAGCGTATGGCTAGCTTATCAACACGATATAATCCATTATGTAATGAGATTGTTGAAATTGAAAGAAATGGTAAGAAAGGTGATAAGCAGACAACTTATGAGTTTTACCCACTTGAAAATTTACCTGTTAATTTAGATGATTATGAGTGTTCAGAGCCGTTAGGCACAATTATACTTGATAAGACAGCTGATGAAATGAACATTTTCTTAGATACAGGTGAATTTCCTGATGATGGACAGGATGCTTCAACTGCAAGGTCAAATGCGAGAGAGAATCTCGACAGACCAATGGGTAGAAGAACCCCAAGTCAGCCTACACCAGGTAGAAGAGCATTTTAATATAACTTAAAGATATCCTGTCACCCTATAGGAATGTAAGACTGGTTTACCGCAGATGAGCAGTATTGGGATATTCGTCAAAGAATAAAGCGTGGGAATATGACGAGGTTATAACCGAATAAAAGGAGAGTTAATATGGCAGGTTTATTTGATTTGCCAGCATCTCGAAACAATAAAGGAGCAGACAAAATTGTTGTTAATAGTATCACCAACAAGAAGTCTGCTTCTATTGTTGTTAAGGGTGGTGGATTATTAGAAAAAATATCATCTATCAATGCTTTAGTTGAAAATAAGCTGGGTAAGTATCGTGATGATTATACATATTTTATGGCAAAAGACGAGGAGCTATTTAAAGATTATATATACAATACGATACAGACTGGGTATGTAGCAATGGATACTGAAACAACTGGACTTGACCCTATTTCAGATAAGATAGCTGGTATGAGTTTATATAGCAAAGGTCAAAAAGGTTTATACATTCCAATACATCATAAATCCTATGTAACAGGTATTGAAGTTGAAGGGCAGTTAGACCCTAAACTTATCAAAGAGCAGTTACAGAGATTAGTTGATGCTGGTGTGCGTTTTAAAGAATACAATGCAAAGTTTGATACTAGGGTTGTAAAAAATCAATTAGGTATTTATATACCATGTTGGTTTGACGCTCATTTAGCCGCTATGGTACTAAACGAAAACGAACCGCATGGACTTAAAACTTTGCATTCTAAATACGTGTTGAATGGTAAAGAAGATGAGTTTGCATTTGGAAAGTTTTTTGATGGCATTACTTTTGATTTAGTGCCTATTAAAACGGGTTATATGTATGCAGCTAGAGATGCTGTAGATACTGATGAATTAGTAGATTGGCAGTTACCATATTTAACTCCTGATAATCCGATATGCAAGGAGTATGGTCTTGAAAAGGTATCAAATGTATTTTGGAATATTGAAATGCCTTGTATTGAAGTATTGGCTGATATGGAAGATACTGGAATTGCATTTGATACCGATTTAGCCAACAAACTATCTGAAAAATATCATAAGCAACTTGAAGATAATTTATCAGAATTTTATAGAGTGTTAGATATGTATAAAGTTGAAATTGATACATATATATACAAACATCCAAATAATAAGTTAGACGACCCTATTAGTATTAGTAGCCCAACTCAATTAGCAATATTGTTTTACGATATATTAAAAATTGAGCCTCCAGATACATCAAAACCGAGAGGTACAGGTTCTGATATATTAGAAAAAATTGATAACCCATTATGTAAAGCAATTCTTGATTATAGAGCTACAGCGAAATTATTAACAACTTATGTTGATAAGCTACCAGAGTGCATAAATCCTAAAACCGGAAGAATTCACTGTAATTACAACCAATACGGAGCAAAAACAGGTAGAATGAGTAGTGATAATCCGAATATGCAAAATATACCATCTAAAAATCACGATATAAGGCAAATGTTTGTTGCAAGTCCTGGTAATGTATTAATGTCAAGCGATTATAGTCAGCAAGAGCCAAAAGTTATGACAGTAATGTGTCAGGACCCAATGATGATTGAAGCATATCAGAATGGAAAAGATTTGTATGCTAGTATTGCAAGCCTGGCATTTAATAAACCATATGAAGAGTGTCTTGAGTTTAGACCAGATGGTACAACTAATAAAGAAGGTAAAGCAAGACGAAGTCAAGCTAAGAGTATATTGTTAGGAATACTTTATGGTAGAGGTCTTAATTCGGTAGCTGAGCAGTTGCATACTACAAAACAAAAAGCACAAGAAATACAGGATAAAGTATTTAAAGGATTCCCAGCAATTAAACAGTTTGAAGATGATACAGAGTATATGGCAGAACAGTATGGGTTTGTTACAACATTTTGGGGAAGAAAAAGAAGACTTCCTGATATGCAGTTACCAGAGTTTGAGTTTAAATGGAAAGATGGTTTTGGTGATGTAGACCCATTAGCATTTGATGTTGAGGTAACTGAAACAGAAGTACCAGATGATATAAAGAGAAAGTATATATCAAAACTGCATAGAAATCCGTTTAAGAAAAAACCGATATATGCTGAAGCTGAAGCTGAGGGTGTTATAATAACTGATAATGGCGGTAAAATTGCAGATGCTACAAGGCAGTGCGTAAATAGCCGTATTCAGGGTTCAGCAGCAGATTTAACAAAGTTAGCCGCAATAGAGATATATAATAACCAAAGACTTAGAGAGCTTGGTTTTAAACTTTTAGTTCCCGTACATGATGAATTCATTGCTGAGTGCCCTAGGGAAAATGCAAAAGAGTGTGCTGAATTGTTTAGTAAATGTATGTCGGATGCCGCTCGTGATATGAATATACCAATATCTACGGATGTTGAAATAACAGAAAGATGGTATGGTGAACCTATTAAAATGGAGGACTTATAATGAATAATATATATATTGGTGTGATTAGTTATTTACCAGATGATACCAAGAGAACGAAGAGGCTTCAAGCCTCTCGTACTCAAATTGAGTGGTTGCATAAATTGTTTAATGATGAAAAAATTGTTGTAATTGCACAAAATTACAACAAGAGCGATTATTTAGATGACCCTTTAATTGAGTATGTAAAGTATAGTGAAGGTATCGGTCCTGGAAGAGCACGAAATGTATTACTTGAAAGGTTTTATCATTCAGATAAAGATTGGTTATTTATCTGTGATGATGATACAATAGCTTATCCATATTATAATTATGAAAATTTTTTCAAAGAATTGTCTAACACACACAAGTTCTATGGAATTGATGCTATATCAGCAATTGAACCTGAATACACAGCGTATAAGAAAAATAACTTTGAAGATAAAGATAATCTAACTCACTATAAATTTACACGTAGAGAACTTAATTGTGGGTCAGCTACTTCTGTTATGCGTAATATAAAGAAGTATTATGACACAGAATTATACTACAAAGATATATTGGCTGAAAAATGTGAAGGTTTGGAAGACGTGGAATTTTTATTAGAGTGGGTTGCATATGGTTTTACCTGGTACAAGATGAATACTTGGATAAGAAAGTCACTTGCATTTAATCAGAGTACTATCTGGGAAGATGACAAAGATGAGAGAAATGAAAAATTGTCAAAATGTTTAGACGGTGTGTGTGAAAGGTTTAATACTATGGGCATTGTTAGGAAATTAAATGGTAATGTTAATTGGGCAGACTTTAATAAAGCATATAATAAAACATTACCTGTATTATATGTTCCTCGAGAACAATCAATAGAGTATGATGAACATACAACACCAAAAGAAAAGTTTAAAAATAACCCATTATTTTAGTTGACATATTTAAAAGATTGTAATATAATATTAATATAGTAAATGAAAGGAGTTATGTATGTTTGATTTGTATTTAGCCAGTTTTGATGATAAGTCAATACTTCCACAAGCTTGGGAAAATGACTGGCCCTTACTTTATAGCCAAATTAATAACCGAGGTTGTATAATCAATAGATTAGAAGCACCAACTAATGGTAAATTATTAATTGATAGTGGAGCACATTCAGCACATACAAAAGGTATCAAACTTGACTTAGAAGAATATATTGGGTTTGTTAATGATAATATTGATAAGTTTACATTATATGTCCAAGTTGATAAGATTCCTGGCGTATATAGAATGCCAAAAACTGCAAAAGATTGGCTTGAAGCACCAGCACTTAGTTGGGAAAACTATTTGTATATGAGGGAAAAATCAAAAGACCCATCAAAATTAGTTCCGGTATTTCATCAAGGTGAAGATTATAAATGGTTACAGAATTTATGTGATTATACATTTTCAGATGGTAGTCATATACCATATATAGGGTTATCGCCAAGAGGTGATGTATCGTTACAAGCTAAGTATGAGTTTTCTTCAAAGTGTTTTGAAGTTATTCAAAATAGTTCTAATCCAGATGTAAAAACTCACGCATTTGGGGCAACATCATTAGAAATGTTAGAGCGATTACCATATACAAGTGCAGATAGTACGACTTGGGTACTTGTTTCAGCATATGGTCAAGTATGGATGCCTAATTGCATATCGGGAGATATTAATGGTGTAGGTATTAAATTGGGAGTTAGTTCAGAAAACATAGCACACCCAACAGCTACTCAAACGTATTGGGAACAATCGCCAGAAGTAAAGAAGAAACTTGATGATTATTTTGAAAGTATTGGAACAAACATTGAAGAACTTTCTGTAAGTCATAGTGCAAGAGCATTGGCAAGTGCTAAATATGTTCAGAACTGGGCTAAAAATTATCAATACAAAGGTGTAAAAACATTTGCACACCCTAAAGCATTATTTTAAAAGGAGGAATTAATATGTTTACAGTAAAAGATTTAACGCCGGGTATGTTAGTTAAATTAGCAGGTGGTGACTATGGTATATGTATACCACTATCTAAAGGGTTAGGTATTATTGGTATCAGTAACGAAAGGATGTCTATACTCACTTCACATATCAAACTTTTTCCAGAATACTATACTTGTAGCCTATATTCTGTTGTAGAGGTGTATGATGTAGCATGTAATAATGCAGTAGATTTCTTTTTGCCAGGTGATAGAAAGTGTTTATGGAAATACGATAACAGAAAAGAAATGACTATTGAAGAAATTGAGAAAGAACTTGGACACTCGGTAAAGATTGTAAAGGAGCATTAATATGAACTTATTTTTTGGCGATTCATTAACGGCTGGTGAAAATAACAATAATACTAGCTTTGTTGATTATGTTAAAGGCAACAGTCTTAACCTGGGAATTAGCGGTACAACTATTGGGGAGTATTCAATATACCCAGTAGATGGTAATAGTTTATTAAGTGTAATAGATAGAAATCAAAATACTATTAAATATGCTGATAAAATATTCCTTGAGTATGGTTGTAATGATGTAGCTGCTATTATGTGCGGTTTTGCTACAATACAGACAGTAACAGTATCACTTGTTAAAGCCATTGATTGGATAAGGCAATTAAATTCAGTTTGTAAAATATATTTTTTAGCATTAGGAAATGAAAGTACAATTAATACTTTTGCAGGAAATGAGTGTTATTATTTAGAAAATAATTATTTTTCTGAGTTTGATTTTAAATTTCCTATTTCAGTTTTTTCTGATATATATAATAAAATTCTTATCAATATTTATAAGATATGTGATATAATATATATGTTTGATGATGATGTTTCAAGCGATTGGTTATCGGATGATGGAGTGCATCCAAGCGATGCCGGTCACATTGAAATAGCATCTAATATTGATGTGTATATGTAGGGCTTAACTTCATTTCCCTATTATATAAATAATAATTTTTTTAAGGAGGATTTTAAAATGAAGAACAACACAAGAAAATTAGTATTAATCGCATTAGCAGTGGCACTCAATATTGCCGGAAGTAAGTTATCAGTATTATTAAGTTTACCGATATTCTTAGATAGTATTGGTACAATTTTAGCTGGTATGGTATTAGGACCTATTGGCGGTGCAGGGGTTGGTCTTGTTGGTGGATTAGTCAATGGTGTACTGGGTGATATATATTCTATATACTTTTCACCTTCAGGTATGATTATGGGATTAATGGCAGGACTATTATTACATAACAGAAAGACAACTAAGTTATCAATGTTATGGAAATCATTTTTAATTGTATTACCAGCATCTATTGTTTCATCATTTATTGAAGCTATTGTATTTGGCGGTGTAACATCTGCAGCATTTACTACAGCCGCAATAGCCATATTATCTCACACTGCAATGAGTTTAGTTGGAAGTGCATTTGTAACACAGCTTGTAACAGATTATGTTGATAAATTATTAGCAGTAGCTTTAGTTAGAGCAGCATATAAGCATATACCGGACAGGCTTAAAGAATTTTAATTAATAGTGGCACTCATTATTGAGTGCCATTTTATTTTAAAGGAGTATAATTAATATGATAGGAGTATAATTAATATGCAAAATGTTATAATTGATTGTGACCCAGGAATTGATGATGCTTTAGCATTAATGTATGCAATAAAAAATCCTAATTTTAATGTAAAAGCAATTACGATAGTTTCTGGAAATGTGAATGCTACAAAAGGAATGATGAACGCTCAATATATATTACATATATTAGATAGAGAGGATATACCAATATATGTAGGTCGAACTTCTGAGACATATGTAGATGCTGAGGATACTCATGGTTATAACGGGTTAGGTAATTATGATTACGGAATTCCTGAATTGGTAAGTATAGAAAAAAAGCCTGCGGATGAATATTTAGCAAGCATAAGTGAAGAAGATGCGGTGGTATTAATAGCATTAGGACCGCTTACAAATGTTTGGAAAGCTTATTGTTTAAACCCTAAATTATTTCATAACTTATCAGATATAGTTATTATGGGTGGTGCATATAGAACTTATGGTAACTGCACTCCTGTTTCAGAGTATAATTTTTGGTGTGACCCTGTATCGGCAAAAAGGGTATTTGAAGTTATGCAAAATGCTATTATTGTGCCATTAGATGTTACACGTAAAATTGTACTAACACCGGAAAAAATACAGACTATTAAAGATGCTAATCACACAATAGGTACAATAGTGGAAAAAATAACAGCTTATTATATTGATTTTCATAGAAAGCAGGAAGGCATATATGGGTGTGTTATTAATGACCCTTTAGCAATATTTGTTGCAGATGGTTATTTGTATGCAAAACCCTATTATGCTTTAGTCTGCGATAATATGGATATAACAAGAGGTCAAATGATTTTAGACGCTGGTACTATTTATCATAAAGAGCCTAATTGCCAGATTGTTACGTCAATAAAAGCGGATGAAGTAGATTTGTTTTGGGAAACTTTTATAAAAATAATCTGTAAATAAAGTTTACATTTTTGTTGTAGCTATCGTATTATATAGTGTACGATAACTACAACATTTTAAGTTAAGGAGGACAAAATGGAATTAACAATTAAAACAAATGAATTGCAAGAAATGGTAGGAAAGGCGATTAAGTGTGTAAGTAACAACAAACTTATTCCAATAACAAGTCTTATGAATATTAAGGTACAGAATAATGTACTTCGTATTACTACTACAGATGCAATCAATTATTTCTATGTAAATAAAATGGATAAGGTTGATTGCGAAGATTTTGAAGTGAGTGTATTAGCTGACTTGTTTACAAAGTTAGTTCAGAAGACAACTTCTGATACAATCACATTAATACTTGATAATGCAATTCTTAAGATTAAAGGTAATGGTACTTATACAATGGAATTACCATTAGACGAAAATGGCGGTGTAATTAAGTTTCCGAATAAGATGCCTAGCGAGTTGATAGAAGCAGGTAAGATTAAGCTGTCAACTGTAAAAACTATACTTGCAGCTAACAAGGCTTCACTTGCAGTTAATATGGAATTGCCAGTATTGACTTGTTACTATTGTGGAGATAAAGTTGTTACATCTGACCGATACAAAGTGTGTAGCACTAATATAAATGTATTTGATACACCAAGATTAATAACATCATCACTTATGGAATTATTAGGCGTACTTTCATCAGAGGATATTTCAGTATTAACAACAGATGATGCTATTATATTTGAATCTGCATTAGAGCAGGTATATGCACCAATTACAGATGGTGTTGAAACTTTCCCTATTACTGCTATTGATAAGTTAGTTACTCAGGAATTTGTTTCAAGCTGTAAAGTGTCAAAGTCAGCAGTACTTAACTTATTAGAGCGACTTTCACTATTTGTTAGTCCTTATGATAAGAAAGGTATATACTTAACATTTACTAAGGACGGCATTATGTTCAGCAGTAAAAAGTCAAGCGGTGCAGAATTAGTGCCATATATTTCAAGTATTGGCTTTAAAGATTTTACTTGTTGTATTGATATTGAAATGCTTAGAAGTCAGATTGCAACTCAGGATGTAGATGAGTTAGAAGTGTATTACGGCTCTAATATAGCCATTAAGCTGGTTAATAAGAATATTACTCAGATTATTGCACTTATTGAAGATGATAGAGTAGTGGAGGGTTAATATGGTTAGTTGTAACGAAGATGGTGTAGTTGAATTAATTGGTGCGAAGAATAAGGTAGCTTCTGAATTTTCATGTATTTGTGAAAGCATGGTTGAAGTTTTCGGTGTATCTAATGTATTGCAGTTTTTGGCAATTGCAATAGAGCATGTAAATAAAACAGAAATAAAGGAGAGTAAATAATGGCACGCAGCAGAGCACTAATTAATGTACTCAATATGGTTGATGCCGCAAAGGAGGAACTGCCAATAGAACAGCAGTTCCTTTCTGATTTAAAAGCATCTATTGAATTGAGCGATAGTAAAGGAACAAGAAAACCAAGCAAAAGTTATAAGCCTAGTTCACTTCATTGTATTAGAAATATGTATTTTCAGATTACAGGAGCAGAAGTCGAAGGCGATAGAGCAACAAGCGAACTTGTAGGTATATGTGAAAGCGGTACAGACCGACATGACAGGATACAGAAAGCTTGTATGGCTATGAAAGATAACAATATTGATTGTGAATATGTCAATGTAGGTGAGTATGTAAAATCTCATAATTTAGTTGATTTAGATGTTGTATCACAAAACGGAAACGAAACAAAGCTGTTCAACAAGAAGTTGAATATTAGTTTCTTGTGTGATGGAATTATTAGATATAAGGGTAAGTATTATATCTTAGAGATTAAGACTGAAACATCAAATAAATTCTGGGATAGAAAAGATGTTAATCCCGACCACATATTACAGGGAACAGCATATTCATTAAACCTTGGTCTTGATAATGTATTATTTCTATATGAGTGTAGAGATAATTGTGCAAAGAAAACTTTTATGTTACACGTTACAGATAAGATGAAACAAGACTTAGTTGGTAAGATTACAGAATGTGATGGGTATGTTAATCGTATGATATGTCCACCAAAACCAGAAGATATATCAAGAAAAGCTTGTTCATATTGTAATTATGCAGAGTTATGCAGGAGGAATTAATATGAGTGGAACAAAACCTAAAAAACCAAGTAAAGAAAAGTTTGAAGCTTATGTCAGACTTCAGCAAGAAGGAACTTATAATATGTTAGCACCAGAAGTTCGTGATATATGTAATTTGACAATGGGTGAACATATTTATATATGTAAACATTATGCTGAACTAGAAGAAGAGTATGGTGTGAAAGGAGTTCATAAATGATATATATAGGAATAGACCCAGGGAAGCAGGGTGGCATAGCTGTTATAGGATATGAAAATAAACAAAATAATAATGATAGAAAGATAGATGTATATCCCTATTCTAATGAACAGCTTATTAGCACGATTAAAGATATGGCATACTTTAGAAATGTTTTAAAAGAAGGAAGTGTATGTTGTCTTGAAAAAGTAAATGCAATGCCTGGACAGGGAGTTGTATCAATGTTTAACTTTGGACAGAACTTTGGTTTCATTCAAGGGGTATTAAAAGCATATAGCATTCCCTATGAACTTGTCACACCACAGAAATGGAAAAAAGAATTTAGCGTAACCAGTGATAAGAATACTTCTATCGAAGTGTGTAAGAGATTATTTCCAAATGTTAATTTAAAAGCAACTCCAAGGTGTAAGAAAGACCATGACGGAATGGCAGAGGCATTATTAATGGCAGAATATGCAAGGAGGCATTTATGATTAGACCCAAATATCTTTGTAATGATTGCATTCATAAGCACATATGTAAATATGTGGGCGATATGTCAAATTTAATACAGAGCATTGATGAAAAATGTGATTACTCTACTAATGACTTACCCATTAATCTATCTCATATAACTTGTGACTATTTAACCACTAATCCTGAAGGAGGAATTATTAGATAATGAATATATACGATAATGCAAAAACAGAGGAAATTGAAAACATATGCAATAAAGTAGATTTAAACTCTGCTCAAATTGAAGAAATCGTAAATGGCATTATAGAACCATACTGTAAAGACTTAGATAAATATGTTGATTTTATTAAGGGCATATTAGCAGATGGTGAACATCCTGCGACTACTCAAGAATTAGATGATTTTTGTATGAATTTATCAGTATATATTTATTATGCTAGTGGTATGCAGGAACAGTTAGGTATCAAAGACGACATTGCAAAAGCTGTGTATAAGGAAATATACCATTCAGCTAGGGAAAGTATTGATAAGGGTACAATCGCAGATAAAGACAGTTTAGCTGAACTTGCAAGCCAGCAGGAATATCTAACAAGTGTATGCTATAAGCGAAGTTATTCTATTGTTAAAGCTAAAGTATCAGCAGCACAGGAAATATTATCAAGTGTAAAGAAGATAATATCAAGACGAATGAGTGAGCAAGAATTGACACGAATAGGAGGTAACTAATATGTATGTAAACCCATTTTGGTTAGGTGTTATTTGCACATTATTAGCTTGTGCAATTAGTTTAATTGTACTAGCATTATATTTTGGGAGGAAAAAATAATGAGTAAGTTAGATGAAATATGTGCAAACATAAATAAAGAATGGAAAGAAGATATTGCAGCTAGAGGCATTAAAAGAACCATAGCAAAAAAGATACCATTTACAAGTCCTCGACTTAATTATATGACGTATGGTGGTCTTGCAAGGGGTAGGCTAATTGAGTTTGCAGGTGAGGAACATGGTGGGAAAACTACAACAGCATTAGATGTATGTAAAAATGCACAGCAGATATTTAATGATGAATTTGAAGAATTCTTGTCTAACGAAAAAGACGAAAAAAAGAAAAAGTATCTGGAAAGCAGAGGTCCTAAGAAAGTAGTCTATGCTGATTGTGAGAATACGCTTGACGAAGACTGGGCAAAGCAGCTAGGTGTAGATATTGATAATATGTATATACTCAAACCACAATCCCAGTCTGCAGAAGATATATTTCAGATGTTACTTGATATGATAGAAACAGATGAAGTTGGTTTGTGTGTAATAGATAGCTTAGGTGTAATGTTATCAAAACAAGCATATGAAAAAGATATGACAGAAAAAACATATGGCGGTATTGCAATGGCATTAACTTTGTTTAGTAAGAAAGCTGAATTACTTTGTGCTAAGTATGATTGTTTACTGATTGGCATTAATCAGATGCGAGATGATATGACTAGTATGTATGGCGGTAAAACCACAACTGGCGGTAAAGCATGGAAGCACAACTGTTCATACAGGATAATGTTTGCACATGGCGATTTCTTAGATGAAGCCGGAAATAAACTCAATCGTAGTTGTGATGAACCGAAAGGTAATCGTGTTATGGTTTCAATCGTTAAGAATAAAGTTGATAAACCAGATAGACGAACCGGATTTTATACCTTAATGTATGATTATGGTGTAGATGAAGTATCAGATTTAATTGAAGTAGCTATGAAGTATGACATTATTCATAAGTCGGGTGGCTGGTTTAACTTTGTAGATATCGCTACGGGAGAAGTTGTTTGTGATGAAACAGGTAAAGAGATTAAAATACAGGGTCAAGCTAATTTAGCTGAATATATTAGAACTGATGAAATTATGCTTGAAGAACTTAGAGAGCAAGTAAATTCAGCAATGGGATTATAGTGAAAAGTGGGATTGAAATATATCCCACTTTTTGTTGTTAAATATCTTTGACAATTCATAAAGATTATATTACAATATTATTGTAATCAAATAACACATATAAATATTGAAAAGGAGAATTAATTATGAGTAATGTAGAAACAAACGCAAAGGAAATTTCAATTTTTGAACTTGCAGTATTATGTGAGGTAGCTGGTTTAGCAGTAGTATGCGAAGATGGTAAAATAACAACTATGATTAAGGAGAGATAATATGTTAGTTGTAGACTTACTTAAAATCCTGAATTGGGAAGGTACTATTGATATTAATGGTACTATTTATAACAGCAGTTCAGAGATACCAAGAGAGCTTGAGTTTAATAATAATATGAGTGTTACTTTAATACCAAAAGAAACACGCAGAGCTGATGAAGATACACAAGCCTCTGATAAAGAGTTTCGTGTTACAGTTCGTAAATATATGACAAAACAATCTACACCAAGTTTTGATTTTATGGCAAGGTGGAATGATGATGTACCAATGCCACTTATGACTATGATAGGAACAATTGAAAAAGAAACTCCAGGTATGTATTATATGCACTTGAGAGCAGATACCTCATTTACTACTGTAGACAGATGTATGAATTGTGGAAAAGTAATTACTAATCCTGTTAGTAAATATTTTGGAATGGGACCTGAGTGTGGTAGACATAATTATGTAAATCCATTTAATTCAGATGCTGAACTAAAGGAAGCAGTTGATACTTATAAACGAGAAGTATTAAGCAAAATAACATGGAGTGGTTGGGTGATTAAATCAGCTATAACAGAAATGGAGGAAATAGTATGACAAGAGAAGAGTGCGAAAATCAGATATTAGAAAAGTTAAAAGAGATAAAAGATATTGTGAGGGAGTATGACAAAAGCGAAGAGCTTTATTTGTCAATGGTAATTCTGGATGATTATATGGCTGCAAATAATGCCTTTTGGGAAACAAATACTCCTATTAATTTTTACAATTAATTATGAAAGGAGAAGTTTAATATGACCGATACAGAAATAAGTGATAAGATATTAAAGTGTAGACAGTTCTTGTTAATTCACAATTATATTTTCCATATAGAAAATGCTAGGGTCTGTACGGATGAAGTTTATGACAAAATGTCTGATGAACTTAAAGATTTACAAACTAAGTATCCAGATATAGCAAGTAGTGTGCCGTATGCCGATATTTTTAAAGATTGGGTAAATTATAATAAAAGATTGCCACTATGTGAAGATTGGGTTATTAGGAAAGCAGTTTTTGTAATTTCTCAATGTACGAAAACTCCAAGGGAAACTAAACCAGAGAAAATAGTTGCGGAGAGTTCACCTACTAAGAAAGGTGCATTATTTTAAGTAAATAACCTTTGACATTATGTAAAGATTGTACTATAATAAATAATGTAGTAATAAGTATAAAAAATAAATATTAAGGAGGAACCTATGGTAACAACTGTAAAAATACCTGAAGGTAGATTAACTGAATATCTTACTGATTTTGCAAATAGAAATGTATTGTGTTATATTGGTTTGGATTTGCATCCTAATAAATATATGAAAGATTTTGAAAAATTATTGAGATTTTTTGGTTATCCAGCTAATAAAGATGCTGTTATATACTATGTAAGTGGAATTACTATGAATGAATATTATAAATTGCATGGTGTAAATCGGTATCCCGACGATTTAACAATTGCATTTATTCCAGATATGCAGGATTCACTTTTCAAAGTAATGACTGAAGGAGAGTGGTTTGGCGATGTTGTTGCTAAAAACTTTTTATGCGAGCGAATATTAGAATCTAATAATGTAAAGGAGGATGAATATGAAAAATAAAATAGCAACAAGATATTTTTCAAGTAAACAAGAAAAACATGTTGCAAAAGTTATTGGTGGCAAGCAAGTCGCCAATAGCGGTGCAACAATGTTTAGCAAAGGGGATTGTTCTAATGATAACTGGCTTATTGAGTGCAAAACTAAGACATCCCCTAGTCAATCAATGAGTATTAAGAAAGAATGGTTAGAAAAGAATGAAGAAGAAGCATTTGCAATGCGAAAAGAACATTCTGCTCTGGCTTTCAATTTTGGTGATACTCATAATGCTCAGAATTATTATATTATTTCAGAACAGGAGTTTGTTAGGTTTTTAAAATTGGAGGAACAGTATGAAGCAAACGCAGATAAGTAGTATTAAAGGCTATTTGTTAGCCGGCAATTCTTTGACAAGCATGGAAGCATTTGAAAAGTTTGGATGTACGAGGTTAGCAGCTAGAATATTCGATATGCGTAAAGCCGGTATAAAGATTAAAACTGAAATGATTGAAGGTAGAAATCGCTATGGTAGTTATTGCACCTATGCAAGTTATTCAGTTATAAAAAATAACCTTTGACAAATTGAAAATATTATATTATAATATTAAATGTAATAAATAATACAATGATGTTGTAATAGGAGGAATTAATATGATAACAGAACGTAGAAAAGAGGTGTATTCATGGTTTGAAAACTTGATAGCCGCATACGAAAATTATTTGGAGTTTGCTAAATTCCCTGGTTCCGTTGATGCTAAAATTGATGCGGACTCTTCTATTATTCGTATAAGAGGCTTAAAAAATATATGTGAATACGCAAATATTCCGTACAGGCATTTTGAAGTTACAGAAAACCATTCAACGATATATATGGACTTTAGTGGTTTTAAATTTTATGACATTATGACAAGGAGGACAAATAATATGTCAAATAAAAAGAATATTGATACTGAAGCAGCTAGTAAGGAGGTCCTTAAGAGCAAATTAATTTCAGAGGGTGATTGTGTTAGATTGGAAGGAACTGCTCCAGCACTTGCAGTCAGACTTAGAAGCGTTGTTAGTGCGTTAGTTTCTGAAATGATATTATCACCAACTTCAATAGCAGGAATCGTTACAGATGGTATAACAGACGGACTTGAAACTTTAGTGAAGGGAGAACATTAGTATGTCACAAGCATTAGCATTAAAGTATCGACCTCACAAATTTTCAGATTTAACTGAGCAGTCTGCTGTTGTTAAGATATTAGAAAATCAAATTGCAACTAATACAATCAAAAATGGTTATTTATTTGTAGGTGCAGCAGGTACAGGTAAAACAACTTCAGCTCGTATATTTGCCGACATGATAAATAAATCATTCGGTGAGCCAATAGAATTGGATGCTGCGTCAAATAACAGTGTAGATGATATAAGACGCATAACGGAAGAAGCACAGACTAAGTCATTAGACAGCGAGTATAAAGTGTTCATTATAGATGAGTGTCATATGTTAAGTAATTCAGCGTGGAACGCATTTCTTAAAACACTTGAAGAACCACCTGTAAAATCAATATTCATACTTTGCACAACTAATCCAGAAAAGATACCAGCAACCATACTTTCAAGGGTTCAGAGATATAACTTTCAGAGAATTTCAATGCAGGGAGTAATTGACAGATTACTGTATATACTTGAACAGGAAAACAAAGATATATGTGCAGAAGGTTCACAGGATGCTGTCAATGATATTGAATGGGCAAAGCAGGAAGGTTTAAATGTAATTGATTGGGATATTCAGGCGGTTGATTTAATAGCAAAGATTGCAGACGGTGGTATGAGAGATGCTATCACATTATTAGATAAGTGTTTATCATACAGTAATGATTTAACAGTGCAGAATGTAATCAATGCACTAGGTGTAGCTGATTATGATACTATGTTTGAATTAACTGCATTTTTATCTGAAAGAAATATCAAGGGTATGCTTAATTTAATAACAGGTGTATACGCATCAGGAATGGATTTAAAGCAGTTCATTAAAGACTACTTTGAGTTTATTTTAGACTTGAATACTTACCATAAGACAGCAAGTATGGATTTAATTAAGTTGCCAATTAATTATGAAGATACTATTCAATCATTGAGTAATACAGCTTGGGGTACTATAAGTGAATTATTACGGGTACTTGTTGATTTAATGAATGAAATTAAATGGGTACAGAACCCTAAGTCAATAATTATAGCCAGATTCATATTATATATGCAGGAGGTGTAATTATGATAATTAATGTTGGTGCAGTTTGTAAATTTGTTGGCAACCGCAAGGGCTTTTTTCAGCCTGGCGACTTAGTAGTTGCACTTGAAACAGATGATTGTCCATACTGTGTAGCTAAAGCTGATTATCAAGGTCCTATGGAAGAGTGGGATTACGAATCGCATGAATATGCGCCTGTTCCTTATTATGACTTGGAGGTGCTATATGATGATAGGTCAGAATAGAAATCGTTCAAAAATACTTAGTTGGATTGAAGCTGATAATGTTCCGCATTTTATTGTTATTGTGGGACCTCGTGGGTGTGGTAAAACCATGCTCACGAAGTATTTAGCTGATAAAATGAAATGTATGTATGCGGTATCAGATATAAAAGTAGATGCTATAAGAGAAATCATCAATACAGCATATACGGCTACGGATGCTATTGTATATCATATTCAGAACGCAGATAATATGAGATCAGAAGCTAAAAATGCTTTATTGAAGATAACCGAAGAACCTCCAAAGAATGCTTATTTTGTAATGACAATACAGAATGATAGTTCATTGTTAGCTACTTTAAAAAGTAGAGCTCAAGTATTGCGAGTTGAACCTTATACAAAGGAAGAGCTCAAGCAATATGCACAGGAAAAATATCCTGATGATAATTGGACTGATTTACTTATGAGCATTGTATCTACTCCATATGATATAGATGTATTGTCAGTATATGATAAGACAGCATTTATTGACTACGTTAATCTGGTTATTGATAATATTGGTGCAGTTGAACCTGCTAACGCATTTAAGTCTGCTAACGCATTACAGTTTAAAGATACTGAGGTTGATAGGACTAAGTTTGATTTAAAGTTATTCTTTTCAGCTTTTGTATCTTTGTGTGAACAGCGTATTTATAATGGTCAGTATGATAACAAGTGGGCAGATGCTGTTATAGTAACTACACCATATATTGATAAAGTAACTAAGCTAGGAGTTAATAAACAGCAGCTATATGATAAGTGGGTGTTTGAAATAAGGGAGGTTTTAAATGACAATAATTGACCTTAAAAATCAGATTATGAAGAACTGTCTAACTAATTTATATGTATTTGTTGGAGAAGAAATCGGCATTATGAATATCTACCTTAATCAAATGTCAAAAACACTTAATATGCCAGTAATCAGGGCAGAAAGTGTAGCAAGTATATATGCACAATGCACGTCTAGGTCAATGTTTGGAAATACTACTGGATTTTATGTTATTAGAAATGATAAAGATATAACCAAAGAAGAAAAAGCATATCAATCATTGAGTAAAGACCTTGGAAAAAATGTTATAGTTCTGTTATATGATAAAGTAGACAGTAGATTAAAGTTTGGCAAGTTTTTCAAAGACCAGACTATTACATTTGAGAAGTTAGCTCCAAATGTGTTGAAATCATATGTCAAGAAAGCTTGTTCAGGTTTATCGGATAAAAATTGTGAGTATCTGATAGAGTTGTGTAATGGTTCTTATGATTTATGTATGCTAGAAATTGATAAAATATTGCATTATCAAGAAACTACATATGACCGAGACGATTATAAAGATTCTGTAGACCATTGTTTTGATGTATTATTAAAATCCGGTGTAATATATCAGCCAGAAGAGAGTGATGTATTCAAATGGACAAACGCAGTATGCACACGTAACTGTAAAGAGGCATTTAAGCTAGAGCGAATACTTAGAGATAATGGTACTCAATCAGTAGCAATGCTAGGAACTTTATACAATAGCTTAAAATCTATATTACTGATACAATGTTGTCAAAGTAGCCATATTAGTGAAGTTACCGGATTAGATAACAGACAGATATACTTTAATAAAAAGTATGTCGGAAATTTTGATACTTCTGACCTTGTATATGCAGTTAAATTAATTGCTAAGGTAGTTGACGGAATTAAGACAGGGTTGTATGATGATGTATATGCAACACGTTATGTGCTAAGTATTATTGCATAAGTAACATTGTATCTTGACCGGCTCTGCGTTTTTATTATTAATATGTATAAATCATAATATATGAAATAAAAGTGCAGAGCTGGTGAAGATATGAAAGGTGGTTAAATGGATATTAATATAAATGATAATGAGTATAAGGTATGTTTGCGTTGTGGGCGTAAACTGAAAAGTGAAAATTCTAGAAAATTGGGTTTTGGTAAAGTTTGTTGGGAAAAGTGGCAGACTGAAACACAAGCTAAAAAACTATTTGAAATAGACAAGCAATCGTGATATAATGATTAGGAGGTGTTAATATGCCTGCAAGTAATTCTACAATGATTAGAAAATTACAGTTTGCGTTGAACCAAAAAGGTTATCGAATATTAAGTAATAGGTCGCAATTCTATTCTGACGAACAGAATAGACCTGTAACAATGTATAAGATTACCCAGTCAGTCTGGGACGAAGATAAACAGCGTTATAAGCACGTTGAATTATTCACATCAGCTAGCGAGATACAAATTGTATTATTTCTTAGAAATCTATGGTACTTGGTAAATGATAAGCCAATACCTAAAACAAATAAAATGAAAGGTGCTGCAGAGTTTGAACGAAAGTGGAATGCTTTTTTAGAACTTTGGAAAACATAATTTAAAATTGCCCCTTAGCCGAGTGGTAAGGCAACGGATTTTGATTCCGTTATCGTGAGTTCAAATCTCACAGGGGTAGCTTGAGTTACCTACTCCTCTCAGGTAACTCGATTTGATATTTATATTAGTTCTTCTTCCGAAAAGCTACTCATGTCAAGTGAGTAGCTTTTTTACTTTTATACTATAAATAATCTTTGACAGCATATAAATGTTGTACTACAATATTATTGTAATCAAAAATGATTACAATAACTATTAATCTTGGAGGTACAAAATTATGTTTAATCAATTTAAGGTAAAATTCAATGGTAAAACACTTTGTGTCTTTGCTACAATCAATGACGAGGAGCTAGGAAATATTATAGTACATATTGCTAATATTGATACTATGGCTAATCGTATTTATACCACATTTGATGGCTACTACATGTTAGCTACACCTGATTTTCAAGCGTCCCATACAATATTAAAGTTTGATGAAGAAGCCAACACCAATGATATTATTAAGTTTAATGTCTGCGTTGACTATACTGCCGAAGAACTCACTCATATAATAAAAATGTGTTCTCGATATTTTTCATTTTAACCTTTGACACTTTGAAAATATTATAGTATAATATTACTTGTAATCAAGTAATGGTTACAAGTAATATTAAATATTAAATCTCGGAAGTAAGTAATTATGAAATATGAAAAATTCTCAACCAAATTCAAGGTAACAAATGTATCAGAAGTATTATTTAATGCAATGCAGTTTACAAAAAGACGAATGTTGGAACACTATAAAAATAAAAATGCCTTAGCCATTCGTAATGAGTATTGTAACTTTAGAATATTTACTAGATTCTTATTTATTAGAGGTGATTATGGTAGAGGCAGACAGTTAAGAGACTATGCGAATAATGAAATGGGAAATTTTATGGATATGCTATTAGAGAATGAGAGGTGGAGCTAAAATGATATTAGCAAATAGTGAAATAATAAGGTTATATGAAAATGAGATGCTGGCGGAGGTAAGCATCAAAATGAAAAGTGCATACAGCTCAGACTCAATATTAAAGTATTATAGACACGCTAAAATATGGCTAACTAGTCATAGATTTGTAGCGAAAGCATGTACCAAGGCTAGGTATGAGGAACTTAATACTATGCTTATAAAAAAGAAAGAAGAAGCATTATATATGTTGGATATGAAAAAATACGAGGAGGAAATTAAAAATGTCAGTGAAACAAATTAGTTTAGATGTCAAATGTGAAGATGGTTTGCCATCAGCAGAATATATTTGTGAAATTTTAGCAGAGTATAACATATCTATATTAGGTGTAGATGAAACAGATATAACAGATGTGTATGAACGTAATTATCCTGAATTATTATAAGTAGAGGAGATAAATATTATGACGAATGTAATGATTATAGGACAGGAATGTGCCCTTAGAGGTATTACAGAAGAAGTACATACTTTTGCAAGGTGGAAGGCATTGGGATATAGAGTAAAGCAAGGCGAACACGCATTATTTGAAACACGCCTTTGGAAACATTCATCTAGAACAAAGCATAATGATGAAACAAATGAGGATGAAGAAAAAGAAAGTATGTATATGACAAAAGCATTTTTATTTGGGGAAAGTCAGGTGGAGAAAATTGAGCAAGATTTGTAATGAAGATTGTTTTAATTGTCCATATGATGATTGTATAAATGATGATTATATAGTTGGAGAATATGCAGAGAGCGTTCGTATTGATACTGAAATACGTCTAGATTATGATACTGAATATCGTAAACGAAAATTAAAAATGTCTAACTATGATAATACAGAAAAAGGAAAAGCTCGAATGATTAAATATCGTCATTCTGAAAAAGGAAAAGCCGTTCAGTTTAAAGCTAATCATTCGCAACGTGGTATAGAGCGTAGAAAACGATATGAAAATAGTGAAAAAGGCAAAGAAACACGGCGTAAATATCAAAATTCAGAAGCAGGTAAAGCTGCAAGGCGTAGATATGAACAGTCAGAACATAGAAAAAAATATCATCACGAAAGATATTTAAGGAAAAAAATGGAAAAGGAGGCACAGAAATGTCTAACGAAAACTGTCTAACTAATGAAAATGAATGGGGAATAGCTAGCTTGTTTACAGAGTTTCCAGAAACAGAAGGACGAGTGGCTTTTATACAGATGTATTGTAAAGCACATGGAAAAGATATTAGTTGGATTACCTGTGAAGCTGTGGATGATTATTTAGCTATGATGAAAACAGAAGATTATAGTTTAGCACAATGGTTTAAAGATACTTGTACGAATTATCCAGAAACATTTAATTAGAAAGAAGGTATTAATATGACAGATGAATTAAAGAAGACTATAGAAAATCATAAAAAGATGTGGACATATATTAAAGAGCAAGAGAAAGAGTGTGATTATAAACCTAATCTAGATATGAGATATGCGTTAAAGTCTGAGTATATTTATCTTAATAAGATAGAGGACGAGCCTTATAATCTGTGCTTTTTATGTGACTATGCTAAAAAAATGCAAATGAAGGATGGCTGTACAGCACCTATGTGTGAATACTGTCCTTGTTTATGGGGTAGCGAGGATATAAGCAAGGGAGTTTATTGTCAGTGTAATAAGTCTGGTTATGTAAATTGGATTACTTCCTGTGCAGAAGATATAATAAATTTACCAATAAAGCCTGAATTATTATAAAAATAGTCTTTGACAGTGCGTAAAGATTATATTATAATATATATGTAATCAAGTAATGGTTACAAAGTATAATATTAATCTCGGAGGTACAAATTATGAGTACATTAAAAAATCTTGAAGTAATTAAAAATCGTGAGTATGGTAATTATCGTTGCTCTTGTGGCTGCGGTAAAATTCTTGGTAACCCAGGAGTTTATATTACTGATAACAGTTATGCTTATGGAATTGCAGAAGTAACAGATGATGAAGGATATGCTTGGAGAATGTTTACACCTGAATGCTGGGAACGTATTTGTAAGGAATGGGATTTAGAAGTACAGGCTGATATGTCTTCATTTGATTATAAGTATACTTTAAATAAAATGTATGATGCGTATTCTGCAAGCGAGGAGGTGTAATTATGAATTTAATTTATGGTGAAATTATTGGCGAAGGTTATTATGGTTGTAGTAAATGCGGAAGAAGGTTAGTTGGACCTGTTTTCTATGTTGGCGAAGAATCAGATGATGAGGGATTAGAGTTAAGGACATTTTGTAAATGTTGTGAACCCGAAGTTAAAAAACATTCTCTTGAAGAAATTTATTCTAAATATGATATAAGTCCATATATTGGTTATGATACTCCAAATCCAATGGATAAAAATTGTGAATGTTATGCCAATGGCAGTTGGGAATTAAGTTCTAAAAAAATAGTACCACAACCTGCAGATGTTATAATTGGTAACTATGGGTATAGAATTGCGAATGGTGTTCGCTATAGATATTTAGTATAATTGGCTCGGAGGTGTAAATTATGATAGTTGATACTTATTATATGGTATTAATTCCAGCAACTCAGGAAAAGCATAAATTTGTTACATCGCTAACAGAGCAGGAGTTTATAAAAACTCTAGACGCCGTATATGATAACTATGTAATTTTAGAAAGCGGGTATGTTAAGTAAATGTTTCATATTATTTGGTATATAATGAAACTGATGTTCTTGGCATTGGCTTATATAGTCAATGCCACAGCAACATTAGTAATCATAAGTATTGAAAAGCTGTTATGTAAAATATTTAAGTTAAAATAGAAGGAGAATTAATTATGACAAACTATGAATATTGGAAAGATGAATTATTAAAAATGTGGAAGTCTGGTAACAACTTTGGTGTTGTAGATGATACACCTCAACCATGTACTGCTATACCTTGCGGTCCTTGCGGCAAGTGTGCATTTTGGGGTATATCTTCTTGTGCTTTATGCAGAAAAGAATGGCTAAATGATACACATGTAAAGTATCAAACAGATTGGAGTAAAGTACCAATAGATACCCCAATTAAAGTAAGAAACAACAATAAGGTATAGGTATTTTCTCGGCACTATGCCGGGTTAAATAAATGTGGTTTGCCTACTTTCTATGCAAATGGGCGTACTTCTTATACAAACTCTATAGATCCCTGTGATGTATATGATGAAATAATGTTAGCTTCAGAATCTGATACGTTTAAATATAGAAAGGAGTTTGAATAATGTTATTTGATGAATTTAGAATAGTTTCAACACCGCAAGGAAATAAAGCAGTTACAAGTATGCCAGATGTAATTGACATACTTGTAGATAATAATCTTGAAGAAATTGCAAATATAGTTGATGCTAATGTGCAGGATAGAATATTAGAAGTTGAAGATGAGTTATCAAAATTGCAAGCTGAATTTGATAGTTATGAAGTTCAGAATGAGGAGTATCATGATTGCATTAGAGATTCCGCAGAGAATATCAATGAGGTAATAAATAGTATACTTGATAGTAAAAGGCTAAATAAGTCAGAGCTGGTCAAGAGGCTTGAGCAGATATTCAATGATTTATGGGAGGAGGTATAATATGTCAAAAGATTGTGCATTGAATAAATATATAGTAGATGTAATAGATAACAATACCGGAATTGCCGCTAGTTTGTTATCGGATGTCAAATTTAAAGATTGTTTGGCTAAAACACTTGGATTTAATCTATTTTATTTGAAACAAAACCTGATTGAATTGTTTAATGGATTGGTTAAATTAATAATAAGAAAGGATATATAATTATGACAAATAAGAAAAAATATTCAAAAGAAATTTTAGATATCGCTTGTAGAGGCGAATCATTGGCATTAAGACGAGAGGATGATACAGTGTGTGCTTGTTGTGATATAGCTTGTAAAGATTGTGGATTTAGTGCAAGCAGAGTTGAAGGAGACATTAAACATTGTACTGATAACTGTATTACATGGTGTAATTCTGAATACATTCCAAAGATTGATTGGGATAAGGTACCTATAAATACTCCAATACTTTGTGGTGCTCGTAAAGTACCTAGGCATTTTGCATATTATGATTCTCAAACTAATTTGATACATTATTATGCGGATGGCAAGTCATCTTATACATCTGATGTAGCAGATGAAGGAATTTGTACCTGTTCGCCATGTGATGCTGAATTAATGCTTATTCCAGATGTTGAAAAATATTCAAAATAACTGTATAATAACTGATACAATCTGTATCAGTTATTTTTTAGAAAGGAGATAATTATGAAATTAAAAAGACATGATATAAGAGATGCTATGAAAAACAGGTTTGTTAAGATTGCTGATAGTCATAAAAATGTATTTACATTAGAAGAAGTTTTATATAATGTAAATGCAGTTGTAGATGAATTGTATTGGGAGCATAAGCGAATTAAAGACCAAGCGAGTTCCGGGAAAGTAGAAGAAATGAAAGAACACAATACTAAAGTAGCTAATTTAGCAATATTAGTAAAACAAAAATTAGGAACAAAACAATTTACAGCAGAAATATTAAATAGATTAACTGATGATACATTAGAAACTATATTATTAGATATAATAAATCAGTTAGATTTAGATAGTAAGAAATAGTCAGCAGAGGTTTCTGGGAAAGAAGAAAGGAGTGAAAAAGTAATGGCAAATGAAATAACACAAATAAAATCATCAGTATTATCAGATAAAGAAGTAAAGTTTATACAAGAATATCAAATAGATGGAAATGGCACTAGAGCTGTTATAGCAGCTGGATATAAGACGAAGTCACCGGCGAGATATGCGAGCGACCTGCTCAGAAAGAGCAAGATACAGGCAGAAATTTCTAGACAGCAAAAGGAAAGAGAATCCAAGCGAATCGCATCAGCTACCGAGATCTTGCAGTTTTATACCTCAGTAATGCGTGGCGAGGTACTAGACCAATTTGGTATAGAGGCTTCGTTAGATACACGAATTAAATCTGCTAATGAGCTTGCAAAACATCAAATAGAAATGCCTATGAAACTTGAGCAGAAGAACATAACTAACAATATTGGCACTATTCAGCTTAATTTTCTACCAAGAAATACCCAAAATATTAACAATAATTAGTCTGTCTAGCAAGAATTCTTCTTTGTCCGTCAAATTGCACAACCTATGCTAATGCAGTGGCTATGCGGTTTGGCGGATTTCTTTATTTTCTTCAAAGAAATTAGTCTTATTTTTCACCGGCGGAGAGTTAAAAATTTTAAAGAAAAATCTTATCGAAGAAAAACCTTTCGTCAAATTGCACAAAAATCTTGTCTAACGAAAAGTATCCAATAACCTATCTAGATAGACTGCTATCTGGCAATCTCGCTATCTTGTCTAACGAAATCCAGCAGAACTGTCTAACGAATTCTATCCAGCAAGCTCTCTATCTATCTAGAAAGAGTACCTTCCAGATATCTTGTCTAACGAAGTTATGCCAGATAGCCCTCTTTCTAGATAGACCACTCGCTGGATGGATAAGTTAGACAAGTTGCCATCTGGACAGACCAGCAAGAATTGTCTAACGAGCTATCTAGATGGCATAGTCTATCTGGAAAGAAATCTTTCTAGAATTCTTGTCTAACAAATTGTCTAACGAGAACTGTCTAACGAATTATAGATAGAAATCTCGCTGGATAGACAGATAGATGTTAGTTATAACTAATTGCTGTTAGTTTAAACTTACTTTAGTTCGACAGGACTAACTGTAGTTAGTTATAACTTATCGAAGTTAGTTTAAACGAACTACAATTAGTTACGACTTACTCCGGTTCACTTAAACTAACAAGAGTTTGATATTGTGAACTTCGGTTAGGGACAACTTATTTTAGTTAGTTGATATGAACTATAGTTAGTTATAACGTACTATTCGACTGCATGACTTCGGTTTTTACATATATATAGTAGTAATTCGATTATACCAATAAAATATAAAAAATTTTGAAATAATCACTTGACATATACACTAAATATGATATACTTATACTTGTAAATGATAAACGAATTGCGGTGAAACTGAAACACCGATAAAAACAGTTTAAAAAAATGAAAAATGAAATTAAATACAATGTTATTGATACTGACACTGGTATCATACTTGGTTATATTGATGAATGTGCATTATGTAACGACGTCGGTTACACCGACCATGAAATGATTGACGCACTGATTGAATGTGCAATCAGTGATGGTATATTTAACGATACATTTAACTATACTGTTGTCGTTGGTAACACAAAAGTTGGTATTCATTTTTAAATGAATATTTAACATATATGTAACTATTAATCACGTAGTTGCACAGTCGGTTAAAGTGCAAGTAAAAAATTAAACCGATAAATATTATGAACACAAAAAATACAAAAAATGAAGTCGCAAAAGTCGCAACTAAACCGGTTACAAAAACAAATACAAAAAATACAACCGCAGTCGCAGTCGCAGTGAAAAATAATACTGATTTAGTAAATAAATCAGTAAAATCAAAATTGTTAAATTTTGATGAAACAATGCAGTTGATGACTGAATGCGGTATTGGTAGTAAATCAAAAACCAAAAACTATCGCATACTAAATGGTGGTAGTTCGATACATGTTTTAAAAACCATGTATCGAATATACATGACGAATATTGATTTTGAATTATGCAGTAGTTTAAAATCACTGAATACAAATGACAACGCAGTGATTGAGTTGTTAAAAAACGATAATATTCGTGATGAAAAACGACCGCATACTGTATTGATTCATTCAACTGACGCACTTAAAAAAGTGTTCAATGCAATGAAAAAAAATACGTTGAACGCACCATGTTAAATTAAAAAATACATGTTTCACGTGAAACACAAACTAAAATGTTTCACGTGAAACATTAAAAAATAAAATGAAAGTGAGTAAAAAAATATGAAAATTTGTGATAAACAATATATGATTGATGAATATGGTTATGGTGAAACCAAGTATAATTTAATCATTAATATTGCAAGTGATGATGACGAATGTTGTTATTGTTGCGATATTGACGATAAAAATAATTTGCATTTATTCGGTGCAAAATTTGAAATACGCAACGGTACTGACATTGTATCATTTGATACAGTTATTGACATGTTACAACTCAATGATGATGAAAGTATGATTTTGAAAAATATCATACTTTGCAATGGTGATATTGAACGTATAAAAAGTATATGTATTAATACGCATACACTTTTTAATGATGAGTATATAACTATAAATATGAATAGTTTGCGTGACATGTTAAATGCACGCATTAAAAAATCAAAATATTTTTCAAATTTTGATTTTGTATTACCAAAATTTGAAAAACTCAACGATAAAGTAATTGCGTTACTTGTCGTTGATGAAAACAACGAACTGAATCAATATCGGTGTTGTATTGATACAATGTTAAATGTATCAATACAATATGTTGACAAATCAACTGATGACGTCGTTGATTTGATTAGTTTCAAAATAAATGAATATGACATTACAAATAATTTGAATGTCATATTAAATGAAATGTTTATACATTTATACATTTACATGTATGTTGAACATTTCAGTATTGACGATTAAATATAAACAGTCATATGCAATTATCATATGACTGTTTTTTTGATTATTCGATTATACTAATAAAATATAAAAAATTTTGAAATAACCACTTGACATATATATCAAATGTGATATACTCATAATTGTAAATGATAAATACGTTGCGGTGAAACTGAAACACCGATAAAAACAGTTTAAAAAAATGAAAAATATTGTAGTTGAAAATGTATTTAATGTGACTGATGTTGCATTAAACACATTAATAAAAAATAATAAAACAGTTGTATTATTTAATGCAACTGTTTGCAATACACCAATAAACGTGGTGTATGTAAACAAAAATATATTTAATTCAAATGCAATAATTGATATTGTATTTGAATTAAATGAAACATATGACTTAAACTGTTGTTTAAGTGATATTGAAGTATTTATAAATGGTAAATCAGTACCATTTATAAGTATTTATAAAATGCACAATAATCGTAAATATTAGTGCGTGCGTGCATATATAAGTCAAATATAACTATAGTTAGTTATATACTAACTATAGTTATTTTTTTTTAATTTTAATTAGTTATTACTAACTATTGTTTTATATGACTAACAGCAATACAGTCAAACTAATTTTAATTTTAAACAACTAACAGAAGTTAGTCTTTTTTAATTTTTATTAATTAAAACTAACAGCAGTTCAATTAAACTAACTACAGTTAGTTATGACGTACCGGAGTACGGTACCCCGAACTTTAGTTAGGCGGGACTAACCGCGAGTAACATATACACGCTATAAATTTTGGTATTACTGAATCCGGAAGAATTACAAATGGCTATAAGAATATTGCCCACCAAAAATCCAAGCCCACCAAAAATCCAAATCTACACAGCGGTATTTTTGCTATATACTGAAGGCGGGATAATCGAAAATCTTCGTGCTGCCTTTACAAATTATGTCAAAATATCGTATTATATTATATATACTATACACAAAGGAGTGATTATATGATTTGTAAAAATTGTAATAAAAGGAGTGTTGGTTGTCATAGCAACTGCCCAGAATATTTAGAATATAAAAAACAATGCGAAAAACGTAAACAACTTAAATTATCAGACTCAAATTATAACGCATACATGAGTAGCGTAGTGCTTAAAAACATTAAGAAAAAACATCACAGATAAATTTATAGTTTGAATTCCTCTTATTATTGTGTTATAACATAATTAATAGGAGGAATTTTTTATGTTACAATTAAATATAGAAGTAGAAAAATTGTGGATTGAAAAATTTGATAGCGTATTTCAAGACGTAATGGAACACAAACACACACACTATATATTCCCAGGTGGTAGAGGTAGTACAAAATCATCATTTATAGGTGGTAGAGCTATACCACTACTGATTATAGCCAACCCACTATGTCATGCTGTGTGTTATAGACGTTTTGGTAATACATTAAAAACAAGTGTATATGCTCAGGTTTTATGGGGTATTCAAGACTTAGGACTTCAAGATTACTTTGTATGTCATGTAAATCCACTTGAAATCATATATAAACCAACAGGTCAAAAAATATTATTTTTAGGTATGGATGACCCTGGAAAGGTAAAATCTATTAAATTACCATTTGGGTATATAGGTATAACATGGTGGGAAGAATTAGACCAATTTGATGGAGAATTACAAATTCGTAAAGCTCAGCAGTCTACAATGCGTGGTGGCGATAAATATTGGAATTTCATGTCATTTAACCCGCCAGTATCAATTAATAACTGGGCTAATGAATTTACCGAACAAGCCGAAGTAAAAAGAACAGAAGATACACTTGTTGTGAGGACTACATATTTAGATGTTCCTGTTCCTTGGTTAGGTCAGCAGTTCATAGAAGAAGCTGAATACTTACAAGAAACTAATCCAAGAGCATATGAAAATGAATATATGGGTATTCCCGTTGGTACAGGCGGTAATGTATTCGATAATGTAGAAGACTTAGTAATGACTAATGAAATGATTGCCGGATTTGACTCTGTATACAATGGTTTAGACTGGGGATTTGCTAATGACCCTAACGCATTTACTAAAATGCACTTTGATAAAACCAGAATGGACTTATATATTTATGCAGAACATGTTATGACGCATGAGAGTAATAAGGTATTGCACGAAGAGTTATATGAAAAACCGGGTGGTATATATAGAAAAGAGTGGGACGTTGATGAAAATGGACAGGAATACTCAAAACTTGTAGAAATACCACTTATGGATAAAAATGAACTGATTACAGCTGATTCTGCAGAACCAAAATCAATAGCTGACTTTAGAGCTTGGGGTTGTTTTATGCGACCTGCAGAAAAAGGTCCAGACAGTATTCGATATGGTATTAAATATCTACAAGGATTACGTCATATTTATATAGACAGACGTAGATGTCCTAATACATATCGTGAATTTACACGTTATGAATATGACAGAGACAAGAATAACAATATTATTAGTGCATTTCCTGATAGAGACAATCACAATATTGATAGTGTCAGATATGGACTTGAAAGATTTTATAAAAGAAAGGGTAACTGATTATGCACAATTCAGAATATTATGGAAAAGATAACCCATGTGAACCTATTAAAATCATAGACCACTATGATTTAAACTTTGATTTAGGCAATGTTATCAAATATGTATTAAGGGCAGGCAATAAGCCAGGTGAAGACAAACTCAAAGACTTAAAGAAGGCATACGATTATTTAGGTCATGAGATAGAAAAATTAGAAAATAAGGAGGGTTAATTATGTTCCTCATAGACAAATTGAAAGGAGTATTACAACGTATGATAGGACCTAAAACATTGGAGAATGTATTAAATATAACTCCAGCAATATCAAGTGAGATGAAAACATCCATTGAACTTTGGGAGGATATGTATAAAAATAAAAGTCCTTGGCTTGATAAAAACACTCAATCACTTGGACTTGCAGCCAGCATTGCAAGCGAAAAAGCAAGAACAGCTACTATTGAGATGGAAATGAAAGTAACAGGTGAAGGAGAAAGAGCAGAGTTTATTAAAAAATGTGTAAAGAAACTGTTACCACTTGTCAGAAGAAACTTAGAGTATGGTATTGCATTGGGTTCATTGATTATAAAGCCTTATGTAGTTACCGGATTAGATGGAAAACTCACTATAAACTTTTCATTCACAAAAGCAACAGACTTCTATCCACTATCTTTTGATAGCGAAGGTAATATTTTAGAATGTGCTTTCTTAGATAGGATAACCACTAAAGATGCTATTTACACAAAAGTTGAATATCATAGTATTCAAGGTACAAGACTTACTGTAAAGAATATGGCTTTCAAGTCAGAGGTTGTAAATGGTATATCTCCTTCATTAAATACACTCACATCTACACTTGGTACACCAATACCATTAACAGAAGTACCAGCGTGGGCATCTCTTGCACCAGAGACACCGATAGATAATATTGATAGTCAATTGTTCGCATACTTTAAAATGCCTCAAGCAAACTGTATAGACATCAATTCTCCACTAGGTGTAAGCGGTTATGCTCGTGCAATCGACTTAATAAAAGATGCTGATAAACAGTATTCAAACTTATTATGGGAATTCAAAGGCGGACAGCTTGCGATTGATGTAGATAGGACTGCGTTAAATCCAGTTCGTGACCCTAAGGGTAATGAAATGCCAGACAGATTACCAGAACTTGAAGATAGATTATTTAGACGTAATTTAGACTTGGGTGATGATAATATGTATAACATCTATAGTCCCGAATTACGAGATTCCAACATACTCAACGGTCTTAATGCTATTTTAATGAGGATTGAAGATGTTTGTGATTTATCAAGAGGTACATTATCAGAAGCATCTTATGCAGAAGCTAGAACTGCTACTGAATTAAGGATACTGAAACAGCGTAGTTATTCAGCAAACTGCGATATTCAAAAAGAACTTGAACATACACTTGAAGATACAATAAAAGTTATTGACATTTATTGTGATTTATACAATATAGTACCTTCTGGTGAATATGAAATAGGTTATTCATGGGATGACTCTATAATTGTTGATAAAGATGCAGAACGTCAAGTTGATTTATTAGATGTTGATAAAGGATTATTAGGTAAAGTTGAATATCGTATGAAATGGATGGGCGAGACAAAAAAACAAGCTGAAGAAGCAATTTCTACAATTAATAAGGAAAAAACAGAAACAATGCTTATTCAGCAATCGGTTATGCTTCAATCAGCTCAGCAAGGTACTGATAATACGTCAACTAATAATAAAAATACCAGCTCTGGTACAGATGCACAAGCAGAGAACGAAAAGCGTAAACGTGCAAATGAAAGCGTTGAAACTACAAAATCAAAAACTGAAGAAAGTTAGGTCAAACTACTTTACAACATAGAATAATTATTGTATAATAATCATAGGGAAGAAATTCCCTATGATTTTTGTCATATGCGGACCTATGCAGCATAACATTCGCCGTAGATGGGAATACGGATATATAAAATAAACCATAAAGAATGTAACAGGAGGAATGAAATTATGGATTTTTTAAAAGCTCTTTTCAATTCAGGAGCACTAACGTGGGAACAGTTTTCAGAAGCTGTAAACGAGAAAGGCTACAAAATAGCTGATTTATCAACAGGTAACTATGTTTCAAAGAAAAAGTTTAATGATGAAATTCAAACACGAGATACAACAATATCTGATTTAAACACACAGCTTAGTACCCGAGATAATGATATAGCAGCATTACAGACACAGCTTACAGATGGTAGTAAAGATAGTGAAACAAAGATTTCTGATTTAACTACACAGATTGCTACATTACAGAATAACTATGAAACACAGAAAAATGACTATGAAAGCAAGTTATCAGCACAGCAATATGAATTTGCGGTTAGAGACTTTGCTGGCACAAAGCATTTTTCAAGTAATGCAGCTAAGAGAGATTTCATTAAAGAGATGATTTCAGCAAACCTCACAATGAAAGATAAAACAATTATGGGTGCAGAAGATTTTGCAACTAAGTATCAGGAATCTAATTCAGATGCTTTTGCAGTTGAAGCACCACCAACACAGGAGCCAGAGAATAAACCAACATTTATTCAACCAACTCCACCACAGCCAGAACCTGATAGTAATCCATTCAATTTTAACTTTCAGGGAATATAATAAATAATATTTAGGAGGAATAAAAAATGGCAGAAGCACTTAATTATGCACAGCAGTATCAGAAAGCGTTAGCAAACGCATTTCCATATTCTCTTTACTTTGGAGATTTATGGAATCAGACAAGTCAGGGAAATTACAGATGGGTTGATGAAAAAACAATTCAGATTCCAAGACTTACAACAACGGGTCGTGTCAATGCTGACAGGGACACAATCGCACAGGCATCTAGAAACTATGATAACTCATGGGAAACAAAGACACTTGAGAACCAGAGAAAATGGTCTACTCTTGTACACCCTAAGGATATCGACCAGACAAACCAGGTAGCTTCAATCGTTAATATCACAAAGACATTCAACGAATTTCAGAAGTTCCCAGAAATGGACGCATACCTTATTTCAAAACTTTATTCAAGATGGACAACAGCAGTTGCAGCTGAAAAGTATACAGCACACACAGCAGATGAAACTGATATAGCAAAAGCAGGTTCACCAAGCGGTATTGACGGCGATAAGGTACTTGAAGTATTCGATAAGTTTATGCTTGAAATGGATAACAAGAGAGTACCACTTGCAGGTAGACGTTTATATGTAACTAATGAAGTTAAAACAGCACTCAAGGCAGTAGCATCTGTACAGAAGAGATGGGATGTTCAGAGTGGTGCAACTAGCCTTAATAGAGCAGTAGAGACTATTGATGGTGTAGTTGTTAGGGCAGTTCCTGCAGAACTTATGAAAACTCTTTATGACTTCACAACAGGTTGGAAGGCATCAGCTTCAGCAGACCAGATTAATATGTTTATGGTTCATCCAGCAGCTATTATCACACCAATCTCATACACATTTGCACAGCTTGAAGCACCTAGTGCATTATCAGAAGGCAAGTATGTTTACTATGAAGAGTCATTTGAAGATTGCTTCATTCTTAACAACCTTGCAGATGCGTTACAGTTTAACATCAAGAAGCACGAATAATAAGGAGTGAGCAGGTATGAATTCTATAACAGTTAGAAAAGGTAATGTAGAATTACATGTACCGGAAGACGAAAAAGAAAGATACCTTAAGCTTGGTTATTCAGTATATAATGGAGATAATTTAGTAGAAGAGGCACTTACAGAAGATGTAAGTGTTCTTCTTACTAAAATAAACACATTAGAAACTGAAAATGAACGGCTTAAGAAAGAAAACTCAAAACTTAAGAATGATTTAAAAAAGGAAAAAGCTAAAACAAAAACTGAAACTAACTAGGAGGTGAATGTCTGATGGATTTTGTTGCTTATATAACATATGAAGAATATTCAGAGCTGGGTGGCGAGTTGCCAGAAGACAGTTTCAACTTACTTGAAAGGAAAGCACAACGCTGGTTAGACAGATTTACGTTTGACAGAATACCTTTATTACCAGAAATACCTATTGTAGTAAAAGAATGTTTAGTTGAATTTATATCGAGACTTAATATTTTAGAGTCCCAAAGACAAAGTGGTGATGTTATTACTAGCTATTCAAACGGAGTAGAAACTATTAATTATCAGCTTAAAACTGATTCTGAAACTAAAAAAGAGCTATCAGAAATTGCAAACGATTGGTTACCTAATTATCTTGTATGCAGGAGTGTGAATTTTGATGTTAGAAAATATTTACAATCAGACAGTAACAATACTGAATAAACTTAAAGCTACAGATAGTTTAACTAAGCGTGATGTTTGGTATAAAACTGTATTGAATGATGTAGCATGGTATACGGACTCCACACGTACTGCGACTAGCTCTGCGGTTTATATCGGTACTTATATAAAAGTATTAATACCATTTCACAACGAATATCTCACGTATCTCGAGTGGAGAAAACCAAGTAATCAAGACACACACTATACAATGTCAACAGGTGATTATATAGTTTTAGGTGAAGTTCCAGAAGATATTACAGCTGATAACATAGTTAAAACTTTACAGAAGTATGGTGAAAATGTTTGTCAAGTAAAACATCATAAAGAAAACTATAACAGGTTTGGAGCAAGAGTTCAACTAATGATTGAGGGAGTATAATGGCTAGAAAAAATCTTAAATGGGGTAATATTAGATTTAATTGGGTTAAAAGTTCTTCTCGAATAATTACAGATAAAGGGTTTACACCTGAACTTAATAGGTACTTTGCTAAAACATTGGCTGCATATGCTTATGAATATATACCATATAGTTTCCCTGAAGATAATGATTATGAAGGAAGACCAATGCACTTAGCAGATTTAACTCAAATTCGTGTATATAAAAAGTATGCGTTACTTATATATGAAAAAATATATGCCAATGTTCAGTATAATGGATATTTTAATCATATTAACCAGCAGCATCCAAAGGCTACTAGAAAGTGGGTTGACGCAGCTTGGAAAGATAAAAAACTAAATATTCAGCGTAAAATTAACATAGAAAGGAAAAGACTTGCAAAATAATGAGTAAACATAAAATCATTCAAAATTGGGTTCAAGAATTTTTACAGGATGAGCATTTATATTTTGAATCAGCTGACGCATATCCCGGAATCCGAACTATTGTGCCACAATATGGTGAGTACATTAATAGTACCGATATATGCGGTTTTAAGTATAAATCATATACTTTTTTATTTATAGGGTATGAACAAATTGATACAGGTACATCAGACGTAAATACTACTAATATGGAAATAATGGATAGATTTACGGAATGGTTAGAAACTCAAAAAGAAGTTGAAAATTTTCCTGATTTTGGACCAAAATGTAGCGAATATGATATAATACCATTATATGATATGGCAAATTTAGCAACTATCCAAGATGACGGTCTTGCTAAATATATGCTTGGATGTAGAATTGATTATAAGGAGGAATAAAAAATGGCAGATGCAACAAAGTTTAATTTAAAAGATGGTCAGAAAGCAGAAAGAAAACTGCTAGTAACCGCTATTAATGTTGGTGACAGCATAACAAGCGGTACAGGAACACCTAAGTGGGAAATAGTTGGTGTTGGTGTTGAAGATTCTTCAATCGAATACAACCCAGATACTGAAACTGTAACTGATATTTTAGGGATTACAGAAACAACTGTTAATAAGCTTGAAACTTCGCAATCATTAGACCCAATGACAGTTAGAGGCGGTTCAGAACTTGCAATTAAGCTTTATAACATTATTAAATATCAGAGACTTTCAGAACTTTCAATGTTTGAAGTTATGCAGATTCATGCCTATGTAGGAGCAGATGGAGCGTTTGAAGCAGAGGTACATAAAAATTGCACCATAACACCTCAATCTGTTGGTGGCGATTCATATGTTGATATGCCTATTGACATTAACTATTCAAACGATAAGATTCATGGAACTGTAGACCATTATAAGTATGGTGAGACTATTACGTTTACAAAGGCTGAATAATTAGGGAGGTTATAAATATATGGACAGTTTAAAAATTAGCACTGGTAGAGTTCGATTACAGATTGTTGATGAAGCAGGTAATCAACGAGGTATATTCAGTTTCAATCCTAGCGATATACAGTCGGCTAAACGTATTATTGAAATACAAAAGGAATTTGAAGCAAAAAATTCTGAATTTCAAGCTCGTATTAATAATGCTGAAACACTTGAAGAGAAAGTCACTATTTTAGATGACTTGGTTTCATATTTTGAAGGCGTTATTGATGATTGTTTTGGTAGTGGCTCAAGTCAAATTTTATTTGGAGATGATAAATCCGTAGAAATGTTCTATGATTTCTTTGATGGCATTACACCATATTATGAAAAAGCGAGTAAAGAAAGAATGGCAAAGTACATGCAGCCTAATAAATAAATGTGTGTTCAACGGAGGGCTAATACTTGCTCTCCGTTTATTTTTTTATATAAGGAGTTATTTATGAATAAATATATATTACCAACAAGCATAGAAATAGACGGAATAACATGTGAGTTCAGGTCAGATTTCAGAGATATACTCCGTATATTTACAGCATTAAATGACCCTGATTTGTTAGAACAAGAACGAATTCAAGTGTCTTTATATTTATTTTATAAAGATGATAAGTACACAATAAATAAAGCTAAAGCTATAAAAGAGATGTTTGAATTCATATCAGTTAATGCAGATGAAAATGAATCACAGCATGCTGATTCCAAACCACTGTATGATTGGGAACAAGATTTCAATATTATTATAGCTCCTGTGAATAGGATACTCGGAAAAGATGTGCGTGGACTAGATTATTTACATTGGTGGACATTTATTGGAGCTTTTATGGAAATAGGCGAATGTACGTTTAATACATATGTAGGTATTAGAGATAAATTAAATCATCATAAAAAATTAGAAAAATATGAAAGAAAAATTTATAACGAGCATAAAGATGCTATTGTATTAAAGAAAAAATATGATAGTACAACACAATCAATTATGAATGAAATTATGGGAAAGGAGGTATAGTGTATGGCTACAGGTATAAAAGCAGATGGTGTTATAACAATCGGTACAAGCGTTGATACCGCAGGAATAAACGAGGGCTTGGGTAAAGTTGAATCTTCATTTAAACGTATCGGAAAATTAGCTGGTAGTGTTTTAGGAATAAAAGCATTTGTAGGATTAAGCAAAGCAGCTATTACGGCAGCTTCAGATTTAACAGAAGTTCAAAACGTAATAGATGTTACCTTTTCAAGTATGGATTCACTTGGAAATATTGTAGAAGATGACCGATATAAAATTGAAAATTTTGCTAAAACTGCTGTTGACAATTTCGGTATGTCTGAATATGCCGCTAAAAATACGGCTGGTTCATTTGCTGCCATGGGTCAAGCTATGGGATTAACACAAGACCAAGCTACTTCTATGGCTGTTGAATTAACTGCATTAACAGGTGATTTTGCTTCTTTCTACAATATATCACAAGATTACGCTCGTGTAGCTATGTCAGCTGTATATACAGGTGAAACTGAAACACTTAAAAGATATGGTATTGTATTAACAGAAGCTAATTTACAAGAGTATGCACAATCACAAGGCATTGAAGCATCTGTTAAGAATATGAGTGCAAGAGAAAAACTCATACTTAGATATAACTATATTCAGAGTGTTACTAACGATATAGATGGAGATTTTATTAGAACACAAGATACTTGGGCGAACCAGACTAGAGTATTAAGTCAACGCTGGAATCAATTTTTAGTTGTACTTGGTAATGGTTTAACTACTGTATTGTTGCCTCTTGTAAAAGTTCTTAATACATTAATAGCTGCATTAACTAAATGGGCAAGTGCTATGGGTCAAGTATTAGCTAAGTTATTTGGGATACAACTACAGGATTTGTCAGATAATCAAGGTTCACTTGCAAATACAGGCTCAGATGCAGCTGATGCTGAGCAAGATTTAGCCGATGCCACCGCTAACGCAGCAGATGCGGCAAAAGACGCATTAGGTGCATATGATAAACTGAATGTCATACAACAAGATACAAGTAAGTCATCTAAAGGCAGCGGTGACGCTGGTGGTATTGAATTAGACCCACTTGATTTTACAACAGGGCAAGGTGCGATAAGTGCTGCTATAGATAAGCTAAAACTTGATATTAATAGTTTGTATGAATTAGGTCAATATGTTGGAGATAAAATTACAGACATACTTAATTCAATTCCTTGGGAAAAGGCTTATGAAGGTGCTAGAAATTTTGGTACAGGATTAGCTGATTTTTTGAACGGACTAATAAGTCCTGAATTGTTTGGAACTGTAGGTAGCACTGTTGCTAAATCTTTAAATACTGCTATTTATTCTGCCTTGTCATTTACACAAACTTTTGACTTCACAAATTTTGGATTATCTATTGCTACAGGTGTGAATGAATTTTTTGCTACATTTGATTTCAAGAGCTTGGGAGAGACTGTTCACAATTGGGTTATTGGAATTAAAGACTTGATTAAGACTACAATAATAAATATAGATTGGAGCAAAGTATTAGAAGGAATTTTTGACTTTATAGATGGATTGGGTGTAGACGGACTTATGACGCTAATAGGATTAGTTAGCTTAAAAAAGTTGTTTAAATCAGGTATCTTTAAAGCTTTTAAAGAAGGTTTATCAGAAGGATTAGAATTGGTACCTTTAGATAAACAATTTAAAAAATTCGGTACTAAGATTGGTAATGCTTGGAATAATATAAATTGGGAAGATTTAATAAATTCACACCAACCTTTACTTATAATATCTAAAGTATTGGGTCAAATGACTTCAGCTTGGTCAGCTGGTGCTCAATCATTGTTTACGCTTGGCAATTCTCCAGCTGCACAATCTGCACTGACATTCATGTCTACAGGTATGAAATTATTTTCTGCTATACCATTGATTATAGGTGGAGCTATAACAGCGGTCACTTCATTTATAGACATGTGGAAAAATGGTTGGAGTTTATTAAAAACAATATTTGAAGCAATCGGTATTGCACTTATAGCAATCGGTGCAATTATATTAGGAGCTCCAGCAGCTGTAGCGGCTATTGTAGCGGCTATTGTATTCGTAGTATCACAGCTCGCAATACTTATTAAACAGCATTTTGATGAAATAGTAGACTTTGGTAAGAAAGCATTAGAATTTATCTCAGAAATTTTTAAAACATGGTGGAATGCTGTTATTGGTGTAATTCAAGCTGCTATACAATTTGTTATATCCAATATAGGTAATGTAGCTAACACTATTTGGAATATAATTAAAGATGTATTTAATGGTATTAAAAACGTAATTCAAGATATAATTAATATATTTAAAGACGTAATAGATTTTATCAAAAATGTGTTTACAGGAAATTGGAAAGGAGCTTGGGATTCCATTATCAATATATTTAGAGATATATGGAATATGATTGTAGATATAGCAAAAATACCAATAAATCTTGTTATTGACTTAATCAACGGATTAGTTGGCGGAGTAGAAAATGCAGTTAATTTTATTGTAAATGCTATAAACTCTATTTCATTTGATGTTCCAAGCTGGGTTCCTGGTATTGGCGGTAAAAGCTTGGGATTAGACATACCAGAGGTTTCATTAGGACGAATACCTAAATTGGCAAAAGGTGCTGTAATTCCACCAAACAAGGAATTTATGGCGGTACTTGGAGACCAAAAACAAGGTACTAATATTGAAACACCACTTGAAACTATGATAGAGGCTTTCACTGCTGCATTAGATGCTCGTGGAGGCTCGTCAAATAATCAACCAATCATATTACAGTTACCTAATGGTAAAATAATCGCAGAGCTGGTATGGAACGAAGAGGAAAAACGATATAAACAAACAGGTTCTAAAAAACCTTATTACGCATAGGAGGTGTATTATATGAGTAATTTTAATGGATATTTGTTAAAAGCAGTTGCTACAAATACTATATTTCCGAATAATTACATTGTTTACGAGGGTTGGGATTCTACTCCCAACCAACGTGAAGAAATAAAAGCTATACGTGATGATAACACAAGAGATTTATTCAGAATAACAGCTCAAGGTACAAAAAACTCATTAACGTTTACAGTTAAGAGCGATTTACATTTAGCTGATAAAATGATAATTCAAAAGTTTTTTACAGATGCTGAAGTAAATCATCTTGAAAGAAAAGTAGAATTAGAATATTGGAATGATGAGGATAACGAATATAAAACTGCTTATTTTTATAGACCGGATATAAAATTTACAATGAAAAAAATAACAAAAGATGATATAATATATAAAGAGTTTACAATAGACTTAGTAGAATATTAAGGAGTATTTATATATGGCAGGTTTTAATCGACAAACAATTATAAGTTTTCCAAACAGGTCAGATATTTCTGACTTGACTACAGGAATTATAAGCGGTACATTATCTATAGAAGAAATTTTATGCGAAAAAAATATAGAATTTGGGGCATTTAACGCTTCTAAATTTGAAGTCCAGTTGTATGATTTTGGAGACATTTCTAATGAAGCTATAGAAGTATATCAGATGGATAATGGAATTAAAAAAGCTGTATTCACAGGTATTGTTGATAGCTGTAAAAAAGATAGTAATGGATATTATCGTGATATTGTAGCCTATGACTCTGTATATGAAAAAAGAGATATAAATATTGCAACATGGTGGAATGAATTTTGGAAAAATAAAACTACCGCAAATTTAAAAGAATTAAGAACAAGTCTTTTAAACTATATGAATATCACGTATATTAATAAAGATTTATTTAATGATACTTTGACGTTTGAAAAGCCAGCCGATTTTGATAGCATTCCTTTTGGAACAATGCTACAAGCCATCTGTCAATTACAATTATGCTTTCCACATGTTAATAGGATTGGTTCATTAGAATTTATAACATTGTCTAATAATAAAGATGAAGCTATAACAATTTCAGAATCAGAATTTGAAAAAGGTAATACAACCTTTGAAGCTTATTCTACGCATGTAATCACAAGGGTACAAATATACAATGGAAGCAATGAGCTTGTAGGCATTGCTGGGCTTGAAGGAAATAATTATACAATTTCTGACAATTTGTTTATAACGGCTTTTAATACTGAAGAAGTTAATGCCATAGCTGGTAGCATGTTAAACCAACTAAAAGATATATCTTTAACGCCAGTTGAAGTTACCATGTTGCAAAGTAACTTAGATTTTAAACTCGGTGATTATGTAAAAGTTGGAAATGTATATAGCTATATAATGATAAATTCTATGTCTGGTATACAGTTAGTTGAACAAACACTAAAAGCAGATGCAGATGAATATTTTAGCGAAACTACTGCATATAATGCAAATATACAGTATTATAAGGATAAAATAAATCAGGTTGCACATATTATGGAAACAGATTATTTAAAAACATCTGTAGCAGATATTAAATATTTATCCGTAGATAAACAAAGCGTCATAGAAGCTAACATCAAAGAAGCAGTAATACAAGAAGCAGACATTAAATATGCAACGATTGAGAATGAAAAGGTTATTAATTCTAAAATTGATAACTTAGAGGTTCGGTATGCTGAGGTGATAACTTTAAATGCAGATGTAGTAAATATTAAGACATTAATGTTTGGCTCTGCATCTGGCGGTTCTTTAACTACAGAGTTTTCCAATTCTGTCGTAAGTCTTATCGGGGACGCTCAAATTAAATCTGCAATGATAGAAAGTATAGCCGCAGATAAAATCACAAGCGGGAAGATTTATACAAACCTTGTTGAAATTTTAAGCGAAAGTGGAAATCTTGATATAACTGACAATACGATACAAATAAAAGATGATAAAAAAGTTACGAGGGTTCAGATAGGTAAAGATGCCAATTCTGACTATAATATGTACGTTTGGGATAAATCCGGCAACTTAATGTTTGACGCTTTGGGTTTAACCGAAAACGGCGTAAAACGTGAGATAATCCGTAATGACATGATAAAGGAAGATGCAAATATTGCGGCAAATAAGTTGGATATAGAGAGCCTTTTTAATGTCATTAATGAAGACGGAAGCCATACGTTGAAAAGCAGTAAAATTTATGTGGATGCAAACAAACAGACGCTTGATGTTGCGTTTAAAAACATGACTACGAATGTTACGAATTTGCAGAAGTCTGTAACAACGCAGGGAACACAGCTTACTGCTGTGCAAGGACAGATAAGCTCTAAGGTTTGGCAACAGGACATAACAACAGCTGTAAATAATCTCCAAATCGGTGGGAGAAATCTTTTCCAAAATACAGGTTATACAAGAGGAAATTTGTATTTAGGATGGTATCAGAGCACAACGACAGCTCATAAAGATGAAATTGTTGCTGATAATGCCACACTTTCTGGAAAAGCTCGAAAGATAACATATATAAAAGCTGGCTCACAGGGAGCATACATTGATATTCCCGCAAGCCTAAAAAGCAAAAAGAATTTACAAAAAAAGGTATATACACAATCTTGCTTGTTAAAAGCGAATAAAGCAATATCTGTCACATGGGGAAACAGCAGTCCGGGATTTAATAAAAGCACCGTGAATGTTTCCACAGAATGGCAGAAATTTGAGATAAAAACTACAGTTGTCGTAAACTATGTATTCAGCAAATTAACAGAATTTTTTGTATCAAATGCGACGGCAGGAACGGAGTTATACATTGCGGATTACAAATTTGAAGAAGGAGAATTTGCATCTCCTTGGACGCCAGCTCCCGAAGACACAGATAGCTCAATTTCCGCAGTAGATACAAAAGTAACGACAGTGAGCAATCAGTATACATCCTTAAATCAGTCGCTTACAAGCCTTACTGCAACAGTGAACAGTAACACAACAAAGATAAGTGAAAAAGCAGACGGAAGTGCAGTTACAGCTTTACAGGCGAATATGACAGCACTGACAGCTGACTTGAGCGGCTTTAAAACTACTGTTAGCAGTACATATGCGACCAAAACAGCATTGAACAGCGTAGATGACAAATTTGCCAATTACAGCACTACAACGCAAGTGAATTCTGCTATAACGCAATCGGCAAATTCTGTATTAACTACAGTAAGCTCTAACTATGCTACAAAGGCTAGCTTAGAGGTAAAAATAGACAAAGACAAGCTGATAAGCGAAATTAATGCAAGTGCAGATGTTATCACGCTTAAATCGAACAGGTTTGTTTTAGACAGCACTAATGCGAAGATTGCGGCAGATGGAACTGTAAATTTTACAGGTGGAATTATAGGTGGCTGGACCATTAATAAATCGGCATTATATAGTGATTATGATAAATATAGAAGCTATATACAAAAATCAACCTCTAATGACACATGGGTATATTCAACTCAGGTTAAAATTAATAATAATTACTATGGAACTTGGCATGTAAATGCAGACGGAATGATGTATATAGGTAGTGTATCACTAGAAGGTGGCTATAATATAAATGATAATAAAAATTTTGGAATTACTTTTTATGATACTAAGCATTTATTTCAAGGAAAACCAAATGCTTTAGCTTATTTGAGTTCAGGCTATTATTATAATCCTGAACGCTGGTCTATTGATTTCAGGATAGATAACGGGGATTCATTTGAATTAACATATTCAATTAATGGTGATGACCCAGCTTATTATGCAAATGTATTAACTGTGGGATATAATGCAAATCCATATTTAATGTTTAATAATTTAATTTATGCAGATTATGCAGGTAATCAAATGCGTATTTCAAATAGTGATTTTACAAATTTAATTAATTGTGAACTATCTTTATACGGAACTGGAAAAGTAGCATTTAACTGGCATGTAAACGGCACGATTTATGGCAATGTATCATCTGATTCAGATAAAAACATTAAAAAAGATATTCAAGCTCTTAATATTGAAGATTCAGCACGTTTTATTTACAGTTTAATTCCGTCAGAGTTCCGATTTAAAAATGGGACGTCAAATAGATTACATCATGGATTAATTGCACAAGAAGTTAAAGAATCAATGGGAGAAAAAGATTGGGGATTATTTATTGATAAACAAGTAGAAGACACTAATTATATAGATGCAATATACTGTGATAAAGATAAGACTACAACTGAACTTTTAACAGCTCGATATGGACTACGTTATGACGAGCTTATAGCCGATTTGATAGCGACAGTACAAAGTCTAAACAACAGGCTTAAAGCATTAGAAAAATGAAATTAAAACTTTACAATAACATGAATATGTGTTATTGTAAAGTAAATAAATGAATGAAAGGAGTAATTAAATGCTTAAATTAACAAAAGGCGTCACATTAACCGGGGCAATCACCATTGATGATAAACTTGTAATCAATGTGACAGCTACAATTCCAGAATCTGGAAGTCCTTCATCAAATAAAGTCATATTTGACACGGATTTATATTTAGCAAACCAAGTCGAATGTGATTCAGATGTAGCGGCTTTTGAAGATGCTTTAAATAAAGAATTAAAAGAAAGGGTGTCTGAATAATGTCAGTTTCAAGAACAATTTTAGAAACAAAAAATAAACTGATTGAAGTTATAAATCAGTGTGGTTTACCTGTTTCAGTTTCAAAATACTGCCTTAAAGATGTTTTAGACCTTGTTGAGAAACAAAACGATTTAGAATTGGCAGTTGAAAGTCGTGTCGAACAGCTTAATAAAAAGCCAGACGATAAAAAGTCAGACAGTAATAGTGAATCAGCTAAACCGGATGTCACAGAAAATTAAAAAATTTATTTGATAAGAAAGGAGGAAACCATAAATGGATTTTCCTATTTTAAATACAAAATATGAGCATGTAAATAATTTTATTAACACGCTTGCTCCCATTGTATGCAATGAATATCTCAAAAGACGTGAAGCAGGTGATAAATTAATCACACCTGCAACAGTCCTAGCACAAGCCGCAAAGGAAAGTGGATGGAATCTTGATGCTCCTACATTATTCGGAATTAAAGGTTCAGACATTGAGCTAAATACAACTGAATATATTAATGGAGAATATGTTAATATCAAAGATTCATTTGCAAAATATCCAGATTTAGCAGGTGCAGTTCAGGGATATTATGACCTTATGCAATGGGATAACTATGATGATGCTACATCAGCTAATACAGTAGAAGGCGAATTATACGGCTTAACAAATGACATTGGATATGCCTATGCTACAGCTCCTGACTATTACCAAACAACCTTGGACATCATTAATGATTTTGGATTACGTATCTTTAATGACTATGTATTTAATTACAATCAAGCTAACAGTACAAATCTAAATGACCCTTCAGTAACTCCAAATTCAGAAATTGATGAAGATGTTGTAGACGCCATTTATCGTGGCGATTATGGCAATGGTGAAGAGCGTAAACAAAGACTTGAAGAAGCTGGGTATAACTACGCTGACTACCAAGCTAGGGTAGATGCTAAATACTATTCTAACAATGCTGATTCTACTCCTACAGAATCAAATGAGTTAGAAATAGGACAAGAGGTAAAATTTACAGGTTCAGAAGATGTAAATGGTACTCCCCTTTCTTATACAGACCGCACCTATACAATTAATGCTTTTTCTGAAAATGGCGAAAATGTGTTACTTGACATATATGGAGAACATTATGCTTGGGTGCATAAATCAGAGGTTCAGCCTATTTAATGGCTACTTCTAATAATTTAGGAGATGTCGTCCCAGGTACTTTGATACAGTTACCTGGAGACGACACTTTATATATTGTAGGAGAAATATATATAAATGGTAGCTGTAAACTGTATAGTAAAGACAAGCTATTATATAAGGGCTTGTATGAGATTGCAAAAATAAAATCGTATGTGAGGTGATTATATGGAAATATGGATTAGTTTATTGGGTTCATTAGTCACCGGCGGGTTGGCGTTGATTGGTGTGATATATACTTCTCGTAAACAGCATGATGTTACTATACAGGAAGTAAAGACGGAAATTGCACTTGTTAAAAAAGACATAACAACATTAGAAACAAGCGTTTCTAAACATAATGGTGTTGTAGAAAGAATGTTTGCGGCTGAAAAAGCTATAGGACTTCTTGATGAACGACTTAAAACCGCTAATCACCGCATATCAGATTTAGAGGAGGTGACAAAACATGAAGATTAGTAACCAGACTTATGATGTACTTAAATGGATTGCACTTGTAGCATTACCAGCTTTACTCACATTCTACGGCGTTGTAGGAACTACTTGTAATATACCATATACAGAAACAGTTCTTACAATAGGTAGTGCTTTTGATGTAATGCTCGGAACTCTTTTAGGTATAAGTACAACGGCATATAATAAAAACGGAGGAAACAAATGAATGAATCTAATTTAGCTACGGAATTATTGCATGAAATTAAACGAGCAAGTAAAAGAAATTTTATTCTTTTCATTATAACACTTATAATGTTGTTCGTAACTAACGCATTATGGTTATATGCTTGGACACTGCCCGTTGAAGAAACGTCTGTAACAACTACAACAGTAGACCAAGATTCCGAGGATAGTGGTTCAAACACGTATATTGATAGTGAAGGAGATGTAAATTATGGCGAGACAGACAATTAAAAAGACCACGACTACGACAAAGCGTAGAAGAGTTGGAGGCCGGAAATGTCGTAGATAATGACTATTTCTAATTTCACCAGGCCTGAACTTGATTATTTTAGAGATAACTGTAATTTTGTAAATTTAGAAGTTGATGTGCTTGAAATGAGAGCGAGTGGTTACACGCTAGAATACATTGCAGAACAACTTCATATTTCAGCTGACTATGTTAGGAAATTAAGTCAAAGAGTTAATAAAAAGATAATCAAAGTTTTATAATTAAATAGTAATGCACTTTTAGGGCACATTCACTACATTGTGGATGTGCCTTTTTTGTTTATAATTAAAGTATAAACGATTGGAGGTGCATATATGAATGATATTATCATTAAAGTAATAAACTCAAGAGAATTGTCAGATATACCACTCATTTATATATGTCGAATTGCAACAACTATACTAAAATTGTGGGAGGGACAAAAAGATGATAAACCCTTCAGCACTTGACCCTATATCACTTTTTAAATATAACAATATATTAATTAATAACATTAAGGAGGAAAACAATGTATTATCCAAACATGATGAATGCTCAACAACCATATCAGACATTCCAAAATCCTTATGCCATGAACATGACACCACAAACTCCCACAACTCTAACTAGAGTTACAGGAATAGATGGTGCAAAAGCATATCAAATGACACCTAACAGCACAGTGGCTCTCTTCGATAATAATGAAGATATTATGTATATCAAAACTACTGACGGAGCTGGATTTCCAACTATAAGAACATTTTCATTTAATGAAGTTACACACAATACTCAGCAACAAGTGTCTAACAACGAATATGTAACCAGAGACGAGTTTAATAAGTTAAAGGAGGAATTATTAAATGGCAAGCAGTTTATTCAGCAATCAACCGCAGACCTCGATACCGCAAGGTCAGAACAACATATTAAGTCAGGTAGCACAACTTAAAAACGTATTTAAAATGGCATCCAACCCAGAACAAGCTATAATGAATATGGCACAAAATAATCCTCAAGTCAAAGAAGTTATGAATATGTGTAATGGTAAAAATGCAAAAGATGTATTTTATCAGAAATGTTCACAAATGGGAATTGACCCTAACTACATTTTAGGTATGATGAAATAGCTTATAGCTTTTCATAAATAATTTTTTAGAAAGGAGATACAGTTATGGACACAGGAGTATCTTTAGCAGACATTGCTGCCGTAACAGATAAAAATGATGGAATGTTCGGCGGCGGAAATGGCGGAATGTGGATTTTCGCTTTACTTATTCTTTTACTTATCGGAGGCGGTGGTTTCTTCGGTGCAGGTAACAGAGGTCCTATAATGAATGGTGAACCCGTTACAGAAGCAGGACTTTGTAATGCTATGAATTTTAATAATCTTGAAAACTCTGTTGGAAGATTAAATGACAATTTACAGCACGACTATCAAGGATTACAGAACGGAATCTGCAATCTTGATTATGAAACACTTAGGAACTTCAACAATACTCAGCAACAGTTAGCTGAATGCTGCTGCACAACTCAGAGAGCTATTGATGGCGTTAATTACAATGGTGCAATTAATACTGCTGCTATTAATGCAAACACAACAGCTCAGACACAGAAAGTTCTTGATGCTATTCAGCAGAATAAAATCGAGAGCCTTCAGTCTCAGGTTAATCAGTTACAGCTTCAATCAGCTATGTGCGGTGTAGTTAGATATCCTAATTCTTCAACATATTCAGCAGGTTATGGACCATTCTATAACAACACTTGCTGCAATAATGGAATGAATATTTAGTCAGTCAGACAAGGTTTAATCTATGGGAATACCTTGCCGGTATTCCCTTTTTTAATGAAAGGAGTAATATTATGAGTTGTAAATCAGGAATTTATGTTGTAAATACAACAACAGGAACATCTATTGGTATAGGTGGTACTTATGTACCATCCACAGTAA
>ENA-UOJV01000430-UOJV01000430.1-human-gut-metagenome-genome-assembly--contig:-C82-NODE-430-length-62475-cov-46.917927_pt1 | contig 62475 bp, 55 predicted proteins | sample MGYA00242356_ERZ723903 | MGnify/ENA metagenome assembly ERZ723903
GCTGCGGCGCTTTTTCGCCGCGCTGCTCGAGCACCGCTTCTTCTAAAAGCTGCAAGTACATATCGTAGCCGACGCTCATCATATAGCCCGACTGCTCGGGGCCGAGCAAATTGCCCGCGCCGCGAATTTCAAGATCGCGCATCGCGATGCGGAAGCCCGAGCCGAACTCCGCGTATTCGCGGATGGCCGTCAGGCGCTTGGCGGCGACCTCCGTGAGAATTTTGCCCGCGCGGTAGGTCATGTAGGCGTAGGCCCTTCTTGCGCTGCGGCCGATGCGCCCGCGGATCTGGTGGAGCTGGGCGAGGCCGAGGCGGTCGGCGTCCTCAATGATGAGGGTGTTGACATTGGGGATGTCGATGCCCGTCTCGATGATCGTCGTGCAGACGAGCACCTGAATTTCTCCGTCCGAGAGCTGCTGCATCACGGACGACAGGCCCTTTTCGTCCATTTTTCCGTGGGCGACGCCGATCGTGACCTCTTCGCCGAGGAGCTTTTTGAGTGTCGCGGCGCAGCGGTCGATGGTCTCCACGCGGTTGTGCATATAGTAGACCTGCCCGCCGCGGGCAAGCTCGCGCCGGATGGCGTCGGCGATGACGCCCCAGTTGTGCTCGAGCACATAGGTCTGCACCGGCTGGCGGTCGACGGGCGGGACCTCAATGGTCGACATATCGCGCAGACCCGAGAGCGCCATGTTGAGCGTGCGGGGGATCGGCGTTGCCGAAAGCGTCAGCGTGTCGACCTGACGGGAGAGCTCCTTGAGCTTTTCCTTGTGCGTCACGCCGAAGCGCTGCTCCTCGTCGATGACGAGAAGGCCGAGGTCCTTGAAGTGCAGGCTCTTTTGCAGCAGTGAGTGCGTGCCGATGAGAAGATCGATCTTGCCCTGCGCCGCATCCTGCAAGATCTGCTTTTTCTGCGCCGGCGTTTTGAAGCGCGATAGCACCTCGATGCGCACGGGGAACGAGCGGAAGCGGTTGATGGCCGTTGCGTAATGCTGCTGGGCGAGCACTGTGGTCGGCACCAGGATCGCCGCCTGCTTGCCGTCGAGCACGCACTTCATCACCGCGCGCAGCGCGACCTCGGTTTTGCCGTAGCCCACGTCGCCGCAGAGCAGGCGGTCCATCGGCGTACTGCGCTCCATGTCGGCCTTGATCTCGGCGATGGCGCGCAGCTGATCGTCGGTCTCTTCGTAGTCAAAGGCCTCTTCAAACTCCTTCTGCCACGGGGAATCGGGCGAAAAGGCGAAGCCCGGGCGACGCTGGCGCTCGGCGTAGAGCGCGATGAGTCCCTTGGCAAGGTCCTTCGCCGCGGCGCGCGCCTTCGTCTTGGCGCGCGACCAGTCCGTGCCGCCGAGCTTAGAGAGCTTCGTGCGCTGCTGACCGTCCTCGTCCTCGCCGTGGCCGCCGATGTATTTCGACACCATGTCGAGCTGCGTGGCGGGGACATACAGGCTGTCGTTGCCCGCGTAGCAGATCTTGATATAGTCCTTATCCACGCCGTCCACGCGCATCCGCTCGATGCCGGCAAAGCGGCCGATGCCGTGGTGCACGTGCACGACAAGATCGCCGGGGGAGAGGTCCTCGTAGGACCGCAGTGCGGCGCGCGCGGACGTCTCCTTTTTCGGCTTTGCTTTTGCCCGTTTGCCGGAAAGGGGAGCGGTGAGCTGGCCCTCGGTCAGGATGACGAGCTTCAATTGGGGGTATTCGCTGCCCGCGCTCAGCGCGCCGAGACCGATGACGGTCTCGTGCGGGGCGGGCAGGCGGTCGTTTTTCAGGTTGAGCTGCGCGCGGATGTTTCGCTCCTCCAGAAGGCGCTGGAGGTTCTTTGCGCGTGTTTCGTTGCCGCAGAGAACGAGCACGCCGCAGCCCGCGCCAAGATAGCGCTCCATGTCGCCTGCGGCGGTCTCAAGGCTGCCGCCGTAGCTCGGCAGGGAGCGCGCGTTCATGCTGAGCAGCACCCGAGGCGCGAGCAGATTGCGCGAGGTCGGCAGCGCGTCGAGCAGCAGCACGGGAAAGTCCGCGAGCCGGTGGCTGAACGCCTCCTGGCTGAGGGCGAGAGAAGCGAATTCCCCGCACAGAACGCCCTCTTCGATCAGGGGCTTGACGTCCTCGGAGAGCTCCCAGTGGTAGTTTTTGCCGCGCTCCAGCACGCGCATCCCGTCGCTCACGACCGCAAGCGTATCGGGCGCGAGATAGTCGAGCGCGCAGATCTCCTCGGGGTAGCAGGCGGCAAGGTAGCGGTCCATGCCGCCAAGCGGCAGGTCATTGGAAAGGCGCTCCATGTCGCCGCGCAGCGTCTTTACGATGGGGCTGTCCGCAGCCTTTTTTTCGATTTTCTGCGCCGCGTGGGAGAGGCGCTCGAGCATTGCTTCGCGCCCGCCGTCCGAGAGCGCGGGCAGCACCTCCGCCGCGGGCAGGACCGTCAGCGATTTGACGTTCTGCGTGCGGCGCTGGGTCGCGAGGTCGAATTCGCCCATCGCGTCGACCTCGTCGTCAAAGAATTCGACGCGCACCGGCGCGCTGAGCGGCGAGTAGATATCCAAAATTCCGCCGCGCAGGGCGAACTGGCCCACGCCCTCGACCGTTTCGGCGCGGACGTAGCCGATCTCGACAAGCTTTTTGGAAAGCGCGGCAAGGTCGAAGCGCGCGCCGACCTTGATCTCCGTCACCGCGCCGCGCAGGACCTCGGGCGGGAGCGTGCGCTGCATCAGCGCGTCGACCGTTGCGACCAGAATGGGCGATCGGCCGACGGCCAGACTGCACAGCGTGCCGATGCGCTGCTGCTCCCAGCCGTGGGAGGCGGAAACGCGGTCGCGCAGCTGCCATTCGCGCGCGAAGAGAAGGCTCACATCCTCGCCCAACAGCTCGTGCAGGTCGCCCGCCATGCGGTTCGCCTCGTTTTCGTCCGCGCAGATGACCAAAAGGGCGCGCTGCGTCTTCTGCCGCACGGCGGCGGCAAGCTGCGCGCGGTGCACACCCGAAAGGCCCGACACGGCGATGGGAGAGGTGCCCGCGTCGAGCGAGAGCAACAGCTCGCGCACCTCGGGCAGCGAGGCGAGCGCTTCATTCAGCTTCTGCATTCCCTGTGCCATGCCGTATCCCTCCTTCCGCAACGCGCAAAAGGGCCGATCCGCCGCGCACGCGGCGGGTCGCACCCGAAATGTTATGATGATATTATATGAGCTTTTCGCAAAAAGTCTATGGCGATTTTATAAATTTTAGCGGCAAAAGCGCTCAGCCGTTGCAGCGATTCTGCGCGGCGAGCACGCCGTCGGTGATGATGCACTCGGCAGCCTCGAGCACGCGGTCGAGCACGCCGTCGATGACCTTGCGTTCGGGGGCGGAGAACGGGCCGATGACCCAGTCGACGATGTCGTGCTCCGGCGCGCCGACGCCGACCTTCACGCGCGGGAACTTGTCGGTGCCGAGGTGGGCGATGATGTTCTTGAGACCGTTGTGCCCGCCCGCGCTGCCGCTTGCGCGCACGCGGACCTTGCCCAGCGGCAGGGAGATATCGTCGGAGATGACGATGACGTGATCGGCGGGGATTTTGTAAAAGCGCGCTGCCTCGCCGACAGCCTCACCCGAGAGGTTCATATACGTCTGCGGCATCATCAAAAGCACGTTCGCCCCGCCGAATTCGATGACCTCGGTCAGCGCGCGAAAGCGCAAGCGGTTGCAGCGAAGATCGTGCTTGTCGATCAGACGCTCCGCGGCCATGAAGCCGATGTTGTGGCGGGTGTTTTCGTATTCCTTGCCGTAATTGCCCAGACAGACGAGCAGCCATTCCGGTGGGCCGGACTTCTTAAAGATCATAGGAGGTTCCTCACTTTTCCAGGGAGAGTTTTTGCCCGCGCGCCGCGCGGGGAAAGGGGGTGCTCTCTTTTACAAAAGAGAACACCCCCCTTGAGCGCCATCCCCACACAGAGCGGGGAAGGAATTTTAGTTAAAGAGCTTCGCGATGGAGATCTCCTGATAGGTGCGCTCGATCGCTTCGGCGAACATGGGCGCGACGGTCAGGTACTTGATGCGGGACTTCTTGAGCTCTTCCTCGCCGACGGGGGCGGGGATGGTGTCGAGCAGGGCGAGCTCTTCGATGTTGCTGTTGGCGAGGCGCTCGAGCGCGGGGCCGGAGAGAACGCCGTGGGACGCGCAGGCGTAGACCTTCTTCGCGCCGCCGACCTCAACGATGGCCTTGGCCGCGTTGCAGAGGGAGCCGGCGGTATCGACCATATCGTCGAAGAGGATGCACTCCTTGCCCTCCACGTCGCCGATGACGTTCATGACCTCGCACTGGTTGGCCTTCTGGCGGCGCTTGTCGACGATGGCGAGGTTCATGTGCAGCTTCTGGGCGAAGGTGCGGGCGCGGGCGACGGAGCCGACGTCGGGGGAGACGACGACCATGTCCTCGCATACGGAGCCGAACTTCTTGGCGTAGTAATCGACGAAGATGGGGTTGCCGAAGAGGTTATCCACGGGGATATCGAAGAAGCCCTGGATCTGGTTGGCGTGCAGGTCCATGGTCAGCACGCGGTCAACGCCGGCGGCGACGAGCATATTGGCCACGAGCTTTGCGGAGATGGGGTCGCGGCTCTTGGCCTTGCGGTCCTGACGGGCGTAGCCGAAGTAGGGCATGACGGCGGTGATGCGGCCGGCGGAGGCGCGGCGGCAGGCGTCGACCATGATGAGCAGCTCCATCAGGCTGTCGTTGACGGGCTTGCAGGTGGACTGAACGAGGAACACGTCGCTGCCGCGCACGGTCTCGTACAGGGAGACGGAGGCCTCGCCGTCCGCAAAGCTCTTGACCTCGCTCTCGCCGAGCTTGGTGCCGATGATCTTGCAGATGTCCGCTGCCAGTTTGGGGTTTGCGTTGCCGGTAAAAATCTTGATGTCCTTGCCGTGAGAGATCATGTTACTGTACTCCTCTGTTTATTAAAAAATTTATGAAGTTACTTTTTCTCGTGGGCGGCGCGCCATTTCTCCGCCCAGCCGGGCTTGTTGACCTGACGGGCACGGGCGAGGGCCAGCGCGTTCTCGGGCACCTCGTCGGTGATGGTGGAGCCGGCGGCGATATAGCTGCCGTTTCCGACTGTGACGGGCGCGATGAGATTGGTGTTGCAGCCGATGAACGCATCGTCGCCGATCGTGCAGCGGAACTTTTGGAAGCCGTCGTAATTCGTCGTCACCGTGCCGCAGCCGAAGTTGATGCGCTCGCCGCAGTCGCTGTCGCCGACGTAGGTGAGGTGCGAGATCTTCGTGCCGCTGCCGATGACGGAGTTCTTGATCTCGACAAAGTCGCCGACCTTGACATGGTCGCCGATCTTCGAATTCGGACGCACGTAAGCAAAGGGGCCGACGCTTGTGTGCGCGCCGACGGTGCTCTCGTTGAGCTGCGAGGCGTTCACCTCGGTCTCGTCGCCGATCGTGCAGTCGCGGATCATGGCGTTCGGGCCGATGGTGCAGTTTTTGCCGATGACCGTCTTACCGCGCAGAATGGTGCCGGGGAGAATGACCGTGCCGCTGCCGATCTTCACGCGGGGGTCAATGTAGGTGTTGTTCACATCCATGATGGAAACGCCCGCGGCAAAATGCCTATCGGCGATCTTGCGGCGGCACATATCCTGCGCGGAGCGCAGCTCCTCATCGTCACCGACGGGGAGAAAGCCCTTGCTGATCTCCGCCCCCTTGGGGAAGGCCGCGAACGCGCCGTGCTCTTTGAGCACCTTGCAGCACTCTTTTGCCTCGGCCGAGTAGACCGCGCCGCCGGAGAACACGCCGACCGGCAGCACCGCGCCGTTGACGATGAGCACGCTGCCCTTCTCGTTTTTCAGGAGCTTCAGCAGCTCTTCGCCGTGCCGGGCGCCGTCAACATAGGTGACGTCGGCCTGTTCGGAGACGTAGGGGCGCATCGTGTCGTGCGCGCGCACGTCGGACACAATAAAAAACCGCTCAATGCCCTGTCCCATCAGCTCGTCGATCATCCACGTGAGGATGGGGCAGAACAGAATGGGCCTGAGCATCAGCGGCGTTTTCTCTTTTGTCAGGGTCATATCGTCCGGCATGAACAGGACGGCAAGCTTCTGATCCATTGGAGACATCTCCTTTCATCGAAAGTCGTTCTTTACGGGTATTATATCAAAGAGAATCAAAAAATCCACCTTTTCTCGCAAAAAAGACAAAAACTTTTTTCGCTTTGGGCCGCTTGGCGCGCTGATTTGGAAATTTCGTTTCAAAAGGCTGTATTTTAGGTTGAATTCGCAATATTTTTGCGGTACAATAATTAAACTTTCGCGTGGAGGAGACACCATTATGCTCAACATCGTGCTCGTGGAGCCGGAGATCCCGCAGAACTGCGGCAATATCGCGCGCACCTGTGCGGCAACGGGGGCGCATCTGCACCTCATCAAGCCCCTCGGATTCGACATTTCCGACCGTGCCGTCAAGCGCGCGGGACTGGACTACTGGTATCTTGTGGATATCAGCGTGTATGAAAATCTGGCCGATCTTTTCCAAAAGCACCCCGAAGCGGAGCAGAACTGCTGGCTCGCCACGACCAAGGCCCCGCAGGATTACTGTCAGGCAGAATTCCGCGACGGCTGCTGGCTCTTTTTCGGAAAGGAGACGGCGGGCCTGCCGGAGGACTTCCGCACCGCGCATTACGAGCGCTGCATCCGCCTGCCGATGCGAAAAGAGGCGCGCAGCCTGAATCTTTCCAACTCCGTGGCGATCCTGACCTATGAGGCGCTGCGGCAGACCGGATTTCCCGGCCTCAAGCACGAGGGCGAGATGCTGGAGCGGCAGCCCTGAGCGAAGACCGGGGGCGGCGAAAAGCGGTAGAAGACCAAATCGTATTTGTGTATATGATGAGGAGGAAACAACATGAATTATAACAAGAAGACCGTCTGCGATGTGGACGTGAGCGGCAAGAAGGTCCTGCTGCGCTGCGACTTCAACGTGCCTCAGGACAAGGAGACCGGCGCGATCACCTCGGATAAGCGCATCGTGGCGGCGCTGCCGACCATCCGGTATCTGCTGGACCGCGGCGCGGCGGTCATCGCCTGCTCGCACCTCGGCAAGCCCGAGCCCAAGTTTGAAAAATGGGTGAAAAAGCAGACCGAAAAGGGCAAAGACCCCGCGACGCTGACCGAGGAGAAGTGGAAAAAGTCCCTCGACAAGCTGACGCTTGCGCCCGTCGCCGAGCGCCTTTCCGAGCTTCTGGGCAAAGAGGTCATCTTTGCGCACGACGTCGTCGGCGAGGACGCCAGGGCCAAGGCCGCGGCGCTCAAGGGCGGCGAGATCATGCTGCTGGAAAACACCCGCTTTGAGCCGGGCGAGACGAAAAACGACCCCGAGCTTGCCAAGGCCCTCGCTTCGATGGCGGAGCTGTACGTCTCCGACGCGTTCGGCACGGTGCACCGCGCGCACGCTTCCACCGCAGGCGTTGCGGCCTATCTTCCCGCCGTGTCCGGCCTGCTTGTGGCCAAGGAGCTCGAGGTCATGGGCAAGGCGCTCGACGATCCCAAGCGCCCGTTCGTCGCCGTGCTCGGCGGCGCAAAGGTGAGCGACAAGATCGCGGTCATCAACAATCTGCTCGACAAGGCCGATACCGTCATCATCGGCGGCGGTATGTCCTACACCTTCTCCAAGGCGCAGGGCGGCGAGATCGGCAAGTCGCTTTTGGAAGAGGACAAGTGCGCCTACGCGCTCGAAATGATCGAAAAGGCCAAGGCCAAGGGCGTCAGGCTCCTGCTGCCGGTCGACGCGGTCGCGGCGGCGGAGTTTTCCGCGGACGCCGAGCCCCACGTCGTCGACGCGATGCACATTCCCGCCGGCATGATGGGCATGGACATCGGGCCGAAGACGGTCGAGCTTTTCTGCGCGGCCACGAAGGGCGCGGGCACGATCGTGTGGAACGGACCCATGGGCGTTTTCGAGTTCCCGGCCTTCGCAAACGGCACCAAGGCCATGGCCAAGGCGCTGGCCGAGAGCGGCGCGGTCACCATCATCGGCGGCGGCGACAGCGCGGCGGCAGCCGAGCAGCTCGGCTTTGCCGACAAGATCACGCACATCTCCACCGGCGGCGGCGCTTCGCTCGAATTCCTGGAGGGCAAGGAGCTTCCGGGCGTTGCGTGCCTGCTCGACAAATAAGGCGAAACCGGACGGCCGTGCCGCCCGATCGAGATAGATCCCCATATCATTTGATTTTTTACAGTAGTAACAGGAGAAAAGACCCAATATGAATCGCAGATACCGTAAGACCATCATCGCAGGCAACTGGAAAATGAACAAGACTCCCAGCGAGACCAAGGCGTTTGCCGAGGAGTTCAAGGCCCTGCTTCCCAAGACGAAGTGGTGTGACATTGTCGTGTGCGTTCCCGCGGCGGACCTCTCCGCCGCCGTGCGCGCCTTCAAGGACAGCCGCATCGCCGTGGGCGCGCAGAACGTCTACTTCGAAAAGAGCGGCGCCTACACCGGCGAGGTGTCCGCCGATATGCTCGCCGATCTCGGCGTGCGCTATGTCATCGTCGGCCACAGCGAGCGCCGCGCCCTCTTCGGCGAGACCGACGAGGTCGTGAACAAGAAGGTCCACGCCGCGCTCGACGCGGGCCTGAATCCCATCATCTGCGTGGGCGAGAGCCTGGCCCAGCGCGAGATGGGCGTGACGATGGAGCTTATCGCGCTCCAGGTCAAGTCTGCGCTTTCCGGCGTTGCCGCCGAGCAGATGCGCCGCTGTGTCATCGCCTATGAGCCCATCTGGGCCATCGGCACCGGCAAGACCGCAACGCCCGAGCAGGCCAGCGAGGTCTGCACCGCCATCCGCGCACTCATCCGCGCGCAGTACGGCGCGCGCGTGGCCCGCAGCGTGACCATCCAGTACGGCGGCTCGATGAAGCCGGACAATGCCCGCGAGCTGCTCGCGCACGAGGATATCGATGGCGGTCTTGTCGGCGGCGCGTCGCTCGAGGCGCCGGCGCTGATGGAGATCGTCCACGCCGCCAATCAGGACTAAGGAGCAAAAAGGAGATCATCTTATGAATAAAACGCCAACCACCTTGATCATCATGGACGGCTTCGGCCTGTCCAACGATACCGTTGGCAACGCGGTCCGCGCGGCCAACACCCCCGTGCTCGACGGCCTGTTTGCCGAGTACGCCCACACCACGCTCAAGGCCTCCGGCCTTGACGTGGGTCTGCCCGCCGGTCAGATGGGCAACAGCGAGGTCGGCCACACCAATATCGGCGGCGGCCGCGTCGTGTTCCAGGACCTGCCGCGCATCACCCGCTCCATCGAGGACGGCACATTCTTTGAAAACCCCGCCTACAACAAGGCGATGGACGAGTGCCTGGAAAAGGGCTCGGCGCTGCACCTCTACGGTCTGCATTCCACCGGCGGCGTGCACTCCACGCTCGACCACCTCTACGCGCTGCTCAAGATGGCGCATATCAAGGGCCTCAAGCGCGTCTACATCCACGCCTTCCTCGACGGGCGCGACACGCCCCCGACCTCTGGCCGCGACTTTGTGGCGAAGACCATGGAAAAGTGCCGCGAGATCGGCGTCGGCAAGATCGCGACGGTCATGGGCCGCTACTACGCGATGGACCGCGACAAGCGCTGGGACCGCCTCGAGAACGCCTACGACGCGCTCGTCTACGGCGAGGGCGTGCAGGACAGCGACCCCATCCACGCCATCGAGGAGAGCTATAAAAACGGCGTGACGGACGAATTCGTCGAGCCCATCGTCTGCGACAAGGACGGCATGATCTCCGACAACGACTCGGTCATCTTCTTCAACTACCGTCCCGACCGCGCCCGCGAGATCACGCGTGCGTTCGTCGACCCCGCATTCGACGGCTTCAAGCGCGAGTTCTTCCCGCTCACCTATGTCTGCAACACCGAGTACGACGCCACCATGCCGAACGTGCTCGTTGCCTTCCCGCGCATCAGCGTGAAAAACGGCCTTGGCGAGTACCTGAGCAAGATGGGCATGACCCAACTGCGCATTGCCGAGACCGAGAAGTACGCCCATGTCACGTTCTTCTTCAACGGCGGTGTCGAGGAGCCGTATCCCGGCGAGGACCGCGTGCTCGTCGCGTCCCCGAAGGTCGCGACCTACGACCTCCAGCCCGAGATGAGCGCCTACGAGGTTGCCGACAAGTGCGCCCAGCGCATCGAGTCCGGCAAGTACGACGTCATCATCCTGAACTTTGCCAACTGCGACATGGTCGGCCACACGGGTGTGTTCGACGCGGCGGTCAAGGCCGTCGAAACGGTCGACGAGTGCGTCGGCAAGGTCGTGGAGGCCACGCTCAAGATGGGCGGCATCGCGATGATCACCGCCGACCACGGCAACGCCGAGCAGATGCTCCAGGCGGACGGCAAGAGCCCCATGACCGCACACACGACGAATGTGGTGCCCTTCATCCTCTGCGGTGCGGGCACTGAACTGCGCCGCGGCCGCCTCGCCGATATCGCGCCGACCATCCTCGACGTGATGGGCCTTGAGCAGCCCGAGGAGATGGACGGAAAAACGCTCATCGTGCGCTGAAAAATCCGATCCTGACATGTTTAGAAAAAGCTCTGACGGTACACACTACCGTCAGAGCTTTTTTGTGGCTCCGTGGAATTTTGGACGAGCCGCGCCTTGTTCACGCGGCGGAAAGGAAACGACATGACAGGATCGAACGGCCGCGGAAAGCGGCATTCCTTCGGCGGGACGGGCTTATACATAGCCCTGTTCCTCGGAGTGACGGCGCTGGCCGTCGCGGGCTATTGGACGCTGCTGCCGAAAAATACGACGGACAAGGACGCGGAGAACGTCTCCGCGCAGGCGGAGGTGCCTGTGCAGGAGCCGGTAGAAATGCCGGAGGCGGACTTCGACGAGGACGACCTGCTCCCGCCCGAGCCGAAGGAGGACCTCGCCGCGATGAACGAGGCAGCGGGCGCGGAGGACAGCATTCCCGCCATGGAGAGCACGACAGACGTGACGCCCGAGGCGCCGCGGCTCGTGGTCGCGCCGCTCGTGGGGGAGGAGGTCGCGGCCTTCTCGGTCGACGAGCTCAAATATAACGAAACGCTCGGCGACTGGCGCACGCACGACGGCGTCGATATCGCCGCCGAGGTCGGCACGCAGGTGCTCGCCGCGTGCAGCGGCACGGTGACGCAGGTCATCGACGACGATCTGATGGGCACGAGCGTGACCATCGCGCACGATGACGGCTACGAGACGATCTACTCGAACCTTCAGAGCGTCCCGACCGTGAGTGAGGGTCAGGAGGTTTCTGCGGGCGAGGTCATCGGTTCGGTGGGCTGCACGTCCATCGCCGAGTTTGCCGTCCCCGCGCATCTGCACTTCGGCGTGACGAAGGACGGCGTGCCCTGCGACCCGGAGACGTTCCTCAAGTGAAAAAGGAAGGGCTGAGAACTCTCTCAGCCCTTCCTTCGGCTTTTTGGTGGGAGTATCATGCCCGGATCATGTGCACCAGCGCGGCAAATTCGGCAAGGCCGACAGCGGAGAGCAGCGCGACGCCGCGCAGCCCGACCTTTTTGATGCGCAGGGGCGAAATGTAGAGCACGCCGAGCAAAAACGCGCCGATGGCGTAAAGAATAGCGGCGCTTCTGCCGGCATAGAGCGCGAGCAGGTAGAAAAACGGCATGACGAAGGCCGAGGACGTGACCGGAAGGCCGAGGTAATAGCGGCGGTTCTCGTTTGTTTTATCCTGCCGCTCCTCCTCCGTCACGTTGAAGTAGGCGAGGCGGATGAGCGCGCAGAGCGTGAAAAACGACATCGTGGCAAGAAACCATAGCCTTTGGCAGCCGGTGCTCCAGCCGATGGCGGCGGGCAGCACGCCGAAGCAGACAAGGTCGTTGAGCGAGTCGATCTGGATGCCGAAGCGCTTTTCTGCATCGGTGCGTCCCTTTTTCGTGCGGGCGATGCGCCCGTCGAACGCATCGAGCAGCCCGGCGAGCATCAGGCACAGCATGGCGTCGAGCGGCTCGCTCTGCGCGGCGGAATAGAGACCGGCGAGCCCCAGCAGCAGCGAGAGGTAGGTCGCGATCACGGTGTAGTCGTAAACTCCGATCATAAAAAACCGTCCGATCCTTTAGGATTGCAGCATTATTATAGCAGACGGCGGCGGGCAGGCATAGTTAAGAGCTCGCCAAGGTTATCGGCTGTGCCGCGCCCGCTCGATGACGCGCGCAAAGCGCGCCTCATCGTAGATGACCGGCACGGGGTAAACAGGATTGGCCTCCTGAGAAGCCCATTTGGACATGAGGGGGATGTCCTCCTCGCGGATGGTGTCGAAATGGTCGGGGATCCCCATGCGGGCGTTCATCGCGCGGATCTCGGCGATGAACGCCTTTGCGCGCGCCTCCTTCGTTTCACCGGGAAGACCGACGAGCCCGGCAAGGCGCGCAAGGCGGGAATAGGCCGCCGCGCCGTAATCCTCGAGCACGAGGGGCAGCAGCACGGCGTTGGCAAGGCCGTGCGGCGTGTCGTAGAGCCCGCCGAGCGTGTGCGCAATGGCGTGCACGTTGCCGACGCTTGCGCGCGTGAAGGCTGCGCCGGCGTCGAATGACGCCTGAAGCATCGCCGCGCGGTCTTCGAGCGATGCGCCGTCGCGGTACGCGCGCTCGAGGTGCGCGAAAATGGTCACGACCGCGCTCTCCGCGAGCGCGCGGGTCATGCCGGTGTTGTAAAAACGGCTCAGGTATGCCTCGACCGCGTGCGTCAGCGCGTCCATGCCGGTCTCTGCTGTGATGTGCGGGGGAAGGCCGGCGGACAGCGTGGGGTCCAGAATGGCATAGCGCGGGATGAGACAGAGATCGGAGACGGCATATTTATGGTGGTCGCTGCCGGTGATGACGGCGGCGATCGTCGTTTCCGACCCCGTGCCCGCCGTGGTGGGCACGGCGATGAGCGGCGGAACACGGCGGCGGACCTTCAGAAGTCCTGCGAGCCGGGAAAGAGACCTTTCCGGACGCGCAAGGCGCGCCGCGGCAGCCTTGGCCGCATCCATCGGCGAGCCGCCGCCGATGACGAGGAAGCAGTCGCAGCGGTCGAACTTGTACTGCGCGGCGATCTTCTCGACCGTTTCGACCGACGGGTTTGGCTCGACCGAGGAGAAAACGGAGAGCAGGATATCCTGCTCGTCCAGCGCCTCCTGCAGGGCGCGGAAGTGCTCGTCCGCGCACTGGCGGCGGCTGGCGACGACGAATGGGCGGCGCAGGCCGTTTTCACGCAGAATGTCCGCCGCGCGCAGCAGGCTCCCGGGTCCCGCGTATACCCTCGGCCTGCGCCAGGGCAGCAAGCGTGCGCCGACGGCGAAGCAGCACTGAAATGCGCGGCAGAAAAAAGTGTTCATAGGACTTCTCCTCTTCCCAAAAGTACAAAGTCAGTATATCACAGGGAAGTGCGCAAAAAAAGGGCGGAACCTTTGTTCCGCCCTTCTGTATGCTTCTTTTACGCCTTATTCCTCGTCATCCTCGGTCTCGATGAGGCCGTAGCCGCCGTTGTTGCGGCGGTAAACGACGCAGATCGCGTCGGCAAAGTCGGTGTTGCGGAAGACGAAGAAGCTGTGGCCCAGCAGGTTCATCTGCAAAATGGCCTCCTCCACGCTCATGGGCTTGACGGTGAAGCGCTTGGTGCGCACAATGTCGAACTCGCCCTCCTCGTGGGCCTCGAACTCCTCGGGCAGTTCCGGCAGCACGGCCTCGGCGCGCAGGTTCTTGGCAAGGCGGGTCTTATTCTTGCGGATCTTGCGCTCGATCTGGGCCGTGGCCTCGTCGATGGCGCCGCGCATATCGCCGTCCGGGTCCTCACACACCGCGCGGAACAGCGTACCGCCCGCGCCGCGCAGCATGATCTCGGCGACACAGCGGTTTTTCTTCTCAACGGAGAAGGTGACAGAAGCCTCGGGCTCCTCCTTGAAAAACTTTTCCAGCTTGCCGACCTTCTTCTCGGCATAGGCCTTGACGGAATCGTTCAGGGAGACTTTCTTGCAGGTATAGGTGAATTTCATGATGTTGGCTCCTTTCGTTGGTGAGGAAGGGAAGAAAAGCACTTGGGAAACGCTTCTCCTCTCTTTTCTGCATTATAGCACACATGAACAGAAATATCAAATGAACGAAGTGTTAAATGTGATATTTTGTGCAAAAGGGCGAAATGCGAAGCGCTCGACCGATCTCGACGCGGGACGCGCCAATGCGACAAAAGCTCCCATTGACGTTTGTCCGCACAGCTTGTATCATAAGCATCGGAAGCTTTCCAATATCCCACCCGTTTGGGCCGCGGCCGCGTTCAGCGCGGCGGCGGCTCCTTTTTTTGCGCGAAAAAAGCGCCCCGAAAGGGGCGCTTCAAGCTGCGGTACGTTCAGTTGCTCACGTCGTAGAACGACTTTTCGCCCGGCGTCACGTAGCCGAGCTGATCGCGCGCCAGCTCCTGCAAAAATTCAGGATCATCGGCCTTTTCGAGCGCGGAGGAGAGCGAGTCGTTCTCCTGCTTGGCAGCGTCGAGATCGCTTTGCAGCGCTGTGAGCTGGCTCTGCGCATCCTCGATCTGGCTGCGCAGGTGAATGAGCTGCATCCCCACAAGGACGATCAGGACCGCGATGACGAGCATCGTGAGAAGGCTCGTGCGCTTTTTCGGTTTCTTTGCTGCTTTCGTCTCTCCCGCCATGCTGTTCCCCTCCTTTTTTCCGCTTGCGGCGGCATGAGCGCAGGGCGCTGCGCTCATACGCTTTTATTATAAGCCGCTTTCTGGAAAAAAGAAAGTATCTTTTGCAAAGTTTGGCAAGTTTACCATAAACCCGTCCCGCCGTGCGCAGCGGGAGGGATACGACCGCGAGCAGCGAGAAGAGCACGCCCGCCCAAAGGTCCCACAGCGGGCGAAGGAGCCGCGCGCAGAGAGAAAAGTAAAAAAGCGCGCCGAGCAGCGCCGCAAGGATCATATAGAGCCGCAGCTCGCCCCCGCCGACGCGCATCGAAAAGAGGAAGACGAGCAGCGCAAAGATGACGCAGTACAGCGCGTCGAGCGCGCCCGTGAGGAGCGCGCGCTCGCGCCGCCGCAGGCGCACGGCGCGCAGCAGATCGTAGAGCAGCGCGAGGGAAAAGCCGAGCAGCAGGGAGGCGGCAAAGCCCTCTGCCTGCGCCGTGAGCGTAAAGCCCATCTCTCAGCCCCCGAGCAGGCGCGAGAGAAAGCCGCCGCGTGACGCGGGCGCGTCCTCAAAGGAGATCGCGTCGATGCGCCCATCCACGTGCAGCTCACCGCCGTCGAGACTGAGCTTGCCGATGTGGAGATTTTCGCCCGTGACGACGAGCACGCCTTCGTTCGTGTTCATCACGATCTCATTTTCGTCAAAGCGGTCAACGTCCTCCACGCCCGAGACGCTCAGGTGCTCGCGGCCGCTCAGCTCGATGCGCTGGGGAGAAGCGGGGGAAAGATCATATGTCATAGCCAAACCCGTCCTTTCGCTTTGGGGCGCAAAAAAAGACGCGCCCTCCATACCACAGTGTATGAAGGGCGCGTCCGGAATAGTACGCCTCAGTCCTGCGCGCTCACCTCGCGGTAGAGAAGCGAGGCCTCGCTCTTGCCGGCGGTCTCGGATACGTTCAGCACCTCGACGGCGAGTGTGCGCTCGCCGAAGTGCAGCGCGATCACGTCGCCGACCTTTACGTCGTACGACGCGCGGGCGACCTTGCCGTTGACCGTCACGCGGCCGCCGTCGCAGGCCTCGTTAGCCACGGTGCGGCGCTTGATCAGGCGTGAGACCTTCAGATATTTGTCAAGCCGCATGGGTTGTCTCCTTTCTCTGCAAAGAAGGAAGCGGCGGCGCATCGCGCCGCCGCCTATGCTAAAAAAGGCTTGTCCGCTTGGGGAGCTTACTCCGCAACAGCGTCCTTGAAGGCCTTGCCAGCCTTGAAGGTCGGGACCTTGGAGGCGGCGATGGTGATGCTCTCCTTGGTCTTGGGGTTGCGGCCGGTGCGCTCTGCGCGATGCTTGGTCTCGAAAGAACCGAAGCCGACGAGCTGGACCTTTTCGTCGTTCTTCAGGGAGTCGATAATGGTATCGAGGGCAGCGTTGATAACGACCTCGGACTCCTTCTTGGAAATGCTTGCTTTTTCTGCAACGGCAGCAATGAGTTCAGTCTTGTTCATCGTTTGATCCTCCTGATTGTTGATCCGGAATGGGGTCTTCCGGGGATATATGACAAAAGGCGGCTGACGCCCTTGATCATTGGGGTCGTTTGGCGGCGTTCCACAGCGCCGTCAGCTCGTCGAGCGGGACTTCGTCCATCTCCTGTCCGCGCGCGGTGACAGCTTCCTCCACCCTGCGGAAGCGGGTGATGAATTTTTCGCAGGTCTTCGTGAGCGCGGCCTCGGGGTCGACGCCGCAGAAGCGGCCGACCTTGACGGCGGCAAAGAGCACGTCGCCGAGCTCTTCTTCAAAATTCGTGCCGGTCTCGACGGCGGCGCGCAGCTCGCGCGTTTCCTCGTCGAGCTTGTCGAGCGCACCGGCTACGTCGGCGAACTCGAAGCCTGCCTTGGCCGCCTTGCTCTGGAGCTTGTCCGCCCGCCAGAGGGCGGGGAGGGAGCGGGCGACGGAATCCATCGCGTCGGCCGTGGTGCGCTGCCCCTTTTCCTGCCGCTTGAGCTTGTCCCAGTTGACGAGCACCTGCTCGCTGTTGTCCGCCTGCGTGTTGGAAAACACGTGCGGATGGCGGAAGATGAGCTTGCGCACCACATGGTCGGTCACGTCGTCTGTCGTAAAGCGTCCGGCGTCCTCTTCCATGTGGATGTTGAAGAGGACCTGCATCAGCACGTCGCCGAGCTCTTCTTCCATCAGCTCCGGATCGTCAAGATCGAAGGCTTCGGCGGCTTCGTAGGCCTCCTCCAGAAAGTTGCGGCGGTTGCTTTCATGCGTCTGCTCACGGTCCCACGGGCAGCCGCCCGGTGCGCGCAGAATGCGCAGGATGTGAACAAGGTCCTCGTAGGTGTAGGTTTCTTTCTCAGGATAATTTACCATACATTCCCTCTCATTGCAAGGAGTTTCTCGGAATTTCCCTGATTTTTCAGGGGTTTTTAACGTACGCGGAGGATGCGGGAGAGCTTTTCACCCTTGGGCAGCAGCGCAAGATCGTCGCGCGTGACGATGCGCAGGGCAAGGACAAGCGCGGCATATACGACGACCGCCACCGCGATCGCCGCGCCCACGCACAGAAGCATCATCATCCGGCCGCTCTCCTCGGTGAGCAGGAAGTGCGCGCAGAGCGCGTACACGCCGCGCGCGGAAAGGGCCATCACAAGGGAGGCGAGCAGCGGGCGCAGGAAGTAGCCGGGGTAGTTCAGGCGGAAGGACGCCACGCGCGACACGGCGATGAGATTGAGGATGGCCGTGAGCGAAAAGCACACCAGCGTGCCGATGGGCGCGCCGTGGATATTGATGTCCGGAACGGCTGTGAGGTTGTAGTTGAGCACGATCTTCACAACGCCGCCGATGAGCATTGTGACGATGGGGATATTTACCCGCCCGTAGGACTGCAAAATGGAGTTTGTAATGAGCATCAGGCAGACGAAGATGCTGGCGATGCCGAGCACCGACAGCAGCTGCCCGCCGAGCTCCCCGTCGTAGCGGGGGTAGAACAGGCGGAAGATGGGGCCGCTGAGCGACCACAGGCCAAGGCCCATCGGGAAGGCCAGCAGCGCCGTCACGCGGAAGGACGAGCGCACGATGCGCGCGGTCTGCCGCTCGTTGTGCTGTGTGATGGAGGCGGAGACGGCGGGGATGACCGAGGCCGTGAGCGCGACCATCAGCGAGGAGGGCAGGTTGTAGAGGTCCATGCAGGCGGAATAGTTGCCGTAGAGCGCGCGGGTCTCATCCAGCGTGTAGCCCAGCGCGTTCTGGAGCTGGCCCTGCACGAGCGAGGTGTCGATCAGCGTGATGACGGATACCATTGACGAGGCGATGGTGATGGGGATGGCCAGCGCCAGCAGGCGGCGCGCGATGGTGCGGCTCGCGGCGCAGCGCTCGCCGCTTTGCAGGGCGGGACGGTGGCGCACGTAGTTGAGGGCCATATAGACCAGCGAGAGGATGGTGCCGATGGTCACGCCGCCGATGGCGCCCGCCGCGGCGATGTAATCCGGCCGGCCGATCTTTAAGAGCCACATCGACAGCGCAAGACCGAAGACGAGCTTGCACAGCGCCTCCAGGATCTGCGAGACGGCCGTGGGCGTCATATACTGGCGCCCCTGCGCGTAGCCGCGGAAGGCGGAGAGACACCCGACGCACACTACCGCGGGCGCGAGCGTGCGAATGCCATAGGCCGCGCGGGGGTTATTGAGAAGGGAGGCAAGGTAGTCGTTGCCCCACCACATCAGCGAGAACGAAACAAGTCCCAGCAGCAGAAAGACGATCAGCGAGAGGTTGAAGGTGCGCTGTGCCTGCCGCGTGCGTCCGCGCGCGTAAGCCTCGCTCACGAGCTTGGAGAGCGCGACGGGGAGACCTGCGGTCGAGATGGTCAGCATCGTGGCGTAGATGTTGTAGGCGTTGGAAAAATCCGCGCTGCCGCCCTCGCCGAGGATGTTGCGCAGCGGGATCTTGAACACCGCGCCGATGACCTTGACGGCCATGATGCCGAATGCCAGCACCGCCGCGCCGCCAAGGAAGGATTGCTTTTTTTCTGTAGCCATAAAAAGACGACCTTTTGTTCCAAAGAATTGCGAAGCTTACAGCCGCTCGAGGCAGCCTAAGATGAGCGAGGAGAAATGCGGGGCGGACTGTTCGGCCATCTCGTTGACCTCTTCGCCCGAAAGCGGCTGGGGCAGCACGCCCGCGGCCATGTTGGAGCACAGCGTCACGCCGAGGATCTCATACCCGCAGTGCGCGGCGGCGATGGCCTCCGGCACAGTGGACATACCCACGGCGTCCGCGCCCAGCACGCGTGCGGCGCGCACCTCGGCGGGCGTTTCGAACTGCGGGCCGGGAAAGTACATATAGACGCCCTCGCGCAGCGCAAGGCCCTGCTCTGCGGCGACCTCTCCGGCGAGCGCGCGCAGGCGCGGGGAGTAGACATTGGACATATCGGGGAAGCGCGTGCCGAATTCCTCGATGTTCGGCCCCCAGAGCGGGCCGAAGTCGAAGAGCTTGATGTGGTCGGAGATGAGCATGAGATCGCCCGCGGAATAGTTGGTGTTCACCGCGCCGGCGGCATTCGTCACGATCATCGTCTTTGCACCGAGCAGGCGGATGACGCGAACGGCGTAGGCAGCGTCCTCCATGGTGTAGCCCTCGTAGCAGTGCATCCGGCCCTGCATGACCGCGACGCGCTTGCCGCGCAGCATCCCGAAGACGAAGCGGCCCTCGTGCCCGGGCGCGGTGGACGCGCGGAAGTGCGGGATATCCGCATAGCTCACGCAGGTGCGCGCCTCGACCCGGTCGCCGAGGAAGCCGAGGCCGCTGCCGAGCACCAGCAGCACCTCGGGGCGGAAATCACCGAGGTGAGACGCGATCATGTCCGCGCTCTCGCAGTAATCGGCATAGGTGAAGTGCGGCTTGACCGCATCGGCGGTAAAATGATCAGTCTGGTTCATCGTCATTCTCCTTGTTCGGCGTAAAAGCGGGCGAAGTCCATCAGGTTCGCGCGGCGCTTTTCCGGCCGGTCGATGTATTCTCGCGGATACTTTGCGTTGAACGCGCGGCGGATCTGCCCACCGCCGACCATCTTGGTCGAGCCGCCCGCGCCGAGCGAGAGGATGGAGTGCAGCTCTTCCATGATGTAGATGTTGTAAAGTCCCGTGCCGCCGGGCTTCGTCCAGCCCACGTTTTCAAAGCTGCCGGACATATATTTCTGGCGGTAGAGGTAATAGGGGGCAAAACCATTCTTACGCAGCGTGGGGTCGGCATAGTCCAGCATTTGCGCGACCTCATCCGCGCCGGGGATGCGACTGCCCTCGAGCGTGATGCGGCTGCCCTTTTTGAGCGACAGCGTGTGCACCGTGATGTTGTCCGCGCCCATGGAGATGACCTCGTCGAGGCTTCTTGCAAAGCCCTCGGGCGTATCCTCGGGAAGGCCCGCGATGAGGTCCATGTTGACGTGCGGGAAGCTTGCCGTGCGCACCTGCTCCATCGCGCGGCGGATATCGTCCGCCGTGTGGCGGCGGCCAATGGCCGCAAGGACGTTGTCCTCCATCGTCTGTGGATTGATGGAAACGCGCGTGGTGTTGTGCGCGCGCAGCACGCGCAGCTTTTCTTCGTCGATCGTGTCGGGGCGGCCCGCCTCGATCGTCAGCTCGGCGAGACCATTGAAGTCAAAACTCTGCTCAAGCTTTGTGAGGAGGCGATCCATCTGGTTGGCTGTCAGCGTGGTCGGCGTGCCGCCGCCCATGTAGAACGACTTGATGTTTAAGCCGAGCTCGCGCACGAGCTGCCCCGCCGCGGCGATCTCGTCGAAAAGCGCCTCCAGATACGGCTCGACGAGCGAGAACGATTTTTCGACGCTCTGCGCGACAAAGCTGCAATAGGCGCACCTCGTCGGGCAGAAGGGGATGCCGACATAGAGCGAAATGTCGTTCGGCTCCAGCTCCGCCGCTGCGCGGATGCCGGCGTCCGCCGCTTCGATGGCGAGGCGGGCGCGCGCGGGTGTGACGCAGTAGAGCTCCTGTAATTCCTTCTCCGCGCGGGCTTTTCCGCCCTCGCGGATGAGCGACAGTGCGACCTTCGCCGGGCGCACCCCGGTCAGGCTCCCCCACGCGGGGGAGATGCCGAGCAGGTCCTTCGCCGCGCCGAAAAAGCTGATGCCGATGGCGTGGCGGCGCTGGCCTTCCTTTTCGTAGTCCGTGCCGGAGAGGGGATAGCTATAGCTGTGGGCGGCGGCTTTGCCGTCCACGCCCAGCTCCGTCGTCACCTGCACGGTCTCGCCGTCCTCGGTGAGCGTTACGCGCGCCCAGCGTGTGTCGACGGCCTCGTCGACCATGCCGTAGACGGGCTTTTCGCCGGGGAAGAGCGTCAGCAGGCTCTGCTCCAGCGCGTATTTTTCATCATGCCCAATGAGCTGTACTTTCATGTGAACGGCCCCTTATGCGCGCAGCGCCTGGCGGATATAGGGGTTGTATTCCTGCTCGCGTGAGAGGATGGTCGCGTGCATATGGCCGGGATAAACGGTGTATTCGCCCTCGATCTGCCCCAGACGGCGCAGGGAGGCGACCATCTGCTCGCCGTTGCCGCCGGGCAGGTCCGTGCGGCCCATGGAGCCTGCAAAGAGCGTGTCGCCGGAGAACATCGCGTCGCCCACGAGCAGCGTGACGCCGCCGAGCGTATGGCCGGGCGTGGCCATCACGCGGATGGTGAGCGAGCCGAGCGTGAGCGTGTCGCCCTCGCCGTAGAATTTGAGGTCGGGGATAAAATCGGCCAGGGGATAGTGATAGATGCCCGTGGAGTGGGCGTCGGCCTCGCCAATGTAGACCTCGGCCTCGGGAATGGCCTGCTTGACGGCGGGCACGGCGAGCGTGTGGTCGCGGTGACCGTGGGTGAGCAGGATGTATTTGAGCGTGACGCCCTCCTCCTTGATGAGGGCGAGGAGCTTGTCGGCGTTGTCGCCCGGGTCGATGAGCGCGGCGAGCTTCGTCTCCTCGTCGATGAGCAGGTAGCAGTTCGTCTGCAGGGAGCCGACGACGGTGGTGATGACTTTCATGTGAAGATACCCCTTTCCTTATTGCTTTTTGGGCGCGTCGAGATCGGCGGAATCGACGATCAGCGTGAACGGCCCGTCGTTGAGGGATTCGACCTCCATGTGCGCGCCGAACTCGCCGGTCTCCACATGGTAGCCCTTCTCGCGGCAGATGTCCACAAATTTTTCGTACATCGGGACGGCGATCTCCGGCCGCGCGGCGCTTAAAAATTCGGGACGGCGTCCCTTGCGGCAGTTGCCGTAGAGCGTGAACTGCGAGACGACCAGAAGCTCGCCGCCGACGTCGTCGAGCGAGAGGTTGATCTTGTCGTTCTCGTCGTCAAAAATGCGCAGCGAGCAGAGCTTGTCCGCCATTTTGCGGCATTTTTCCTCCGTGTCGTCGGGCGCGACGCCCAGCAGGATCAAAAAGCCCCTGCCGATCTTTCCCTTCACCGTCCCGTCGATCGTGACGGAGGCGTGCTTTACCTTGGTCAATACTGCTCGCATGATATTCTCCTTTTTGTTCCCCGAAGGGACGTTTTTTCCGCGCCGGGCGCGGCGCGCGGGTCAACCCGCGGGGCGGTCCACCTTCATCACGCCGCTGATCTGATGCAGGCGGCGCATGACGGCGGCAAGATGCTGCGCGTCGGAAATGAAAATATTGAGGTGGATGACGGCAAAGCCGTCGGCAGTCGTGGTCGCGTTGAGGGACGCCACGCGCGTCTGCGAGGACGAGAGCGCGGCGGAAACGTCGAGCACGAGGTCGAGGCGGTCCTTGGCGTAAATGTCGAGCGCGGTCTGATAGGACTCCTTGACATCCGTGCCCCAGCTGACCTTGATCCAGCGGCCGCGCTCTTCGGGCTTTCTGCGCTCAATGGCGGCGTTGGGGCAGTCGCAGCGGTGGACGGATACGCCGTAGCCGCGCGTGATGAAGCCGACGATCTCATCGCCGGGAACGGGCGTGCAGCACTTGGAGAACTTGACAAGGCAGTTCGAGAGTCCCTCGACCACGATGCCCTGCTCGCTCTTTGTGCGCTTGGGGATGGCCGGGCGCGTCGCGCCGGAATTATCGACCGGCACCGTGGCAGCGCGCTCTTCCTTGCGCTGTTTTTCCAGCTTGACGATCTCATCGTGGATGCGGTTGACGGCCTTCTGCGCGGAGAAGCCGCCGTAGCCGATGGCGGCGTACATCTCGTCCATCGAGCCGAACGAGGTCTTTTTGAGCAGCGCCGTTTCCAGGTCGCTGCCGAGCACATCGCTCATCGGGATGCCGAGGTGCTTGAGCTCGGCTTCAAAGGACATACGGCCGTTGATGATATTCTCCTCGCGGCGCTCCTTTTTGAACCACTGGCGGATCTTGCTGCGCGCCTCGCTGGATTTGGCGATCTTCAGCCAGTCGCGGCTGGGACCGTGCGCGCTCTTGGAGGTCAGGATCTCGACGATATCGCCGTTTTTGAGCTGATAGTCCAGCGGCGCGATGCGGCCGTTGACCTTGGCGCCCGTCATGCGGTTGCCGATGGCCGAGTGGATGGAGTAGGCAAAATCGATGGGCGTTGCGCCGGCGGGAAGGTTCGTCACGTCGCCGCGCGGGGAGAAGACGAAGACCTCATCGGCGAACATATCGACCTTGAGCGTGTGGACGAATTCCTCGGCGTCGGTGTTCTCCTGATTTTCGAGAAGGCGGCGCACCCATTCATAGTTGTGTTCGCCCGCGCTGCCGTTGATGCCCTGCTTGTATTTCCAGTGTGCTGCGACGCCGTATTCGGCGATCTCGTGCATTTCCTCGGTGCGGATCTGCACCTCGAACGGGATGCCGTCCGCACCGATGACGGTGGTGTGGAGCGACTGGTACATATTCGGCTTGGGCGTGCCGATATAGTCCTTGAAGCGGCCGAGCACGGGCCGGTAGAGGTCGTGGATGATGCCGAGCACGTTGTAGCAGTCGGCCACGGTGTCTACGATGACGCGGAAGGCGAAGAGATCGAGCACCTCGTCCATCGTCTTGTTCTGCGCGTACATCTTGCGGTAGATGCTGTAGGGGTGCTTCATGCGCCCGTAGACCTTGAGATAGGGAATATGCTGCTCTTTCAGGCGCGCTTCGATCTGCGCCTGCACGCGCTCCATGAAAGACTCATGCTCGCGCTGCTTTTTCTCGAGCGACTGGGTGATCTCCTCATAGCCGACGGGGTCGAGGTATTTGAGCGACAGATCCTCAAGCTCCCACTTGATGCGCTGCATACCGAGGCGGTGGGCGATGGGCGCGTAGATCTCCATCGTTTCAAGCGACTTCTGCCGCTGCTTTTCCGCCGTCTGATACTCCATGGTGCGCATATTGTGCGTGCGGTCGGCCAGCTTGATGAGGATGACGCGGATGTCCTTGGCCATGGCCATGAGCATCTTGCGCAGGTTCTCCATCTGCTCTTCTTCCTTGCTGGCGTACTGCACGCGCGTCAGCTTGGAGACACCCTCGACCAGGTCCGCGACGGCGGGGGAGAACTCCTTGGCGATCTCGGCATACGTGGCGGAGGTGTCCTCGATGCAGTCGTGCATGAGGGCGGCCTCGATGGACTCGGAGTCGAGCCGCAATTCCTCGGCGATGATCTGCGCGACGGCGAGGGGGTGGGTGATGAAGGGGGTGCCGTCCTTGCGCAGCTGGCCGCAGTGATGATCCTTTGCGTAATGGTAGGCCTTGTCGATCTGGGCGAAGTCCGCGCCGGGGTTATAGTCGCGGATGGTCTTGACCAGATGGTCGTACATCCCGCTCACGAGCGCCTCATGCTCGGGCGAGAGGGGCGGATGCACTGCCTTTGCGGGCTCCTTTTCCTTTGCGGCGGGGACGCCCGGCTGTACCGGTGCGGTATTCTCTTTTTTGGCGGTTATCGTATCCTGAGTCATATCGGGTCGTCTCCTTTATGAAAGAAAGCCGTGCAGGGCGGAAAGATAGGGACTTTTGTCGAGCTCGACCTTTTTGCCGTCCGCCGTCAGGCGGAGGGTAAGGGCGTCGCCCTTGCGCTCGACGCGGAGCAGTCCGCGCTCCGAAAAGACCTGTAAGCACATCGCCGTGCGCAGAAACGTCTCCGCGCCGACCATTTCCGCGCTCAGGCGGCGCAGCAGAGGCAGCGTGGGCTCGCTGACACCGCCGGGCCCGACCTCGCGCTCTAAAATGCGCCAGGCGCGCACGAACTGGTCACGTGAGGGCAGCGCGCGCGCTGCGTCGCGCGGGGAGAGCGTGCCGCCGCTAATCAGCGCACGGCAGAGGGAAAGCGCCTCGCTCTCGCGCCCGCTGGGGTCGAGCGAGGGGCGCAGGTCGATAAGCTGGAGCTGGAGCGAGCGCTGGGAGCGGAACTCGTTCACCTGTAAATAGAACGCCGCATCCACGCGCATCCCCGCGCACACGCCGCACTCGTCGGCGGTGACGGAGAAGAAGATGCCGTCGAAGCTCACGCGGCTTTTTTGCAGCCGGAGCTTCAGGTGCCGGTTCTGCCCCACGCCCTGCACGCTCTCGAGCGTGGCGCCGCGCAGACAGAAAACGGGGCGGTTGTTGCCCGCGCCGTAGGGCTCGAGCAGCGCGAGCGATTCGACCTCTTCGAGCGTGACGAGAGAGGGCTGCTGTAAGTCGACGTCGATGTCAAGCGAGGAGATATGCGCCTGCTCGCCCGTGTGGGCGCGCACATACTGGTTCATTCGCGTGCGGAAGGCGGGGATATTTTTCTCTTCGATGGTGAAGCCGGCGGCGAGCTCGTGCCCGCCGAAGCTCACGAGCAGATCGGAGCACGCCTCGAGCGCGTTGAAGAGGTTAAAGCCGCCGTAGCTGCGGCAGGAGCCCTTGCCCGACCCGTCGGAGAGGTGGATCATAAAGCTCGGGCAGGAGAATTTTTCGGAAAGGCGGGAGGCAACGATGCCGACAACGCCCTGATGCCAGTCCTCGCTGGATAAGACGAGCGCGCTGCGCTCGCTCTCGGGCAGGTCCTCCATCTGCTCGATGGCGCGGCGGAAGATATCCTGCTCCACGCTCTGGCGCTCGCGGTTCAATTCGCACAGCTCGCGCGCAAGCTTTTCCGCGCGGAGGGGATCGTCGGTGAGCAGCAGCTCGGCGGCCAGCTCAGCGCGGCCCATGCGTCCTGCGGCGTTGATGCGCGGGGCGAGCACAAAGCCGATCTGGATCGACGAGATCGGGCGCGAGGTGAGCCCCGCCTCGCGCAGCAGCGCGTGCAGGCCCGTGAAGTCGCTGCGGTCGATGCTCTCAAGCCCGCACTGCACGATGGTGCGGTTCTCGCCCTCCATGCGCATCACATCGGCGATCGTGCCGATGGCGGCCAGGGTGCAGTAGCGCGCAAAGAGCGCGTCCTCGCGCCCCTCGCCGAGGGCTAACACGAGCTTGAGCGCCACGCCCACGCCGGCGAGGTGCTTGAAAGGATAGGGGCAATCCGGCCGGTGGGGGTCGACGACGGCCACGGCAGCGGGGAGCTGCTCCTTGCATTCGTGATGGTCGGTGATGACCAGATCCACGCCGAGCGTTGCGGCGTAGGCCGTTTCCTCCACACCCGTGATGCCGCAGTCGACCGTGATGATGAGCGTCACGCCGGACTCGCTCAGCGCGCGGATGGCGTCGCAGCCGAGGCCGTAGCCCTCCTCGATGCGGCGGGGAATGTGCATCGTCACGTCCGCGCCGCGCGAGCGGAGATAATCGGTCAAAAGGCAGGTGGAGGTGATGCCGTCGACATCGTAATCGCCGAAGACGGCGAGCTTTTCACCGCGGGCGAAGGCCTCGTTGATGCGCGTGACCGCCTTGTCCATGTCCTTCATCAGGAAGGGCGACCAGGCGAGCGTCTTCTCGCGCTCCAGCGCTTCGGCGGCCTGCTCGCTCGTGGTGATGCCGCGTGCGGCCAGCACCGAGGAGACCAGATACGGGTATCCCGCGTCCGTCAGCGTTTTGATCGTACCCTCCGGAACGGCGGGGATCTGCCAGCGCTCGTACTTCACAGTCTGCTCACCTTCCTTCCTGATAATGCGGCGTCTTTTTGGCAACACTATCTCATCATACTAATTCAATCTATTATTTTAACAAAGAGAGACGAAAAGGTAAAGAGGAAATTTGACTATCTGCGCGACTTTGTGCTACAATACGGCGGAAAGATGACCCAAAAGGGGGAAAATAACAATGAAACAGTTTGCAGTGCGCCTGACGGCGCTTCTTCTTGCGCTCGTGATGACCTCAACGCTTGCGCTTGCCGCCAACAAGTCGGGCTATTCCGACGTGCCGGACAAGCACTGGGCGAGCGGGAGCATTGCGCAGTGCAGCCAGTATCATTTGCTGCAGGGCATCGGGAACGGCAAGTTCGGCCTGGGGCAGAAGATGACGCGCGCGGCCTACGCCGCGGCGCTCTGCCGCCTGATGGGATGGAAGACCGTCACGCCGGAAAAGGGCAGCTTTACCGACAATCAGGATGCGAAAAAGTGGTACTACAGCGCCATCGAGACGGCGAACGCGCACGGGGTCTTCTCCGGCCACAGCACGGCCTGCCGCCCGAACGACGCCATCACGCGCGAGGAGATGGCCGCCATGACCGTCCGCGCGCTGGGCTACAGCACGCTCTCCGGCACGGTGCAGGACGAGTGCCCGTTCACCGATGTGACAACGAATCCCGGCTATATCACGCTCGCCTGGCGCATGGGCCTTGTGACGGGCATGACGACGAAGACCTTTGCGCCGAAAAGCGACACGACGCGCGAGCAGGCCGCGGCGGTGCTGCTGCGCGCCTATCACGCAAAAAGCGCCAAGGTGACGGTCTCGACCGTTTCGACCCTGCAAAGCGGCGCGGTGCTGGCAGAGAGTCTTGTCGGCGAGAGCGGCAGCGTGCCGCTGTCCCCGCGCGCGCCGGTGGAGCAGGTCTACGACGCGGCGGTCAAGGCCGGCAGGGGCGGCAGCGTGACGCTCAACGCCGTGCCCGTCGCGCAGAACACGAAAAGCGGCAGGACGACCTCGCCCCGCACGATCACGCAGGAGGAGCTCGCGGCGTACCTCGCCGACGATGCGGCGCAGCAGTCGCGCTCCGGCCGCTTCGACAGCTCGTATCTGCTCATCAGGGAAAAGGACGGCTCGGTGACGACCGTGTGGTACGAGAGCGAGGCCGACCTTGCCGAAAAGACCGAGCTTTGCGCGCTTCTTGGCGTGAAGACGGTCTATATCCTCAAATAGAATGTTCCGATAAAATAAAACACAGCGGGATATCCCTTTGCGATATCCCGCTGTGTGCTTTTTTTGCCTGCGGTCAGAAATTGTTGTCCCACGGGTCATTTCCCGGGAGCCGGGGCTGCTGCGGCGCGTCGCCCTGCGTGACGCGCAGATAGAAGCCGCACAGCGACAGCCGGATGTACGGCGTGAGCGCAATGCTCGCAAGGCCCGCAAGGAGCTGCCGGATAAACGCGGCGGACACGGCCTGCGAGAGCGAGGCGGCGGTCTCGAGCGAGAGAATGTTGTCAACGCCGCCGAAGAGGAGGGACTCGACCGCCGTGACAGCCGCGCCCGCGAGCAGCAGCCAGCCGAAGAAGCTCAGGCTGAGCAGGAAGAGCTGGCCCTTATAGCCCTGCGTCTGCCGCTTGCTGAGATCCAGCGCTTCCATCACGCCAAGACCGGGGTTATCGCAGAGATCCATCATCGCAAAGCTGTAGCGGTATGCCGCGATGATACCGGGGATGACGAAAAGGAGCGACCACAGGCCGATAAAGATGCTCTCGACGATGGAGAGCAGGATGGCTTTGCCTGCGAACGAAAACGCGTCGAACAGGCTCTCATACGGCATATGCTCACCGCGGCGGATGCCGAGACAGTAGCAGAGGTAGCCTGCGTTGAGCACGATGGAGATGAGGCTGACGAGGATGCTGACGAAGCTGAACGAGAGCACCGTGAGCCCGCCGGAGGTGTCGATCATGTAGCTCACGGCGGCGTCGATGACGTCGAGCACAAGGGTGATGGCGAGCAGCAGCGCGGTCGCCTTATAGGGGGAGACGGTGCCGCTGCGCAGCAGCGAGCGGGACTCGGCTTTGATCTGGCCGAGGTCGAGTTGAACGGGCATAAAGAACTCCTTTCTTTTCGGGGAAGAAAAAGCAGATGAGAAATCGCAAAAAGTTGCCATTTGACAATATTTCATTATATCATTTTGGCATAAATGCGTCAAGTTGGTAGGAAAATGGGAAAAACCGGGGACGAAAGGAAAAGAAGCGAATCGTCGTACAAAGTGACGATTCTGCACAAAAATCCCGCCGAAATCTGATAAAATGTGAAGGAAAATAATAGTCATGCAGAATATTTTCTGGACAACGGGGAGGAATGGTTGTATAATCTATCCGATTATGGAGCAGTGTTTCCGCTGCTCTGGCAGTATAAAGATGAGGTGAAGACTATGGCACAAGCTTTCTTTGGCGGCGTTCATCCAAACGATATGAAGGCTGCCACCAATGAAAAGGCCATCGAACAGCTGGCACCCCCCGCTCAGGTGGTCATCCCCATGTCGATGCACTTCGGCGCACCCTGCACTCCCACGGTCTCCAAGGGCGACTATGTCAAGCTTGGACAGAAGATCGGTGAATTCAAGGGCCTCGGCGCTCCCATTCACGCAAGCGTTTCCGGTACGGTCGCTGCGGTGGAGCCCCGTCCTTACTCCATGGGCGGTAAGGTCATGTCCGTCGTGATCGACAATGACTTCAAAGACGAGCTGAGCGAAGAGGTGAAAGCCCCCGCCGACCCCGACGCGCTGAGCGTTGAGGAAATGATCGAAATGGTCAAGCAGGCCGGTATCGTCGGTATGGGCGGCGCTACGTTCCCGACCCACACGAAGATCTCCGGCGGCATCGGCAAGGTCGACACGGTGATCATCAACGGCGCGGAATGCGAGCCCTACATCACCGGCGACCACCGCGCGATGCTTGAGCGTCCCGAGCAGATCATCGGCGGCTGCTGCTACCTCGCCAAGATGTTCGGCGTGAACAAGGTCGTCATCGGCGTGGAGGACAACAAGAAAAACGGCATCGAGTCCCTCAACAAGGTCATCGAGGAGCAGAAGGCCCCCGTTGTGGTCGAGTCGCTGCGCTGCCGCTACCCCCAGGGCGGCGAAAAGCAGCTCTGCCAGGCCATTACCGGCAAGCAGGTGCCCCCCGGCGGCCTGCCCGCGAACATCGGCTGCGCCGTGTTCAACATCAACACCACCATCGCCATCTACCACGCCATCAAGGAAGGTATGCCCGTGGTGCGCAAGGTCGTCACCGTGTCCGGCAGCGGCGTTGTGGAGCCGAAGAACCTCGAGTGTCCGATCGGCACGCCGGTCTCCCTCCTCTTTGACGCGTGCGGCGGCCTGAAGGACGAGACCTTCAAGCTCATCGCCGGCGGCCCGATGATGGGTATGGCCCAGGCGTCGGCCGACTTCCCTGTGGCCAAGGGCACGGGCTCGGTGCTGGCGTTCGCGGCGAACGAGAACAAGGTGTCCGAGGACCCGACCTGCATCCGCTGCGGCCGCTGTGTCGAGGCCTGCCCGATGCACCTTGAGCCGCTCTACCTTTACTTATATGTGCAGAAGAACCGCATCGAGGATCTCGAGGCGGCGCACGTGATGGACTGCATCGAGTGCGGCGCGTGCTCCTACATCTGCCCGGGCCGCCTGCACCTGACGCATTCGTTCAAGGTCGGCAAGCAGAAGGTCAAGGAAGCCGCTGCCAAGGCCAAGGCCGCGGCTGAGGCTGCCAAGGCTGCCGAAGAAGCAAAGAAGGAGGCATAAGGGATGCTGAATGATTATAAGGGTCTGAAGCTCATTGCTTCCTCCAACCCCCATATCCGTACCAATGAAGACACGCGCTCGATCATGCTCGACGTGATCATCGCGCTGTGCCCCGCGCTTTTGATGAGCGTGCTGCGCTTCGGCTTCCGCGCGCTGATCTCCGTGCTGGTGAGCGTGGTCTCCGCCATGTTCTTTGAGTGGCTGTACCGCAAGCTCCTGCACAAGACGCAGACGATCGGCGATCTGTCCGCCGCCGTCACCGGCGTGCTGCTCGCATTTGTCTGCCCGGTCACGCTTCCCTACTGGATGCTGATTGTCGGCAACTTCTTCGCGATCTTTGTCGTCAAGCAGCTTTACGGCGGCCTCGGCAAGAACTTCCTGAACCCCGCGCTCGCCGGCCGTGCCGCGCTCGTCGCGTGCTACACGAGCCAGATGACGAGCTGGATCGCCCCGGGCGAAAAGGCGGCGCTCTTCGGCGGCGCCGACGTCGTGACCGCGGCCACCCCGCTTGCCATGATGAAGGGCGGCGAGTTTGAGGCGCTCACGAGCCAGTACAGCCTGTCCGATATGTTCATCGGCAACATCGGCGGCTCTCTCGGTGAGATCTCCTCGATGATGCTGCTCATCGGCGGCCTGTACTTAATTTTCCGCAAAGTCATCTCCTGGCAGATCCCCGTGGCCTACATCGGCACGGTGGCCGTGCTCACGTTCCTCTTCCCCCAGGGCAACGACGCGCTGACGTGGATGCTCTACAACGTGCTCGGCGGCGGTCTGTTCCTCGGCGCGTTCTTCATGGCGACGGACTATGTCACCTCTCCCGTCACGAAGAAGGGCCAGCTCATCTTCGGCCTCGGCTGCGGCCTCATCACGGTGTTCATCCGCTACTTCGGCTCCTATCCCGAGGGCGTTTGCTACTCTATCCTTGTGATGAACTGCTGCACCTGGATCATTGACAAGTACACCAAGCCCACCCGCTTCGGCGTAGACAAAAAAGCAGCGAAGGAGGCGGCAAAGAAATGAAGATCGAAGGTAAATTCATTTTCAAGGTAGCCGGTACGCTGACGGCGATCTCGCTGGTCGTCGCGCTGCTGCTGGGCCTTACCAATATGCTCACGGCCGACAAGATCGCGGCCATCAACCAGCAGAAGACCGAGGAGGCGCTCGCCAAGGTCGTCTCCGCGACGGACTGCGAGTTCTCCCCGATGGAAACGATCTCTCAGGAAATGATCGATGCCGCCAACGACCAGGGCGGCAAGCTGAGCGAGGCCTATGAGGTCACCTCCGGCGGCGACACGATCGGCTATGCCTTCAAGGTCACCGCGAGCGGCTCTCAGGGCAACATCGAGATGATCGTCGGCGTGGATACCGACCTCACCGTCACCGGCGTTTCCGTTGTTAAGGCTTCCGAGACCGCGGGCATCGGATCCAAGGTCATCGACAATGAAGCGACCTCTGCCGGCACCGGCGCGCTCGATCAGTTCGTCGGCAAGTCCGGCGCGGGCACGCTCGTCGTCAAGCAGAACATCGACGCCGTCACCGGCGCTACGGTTTCCACCAAGGGCGTGACCAAGGGCGTCAATGCTGCTCTGGCCGCCGCGGAAGCCATGAACTGAGAAAGGGGGAACGATCAATGAATTTCAGTAAACAGCTCAAAGACGGTCTGATCTACCAAAACCCCGTTCTGGTGCAGGTGCTCGGTATGTGCTCCACGATGGCCATTACCACGAGCGTGGCGAACGGCCTTGGTATGGGCCTCTCCGTTCTCGTCATCCTGACGCTTTCCAACATTTTTATTTCCCTGCTGCGCAAGATCATCCCCAACGAAGTGCGTATCGCGTGCTACATCGTCGTGATCGCGGGCTTCGTTACCATCGTTGACCTGTGCCTGCAGGCGTTTGTCCCCGCCATTGCCGAGAGCCTTGGCGTGTTCATCCCGCTGATCGTCGTCAACTGCATCATCCTCGGCCGTGCCGAGGCCTTTGCCAGCAAGAATTCCGTCGCCGCCTCCGCGATGGACGGTATCTGCCAGGGCATCGGCTACACGGTGGTGCTGCTGATCCTGAGCGCGTTCCGCGAGCTCTTCGGCGCCGGCACGCTGCTCGGCATCCAGATCATGCCTTCTTCCTACGTTCCCGCCGGTATGCTCACGCTGCCCGTCGGCGGCTTCCTCTGCCTCGGCACGCTGATCGCCATTATGCAGTGGGCGCTTGCCAGAAGCGAGAAGAAAAAGGCAAAAGCAAACGAAACGGAGGGTAAATAAATGAGTGTTACAAAGCTTCTTGCTATTTCCCTCGGCGCGATCTTGACGAATAACTTCATCTTCTCGCAGTTCCTGGGTATCTGCCCGTTCCTCGGCGTGTCGAAAAAGAGCGACACCGCCGTCGGTATGGGTCTTGCCGTTACATTCGTCATGGGCCTTGCCTCGGCGTTCTGCTTCGGCGTGAATAAGATCCTTGTTGCGCTGGGGCTTGACTATATGCAGACCGTCGCCTTCATTCTCGTGGTGGCGAGCCTCGTGCAGTTCATCGAGATGTTCCTCAAAAAGTCCATGCCGACGCTCTACACCGCCCTCGGCGTGTATCTGCCGCTGATCACCACCAACTGCGCCGTGCTCGGCGTGGTGCTGCTCAACGTGCAGAACGACTACAACTTCATCGGATCCGTGGTGTACGGCATCACCGGCGGCCTTGGCTTCCTGCTGGCGATCTACCTCTTCTCCACGGTGCGCGAGCGTCTGGAGTTTGCCGACTATCCCAAGGCATTTGAAGGCTTCCCCATCGCGCTGATCACCGCAGGCCTCATCGCCCTTGCATTCATGGGCTTCTCGGGTCTGCAGGTGTGGCCCATGTAAGGAGGGAATGGAAACATGATGAACGTAATTTATGCCGTCCTCGTGCTGGGCGTGATCGCCGTTGTGTTCGGCCTGATCCTGTCCGTTGCGGCCAAGGCCTTTGAGGTCGAGGTCGATGAGCGCCTGCCCAAGATCCAGGCCTGCCTTGCCGGTGCAAACTGCGGCGGCTGCGGCTATCCCGGCTGCGCGGGCTGCGCAGAGGCAATTCTTGCCGGTAAGGCTCCCGTCACCGCCTGCGCGCCCGCCGGCGCGGAGGGCGCTGCCAAGATCGCCGAGATCATGGGCATGGAAGCCCCCAGCGGCGAAAAGAAGGTCGCGCACGTGCTGTGCAACGGCGGCGAGGCCTCTGTGAAGAACTTTGAGTATGTCGGCCTGCACGACTGCGTGGCTGCGACGAAGGTCGCCGGCGGCCCGACCGCCTGCTCCTTTGGCTGCATGGGCTTCGGAACCTGCGTGGCCGCCTGCCAGTTCGACGCGCTGCATATCAATGCCCAGGGCGTGGCCGAGGTCGACAAGGAAAAGTGCACCGACTGCGGCGCCTGCCGCGAGGTTTGCCCGCGCAAGCTGATCGTCGAGGTGCCCTACAAGCAGAAGGTGTTCGTCAACTGCTCGAACAAGGAGAAGGGCCCCGCCGTTACGAAGGTGTGCGCCAACTCCTGTATCGCCTGCGGTATGTGTGAGCGCACCTGTAAGTTCGACGCCATCCACGTCGTCAACAACGTGGCCGTCATCGACTACGACAAGTGCAGAAACTGCACCATGTGCGCCAAGGCCTGCCCGCGCAACGCCATCGAGCCCATCCCGACCCCCGAGGAGAAGGAGAAGTTCAAGGCGGCGCAGAAGGCTGCCGCCGAGCGCAAGGCCGCTGCTGCCAAGGCAGCCGCCGAAGCCAAGGCTGCGGAAGCGCCCAAGGCGGAATAAACGATTTTACAAAAAAGAGGAACGCGAGAGCGTTCCTCTTTTTTTGCGCGGAAATGGGGGCAGTGATGCTTTTCGGGAAGGTCACGGTCCGACTTTTGCGTAGTTCACAAACTGTTTACACTGCCTCCTATTGACAATGGGAAATGTCGGTGGTAAACTGCGTTTAGCACTCGAGGGAAAGGAGTGCTAAAGCTAAGAAAGGAGCGCGGCGTATGGACTTGACCGAGCGCAAAAAGCAAATTCTCAAGCGCGTTGTCGAGGATTACATCGCCGCGGCCGAGCCGGTCGGCTCCAAGGCACTGGCCGAGGAGATGGGCGGCTCCGTGAGCTCCGCGACCATCCGCAACGAGCTTGCGGATCTGGTCGAGATGGGCTACCTCGAGCAGCCGCACACGTCCGCCGGGCGCGTGCCGTCGCCGAAAGGTTACCGCTTGTACGTCAACGAGTTGATGGAAAAGCGCGAGGTCTCCGAAACGGAAGCGGAGGAGATCAACGAGCAGCTCAAAAGCAAGCTCAGCGGCACGGACAGCGTGATCGCCAAGGCGGGGCAGATGGTGTCGAGCATCGTCAATTACCCCGTGTACAGCGTGACAGGCGGTCGGCGCGAGGCGAGCGTCAAGCGCTTCGAACTCATCGCGGTCGATGAAATGAGCTTCATCGTCGTGGTGATGGGCGAGGACAACCGCGTGAAGAGCCAGCTCCAGCGCTCGGACCTCCCGTTCGACAGCCAGCGGCTCGCGGATGTTAAGGAGCTTTTGAACACGCACTTCACCGGCCGCAGTGCCGATGAGATGAGCGCAAGGCTGATGAGCCTTTCCGAGCAGCTTGCGCCCGAGCTTTTCCTGGTGGTGTCCAAGGCGGTCGAATATGCGATCGGCGTGCTCGAGCAGAGCGCGCAGCGCAATGTGGAGACCGCGGGCGCGAGCCAGATCCTGAAGATGCCCGAGTACCGCGATGTCGACAAGGCGCACGATTTAGTCACATTCCTTGTGGATAACAAGGAGGAGCTTCCCGTGCCGGATGACGGCGCGCCGCTCAAGATCCTGATTGGCCCGGAAAACGTGAACGAGGCGCTCAAGGAGACGAGCGTGGTCGTCGCCAGCTACGATATCGGCGACGGGATGCGCGGGCTCGTCGGCGTGGTGGGTCCCACGAGAATGGACTACGCCACCGTGACGGCGCGGCTGAGTTATTTTGCAGACAGCCTGACGCGGATGTTCGGCAAGAACGAGCTTCCGCCCAAGGAAGAAGATAAGGAGTAAGAAATGGGTAAGAAAGACAAGCAGAACGCGGCGGAGAGCACGCCGGAAAAGGAAACGGCGCAGCAGCCGGCGGCAGAGGAGGCGGCCAAGACCGCAGAGCCCGCCAAGGCTGATGAGACCGCCGAAAAGAAGGCGGAGCCCGAGACCTTTACCGTCACGCGCGAGCAGATGGAGAAGATGGAAGGCCTTGCCAAGGCGCTTGCCGACGAGCAGGACAAATACCTGCGTCTTGCCGCCGAATACGACAACTACCGCAAGCGCACCGCGAAGGAAAAGGAAAGCCTTTACGCCGACGCGAAGATCGACACGATCAAGGCGCTGCTGGGCGTTTACGATAACCTCGAGCGCGGCCTTGCCCAGTACGGCGACGAGGAGTCGCCCCACCGCAAGGGCCTTGAAATGGTGTTCAACCAGTTCAAGGAGAGTCTTACCAAGCTGGGCGTGGAAACGATGGACGCCGCGGGCAAGCCCTTCGACCCCGAAAAGCACAACGCCGTGATGCACATTGAGGACGAAAGCTACGGCGAAAACACCGTGGTGGAGGTCCTGCAGCAGGGCTTCATGCTGGGCGATAAGGTGCTCCGGTTCGCGATCGTCAAGGTCGCCAACTAAATGGGTAAAATCCGTGCGAAAGCGCGAACCAATAAATTCATTTCGTTAACAAAAAAATTAAGATAGATCTTAGGAGGACAACATTATGTCTAAAGTTATCGGTATCGACCTTGGTACGACCAACTCTTGTGTGGCTGTGATGGAGGGCGGCGAAGCCGTCGTCATCCCCAACGCCGAAGGCAACCGCACCACCCCGTCCGTCGTCGCGTTCTCGAAGACCGGCGAGCGTATGGTCGGCCAGGTCGCAAAGCGCCAGGCCATCACCAACCCCGACCGCACGATCTCTTCGATCAAGCGCGAGATGGGCTCTGATTATAAAGTCGAAGTCGACGGCAAGAAGTACACCCCGCAGGAGATCAGCGCGATGATCCTGCAGAAGCTCAAGAGCGACGCGGAGGCTTACCTCGGCGGCCCCGTGAGCGAAGCCGTCATCACCGTTCCCGCTTACTTCACCGATGCGCAGCGTCAGGCGACCAAGGACGCCGGTAAGATCGCCGGCCTCGAGGTCAAGCGTATCATCAACGAGCCGACGGCCGCGGCCCTCGCCTACGGCGTCGACAAGGAGCAGAGCCAGAAGGTCATGGTCTACGACCTCGGCGGCGGCACGTTCGATGTCTCCATCCTCGATATCGACGACGGCGTTATTGAGGTTCTGGCCACCGCGGGCAACAACCGCCTCGGCGGCGACGACTTCGACGAGTGCATCATGAAGTGGATGGTCGGCGAGTTCAAGCGCACCGACAACGTCGACCTCTCTACCGATAAGGTCGCCATGCAGCGCCTGAAGGAAGCCGCGGAGAAGGCCAAGATCGAGCTCTCCGGCGTGACCTCCACCAACATCAACCTCCCGTATATCACGGCCGACGCCACCGGCCCGAAGCACCTCGACCTGACCCTCACGCGCGCCAAGTTCAACGAGCTGACCGCGCACCTGGTCGAAGCCACTGCCGGCCCTGTCCGCCAGGCGCTGAGCGATGCCGGCCTCACCGGTAACGATATCCACAAGGTGCTGATGGTCGGCGGTTCCAGCCGTATCCCCGCCGTGCAGGAAATGGTCAAGAAGCTCACCGGCAAGGAGGGCTTCAAGGGCATCAACCCCGATGAATGCGTCGCCATGGGCGCCGCGCTTCAGGCGGGCGTGCTGACCGGCGATGTCAAGGGCCTGCTGCTGCTCGATGTCACCCCGCTGAGCCTCGGCATTGAGACCATGGGCGGCGTGTGCACCAAGCTCATCGACCGCAACACCACCATCCCCGTGAAGAAGAGCCAGATCTTCTCCACCGCTGCCGATAACCAGACGAGCGTTGAGGTCAACGTCCTGCAGGGCGAGCGCGAGATGGCCGCTGCCAACAAGAGCCTCGGCCGCTTCCACCTCGACGGCATCGCTCCGGCCCGCCGCGGCGTGCCTCAGATCGAGGTCACGTTCGATATCGACGCCAACGGCATCGTGAACGTCAGCGCGAAGGACCTCGGCACCGGCACCGAGCAGCACATCACCATCACCTCCTCCTCCAACATGAGCAAGGAGGATATCGAAAAGGCCGTCAAGGAAGCCGAGCAGTACGCTGCCGAGGACGCCAAGGTCAAGGAAAAGGTCGAGGTCCGCAACCAGGCCGACCAGATGGTCTACCAGAGCGAGAAGACCCTCGGCGAAGTGGGCGACAAGATCCCCGCGGACGAGAAGGCCAAGGTCCAGAGTGGTATCGACAAGCTGAAGGAAGTCCTCAAGGGCGACGACACCGACGCCATCAAGAGCGCGACCGAAGAGCTCACGCAGATGTTCTACCAGATGAGCGAGAAGCTCTATCAGCAGGCGAACCCGCAGGGCGGCGCACAGGCCGGTCCTGACATGGGCGGCCAGAACGGCGGCGCGCAGACCGGCCCGAACGGTCAGCAGTATTATGATGCTGACTACAAGGTCGTGGATGACGACGAGAACAACAAGAAGTAATTGAAATCGTATCGACGCAGCGGGGACAGTTTATACTGCCCCCGATTGCGGCGTTTTTAGGAGCGTAGTCTATGGCTGAAAATAAAAGAGACTATTACGAGGTGCTCGGCGTTTCCAAGGGCGCTTCGGAAGAAGAGATCAAAAAAGCATACAAAAAGCTCGCACGTAAGTATCATCCCGACATGAACCCCGGCGACAAGGAAGCCGAGGAGAAGTTCAAGGAGATCAACGAGGCGAACGAGGTTTTGAGCGACCCGGAGAAGAAGGCGCGCTACGACCAGTTCGGCTTTGCGGGCGTGGACCCGAATTACGGCGCAGGCGCCGGTGGCGGTGCTTACGGCGCGGGCGGGTTCGACTTCGGCGACCTCGGCGATATCTTCGGCAGCTTCTTCGGCGGTGGCTTCGGCGGCGCGCGCGCGAACCCCAACGCGCCCCAGCGCGGCGAGAGTCTGCGCACGAGCGTGAACATCAGCTTTGAGGAGGCGGCCTTCGGCTGCGAGAAGGAGGTCATCATCGACCGCGTGGAGCAGTGCCCGGACTGCCATGGCTCGGGCTGCGCCAAGGGGACGACGGCAGAGATCTGTCCCGACTGCCGCGGAAGCGGCGTGATCCAGCAGCGCCGCCAGACGCCGCTGGGCTATATGTCCACCTCTACGCCGTGCCAGCGCTGCGGCGGACGCGGCAAGATCATCCACCAGCCCTGCCCGACCTGCGGCGGCAAGAGCATGATCCGCCGCCACAAGACCATCAAGGTGAGCATTCCGGCGGGCATCGACAACGGGCAGACCATTTCGCTGCGCGGTCAGGGCAATGCGGGCAAGAACGGCGGTCCCGCGGGCGATCTTCTGATCGTCGTATCCGTGCGGCCGCACGAGATCTTCCGCCGCGAGGGTACGAGCGTCCTCTGCGAGGCGCCCATCACGTTTACGCAGGCGGTGCTCGGTGCGGAGCTTGAGATCCCGACGATCGACGGCAAGGTGAAGTACACCATCCCCGAGGGGACGCAGAGCGGCACGACCTTCCGCTTAAAGGGCAAGGGCATCCCCGGCCTCAACGGGCGCGGACGCGGCGACCAGTACGTCACCGTGAACATCGAAACGCCGCGCAACCTGAACCGCGAGCAGAAGGAAGCGCTCAAGAAATTCAGCGAGTCGCTCGGCGAGAAAAATTATGAGGAGCACAAGAGCTTCTTCGGAAAGTTCAAGCTGTAAAGGATAGAAAATGTATTTATCCGATTATCACACCCACTGCTCGCTTTCGTTCGACTCGAAAACGCCGGTGGAGGACATGGTGCGCGCGGGCATTGCGCAGGGCTTGCAGGAGATGTGCCTGACGGACCATGTGGATACCTATCGCCCGTGCGAGATGACGCACTGGGAGCACGATTTTTCAAATCGGGAGGAGACCTTTGCGCGCGCCGACCGCGCGGCCGACGGCCGGATCATCGTCCGCCGCGGCATCGAGCTCGGCGAGGCGATGCGCGACTTTGCGTATGCCGAAGAGCTTCTCGCGCGGCTGCCCGAGCTGGACTTTGTCATCGGCTCGCAGCACCAGCTCTCGGAAAAGTATGACTGGAACGATCTCTACTTTATGCCCGGCGGCACTGAGCGGGAGGCGCGCGAGCAGATCGCGGACTACCTGACGCTCGTGCTGAAAACGGCCCGGTGGGGAAAGTTCTCCGTGCTGGGGCATCTGACGCTGCCGCTGCGCTACATGAACGAAAACCATGGGATGCACATGAGCTTCGATGGCTTTGAGGATGAGGTGTCGCAGGTGTTCCGCGCGCTCATCGAAAACGGCTGCGGCATCGAGTGCAACGTCAACCGCGGCAACACGCCGCTGCCGGACGGGAAGTGGCTGAAGCTCTATCACGAGCTTGGCGGCGAGATCGTCACCGTTGGCACCGACGCGCACACGCCGGAATTCGTCGGGATGCGCGCACGCGAGACGCAGGAGCTGCTCAAGAGCTGCGGGCTCAATTACGTGTGCACGTTTGAGAAGAGAAAACCGGTCTTTCACAAAATCTGACCGATAAAAGGAGAAACATTATGAAGATCGCATTGGGCTGTGACCACGGCGGATACGCCATGAAGGAAGACATCAAAAAGCAGCTTGAGGGCATGGGCCACGAGGTCAAGGACTGCGGCACCTATTCCACCGAGAGCTGCGACTATCCCATCTTCGGCGAGGCCGCCGCGCGCGCCGTGGCGAGCGGGGAGTGCGAGTACGGCATCGTCGTGTGCACGACGGGCATCGGCATTTCCATCGCAGCGAACAAGGTCAAGGGCATCCGCTGCGCGCACTGCGCCGATGCGCTCGAAGCGCAGCTGTGCCGCCAGCACAACAACGCCAACATGATGGCCATCGGTGCGGGCTTCACAGGCCCGAAGCTGGCCGCGGCCATGGTCGAGACGTTCCTCTCTACCGCGTTTGAAGGCGGCCGCCACGCCCGCCGCGTCGCGCTAATGGACGCTATCGAGGGCTAAAGCATACAAAAGCGGAAAATCAACAAAAACCGAAAGGTTTTTGTTGATTTTTTTGCTCTCAAAAGGTAAACTGTTGCACGAGAAAAAGGAGGCGGATGCGGACAATGGCAAGAAGAACGAGCGGAACGAAGGGCTATACCGGTTATCGCGGGCGCAGGCGCGGCAGAGGCGTGCTGGCCGTGGTGCTGGTGGTCATTTTGCTGCTGGCGTGCGGCTTTTTGTTTGCGCAGCGCTATATGGTATATGAGGCGGACGGCTCGGTCCGCTTTGAGTTCCCGTGGATAAAGAAGGTCTCGCAGGACGATACCGCAAACGGCGGCGACAGCGGCGACGATAAGAAGCAGGACGACCTTGAGATCACGGTGCAAAAGCCCGTCATCAAGGATACCTACGCAGTCGAGCTGGGTGCGGACGCGCTCGGCAGCGATTGGCAGGCAGCGCTCGATGGCCTTGATAAGGACGTGAACGCCGTGGCGGTCGAGCTCAAGGACGCGAGCGGCAAGCTCTACTATAATTCCAAAGTGCAGGGCGCAATCGACTGCGGCGCGGTGGCCGGGAACAGCACATCGGACACGGCCATTCAGGGCCTTGTCGACTCGGACTACTATACGATCGGCCGCATCAGCACGCTGCACGACAGCCTGTATGCCTACAAGCACATGACGGACGCCGCTGTGTGCCAGTTGACGGGCTTTGTCTGGTACGACACGAACAGCACGCACTGGCTTGCGCCGGAAAAGCAGGCCGCGCGCCAATACGTGACCGACATCGTGAGCGAGTGCGCGAAGATGGGCTTTGACGAGCTGCTGCTCGACGATTTCCATTACCCGCGCGAGGGGCGCATGAGCCGCATCAAGACGGATGAGCGCACCATGACGCAGCAGGAGGCACTGGCGCTGCTTTCGGACGATATCCATACCGCGCTCGAGCAGGCGGGCTACCAGGGCAAGCTCTCCGTCAGCGTGGACGCGGACATCGTGCTCGCGGGCAGCGAGGCAAACTCCGGCATCGTGATGAGCGAGCTCGCGGAAAGATTTGACCGCGTGTACGTCAAGGTCACGGCGGATGAGCTCGGGAGCGTGACTGAGGCGATGAAGGCCTATGATGTGGAATTTGTGCCCATCCTGACCGAAGCGCCGGAGAGCGGGAGCTATCTCATCGAACAATAAGAAAAAGGACCGCTTTGGCGGTCCTTTTTTCTTATTCGCTTTTTCAGTGCGCAAGGCGCTTTTCCACGGCTTCAGCGCTCATGGCGGGGTTGATGGTCTCCTCGCTCTCGACCGCGATGGCTGCGGCAGCAGTGCCGGACGCGGCGCTCTCGGTGAGCGAGCGGCCCGAGAGAAACGACCACACGAGCGCCGCCATCATCGCGTCGCCCGCGCCGGTGGCGTTGCGCATCTCGGCCCGGCAGATGGGAACGCGCTGCATTTCATCCTGCTGCGCGGCGAGCACACCGTCGCCGCCGAGGGACAGAAACACGCGCTGTACGCCCTGGTCGAGCAGCGCCTGCGCTGCCTGGCGAAGGCTTTCATCGTCCGTGATCTTTACGCCCGAGAGGAGCTCGGCCTCGATGCGGTTGGGCTTGAGCGTGTGCACGCAGCCAAGGAGCCCCCGGAGCTTTTCCGCCTTGACGGTGGAAACGGGGTCGATGAAAACGGGCGCGGTGCAGCGCTCCGTGATAAATGCGATGGACGCACGCGGCAGATTCGCGTCGACGACCACAGCGGCCGCGCCATTGAGAAGGTCGAGCTGAGAGGCGAAATAGTCCGGCGTCAGCTTTTCGCAGATCTCCATGTCGGAAACCGCGATGGCCATATCGCCGTCGCTGTCGCCGACAAAGACATAGGTCGAGGTGCGGCCGTCGGGCACGCGCAGCGCGTGCGAAAGGTCGATGCCGAGCGCTTGGCAGCTTTCTTCGACCTGGCGCGCACGCGAATCGCCGCCCACGGCGGTCAGAAGGTAGGTCGGCACACCGAGCAGGCGCATATTGTGCGCAATGTTGCGCCCCACGCCGCCGAGACTGAGCTCGACCTTGCCGGGGTTGGAGTCCTTGGCGCGCAGCGGAGCGAAGGAGTGCGCGCCGATATCGATGTTCACGCCGCCGCAGACGACGGCATAGCGTTCCTTGCGGTTTTTTTCGTTTGCCATGATATTGCTTCTCCAAAATTACTTGTGATAAAGACGCTTGGATTCATACTTCGGCTCGCAGCTGACATGAATGCCGAGGCGCTTGTAGAGCTTGATATCCTCCTCCGAGATGATGACGGAGAAGTGCGCGTCGCAGCCGCGAAGACTGCCGAGCTGGGCGCGTGCCATGTCCGCGAGGGGATTGGTGAGCGCCGAGATCGCCAGCGCAATGAGCACCTCGTCGGAGTGCAGGCGCGGGTTGTGATGGCCGAGGGACTGGATCTTCAGCGCCGAGATCGGTTCGATGACCTGATTGGAAATGAGGTCGAGGTCGCTGCGGATGCCCGCCATGGCCTTGAGAGAATTCAGGAGCAGCGCGGCGGAAGCGCCGAGCAGGGAAGAGGTCTTGCCCGTGACGACGCGGCCGTCCGGCAGCATCATCGCGCCTGCGGGCGCGCTGGTCTCCTCGGCCTTCTGCTTGGCAGCGGCCACAGCGGGGCAGAGGTCGGGCGTCACATCCGCCTGCTGCATGACGAGCTCGAGCTTCCTGAGCTGGCAGGCGTCGGCAATGCCGCGCGCCACATCGACCTGCGCGGTGTAATAGCGGCGCAGGATCTCCATGCGCGAAGCGGCGCGGCAGGCCTCGTCGTCAATGATGCAGTTGCCCGCCATGTTGACGCCCATGTCCGTCGGGGACTTGTAGGGGCACTGACCGGAGATGCGCTCAAAGATCGCGCGCAGGACGGGGAAGATCTCCACGTCGCGGTTGTAGTTGACGGTCGTTTCGCCGTAGGCCTCGAGGTGGAACGGGTCGATCATGTTCACGTCGTCGAGGTCCGCGGTCGCGGCCTCGTAAGCCAGGTTGACAGGATGCTTGAGCGGCAGATTCCAGATGGGGAAGGTCTCGAACTTGGCGTAGCCCGCGCTCACGCCGTGCTTGTGCTCGTGGTAAAGCTGGGAGAGACAGGTCGCCATCTTGCCGCTGCCGGGGCCCGGCGCGGTGACAACGACGAGGGAGTGCGTCGTTTCGATGTACTCGTTGCGGCCAAAGCCCTCGTCGCTCACGATGTGGGCAACGTCGGAGGGGTAGCCCGCGATGGGGTAGTGGCGGTAGTTGCGCACGCCCAGCGTGTTGAGCCGCTTGATGAAGGCGTCCGCCGCGTTCTGCCCCGCGTACTGCGTGATGCACACGCCGCCGACGTAGAGCCCCAGCGAGCGGAACGCGTCGATCAGGCGAAGGCAGTCATCATCATAGGTGATGCCGAGGTCGCCGCGCACCTTGTTCTTTTCAATGTCGTTGGCGTTGACGGCAATGACGATCTCCGCATCGTCGCGCAGCTGCTGAAGCATACGGATCTTGCTGTCGGGCTGAAAGCCGGGCAGCACGCGCGAGGCGTGAAAATCGTCGAAGAGCTTGCCGCCGAATTCCAGGTACAGCTTGCCGCCGAACTGACTGATGCGCTCGCGGATGTGCGCAGACTGCATGGCAAGATATTTGTCGTTATCGAAACCGATCTTTCCCATCGTAAAAAAGCACCCCATTTTCATTCAACACATAATATGACCCCATTATATAGAACTTACGCAGAATTGACAAGAAAGGCGCCCGCAGAAAAATAGATGAAAAAGGGCGGTCATTTTCTGCTATTTTCCCGTCTTTACATTTGCGCGCGAGCAGCGTAGACTAAAAATAGTCTCTTTGCGGGAAGAAGAAAAATTCGCAGTTTTTTGAAAAAAGTGTTGACAAAAGACGGCGGATATAGTAGTATATCACTGTTCGATTCGCGCGGTTAGCTCAGCTGGTAGAGCACATGCTTGACGTGCATGGGGTCATAGGTTCGAGTCCTATACCGCGCACCAGAGAAAAGCCTTGAAACCATTATGGTTTCAAGGCTTTTTGCTATCCTGAAAGCAATATCCATAAAGAAAGGACGAAAGCTGCGGCTTTCGTCCTTTACTTATTTACACGCCCTTGGCCCAATCGCTCAGCGCCCGGTCGCTCAGGCCGTTGACCATTTTGCCCTCGACCCAGCTTGCCTCCGGGCAGACGGCCTTGAGGCCCGCGAGGGTCTTGCCCATGCCGCTGCCGCCAGAGGTGGCAAAGGGGACGACCTTCTTGCCCGAAAAATCGCCGCTCTCCAGGAACGTGCTGATGATGGTCGGCGCAACGTACCACCAGATGGGGAAGCCGACAAAAACGGTGTCGTAAGCGCCGAAGTCCGCGGGCATTCCCGCGATGGCGGGGCGGGACTTCGGGTCGTTCATCTCCACGCTGCTGCGGCTGTGCTTGTCCATCCAGTTGAGGTCCGCCTGTGTGTAGGGAACGGCGGGCTTGATCTCGAAAAGGTCTGCGCCGATGGCCCCGGCGAGGCGCTCGGCGGCCTTTTTTGTCGTGCCGGTGGCGGAGAAATAGGCGACTAACTGCTTGCTCATATCAAATACCTCCATATTGCTGTATGAAAATCGGTCAAAAAGAATAAGGACGTTCCTTGGGAACGTCCTTATCGTAGCACAGAGGAAAAAATGTCGAATGCTCATTTGAAATGCGCAACGATGCGCAAAAGGCATTACTGCGCGTCGACATTCGCGTGCTCCATCAGGTCGATGAGTACGCGGATGCCCTGCAAATACGAGCGGACGAGAAGACGCTCGTTCGTGCCGTGCACGCCGGAGGCGGCCTCCGCGGGCTCGGTCATAAACGGGCTGCACCGCAGGCACGTGTCGCAGATCTCCTCATAGCGGTGCGCGTCCGTCGCGCCCGCGGTCATCGACGGGATGAACACGACGTCCGGGAAGTAGCGCTGCATGCTCTCGACGACCCTGCGATAGCCGTAGCCGTCGCGCTTTGCGATGGCGGAGGGGTCGTTCGCTTGCAAAAAGCGCATCTCGACGCCTTTGTCCTGTACGGCCTCACGGCAGTGGGCCATGACGCTCTCGACCGTGTCTCCGTCCGCCAAGCGGAAGTTGATGACCGCGGTCATGTCCTGCGGCATCACATTGCACGCGGCGCTGCCGCCGTGGATCATCGTGGGCGCGATGGTGGTGGTGACAAACGGGAAGAGGTCGGGCGAGCCCATGCAGCAGGCCGCGATGGCGTCCGCGTTGCCCGCAACATCCTGCGTGAGCGTCTTGAGCGGCTCCTCGGTGATATAGGGCGCGAGCGTTTCAAACGCGCCGGTCATGGCGCTGTTGAGATGCACGGCAAACGGTGCACGCGTGATGTCGGCGATCGCACCGGAGAGACGAGCGAGCGACGTGCCGCCGTAGGGGCGGCTCGAATGTCCGCCGATGCTGTGGACGGAGAGCTCCAAGTCGGCGTAGCCCTTTTCCATCAGCTGCACGCTGACGATGGCCGTCTCCGGCGCGCCGAAGGCGGTGCCGGGCTCAATTTTGCAGCCGCCCTCGTCAAGGACGAATTCGAGCGTCACGCCCTGCGCTTTCAAATGCTCGGCGATGGCGAGCGCGCCTAAGTTGATGGTCTCCTCGTCGTCGCCGAAGGCGAGATACGCCGTGCGGGCAAAGGACTTGCCGTGGGCGAGCAGATATTCCGCGGCCTCCAAAATGCCGAAGACCTGCTCCTTGATGTCGATGGTGCCGCGGCCCCAGATATACCCGTCTGCCACGTCGCCGGAGAAGGCGGGGTGTGTCCAGTCCTGCTCCGTGCCCTCAACGACGGGCACGACGTCCTGATGCGACATATAGAGGCAGGGGCGCAGCGCCTTATCGCTGCCGGGGATGGTGATGAGCACGGCGTGGTGGCCGAGGCGCTCAAAGGCGCCGGCGCGCATGATGTTGGGGTAGCTCGCCTTCATGTGCGCGTGCAGCCTGTCGAATTCCGTATAGTCCGTCAGGCTGTGGTCGGCGTAGTTGATGGTCTTGCAGCGGATGGCGGCGGACAGGCGCGCCAGCGCGCCCTCACGGTCAAGATCGGGAAAATCGTCCTCGCGGGCAAAGTAGTCGGCAACAGGTCTCATTGCATTTTATCCTCCAGATAGCGGCTGAGGAACTCGCGCGTGCGCGGCTCCTTCGGATTTCCGAAGACCTCTTTGGGCGCGCCCTGCTCTAAAATGACGCCCTGGTCCATGAAGACCACGCGGTCGCTCACTTCCTTGGCGAACGCCATCTCGTGCGTGACGACGACCATCGTCATGCCCTGCTGGGCGAGGCTCTTCATGACGTCCAGCACCTCGCCGACGATCTCGGGGTCGAGCGCGGAGGTCGGCTCGTCGAAGAGCATGATCTCCGGCTCCATGCACAGCGCACGCGCGATGGCGACGCGCTGCTTCTGCCAGCCGGAGAGACGGCGGGAGTCGGCGTGGATGAAGTTTTCAAGGCCGACGGTCTTTAAGTGCCGGATGGCGGTGGCCTCGGCCTCCGCCTTGGGGATATGCTTGACGCTCATCGGCGCGAGCGTGCAGTTGTCGAGCACCGATTTGTTGCTGAAGAGGTTAAAACCCTGGAACACCATGCCGATCTTCTGGCGCAGGGCGTTCAGGTTGACCTTCAGGTCCATTAAGTCCTGCCCATCGAACCAGATGTGGCCCGAGTCGGCCTCCTCCAGCAGGTTGATGCAGCGCAGCAGCGTCGATTTACCGGAGCCGGACGCGCCGATGATGCACACGACCTCGCCGCGGTCGACCTCCAGGTCGATGCCCTTGAGCACGTGAAGGCTGCCGAAGGACTTTTCAAGCTGTTCAATTTTGATGATGGGATCGTTCGACATAGCGCCCTCCTGTCAGTTCGAGCTGGGGAGACCCAGGTCGACGGTGTGGTTGCCCTGGTGCCGCTTGGTGTTGTCCGGCGCGGTCATCTTGCCCGTAAGGGCTTTGAGCAGGAGCGAGGAAAGATACGTGAGGATGAGGTAAACGATGGCAGCGATGAGATAGCACTCGGTACCTTTATAATAAATACCGGCGACCGAGCGGGTCATGAACATCAGGTCGGACACGCCGACGACGCACAGCACGGACGAATCCTTGATGTTGATGATGAATTCGTTGCCGATGGCGGGAAGCGAATTTTTGATGGCCTGCGGGAAGACGACCTTGCGCATGGCCTGCCAATGCGTCATGCCGAGCGAGCGCGCGGCCTCCATCTGGCCCGCGTCCACGGCGAGGATGCCGCCGCGCAGGACCTCGGCGAGGTAAGCCGTGGAGTTGAGGGAAACGGTGACAAGACCTGCTAAGAACAGAGGCCAGACACGGTTGATGTCCGAAACACTCATACCCGTGCGCTTGAAAAGACCGAACACGGCGTTATAAAGGATGAGCGACTGCACCATCATCGGCGTGCCGCGGATGACGAAGATGTAGAAGCGGGAGAACTTGTTGGCAACGATCTTGAGGAACTTTACAAAGTCGTTGTCGCGCTTGTCGGGTTCCTGAATGCGGAGGAAGACCATGAGAAGCGACAGCACGAACGCGATCGCCGTGCCGAAGAGTGCGAGGCGCACCGTGTACGAAATGCCAATGGCGAAGAGCGAACGCTGGTTGTACGCCATGTAGGCCATGGTGGAGAGCGTCTCGGTCGGATTGCTCTCGGCGTGGATGGCGGTATTGACGATGTAGGCGAGCTTGAGGATAAAGCGGTCGAGCACCAGAAGCGCGCAGGCCGCGGCATCCAGATAGGAGAGGTAGCGACTGATGCGCACGATGAGCGGGCGCTTCATGACGGTGCCCTCATAGCTGTTCCAGTAGGCCCACTTGACGAGCAGCGCCATGGCGCTCACGCTGAGGAAGAACCAGCAGATCACCGCGAGCGCCGTGCCGAACACGGACTGCGCGGGGATAAAGCTGTACGGACTGGGGGCGGAATAGAACATACCAAGGCCCAGCAGGGCGATGAGGCTTCCGCCTAAATAAACGTAACGGTGATCCCGGGTGATGAAGTTCTGCCGGGGCGCGGTGGGTGCGGTCATTTGTGATTCCTCCTTCGTGGTGCGAAGCGCACCCGATCTTGTGCTGCGCTTCGCGTGCCCGCCGCAATCGCAGCGGCGGCGGTGCGTGGGGCCTTACTGCGGCTGGTTGTCAACGGCGGTCTGCCACATCTCGGCGCGGGTGTCCTTGTCGAGGGTGGCGAGGATGCTGTTGACCTGGTCAAGCAGCTCGGTGTCGCTCTTGCGCAGGCCGACGCAGGAGCCCTTGGCCGGGAGGGTAAAGCCGTTGCCGTCCGTGAAGGTGACAAGGCGGAAGTTCGGGTTGGAAGCGAGGTAGCCCTGCGCGTTTTCCACATTGATGACGATGGCGTCGCAGGTGCCCTGCTGCAGGCGGGAGATCATGTCGGGCACGCTGCCGACGGGGCTTAAGTGGTCGACGCCTTCGATCTGCTCGATGACATCGTCAAGCGCCGTGCCCTGCTGGCCGAGGACGGCCGCGCCGGAGAAGTCCTGAATGGAGGTGGCATTTAAGTACGGGGAATCGGCGAGCACCATCAGGCCGTAGGTGGTCTCACGGTAGGGCTCGGAGAAGTTGATGGATTCGCGGCGCTCGGCGGTGTCCATCATACCGGCGATGATGGCGTCGATCTGGCCCTGATTGAGCGCGTCGATCAGGCCGTCCCAGCTGAGCTTGACAATGACGAGCTCCTTGCCGAGACCGTCTGCGATGGCCTTGGCGATCTGCACGTCGTAACCCTCGGCATACGCGCCGGCGACGTTTTCAACGGGGACGTTCGAGTCCGTCGCTTCGCTTTCCTGCCAGTTGTTGGGAGCGTAAGCGCACTCCATGCCGACGCGAAATTCGTTGCTTTCGTTCGTGGTGGTGTCCTGCTGCTCCTGCTGCTGGTCATTGCCGGAGTCATCGGCAGCCTGACTGCCGCAGGCGGTGAGTGCGAAGAGCATGATGGCCGCCAGCAGGAGGGCGGTAAAGGTTCTGAGCTTCATGGTGGTGGTTTCCTTTCTTGTGATGAGGTTGATTTTTCAAAAACAGGGGAGTCCTGCTTTTTTCGGGTTTTCGCACTCCCGATGCAGACAAAAAACAAAGCCGTAAATGCTTTGTGAAGCATTTACGGCTGCAACTGTACTGCAATCCGGCAAACCGGTCATCACCTTGGGGGGGATAAACAGCTTGCCGACCTCGATAGCGCTCCACATACGTGACAGTCCGGCGGATGTTCTCCGACGAACCAGCGGCAAACGGCACAGGAACCGTTTCCACTTCGGCGGCATCCCCTTTCGCGCGCTCCGGCTTCCTGTGCCGGTGCGAACGCGCTACTTTTGTCAGCCGCGCCTCTATCTTCCCGACCTCGCGATCGGGCGTTTGAAATTGTTGGCGTTACCATACTCCCGCGCCGGAAAAATGTCAATGCCTAATTTTCCACTTCTCTAAATTTTGAGAATCTTTTTCCGCCGGAGAAGCGCTTCTTGTGGAATATTACTACAGTTTCCATGCATGAATATCACATATGACAAAGCGCCATGGAACAGGAGACCGGCGCATGGCGCGCCGGTCTCCTGAAAAATTCCGCTTAAAATTCGGTGACAACGTCGTAGCCGCTGCCCGTCCAGATGGCGGGACGCGTTTCCAGCGTGTGCAGCGCCGTGACGAAATCGGGCAGCGTCGTGACCATTTCGGGCAGCCATGTCACGTATTTGCCGACCTGCTGAGGCACGTGCGCGTCACTCGCGCCGATGGCCTTGAGCCCCAGCTCGCGGCAAAAGCGCAGCGCCATCTGATTGTCCTCGAGCGGGGTGCTGCCGTTGAGGACCTCCACACCGTTCAGACCGTGCACGTCGCGCAGATGCTCGCGCAGCCCGCGGTTGTTGTTGCGGAAGGGGTGGCAGGAGACGCAGAAGCCGTCCTTTTCGCGCACCAGGTCGATGAAATCCTGCGCGTCGATGCGGTGATCGGGGATGCCGTCGATGCCCCAGGCGGTGATATCGCCCCAGAGCGAGAAAAATTCCACGCCGACGAAGATGGGATAGCCGATCTCGCGGGAATAGGCCTCCGCGCGCTCGCGCAGACCCATGCTGTCGTGGTCCGTGATGCAGATCGCGTCCAGACCCTTTTCCTTTGCGATGGAGACGATCTCCTCCAGGTGGAGAAAGCTGTCGGTCGAGAAGGTGCATTCGTGCAGGTGCATATCAACAAGCATGGGCGTTTACTCCTTTTCTCCGTGGCGGATGACCTTCAGCACGCTGCCGTCGTCCTTCCACACAATGTCGTTGAGGCCGAGAAATGACGCGATGTAGTCGTTGGCGGGATGACGGAAGACCTCCTCCGCCGAGCCGAGCTGCAAAAGCTCGCCCTCGCTCATCACGGCGATGGAGTCGGCCAGAATGAGCGCCTCCTCCTGGTCGTGCGTGACGAAGACCATCGTGGTGCCGAGCTCCTGCTGCAGCCGCTTCAGCTCGCCGCGCATCCGCACGCGCAGCGCCGCGTCAAGGTTTGACAGTGGCTCGTCGAGAAGGCACAGCTTTGGCTCGACGATGAGCGCGCGGGCAAGCGCCACGCGCTGCTGCTGTCCGCCGGAGAGCTCGCTGATGCGCGCATCCTCGCGCTCGGCAAGGCCGACGAGCTCCAGATACCGGCGGCCCTTTTCCTTCGCCTCCGCACGGGAATAATTGCGGAATTTCAGGCCGTAGGTCACGTTTTGCAGCACGCTCATGTGCGGGAACAGACCGTAGGACTGGAACACGGTCGAAACGGGCCGGCGCTCGGGCGGCAGGGCAGTGATATCCTGCCCGTCGAGGCGGACGCATCCGCCGTCCGGCCTGAGAAAGCCGCCGATCATGTTGAGCGTGGTCGTTTTGCCGCAGCCCGATGAGCCGAGGATGCACAAAAGTCCGCCCTCTTCCAGGCCGAGGGAGAGGTCATGCACGGCGTATTTGCCGTCAAACTGCTTGCTGAGATGGTCAAGTTCAAGATACACGGCGTTTTTCTCCTTTCCGGGTGATGAGGAAGGCAAGGCCCTCGACAAGAAGAACGATGACGGTGATGACGCTCGCGATGAGCGAGGCGAGGGCGTAGTCGCCCTGATACACCGCGTCGAAGAGCTTGAAGACGGCGAGCTGCCGCTTGGCGTCGATGAGGAAGATGATGGAGCCCGCCGTCGTCATGCTGCTTGTGAAGTTATACACAAAGCAGCTCAAAAACGCGGGGCGCAGCGCGGGAAAGACCACGTCGCGCAGCACGGCGAGCCGCCCCGCGCCGAGGTCACGCGCCGAGCGCTCCTGCACCTCGGGCAGGAGCGTCAAAGACGCGGTGCAGATCTTTGTGGAGGTCGGCAGCTGCTTGAAGAGCATATTGGCCAGCACGATGAAGGCCGTGCCTGTGAGCTTGAGCGGTGCGTGGTTGAACGCGAGGATGTAGCCGATGCCGAAGCACGTGCCCGGCAGCATATAGGGCAGGGTTGCCAGGCAGTCAAAGAGATTGCGGCCGATGATGCGGCGGCGGTCCATGTAGTAGGCAAAGAGCATGGCAAAGACCGTGCCGACGATGGAGACGATGAGCGCGTACTGAACGCTGCGCAGCATCGTCGACGAGCCGATGCGCCAGAGCTGGTCCCAGTATTGCAGCGTGAAGGAATAAACGCCCTTCGTGCTCTTCAGAAAGCCGGAGAGGAACACGCAGCCGTATTGCAGCACGATCATCACGAAGAAGACGGCGCTCAGCACGATCATGCCCCAGCCCGTCGTGCCGCAGTGCGGCAGCGTGAGCCCGAGCCCGCCCTGCGCGGCGCGGCTGCCCTCGGTCAGCTTGTCCGAGCGGCGCATCAGCGCGCGGTAGATAAAGAAAAAGACAATGGACGGGACAAGCAGGAACATATTCATCGCCGAGGACTTTTCAAGGTCTGAATACCCGACGACCTGCAGGTAAATGTCCGCGGCCAGCGTGCTGAAGCGCCCGCCGATGATGATGGGCGTGCCGAAGTCCGCGAGCGAGCGGACGAACGAGAGCAGCAGACACACGAGCGTTGCAGGCCGGATGAGCGGCAGGACGATATCACGCAGGATGGCTCCGCCCCTTGCGCCCAGGTCGCGCGCCGACTGAAGGCTGCCCTCGTCCAGCTTTTCGAGGATGCCGGAGAGGAACATCGCGTTGAGCGGCACGAACGAGATCGACTGCATCAGGATGATGCCCCAGCAGTTGTAGGGGTTCCAGCTCAGGTGCAGCAGGCGATAGGTGATCCATCCGCGGCGGCCGTAGAGCTGGATATAGGCGAGCGACGAGACGAACGGCGGCGAGACCATCGCCACGAGCATGATGAGCATACAGAGCGTCCGCTTCCACCCGCGCGCCGTGGCGCACACGAGCGCCGCCGAGAGCGAGAGGACGGTGGAAAGCACCGCCGTGCAGACGCCGACGAAGATGCTGTTGCGCAGGCTTTCGCCGTACTGACGCAGGACGGTGCCGAACATCGCAAGGCTCACGCCGCCGTCCGCACCGCGCAGGCTGCGCAGCGCGATGCACGCGATGGGCCAGAGGATGAACAGCAGCACGCTCCCGAGCAGGAGAAATAAGATCAGCTTGTCGGCCGCGTTTTCACAAAGGGAAAAAAGGACATCGTGAGATGTCCTTTTTTCCGTATTTTTTTGGATAATGCCGGCGGACTTCATTTATTCCGTAGCGGCCTTGTCGCCCATCAGGGGCTCAAAGCGCTCGAGGATCTCGGTGCGCTGGGAGCCGAACAGGGACAGGTCCTCAGTCATGAGAAGAGTGGGATCATAGGACAGCTCGATGCCTTCGATGGAGGGCTTGATGACCTTGATGCCGTTCTTCTGCTCGATCTCGGCGAGCTGACGGAGATGATCGTCGCTGCTGAAGAGCCACTCGACGAAGTACTTGGCAGCGTCGACGTTCTCAGCGTTCTTGAACACGGCCACACCCTCGGGGACCCAGGGCATACCGTCGGAGGGGTAAACGATGGTCAGGTCGTTCTCCTCGGCGGCCTGCTCGATGCTGGCGTCGATGTAGGAGATACCGACAGCGAACTCACCGGAGGAAACCTTGTTCTTCGGGTCGGAGCCGCGCTTGCCGTAGTAAGCGATGTTGTTGTTGAGCGCCTCAAAGTAGTTCCAGCCCTCGTCGCCCTTGGCCTGCAGGAGCGCGTTGACCACGGCGTAGTTGGTGCCGGAAACAGCGGGGTTGGACATGACGATCTCGCCGGCGTACTGGCTGTCGGTCAGGTCATCCCAGCTCTCGGGAGCGGTGAGGCCCAGCTCCTCCATGAGGGAGTTGTTGAGCAGGAAGCCAACGATGGTGATGCCCTTGGAGTACCAGTAGCCCTCGGCGTCCTTGTACTCGTCGCCGAGATCGGCAGCCGCGTCGAACATGACGGGCTCGAGCAGGTCATCGTCCTTGGCGCTCATGAACGCGTCGATACCGCCGCCAAACCACAGATCGGCGGACGGGGTGCCGCCTTCGGCGCGGAGCTTGGAGAGCACCTCACCGGAGGACATGGACAGGCATTCGACGGTAACGCCGGTATCGGCGGTGAACGCGTCGAACAGGGGACCGTAGACATCGCCGGTGGCGACGACCTTCATGGTGCCGGAGAGCTCGGGAGCGGTATCCTCCTGGGGCTCGTCGGACGTCTGCGTGTCATCAGTCTTCGAGCCGCAGGCGACCAGGGAGAGCACCATCACGACACAAAGCAGCAGAGAAAACAGCTTTTTCATTTCGTACCTCTTTTCAAATTTTTGCGATTTTTCTTGCCGCCGCTGTTGCAGCGACAAGAATACACTGTAACATATTAAAAATAAAAATCAATTCAAATTTGCGGCATAAAACACCGTTATCATCGCTATTTATGATGATGACGGTGTTAATATGTGGGAAAAAACGATTTGAGCGAAAAAGCGGTGCGGGAATTTCCGTCAAAAAGCGACGTGTCCCGTTTCGCGCCGGCAGACCTCGACGGCATACGCGGCGTAGAGCGCCGCGCCGAGCGGCAGTGCCGCTTCATCAATGTCGAAGTCGCCGTGGTGGTTGGAGATGCAGGTGTGGGGCTTGTCGCTGTTCGCCGTGCCGAGGTAGGCGTAAGCGCCCTTCACGAACAGCAGGTAGTCGGCAAAGTTGTCTCCGCTGAGCGACAGCGCGCGCTCCTTCGTCGTCGGGATGCCGAGGGCCGCGGCGACCCGGGAGGCCTCCTCGCAGACGGACGCATCGTTCAGAAGCGGGGGAGCGAAGTCCTCCCATTCGACCTGTACCGTGCCGCCGTAGAGGGCGGAGATATGCTCCGCCGCGGCGTCGATGGCTGCGTGGACGTGCGTGCGCGTCTCGGGCAGGAGCGTGCGCGTCGTGCCCTCGAGCTCGGCAAATTCCGCGACGGCGTTGTAGGCTGTGCCGGCGCTGAGCTTGCCCACGCCGATGAGCACGGGGTCGATGGGCGAGGTCGTGCGCGTGACGATCGCCTGGAGCGCCACGACGAGCTCGCTTGCGATGTAGAGCGCGTCTGCACCGAGCTGCGGCGTGGAGACGTGCGCGCTCTTTCCGTGGATGCGGACGGTGAAGTGGTCGACGGCGGCATTGTTGCAGCCGGGGCGCAGCCCCACGGTGCCGGACGGCAGATCCGACGCCGTGTGCAGGCCGAAGACGCGGTCCGCGCCGTCGAGCACGTGCGCGGCGATGAGCGGGCGCGCGCCCTCGCCGATCTCCTCGGCAGGCTGGAAGAGGAAGCGCACCTCGCCGCCGAAGTCCGCGTGGTGTGCGCTCAGCACCTTCGCCGCGCCGATTAGACACGTCGTGTGCGCGTCGTGGCCGCAGGCGTGCATCACGCCCGGCGTTTCGGAGCGGTAGGGCACGTCGTTCGTCTCCCGGATGGGCAGGGCGTCGATATCCGCGCGCAGCACGCAGACGCCGGTGCCGGCGCCCGTGCCGCGCAGACGGGCGACAACGGCGGTCTCGCCGATGCGCTCATGCGGGATGGCGCAGCGATCAAGCTCGCGCTCGATGCGCGCTGCCGTGTGATATTCGTGCAGGCCAAGCTCGGGATCGCGGTGAAATTCCCGCCGCAGCGCGACGAGCTCATCGTGCAGGCGCAGGCAGTCTTCCTTCAGGGCATTCATGGGCGTTGCTCCTTTCTTAACCCCTGGCGGGGATCTTTTCGCGCAGGGATTCGAGACGGTTCAGCGCGTCGGTAAGCGTTTCATCCTTCTTGGCAAAGTGCAGGCGGATGAGGTGATCGACCGGCTCGCGGAAGAAGCTGGAGCCGGGCACCGCGCCCACGCCGACCTTGCTTGCAAGGTCCTCGCAGAATTTGAGATCGCTCTCGTAGCCAAATTCCGAGATATCGAGCATGACATAATAAGCGCCCTCGGGGTCGTTGTGCACGATCTTGAGGTCATCGAGCCCCTTCAGGAAGAGATTCTTTTTGTGTGTGTATTCGGCCTGAAGAGCGTCGTAGTAGTCCTGACCGAAGTTGAGACCGGGGATGATGGCCTCCTGCAGGGGCGCCGCCGCGCCGACGGTGAGGAAGTCGTGGACCTTTTTCGCGCGGTCGATGATCTCCGGCGGGGCAATGATGTAGCCGAGACGCCAGCCGGTGACGGAATAGGTCTTGGAAAGGGAGGAGCAGGAGAGCGTGCGCTCCCACATACCGGGCAGCGTTGCAAAATAGGTGTGCTTGTGGGGCGCGTAGACGATGTGCTCATAGACCTCGTCCGTGATGACGTAGACGTCGTACTTTTTGGCGAGCGAGGCAATGATCTCGAGCTCCTCGCGCGTGAAGACCTTGCCGCAGGGGTTCGAGGGGTTGCAGAGAACGAGCGCCTTGGGGTGCTGGCGGAAGGCGTCCTCGAGCACCTCGGGATCGAAGGTGAACGACGGCGGCGTGAGCGGCACATAGATGGGCACCGCGCCGGAGAGAATCGTGTCGGCGCTGTAGTTTTCATAGAACGGGGAGAAGATGACCACCTTGTCGCCGGGATTGGCGACGGACATCATCGCGGCCATCATAGCCTCGGTGCTGCCGCAGGTGACGACGATCTCGCCGTTGGGGTCGATCTCGCGGCCCATGAAGTGCGACTGCTTCTTCGCCAGCGCCTCGCGGAAGTCCTGCGCGCCCCAGGTGATGGAGTACTGATGAAAGTCCTCGTAGGCGACCTGCGAAAGGCGGTCGAGGATGGGCTTGGGCGGGTCAAAGTCGGGGAAGCCCTGGGAGAGATTCACCGCGCCGTACTGGTTGGAGATGCGGGTCATGCGGCGGATGACAGAATCGGTAAAGCTTGCGGTGCGGTCAGAAAGTGCCTGCATTGTCATTTCCTCCTGTGAGATACGATTTGCCGTTGTTTAAGATGTGCAGCGGGTCGAGCGCCGATTTGACGGCGTTCATGGCCTGCAAATTTTCCTTCGCCGTCTGGCGCAGGAAGTAGGGGCGCTTGGATACGCCGATGCCGTGCTCGCCGGACGCGACGCCGCCGAGCCGGTAGGCCTCGGCATAGGCCTTGTCCATATTGGCGTGCAGCTCACGCTGCCAGGTCTCGTCGTCGCGCTCGCCGCGCACGACGCACAGGTGCACGTTGCCGTCACCTGCGTGGCCGAAGCTGACCATCTGCATCCCGCTCTGCGCCTCCAGCTCGTTGATGAAGCGGATGAAGTCCGCCGTGCGGCTGATGGGCACGACGATATCGACCGGCTCCTGCTCGGAAACGGCTTCCACGGCCTTGACGAGCGCGCCGCGCACGCGCCAGATATCCGCGGAGCGTGCGCTGTCGGTGAGCTCGATAAAGTCGAGCGCGCCGTTTTGCAGCGCGAGCGTGCGCACACGCGCGGCGTTGGCCGCGACCTCCTCGCTCAGGTATTCGCGGGGGATATCGCCGCCGGTGAGCAGACGCTCCTCATCGGAAATGATACGCCGCAGCGCGGAAATGTCAATGGACATGATAAGTTCCTCCTGAAAAGGCGTTCCGCCGGCGCGCCCTCCGGAAAAGAGGACACGTCGGCGGTTATATGGCGCTTACTGATTGATCAGGTCCTGATCCCAGCCCACTGCGATGAAGTAACCGCCGAAGGTGTTGTTGAACACGTCCTCCGTCGCGCTGGACTGGAAGGCTTCGACGACCTTCTCATAGATGGCGGCGGTGTCGGGGTCTTCGACGTCAGCGGTGCGCGCGGCGATCAGATTCCAGTAATCCTCCACGTCGAGGACGCTGTCCTTGTAGATGGCCTCGTCGGTCTTGAGGCCAAAGTCGAGCGCGTAGTTGCCGTTCACGACCGCGGCGGCCACGTCGGGCAGGACAGAGGGGATGGTGTTGGCCTTGAGCTCCTCGATGGTGATGTTGACCTTGTAGCTCGTGATATCGTCAAGCGTGGGGTTGAAGGCGGCGTTGGGGTCAAGCTCGATGAGGCCTGCGGCTTCGAGCACCTTGAGCGCGCGGCCGCCGTTGGTCAGGTCATCGGGGATGGCGACGACGTCGCCGTCCTTGAGTTCATCGACGGAACTGACCTTCTGGGAGTAGAGGTTCAGCGGGATGATGAAGGTGTTGCCGATGTTCTGGATCGCATAGCCGTAGTTGTCGATCTCGTTCTGGAGATAAATGCGGTGCTGGAAGGCGTTGAGGTCGATATCGCCGTTGGCGAGCGCGTTGTTCGGGGTCACGTAATCGGAGAACTGCACGATCTCGAGGTCGATGCCCTCGTCGGCGAGGGCTGCCTTGGCGGGCGCCCAGAGGTCTTCATAGATGCCGCCGACCACGCCGAGTTTGACGGTCACGGTCTCGCCGGTCTGATTGTCGGTGTTGGCATCGCTGTTGTCAGCGGAGTCGTCGGCCTTGGAGCCGCAGCCGGACAGTGCCAGCGTGAGAGAGGCGGCCGCGAGGGTGAGAGCAAAAAGCTTTTTGAGTTTCATGAGAATATCCTCCGTTAAAATATTTTTTTGTCAGCTTAGGGTGGGTAGGAACTTTATGGGGTCACGTCAATGCGTGTTCTTTTTGACGACTCGTCCGCCGACGAACTCGATGATGCACACAAGCAGCACCAGCACGAAGACGGTGACGTTCGTGATATCCGCCATGTTGCGGTCGTGGCCGTAGCGGATGGCGAAGTCGCCGAGGCCGCCCGCGCCGGCGACGCCGGCCATGGCCGTAAGGTTGAGCAGGCTGATGATGGTGATGGTCGTGCCGCGCGCGATGGCGGCGACGCTCTCCTTGAGGTACACGCGGAAGATGATCTCCGCGGGGCTCGAGCCCATCGACTCCGCCGCCTCGATGAGGCCGCCGTCAAGCTCGGCAAGGGCGCTCTGCACCTGGCGGGTGAAGTACGGCACCGAGCCGAACACCAGCGGTACGATCGCGCCGCGCACATAGAGCACCGTGCCGACCAGTGCGCGCGTGATGGGCATGACCCATGTCAGCAGGATGATAAAGGGGATGGAGCGGAACAGGCTCACGAGCTTGTCGACGATCTGGTAGACGACCTTGTTTTCCAGAATGCCGCCGGGCTTTATTACGATGAGCAGCACGCCGAGGGTGAGACCGAGCACGAACGAGATCGCGCCGGACCAGAGCACCATCAGCAGCGTATCGCCGAGCGCCTTGTAGAAATCGGGCAGCTTGCTTGCCAGATTCGGGGCAATATTAGTTATCAACTCTTGCATCTTTGATCACCTCCACGCCAACATTTTTTTCAATGAGATATTCGATCGCCTTTGTGATCTGCTTGCGCTCGCCGCTGATGATGGCCACCGTTCCGCCGATGGGGGAATCCTGCACGATGGTGATATCGGCGAAGATGATGTTGAGCGAGACGTTGAACATCTGCGACACGGTGGAGATGATCGGCTCGTTCACGTTGCGCTGGATGTAGGACAGGCGGACGATGAGCTCGCCGGGCCGGAGCCGCGTCACCGGGGAATCCTCGGCGATGAGCTCCTCGACCTTCTGAAGGTTCGAGGTCGTGTGGATGAAGCTCTTCGTGATGTCCTGCTTGGGCTCAGCGAAGACCGTGAAGACCTCGCCCTGCTCGACGACGCGGCCGTATTCCATGACGGCGACGCGGTCACAGATCTCCTTGACGACAGCCATCTCGTGCGTGATGAGCACGATCGTGATGCCGAGCGTTTCGTTGAGGTGCTTGAGAAGGTGCAGGATCGCCTTCGTTGTCTGCGGGTCGAGCGCGGAGGTCGCCTCGTCGCACAGAAGCACCTGTGGGTCGTTGGCAAGGGCGCGGGCGATGGCGACGCGCTGCTTCTGTCCGCCGGAGAGCTGGCTGGGGTAGGCGTCCGCCTTGTCGCCGATGCCGACGAGTTCCAAGAGCGTTGCGACCTTCTTCTGGATCTCCTCCTTGCTCAGGCCGCTTCCCTTGAGCGGGTAGGCGACGTTTCCGGCCACCGTGCGCGACGGCATCAGGTTGAAGTGCTGGAAGATCATGCCGATCTTCTTGCGTGCCGCGCGCAGGTCCTTGGCAGAGAGCGCCGTCAAGTCCTGTCCCGCGACGAAGACGCTGCCGGAGCTTGGCCGCTCCAAAAGGTTGATGCATCGCACGAGCGTGGACTTGCCCGCGCCCGAGAAGCCGATGATCCCGAAGATCTCGCCCGAGCCGATGGAGAGCGACACGTCGCGCACGGCGTGCACGGCCTTTTCGCCCGAGCCGAAGTCCTTGGAAATGTTCTTGAGTTCGATCAAGTGAATTCCTCCTTTTGCAGTATACACACTGCGAATAAAAAAGCGGGGAGCTCAAGAGCTCCCCGCTTCAGGTCCAACGTCTTTTCGGAGTTGTCAGAACTCCTTCGGCGCGCCGGTTTGGATTCAACGGCTGCGCTTGCGTTCCTGTGCGTGTCGGGCAGGCAGATGAGCATGAGAAAACGTGGGCATCGGCATAGCCATGTCCATGTTCATGCACATCAACATTCGAGAAGAGAAAGTGAACATCTCGTCGAATCCTTTCCGAAAATCATACTGAGATTGTGGGTATCATAACACCGCATTCCGCATCCGTCAACCAAAAACGTTTCGATTTTGGCAAGACTGTCACCCTTGCCAAAGGTAAGAATAATGATTCGCAAAAAATAGGATAATTTTACTATGCGCTGTTCGACCGAATGAGGGGACAGAAAGGGACGGAGCGACTTCCTGCCTCGGGGCGGTCATCCGATGCCGAACAGACGGCGGCCGTTTTCGTTCGTCAGGGCGATGATTTCATCTGTGCTCATGCCGCGAATTTCTGCGAATTTTGCCGCGATATGGGACACATTGCGCGAGTCGTTGCGCGTGCCGCGCACGGGGGCGGGGGCCATATACGGGCTGTCCGTTTCGAGAAGCACCCTGTCGAGCGGGACGATGCGCGCGACTTCGACGGTCTTTTTCACGTTTTTGTAGGTCAGCGGGCCATCGAAGCCGAGGTACCAGCCGCGCTCTATAAGCTCCTGCGCGGTCTCGACGCTGCCGGAATAGCAGTGGAACACGCCGCGCACCTGTGGAAATTCCTTCACGATGGCAAGGCTGTCGGCGTGCGCGTCGCGGTCGTGTACGATGACGGGAAGATTAAGCTCCTGCGCCAGCGTGAGCTGATCGCGGAAGACCTCCTGCTGCCATTCGCGCGGCGGGTTCTCGTCCCAGTAGTAGTCGAGCCCGATCTCGCCGATGGCAACGACCTTCGGGCTTTTGGCCCAGGCGCGCAGCGTGTCGAGGCTCTCGCGCGTGTAGGGCGCGCAGTTTTCCGGATGCCAGCCGACGGCGGCGTAGACGTGGGGATATTGTTCCGCGATCTCCACCGCGCGGCGCGAGGTATCCAAGTCGCAGCCCGGGTCGACGATCAGCCCCACGCCGTTTTCCGGCATGGAAGCGAGCAATGTATCGCGGTCGGCGTCGAACGCCTCGTCGTCGTAATGGGCGTGGGTGTCAAAAAATAGATTCATTTCTTCTCCTGCTCAAAGACGAGGTCGTATTCAAGGATCGCGCCGTTCATCGACTGTGACACGGGCAGAAAGCCGACATAGCGCCAGCCCTCCTCGGCTGCGCGGTCAATGATATTGCGGTACTCGGGGTCGATCGTGAAGGCCCCAAAGGTGGACTTGGTGGAAAGCTTTACATGAAAGTATTCGTACATGATGTGCTCCTTTCTTCCCCTCTGAAGGGGAAGGGAAATTTCCGCGCTTTGCGCGGAAGGGAAAATGCAGCGCCGGACGCTGCAGCCCTTTCACACCCCCCATTTTCTTTCCCGAGAAAGAAAACGGGGGGTCCCCACCCTCCGTGGGGACGCGGGGGCAAAGGGGGTATTCTCTTCTCGAAGAGAATACCCCCTTTGTATCCCCCAGAGAAGAACGAGGGGAGTCCCCCTCGACCCCCGACATTGGCAGATTGCAGCTTGATGGACTGCTCAGCCTGCGGAGTGGTAGTGCGGTGTACATGGCTTCGCCATGAATCTTCTGCGAGTCGTTACTGAGATCAACCGCGCCTTACTATCGTGAGGCGCGAGTGACGTTTTCTCGGCGACAGACTGCCTGTCGGATGCGGCATTGCTTCGCTCGCCGCATTGATGAGGCTGGCGGTAGACGGTAATTAGTCTGTACCGACGGAAGATGGGCAGAGCGGCAGCGGATAATAGGAGCAGGTCAAGTCGTGTAGCAGAAGCAATGGCGGCGAGCGAAGCGATGCCGCCACGCAGGGCACTTCCATTCCACAGGCGCCGCACTCCTTCGAGCTTGAGACTGCCAATGCAAACCTTTCTCTGGGGGATCTAAAGGGGGTATTCTCTTCGGAAAGAGAATACCCCCTTTGTCCGCGTCTCCCACCGCAGGTGAGGAACTGAAAGGGGTATCCCCCTTTATAATTCAGCAGAGCTTCGCTCCCGCAGGAATTTTATCATCCACCATAATAAGGTTGAGGACCTCCTCACCCTTTTCCGTGTGGACGGCGGAGAGCAGCATACCGCAGCTCTCGTGGCCCATCATCTTGCGCG